>Ga0209607_1000019_pt1 | contig 165186 bp, 168 predicted proteins | sample AD_UKC117_MetaG_FD_184413 | JGI IMG/M metagenome (GOLD analysis project Ga0209607, IMG submission 184413) | Active sludge microbial communities of municipal wastewater-treating anaerobic digesters from Hong Kong - AD_UKC117_MetaG (SPAdes)... | ecosystem: Engineered > Bioreactor > Anaerobic >... | reverse complement strand
CCCTTACCATTCCGAACAGGGAAGTTAAGCCCGCCAGCGCCGATGATACTGCGTTCCCGTGGGAAAGTAGGTCGCCGCCTTCTTTGGGCCCCCCGCAAAACGCGGGGGGCCTTTTTTTTGCAATAAATCTTTATTATAGTTGATATTATCGCTATGAGCATCGCTAAAAATGAACGAGGAAATGTTTATTCCCATGGATTGGGAATAGGTCTATCGATCGCTGCATTGGTTTTATTGTTGCTATTTGATTCTGGAAAATCGGTTTTTAGCACATTTGGGATTTTAGTGTATGCTATTTCACTGCTCTTTTTATATACTGCTTCCACACTGTATCATGCAGTGAATCATGAGGAACGAAAACACTTTTTTCGAAAGATTGACCACATCGGGATTTACCTACTTATAGCAGGTACCTACACTCCTGTTAGCTTGATTTCCTTAGTGGAACATGGAGGATGGCTTCTTTTTTGGATTGTTTGGAGCATAGCGGTGTTTGGGACTATTTTGAAAATCTTCTTTACAGGAAAGTATGAAAGGTTGTCCTTGCTTTTGTATTTGATAATGGGCTGGTTGATTGTATTTGATATTCGTGACGTTATGGAAATTCAGTCCACTTTAGGCCTTTTTCTTCTTGGAATGGGAGGATTTTTTTACACCGTTGGTACATTCTTTTATGTAAAAGAGAAAATCCCTTACAATCACCTTATTTGGCATTGCTTTGTCCTTGCCGGTAGTATTTCCCATTTTTGCTTTATTTTTTTTGATGTTATTTAAACTTGGTCTCCATTTGGAGTTTCCAATTTTTCAAATTTCACCGCACCCGCTTCTATAAAAAATATGCTGAAACAACGCCTAGAAGAATAATGGCCAATTTGGCAATGTTAAATCGGTGATCTTTACTACTTTCAAATAGAATCGTTGTTGAAACATGCAAGAAAACACCAATGGCCATAGCGTTAACAAACTCAAGCTGTTGTTGGACAATAGAAGCATGTGTAGCCAAAAAACTTCCTAGAGGCGTCATCATACCGAACAACACCAAAAAGAAAATAGTATGCAAAGTCCTAAAATTGGCCTTTATAAAATAAAGTGATAGAATAATGGCAATAGGGATTTTGTGGAGTATCACTCCCCAAAGCACATGTTTACTTGAAGTTATGGGAAAACCCTCAATGAATGCATGGACGGAGAGGCTAATAAGCAAAATCCATGGGAATTGCTGTTTTTGGGTATTTAAATGTACGTGACCGTGTTCTGCCCCTTTGGAAAAATACTCCAAAAGTATTTGTAAAAGTATTCCCACCATTATGGCTGTACCCACATGATCATTTCCCGTTTGAAAAACCTCCGGAAGCATTTCAAACACTGTGATTGAGAGTAAAAATGCGCCACTGAATGCGAGTAAATGCTTTGCCCAAGATATTTTGCCCGCGAGTAGCTTTCCAAGAAAAAAACCAATTAGGATGGCTAGAAATGGTAGAATGAATATCATGCTTTGGAACTAGGTCTTGCTAAAATAGGCTATTTTTGCAACTAGCAATTAGTATTTTATGGGTAAAAACTTTAGAATGATTGCCAAGACCCTATTTGGGCTTGAAGATTTATTAATGGGCGAATTGCAGGAACTGGGAGCCTCTTCTTTGGAGAAAGGAGTGCGTCACGTTTCCTTTGAAGGAGATACAGGTTTTATGTACAAAGCTAACCTGTGCTGCCGTACCGCTATTAAAATATTGAAACCCATTGCATCGTTCAATGTTTTTACTGAAGAGGATCTGTATCAAAAAGTAAATGAAATTCCTTGGGAAAAATTTATGTTGGCTTCCGGATCCTTAGCCGTTGATGCTACCGTTCATTCCAAAAAATTTACCCACTCCCAATTCATTGCACTAAAAACCAAGGATGGAATTGTTGACCGATTCCGTACCCGCGAAGGGACCCGTCCCGACGTTAATTTGGATCACCCTACATTGCGTATCAATGTCCATATAGATCGTAATATTTGCACTATTTCCCTCGACAGTTCGGGGGAGTCTTTGCACAAGCGGGGCTATAAATTAAGTCCAACAATGGCTCCCATCAATGAAGTGTTGGCGGCAGGAATGATCTTGCTTTCTGGATGGAAGGGACAATGTGATTTTTTGGACCCTATGTGTGGTGGTGGCACGCTACTGATCGAGGCTGCTATGATTGCGTGTAATATTCCGCCCAACTTAAATAGGGATGAATTTGGGTTTGAAACTTGGCCCGATTATGATGCCGACTTATACGAAACCATTGAAAATGCCGCGCTTAAGCGCATAAAGGACTTTTCACATAAAATTGTAGGGTACGATTTGGACCCCAGTGCTGTCCAAAAAGCACGGGAAAATATTAAAAATGCCCAATTACAAGACTTTATAAAGGTGCGGAAGGACGATTTTTTCAACACACAGAAAGAAACAGGGGGATATCTTTATTTAGTATTCAACCCACCTTACGACAAAAGGCTTTCCGTTGAAAACATCCATCAATTTTATGCTTCTATTGGGAACACACTCAAACAGGGGTACCCTGGGGCACAGTCTTGGATGATTACGTCTCACCTCGAAGCCCTAAAGCATGTTGGATTGCGCCCTTCCAAGAAATACAAGTTGTATAATGGTAGTTTGGAGAGTAAATTAGTTTCTTACGAAATGTATGAAGGCAGTCGAAAGGCCAGCAAGCAATGATTAGCGTTTTAGGATGGGAATGAGGTAAGATAGCGTGTAACCATAGCCTACCCCAAACTCACTGTAATCGTAGGTTCGGTTGTAGCCGGGAATGATTAAATTATCGAAATTGTCTGGTTTTTTTTCATTAAGCTTGCGCTTCAATTGGACGTTTACCGATAAAAATAGATTGTTGTAAATTTCCGTTTTTACGCCAAAAATAAATTCGACCCAACTGGCATTCAACCCTGAAAAGTTTTTGGAATTGTCCCGAACTACGGCGGAAAATATAGTATTGGTAGTATACACCGGGTATTCCTTCAATTCTTCGGAAAAGGTAGCAAAACCGTACCTCAAGCCAGCAAAGATGGCATTGTTCATCCCCAACCAGTTTTGATACGCATTAAAATCGCCTCCCAATTTTATGTAACTGCCATTTATGTTCGCAACGAGTTGGTCTTTATCCCAATCGCGATCTTCAAGCCCAATTTCGGCAGCAGCATAAAACCGTTTTGAGAAGCGCAGGTCTCCATTAATTTCAAATCCGCTATACCCACTTTCAAAAGCAGTACGGGCCAATTTCGAGAGATCACCTCCCAGTCGAATGCCGTATTTCTGATTCCTAACTTTTACGGAATCCTTGTGTATTACTATACTATCTTGGGCCATCATGGAAAACGTGGCCAAGAATGCACTAATGATACAAAGTGATCTGAGCTTCCGTTTCATCAATAACATCAGGGTTTAAGACAATGGCATTCTCCAGCCAGTTGCCATTTAATGGTTCGCTGCCTATTTCTGGTGACAGTTGGTGGTAAATAACTTTGAAAGAACAAGCACGGTTTAGGTATACTTCCTCAATGTTGTAGGAAAAAGTAACGATATCCACGTTTTGATCGGTGTCGCTGGATCCATTTTGAATGAATAAAAACGACGAAAAATTCGTTTCAGTATTTAATGGAATTGAAACGATTGTGTCATTTATTGCAGTTGCCACTTCAGTACTGTCTGAGTTATTAACCAAAATTTTTAAGTCAGACACCTGCTTTGCATTTAAGGTATTTTCAGCATCTCGAAATTCAATAACCAAGAGGGGAGTGGTCCGTATTTCTTCGGAACAAATATCATCCTTGGTACATCCCAGGAAATTGAGCAAAAGAAAGGCTCCGATTACTAGTTTTCGCATCAGACAATACGTTTTTCCAAAAGTACAACATTTTCCACATGATGCGTTTGTGGAAACATATCCACGGGTTGTATTTTGGTTGCTTTATATTCTGGGTCCAATAGGGACAAATCTCGAGCTTGGGTGGCACTGTTGCAGCTAACATAAACGATTTTATTGGGCAGGAGTTTAATTAACTGTGCTACCACGTCTTTGTGCATACCATCCCTAGGAGGGTCGGTTACTACTACATCAGGACGTCCATGTTTTTCAATAAAGGCATCATTGAAAAGGGTTTTCATGTCCCCAACAAAAAAATGAGTATTTGCTATTCCGTTCAATGCAGCATTTTCTTTTGCTGCCGCAATGGAATCGGGAACGGCTTCTATACCAATCACCTTTGATGCATTTTTTGCTAAAAACTGTGCAATTGTTCCTGTGCCAGTATAGAGATCGTACACCAACTCATCGCCACTAAGCTGTGCAAAATCCCGTACAACTTTGTAAAGTGTGTAGGCTTGTTTGCTATTGGTTTGGTAAAAGGATTTTGCATTGATTTTAAATCGAAGGCCTTCCATGGACTCGAAAATATGATCCCTTCCTGAAAAGCAGTGTACCTCTTGGTCGTACAGGGTATCATTGGCCTTGGTATTGATTACATAAAGCAAGGAAGTAATTTCAGGGAATGCATTTTTTATGGTTTGAAGCAGGGTTTCCCGTGCAGTGACATCTTCAAAAAAGAATTGAAGCAGCACCATGATCTCTCCCAATGTGGAATTTCGAATCATTAACGTCCTTAGAAAGCCCTCTTGCACCCTTGGGTTGAAAAAGGTAAGTCCCATTGAATCTGCCTTTTCCTTGACAAAATTTCGAATGGCATTGCTTGGGTCGGCTTGTAAGTGGCACTTATTTAGATCCAATATCTTATCCCACATTCCGGGAATATGGAATCCCAGCGCATTTCGATTTTCAACGGTGCTATTTTTATCAATTTCTGCTTTGGTAAGCCATTTTTGATTGCTGAAAGAAAACTCCATTTTGTTTCTGTAAAAGTAGGGGTTTTCAGATCCAATAATTTGGGACACTTCGGGGAGATCGATACCTCCTAAACGTTTCAGGTTGTTCTCGACTTCATTCTGTTTAAAATATAGCTGTGAAGCATAGGTCATGTGTTGCCACTTGCAACCACCGCAGGTTCCAAAATGTTCACAAACAGGATCTGTGCGTCTATCCGACAGTTTTGAAAAGGCTATGGCAGTACCTTCATAGTAAGCTTTTCTGCTTTTAAGCGTTTGAATGGTTGCGATGTCTCCGGGAACAGCATTATTGATGAAAATCACTTTTCCGTCCGGTGCCTTTGCGACTGACTTTCCTTTGGCTCCAGCATCCAGAATTTCAATATTTTCAAATATTTTGCGTGTTTTGCTACGACTCATGGCGGCAAAAGTAAGGCGTTTCCCTAAAAAAATTGTCCTATTTTTAGTAATTTGCGCACTAGGGATGATTTCTCTCCCGCGCTGAATTTTCGCTCTTCGAAAAAACAAAGGCATAGAAGGAATTTTTGAAGTTTTATTTTTAAATTTTTCATTATGTCAGTAGTAGAAAAAAGCTTGTCGCAAGAAGCCATTTCATTGGAAAACAAATTTGGGGCCCACAATTACCACCCATTGCCCGTAGTTTTGGAACGCGGGGAAGGTGTTTATGTGTGGGACGTAGAAGGGAAGCGTTATTATGATTTTTTATCCGCCTATTCTGCTGTAAACCAAGGACATTGCCATCCAAAGATTGTTTCGGCACTTGCAAACCAAGCGCAAAAGTTAACACTTACGTCCAGGGCATTTTACAATGACATGCTAGGTAAGTATGAGCAATTTGCAGCCAACTATTTTGGGTTTGATAAACTATTGCCCATGAACACCGGGGCAGAAGCAGTGGAAACTGCCATCAAAATTTGCAGGCGTTGGGCTTACGTTGAAAAGAAAATTCCCGAAAACCAAGCTGAAATTATTGTGTGTTCCAATAATTTTCATGGGCGAACCACAACCATTATATCCTTTTCCAACGACCCTGTGGCCCGAAAGAATTTTGGCCCCTATACTCAGGGGTTCATCAAAGTAGCCTATGACGATTTAGAAGCTTTGGAACACGCCTTGAAGGAACATGCTAATGTTGCTGGCTTTTTGGTGGAACCCATACAAGGGGAAGCCGGTGTTTACGTTCCTTCGGATGGCTACCTGAGAAAGGCGAAGGCATTGTGCGAACAATACAATGTGCTTTTTATTGCTGACGAAGTACAAACCGGAATTGCACGTACAGGAAAATTATTGGCCGTAGATCATGAAGAAGTTAAGCCCGATGTTCTTGTTCTTGGGAAAGCGTTAAGCGGAGGGGTGTATCCCGTTTCTGCGGTATTGGCCGATAGTCCTATCATGAATGTCATTACGCCGGGATCCCATGGTTCTACCTTTGGCGGAAATCCTCTAGCTGCTGCAGTCGCTATGGCTGCTTTGGAAGTGGTTAGGGATGAACATCTTGCTGAAAATGCAGATCGCTTGGGGCACATTTTCCGTGATGAACTTAATAAATACATCGAACACAGTATCATTGTTCAAAAAGTAAGAGGTAAAGGACTTCTGAATGCGATAGTTATTGATGATTCCGAAGATGGGGATACCGCCTGGAATATTTGCCTACGACTCCGGGATCATGGTCTCTTGGCAAAACCCACCCACGGGAACATCATTCGTTTTGCTCCACCTTTGGTGATGACAGAAACACAGCTTAGGGATTGTATTTCCATCATCATCAAGACCCTAAAGGAATTTGAGTAATTGTTAGGGGGCCAGCCAACTGAATGGCTGGATGGGAATATTCCGTAGGATCCAAAAAATGATCACAGTAATGAGAACTGCCTTGGGAAAACTTGGGTGGTAGACATAATTTTGTAAATTCTTTTTTCCAAAGTAATTGTAGGCGCGGATCCCTTCATTGTAGATTACAACAAACAATGCCGGGATAAAAAGTATGTTATAATCTGCCGTTTTTAAAAGGTCAAAATGCAGCAAACTATGAAAGGCACGCTGGCTTCCGCAACCAGGGCAGTAGATGCCCGTAAGGGCATGTAAGGGACAGCCCGGAAAGCCACTTGTTTCCGGGTTGTATAAAAAATAAATTGCTGACAAAACTGCCAGCAATATTATTATTAAGGTTCGTTTCTTGGTGTTAGAAACCACAGGCTTTAGATTAGGAACCCATTCCGGCACCCATGCCCAAGATGGCAACTCCCATCACAAAATAAAGGATTACATAAATTAGAAGAATGGCGGCACCCACGATGAATCCCCACATGGTCCATTTTTTGGCATCCTGTGATGCTTTCAACGCGCCTTCATAATTTCCTGCAGCATATTCTGAATTTACTTTAGAGGCGTTTACAATTCCGATAATTCCAAAAACGAGACAACAAAATATAGTCACCAAAATGGACTCGACTAAGTAATTTTTTGGTTTGGGTTGATTTTCCATAGTAATAAAGATTAGTTAGTTAATAGATTTTAAATGTAATCAAAAAAATGAAATTTTACCTAGAAATTACTCAAATTCAATGAAATCATATAGCATGTTTTTATAAAAAAAGGCCGGAAACTACTTTCCGGCCTTCGATATCTAAAATTAACGAACATTTACTTATTGAAAACATTCATTTTATAATCAATCACCACATTATCATTCGTTGTGAGCTTTACTAAATACACACCATCACTGAAATTGTTTGTTGGAAATGTAAGCCGTGTGCTGTTTCCTGCATTTTTTTCACTGTAAACAAGCTTTCCTGACATATCGAAAATATTGACCAATTTCACATCATAACCTTCTGGGTTGGAAACTTCCAATTGCCTGGCTGGATTGTTCTGGAAAAAGTCAACATTGGTGATTACTTCTTTGGATGATTTAATATCTGAATCATCACCTGGCTTAATAAATATAATATAGAAACGGTCATCGTAATCACCAGTATTCAGAAGGAGATTCACTTCAGATCCATCGGAAATTTGTTGGGTGGTATTGTTGAGATCATCTCGTAAATAAGCCTTAATCCCTGCAGGGAAATTATAGGTTTCTTTTACTTTCACCAAGATTGAAGTTTGGTGGTTCAAAGTAAAGCTTAATGGTATTTTTTTGCCCATTTGGAAACGAACAAAGTTAATAACATAAGGCTGTGTTAAATCATTTTCTAGATTTCGGATTGGGAAAAAGGCTTCAGCTCCTTTAGCATCCATAGGACTACGGGCGTCATATCCACGATCAAACCCATCAGTAGCATCTTCACTAAAACCAAGTATTAGTTGGCGTGTATAGGTTTCGTCCATAACAAAATTGATGCGCATCAATTGCGAGGCAATTTCATAAGGAGGAGGATTTCCGGAGCCACTTGGATCGGAAGAACCTGAAGGGTTATTCGCTTCAGTTTCTCCATTCTCATCCATGAGTCCACGAAAAGTAGAATTGACCCCATCTTGTTTTACATATACCCGTTGGCCGTTGTTGAATTGTACCGAAGCAAGCGAACCATCTGTACGCACCTCAAATCCCTGGGCAATTGGGGAGTACCTGCGTGGGTAGTCTGCACCGGCACCAGTTCCAGCAGCTCCACCTATTCCTGAAGCATCATAATTGGCAAAAGTTGGCGGCGAGTAAATACCTTGAGTGTCTCCAGCGCTGCCGGGAACCCAAGTTCCCCAGCCTCCTGATTTGTCTACATAATAATGACTGAACTCACTATCTTTGGGCTCGTCCCAAAAGCGAATCTCGGTTACATTAGGATTATCCGTCCAAAATGTTTTAAGGTCAATGGCAGAAGGGTAGGGGTTCCCTACCAAAACACGCTGCACAGATCCCGTATTCACTGGAACAGATATGGTACCATTATTGGGTCTTCCACGGAGATCGAAATCAACATTAAGGACATAGGTGCCTAGCGAACCAGGATCACTTACCCCTTTCATAATCATTCCATATCCAGCTGGCACGGCATCCGTTCCATTGATGCGAACCCAGTTGGCTTCTGCATCATTGTCTGGAGAAGATAATTTTTTGTAAATCCAACGGGTAGAAACCGTCATTGGATTGGTTATTGAGTTACCGTTATAGCCTGTTGTTGTACTTACTAGGGTAGCTGAAGTGGTTTGGTCTCCACACGTATCACAATCGTAATAACGGCTAATCCCGGCATTGGTATTTCCAGCTCCACCAGAAGGCAGTCCTACAGGAGGATTCCAAAAGGTATAGTGAAAAGCACTGGTGGTGTCGATGGTTTGATAGACAGAAAGTAGCCCAGTACCATTGTTGGCAGATCCAGTAGTACCTTGTATCAATTGTGCTCCATTACGCAAATACAAACTTGCAGTAGTTGCAGCATTGTATGTGTTCTGAACCATATTGACATCTTGCTCAACAAAAAGCACTTGATCATTCACATACACATACGAATCTGTTGAAGTAGTGGTGTTGGGTGTTACGTACAGCTGCGAAAACATGGGCAACGCCAGTAGGAGCATAGCTGAAGGGAGTAGTAGGTTTTTCATACTTTTTATGTTAATATTAGAGTCTAATAGGGGGCAAATGACTCAGTTACACTTTGTAAAAATATAATTTTTTTTGAATTTAGGGCAATTTTAGTAAGTATTTTCCTATTTCATCAATTAAATTTAACAATGATTACGTGCAGTCAATAACTAAATACCATGAAGACATTTTCCACAGGAGATAGGGTTTCGGTTTTGGATGAAGAAATATTCGGGGTTGTTGTCATGACAACCGCAAATGAAGTGACCGTGCAAACCCAAGATGGCTTTGAATTGGTTTATGCGCCTGATGATTTGATTTTAGAAGATTCAAAAGCGTTGCGAAACCTTGACGTTTCTCAAACTACTTACCTTCATAAGGAAGAGGAAAAGACAAGGAATTCTGCTAGGGTAAAGCCAAAAAAGCGCAATGAGCCTGCTATGGAAGTCGATTTGCACATTCATCAATTAATACCCAACGAGAAAGGAATGTCTGCATACGACATGTTGTCATTACAATTGGATACTGCCCGCCACAAGTTGGAATTCGCCATTCAAAAAAAAATCCAGAAAATTGTGTTCATCCACGGAGTTGGTGACGGTGTTCTAAGAGCAGAACTAGAATTTATGCTCCGAAAATACGATCACTTGGATTATTACGATGCCAATTACCAGAAGTATGGGCAAGGAGCTTTGGAAGTGCGTATTTTCCAAGCGAAAGGTTAGTTTAAGTTTGGTGTTACCGTTACGGTTCCGGTTGCAATATTCTCTATAGTACCCATGCCAAGCGTTTCCCGAGTAATTTGCTCGTCTCCGTTAGAGAATAAAACATTCATTAATTGAATCGTAACATCACTTGATAAGGTATAGGTATGCTCCCTATATAAGTTTACAACATGTTCATTGGACACATTTGAATTCAGATAATCTGGGATGCCATTACCATCGGTGATATCATTGGTAGGGTCCAGATCGCCATTTGCATCTTCGTAACGCGTAAGGATACCATCGTTATCGTCGTCAGGGTCCAAATAATCAGGGATCAGGTCCCCATCGGTATCTTTGGGATTGGTCAGTGGATCATTATCACCATCGGCATTTTCGGTGTCGAGTTCCAGAGCGGTGGGGACGTTGTCCCCATCGTCATCAATATCGTAATAGTCCAAAAGACCATCCCCATCTGTATCGTCCGTTCCTTCTTCAGCTGCCAAAACGCCATCGCTATCATCAAATGTTGCCGTAGTAACCAACTGGGCGGTTCCCGAATTTGCTTGGTATTCTGATAAGACATCTGGGCTGGTAGGAGGAACTTCCGCACAGAAATAACCACTGGTAGCTTCGGCACTGAAAATTCGATAATTGGCATAGTTGGCCGTGCCATTTAAAGTGAACTCACGGGTATTTGTGGTTAGAAACAATTGATCTTCTGTGCCCAGCAGCAGAGAAAGGCTTTCGGTTTGGGCACCGTTGAATTTGAAGAAAAGGTAACCGCCTTGTCCACCACAGAACTGTAAGTCGCTATCTGAGAAATCGAATGTGGTCACAATTACATCACCGTCATTGCAGCTCAAAGTTAACAGCGAACAAACTAGTACTACGCGAAATAAATTCATTGAGGCCAATTTTGTCTGCAAAGTAACACTTTTGCAAACGATTCCGATACGGTTACAATCATTAAATCGTATTTTTGTAAAAATTTTGGGTGCCGTCATGAAGAAGGTATATTTTGATAACGCAGCTACCACCGAACTTCGGAAAGAAGTTGTTCATACAATGACCAATGTTCTGAAAACGGAATATGGAAATCCCTCATCTACACACTCTTATGGAAGATCATCTAAGTCTCTACTTGAAAGTTGTAGAAAAGATATTGCCAAGCTTTTAAACGCTAGTCCTTCCGAAATTATATTTACTTCAGGAGGTACTGAGGCCGATAATCTAATCATAAATTCTTGCGTTTGCGATTTAGGGGTAGAGCGCATCATCACTAGCCGCATAGAACACCATGCAGTCCTGCATACCGTAGAAAATTTGCAGCAAACCAAAGAAATCGAAGTGGCGTATGTTTCGGTGAATGTGGATGGAACTCTTGATTTTGGGCACCTAGAGTCGTTGTTGCAACACTCTTCGAAAGCTACATTGGTAAGCTTGATGCACATCAATAATGAGATTGGGACTATTCTTCCTTTAAAGGAAACGGCCAAACTGTGTAAGAAATATGGGGCCTTTTTTCATAGCGATACCGTACAGTCGGTTGGACATTATCCTTTGGATTTTTCTGAAATCCCCATAGACTTTGCTGTTGGGGCGGCCCATAAATTTCATGGCCCTAAAGGAATTGGTTTTGCTTATGTGAGGAAGAATATGCCTATCCAGCCATTAATTCATGGCGGAGGCCAGGAACGCGGACTTAGAGCTGGAACCGAAGCGGTTTATGCCATTGCAGGAATGACAGAGGCATTGAAAATAGCCATTCAAAATTTGAATCATGAGGAAGAGTATATTCTGTCACTAAAGGAATACTTCAAACAAGAATTACTTAGGGAAATACCTGGTGTGACTTTCAATGGGAACTGCGCTAACTCCTCCGCGAGTAGCTATACACTTCTAAATATTGGGCTGCCCATAACTTCCGAAAAAGGATTAATGTTAACTTTTCAGATGGATTTGAAGGGGATTGCATGCTCACAGGGCAGTGCCTGCCAAAGTGGGAGTAATGTAGGGTCCCACGTGCTTCAGGCCCTTCTTTTGAAAGGGGAAACCCAAAAGCCTTCCATTCGTTTTTCATTTTCCAGTTTCAATACCAAGGAAGAAGTAGACTATGTCGTTTCGGTACTAAAGGAATTTGTAACTAATTAAAATTTAGCGGTCAATCTAACATTGTAAACCCTTGGACTTAAATAGTTGGGGATGGCATATTGGACCTTGGTGTAGACATCTCTTACAAACGTATTGGTGATGGAATTTTGCACATCGAACATGTTGAAAATTTCAGCACCGATGGTAAGTTCTTTGAAAGGTTTAAGCCATCCATGATCTTTTCTTTTCTTATCGTGTATCAGCACGTAGGATATTCCCAAGTCTGCCCGTTTGTAATCCCGCAAACGGGTTTGAAAATCATATGGGTCTGCATAACTGGGCGATCCGCCGGGGAGACCTGTATTGTAGACCATATTCAAATACATTTTTAAATCGGGGATGATTTTTACATAATCCTGAAACAGTACGCCTATTTTAAGCCGTTGATCCGTAGGCCTAAAAATGTAGCCCCTGTCGTCGATATTTTCTTCAGTTTTAAGGTAGCCAAGGCTCACCCAGCTTTCGGTTCCGGGAACGAATTCACCAGCGAGCCGAACATCCAATCCATAGGCATAGGCAATGGCATTGTTACGGGCCCGGTATCGAATACGGACATTTTCCAGGGTATAAGGGTTCACATCGGTTAGTCTTTTATAATAAAGCTCTGAATTGAGCGTAAAGGGTCGCTCCCAAAGCTTAAAGCTGTAGTCGTTGCCCAATACGATGTGGATGGATTGCTGTGCCATTACCGAAGGCCTTACTGCCCCTGTTGAATCGCGGAGTTCCCTATAAAATGGGGGTTGATGGTAGAAACCACCCGAAAGCCTAAAGAGCATATCCATATCCCAATTGGGTTTCAAGGTTACCTGTGCCCTAGGGCTAACAACGGTTTGTGAAACCGAAGTGATTCCATCACCACTAACATTCCAGTTATGTGCTCGGACACCAAAGTTCAGGTACAGGTCACTACGCTCTTTAAGATTCACACGTTTACTCCATTGGGCATAGCCCGAAATTCGATTGATTTGAACATCGTTGGTGGCACGAATGGAATTGAAGGGTACAATGGGGGAATCGTAGGCCTCATAAGGTTGGTCGTTAGCAAAGTCTTCCAAGGGAGGGCGTATGGAGAATCCGGCAGAATCAATGATTTCATATTCCTGAACTCGATCGCGGATGTCCTCTCGGGTATATTTTAATCCATATTCTAACTGACTTTTCCCTAAGTCGAGATCTCCTTTGTGCTCAAAATTGATGATAAGTGCGTCCAAATCGTTGCGGGCGTGGGTTAACTGACTCCCGATGCCTTCCGAAAATTCCACCTCCCCCAAGTCCTGATCGCCTATATTGGTATTAACTTCGCCCAAACGGTATTGGGCCAAAATGTCAAAATATTCCTGTTCGGTAGTTTGGTAAATGGAACCTATAAATTTTGCAGTATAATTGCTTGAAACCGCATACGTGCCTTTTAAAGCACCAAAGTAGGTATTGTAACGATCGTCCTCCTGTCCTTCGTAAAAAACCAACAAAGCTCTTGGATCGGCCAAAGTACCAAAATTGGTCTGGCGTGTAAGCGGCTGGTATTCATAATCATTAATGGAGAGGTTGCCCAGAAAACCCAACTCAAATTTATTACTCACTTTATAGTTAAGATAGGTTTGTGCATCCGCAAAACGGGGACGGAAATTGGTTTCGGTTTCCTTAGCTTTCACCACTAAGCTGTTGTCGCGGTAACGCAATCCAACAATGCCCGTTAAACGCCCTGTCCTGGACTTTCCTCCTACAGAGACACTGGCGCCCAAGAGACTAAAATCACCAGAAGCTTCAAAGCCAGTAGGCCTTCGGTAGGTAATGTCCAAAACAGAGGAAAGTTTGTCGCCATATTTTGCCTGAAATCCACCCGCAGAAAAATCGACACTGGAAGTGAGGTCGCTATTCACAAAACTCAACCCTTCTTGTTGGCCGCTACGGATCAAAAAAGGGCGGTATACTTCTATTTCATTGACATAGACCAGATTTTCATCATAATTTCCGCCACGCACTACGTATTGGGTACTCAATTCATCATAACTGCTAACGCCCGGTAATGATGTCAAAACGTTTTCAACCCCTGCATTGACACCAACCAATTTCCGGGCTAGTTCAGGAGAGATCGTTTGTATGCCCTCAATACGTTTTCGCCTTTTAACATCAATGACCACCCCGATGGTTTCAATATCGGTTTTCATCTGGGGATTTACCTCGTAGTCTTCATTAGGGCCCAGCGTTACTTTCAAGACCACATCTTTAAGGCCCAAATAGGAAAAAGTGACTACAACTTCCCTATTGGCGGGTATTTCAAGAACGTAGACTCCATTGTCGTCGGAGAGGGTACCTTTGTCATCATACGAAACGGTAGCTCCAGGTACCACGTTATCCTGTTCGTCAAAAATGATTCCGCGAAGGGTAGCGGTTTGAGCAAAAATACAAGAACTTAACAAGCCAAATAGAAGCAGGAACGGTAGCTGTATCGTTTTCAAAAGTGCAAATTATAAGGGTTTCCGAAAAAATGTTGCTTCAAATGTAGTACTATTTCCCACATTATCTACAACAATGACTTTTAAATTGTTTTCAGTATCATCAACGACGTTATCGTCAAAATCATATACGAGTAGGTCTTTTTTATAATCGTATTCCGTCAAAATGAATTTGCCATTCAGGGTTGCCCTGTAGGAACTAACCCCACTTTCCACATCTTCGATTTTAAGCTCTAAGGTTTTATTTTTGCTGATCCATTTGCCATCGGCAAAATTCAGGGGGGTAATGGTAGGGGCCACGGTGTCCATCGCGATGCAATAAGAGCCGAAAGTTCGGATCCTGGCCGAAAGTTTGGAGCCGTCACGCTGGGTGGTATTGTAATAGGGGACTCCTTTGTAGTTCAACCGACCGATGAACAATTTCTCAAGATCATTCTTTTCGTAGTTGGATGCATCAACAGTTAGGGTGATGCTGCTGTGGATGGGGATTACATCCTCGTGAAAATCGAGGGTATCACCCTTGGCTTCAATATGGAGGTAGGTATCCTCGTATAGGCTTTCTGAAGGTATGTAAATTTGAAATTTCCCTTTACTGATTGACGTGCCTTGATTGCAAACAATATAATCTTGGGTTTTCTGAATGCTTTTTGGGATGGTAACGGGCTCTTGTTTTCCTTCAATGGGAATGGTAATGGCTACTTTGTTTCCTTTGAAATCGCTCACTTCGATCGTGTAAATGGAGGTTAACCCATCCTCGATGGTAATGTATCCATGTTCTGCTTCCTGCGCAAAAATGCTTAAAGGGTTATTGCTTTCCCTGAATAATTTTTGCACACGGCTTTTATTGGTCTCAAAGTACCCATAATCGATGTAGCGATTGAGGTAACGGGTCTCATCGAAGGAAAATTTGTTGAACAGCACTTTAAATCGCTCTTCCCCATTGTAGGTCGTTTTGATTTCGTAGGTGCCGTTCTTGTTGGTAGCCCCGTTTTGTTGATCGTAGGCGGAAACTCCAAAACCTATTTTCCCGACAGCCTTGATGCTCTCGGTAGTGTAGGAGCCGTCTTGCTGCCTGACCAAGCGAAGTTTAACGGGGTTTTCAGACCCATTTACCTGCGCTCCTTCGGATGAAGGGTAGGCAAATACACTATTAATTAATGGTACCCGTTCGTCTGGGATATCAATTCCAAAGAGCATGGGGTTCATAGGCCTGGAGGCATTGTCCCTAATCTCAAAATGCAAATGAGGCCCCCCACTGCTTCCACTGTTTCCTGAATACGCAATGATGTCTCCTTTTTTGACTTTCAAGAGTTCGGAATTGGGAAATAATTCAATTTCGTACGATTCTTTGTTGTACTGGTTCTCCTTCACATATTTTTGTATGTCGCCTGCATAACGGTCCAAATGCGCATAAACCGTACTGTAACCGTTGGCATGTTGCACATAGAGCGCCTTCCCATAGCCGTATTGGGATACTTTGATGCGTTTTACGTAGCCATCGGCAGCAGCAAATACCGGGAGTCCGGTTTTTTGTTGTGTCTTTATATCCAGGCCACTGTGGAAATGATTGCTCCGCAGTTCGCCAAAATTCCCCGACAAGAACAATGGAATGTCCAAAGGATTTTGAAAGTAATCATTCGGGACGGCGTCTTGGGAGAATGCAAACGGGGGACATAGCAAAAGGAAAACCCAAAGTTTCTTCATCTTCAAAATCGTTACTAGTAAATAAATGGGGAGTGATGCTTTTTATTGTACTCGGGAATCAATATTACAAAAAAATACCGAAAACTGTTGGCATATTTGTAACCGAATAGTAAATTTGTAAGATAAGTATTGAAAAGGTCTTTGAATGACTCAACTTTCCGAAATCGTTGACTCTTTGGAAAATAGGATAAGCAAGCTGCTTCACCGCTATGAAAAAATGAAGCAAAAAAATGTTCAATTGGAGCAGGACTTGCAAAACCTATCGTCCAAAAACCAAGCACTGAAAAAACAATTGGACGATTGGAAAGAACAGTTTGAGAACCTTAAAGTAGCCAATTCAATGCTTGGCAGCGACCAATATAAACGTGATACAAAACTCAAAATAAATGCGCTTGTTCGGGAAATAGATCAATGCATTGCACATCTTTCCGAATAAAATAAAATTCATGTCGAACGCGTTAAAGATTAAAATTTCAATTGCCGATCGGGTGTACCCATTAACCATCAAGCCCGAACAGGAAGAAGGCCTTCGGAAGGCGGCCAAGAAAATTGAAGAAATGATCCGGCGTTTTGAACAAAGTTATGCCGTAAGGGACAAGCAGGATGTGTTGGCCATGTGCGCCCTACAGTTTGCAGCCCAGGTAGAACAGCGTGGAATAGACAATGAAAACGATCAACATGAAGTAGAAGAGAAGCTCGAAGCCCTCAACCAACTTCTGCAGGATCACTTAGCATAACGTTCTTTAAAATAACAAAAGGTTACTGCCTACATTAATACTAATTTTTGGTAAACTCAACAAGAATTCTTTAAAAAGGGTGAGTTGAAGTTGTAAAAGCGAGCCGTCCTCGAGCGGATACTTGACCAGCTTGTTAGCCCTAAACATGTTTTAAGGAGTTTATTCAAAATCGCAATATTAATGTAGGCTTTTTTTATTCAATAAAACAGCTAGCATGGATCATATCATTACATACATCATCATTGGTGTGGTAGGTTTGGCAATCGGTTTTTTTGTGGCTAAAATGCTCGAGCGAAACAACGCGTCTCAAGTCATTAAGTCTGCTAAAAAAAATGCGACATCTATCTTAAAAGAGGCCAATGCCAATGCCGAAGCATTAAAAAAAGAAAAAATACTGCAAGCAAAGGAAAAGTTTATCGAACTCAAATCCGAGCATGAAAAGGTTATCTTGGGACGTGACAAAAAAATTGCAGAGGCCGAAAAGCGAACGCGTGATAAAGAATCGCAGGTTTCCAACGAACTGGCCAAAAATAAAAAGTTAAATGCCGAGCTTGAAGGCAAATTGCAGGGCTATGATGAAAAACTGAAAGTGTTGGAAAAGAAGGAAGCCGAGGTTGAAAAAATGCACCGAAGCCAAATAGAACAGTTGGAAGTCATTTCGAGCCTTTCTGCCGAAGATGCCAAGGCGCAATTGGTGGAAAGCTTGCGAAGTGAAGCAAAGACCGATGCCATGGCCTTCATTCAAACAACGCTGGAAGAAGCTAAGATGACAGCCCAGCAGGATGCCAAAAAAATTATCATCAATACCATTCAAAGGATTGGTACTGAAGAAGCCATCGAAAACTGCGTGTCTGTTTTCAATCTAGAAAGCGATGATGTAAAAGGACGGATTATTGGCCGCGAAGGGCGAAATATCCGAGCTATTGAAGCAGCTACCGGTGTCGAAATCATTGTGGATGATACTCCTGAGGCCATTATTCTTTCTTGCTTTGATTCCGTGAGAAGGGAAATCGCTAGACTTTCCTTGCATAAATTGGTCACGGACGGTAGGATACATCCGGCCCGTATCGAGGAAATAGTCAAAAAAACCACAAAGCAAATCGAAGAGGAAATCATTGAAGTTGGAAAACGAACGGTCATTGATCTAGGCATTCACGGACTACACCCAGAGCTCATTAAAGCTGTTGGGAGAATGAAATACCGCTCCTCCTATGGACAAAATCTTTTACACCACTCTAGAGAGGTGGCCAGACTTTGTGGCATTATGGCTTCAGAGTTGGGGCTCAATGCCAAACTTGCAAAACGGGCGGGGCTTTTGCACGATATAGGAAAAGTTCCGGAAGCAGAAACAGAAACTCCTCATGCTATTTTGGGAATGCAATGGGCGGAAAAATATGGTGAAAAGCCAGAGGTGTGCAACGCTATTGGAGCCCACCACGATGAAATTGAGATGACCAATTTGTTGTCTCCCATCATACAGGTTTGCGATGCCATAAGTGGTGCACGTCCTGGTGCTAGACGCCAGGTATTGGATTCCTACATTCAACGCTTAAAAGATCTGGAAGACATTGCCTATGGTTTTGGTGGGGTGCAAAAAGCTTATGCCATTCAAGCAGGGCGTGAGTTGCGCGTTATAGTGGAGAGTGAAAAGGTAAACGACGATAAGGCTGCACAATTATCTTTTGAGATTTCCCAAAAAATCCAAACGGACATGACCTATCCCGGACAAGTGAAAGTAACCGTCATTCGGGAAACCAGGGCCGTAAACATTGCCAAATAGTATAAATGGGGCCGAAAGCCCCCTTTTTTATTCATCAAAAACATTGGAATAGCCCTTTTCGGGGCTTTCGAAGAAGGTTCCGGTAACGTACCGGTAATTCCGATCCAGCTGCCCCAATTGGGCCATATCTTCTGCATCCAGCTTCAATTGTGCCGCTTTGAAATTACTTTCAATGTTTTTTGGAGTAGTAGATTTGGGGATTACACAAACTCCCATGCAAATATGCCAAGCAATCAGCACCTGTGCAGGATGTACTCCATGTTTGTCGGCAATGGTTTTTACGATGGGAAGCTCAAAAAGATTGGGTTCATCTGCAGCTTTCATGGATGCATGTCGGTCGCCCGAACCAAGCGGAGAATAAGCCATCAGCAGGATGTGGTGTTCCTTGCAAAAATCGCGCAAAGTATTTTGTTGCAACAGCGGGTGGAGTTCTATTTGGTTTACTTCCGGCATTTCACCGCACCGCTGCATTAGGGAGTTTAACTTTTTTACACTAAAATTGGAAACCCCAATGTGCTTGGCCAGGCCTAGTTTTTTGGCTTCTTCCATTTGAGCCCAGGTTACTTCGGAAGGGATTTCCGATAGGGGAACATAATCTTCAATATGGGAGGGCATAGCGGTTCCATGTCGAAAGGCAACGGGCCAGTGAATCAAATAAAGATCGAGATAGTTCAATCCCAGTTTTTTCATGGAAGTGGTTAACGCTGGGATAACATGGTCTGGGTGGTGGGAATCGTTCCAGAGTTTTGTGGTAATGAAGAGGTCCTTTCGTTGAATTGTTCCTTCTTCAAAAATTTCGGCCAAGGCTTCTCCAATTACCTCCTCATTGCCGTACACAGCAGCAGTATCAATATGCCGATAGCCTACACGAATTGCAGTTTTAACAGCACTTTTAAGCTCCTTGCCTTTTGCTTTCCAGGTGCCAAGCCCAAGGGCGGGCATCAAATTGCCATCCCGAAAGATCAATGTTTTCATGCTTTAGGGTTTCCAACCAAATTACAAAATCAGGGAGAGGGTTGAAAAAGATTGAGGCGAAAATAACCTTTTTTTAACCTTTTACTTCCTGGGATGGAATTGCTGGATGACTTTGGTAAGATGTGATTTGTCAATGTGGGTGTAAATTTCAGTGGTCGTAATACTCTCATGACCCAACATTTGTTGTATGGCCCGGAGGTCGGCACCATTTTCCAATAAATGTGTTGCGAAGGAGTGCCGAAATGTATGGGGGCTTACGTTTTTATGGATTCCCGCACGTTCCGTAAGGATTTTGACGATTGTAAAAATCATGGCCCGGGTTAAGGGTTTTCCGCGGCGATTCAAGAAAAGAGTGTCTTTTGCAGTAGGCGCGATGGTTTGATGCACTCGAACTTCATCCTTATATAGGGTAATGAATTTAATGGTAGGTCCGGCAATAGGCACAAAACGCTGTTTGTCTCCCTTTCCAGTAACCCGGATAAAACCTTCATCAAAATAGAGGTCCGATAGTTTTAAATGAGTCAATTCCGATACCCGTAATCCACACCCGTACAGGGTTTCCAAAATGGCCTTGTTTCGGGTTCCCTGTGGATCGGATAGATCGATTTGCATAATGATTTGGTCAATTTCTGCTTCGGAAAGGGTGTCTGGGAGCTTACGCCCCAGTTTAGGGCTTTCAATAAGTTCCAACGGGTTGGTTTTTCGGTAGTCTTCAAAAATCAAATAATTGAAAAAACCACGCAAACCGGATATGATGCGGCTTTGGGAACGCGGATTGACTTCTTTCGCGATGTGGTAGATGAACTCCTGCAACACGCTTTCGTCAATCGAGATTGGGGAAACGGACACTTGTCGGTCATCCATCCATTTCATCAACTTCTGAATGTCCAATACATAATTGTCGATGGAATTCTTGGATAACCCGCGTTCAATGTGAAGGTAATTTTGATAATCCTTGACGGCTTGGATCCACTTCATCAAATAATTCTTAAAAGATTCTCAAAAAATAAGCTGTTCCCAAAATTCGTTATAATTTTGTGCAATATAAAAACAAAAGCTATTATGAAATGCCCTAAAATTTTATATAACCCCAAGGAAGATGTACTATTGGGCATTCCATCTTCCACTTTATCAAATATTTAATAAAGATGAAAAACGTATTGATTGTTCTTACACTAATTGTTTCCACATCACTTTTTGCCCAAGGGGTTGACTTTGGTATCAAAGCAGGTGTGAACTTCGCCAACATTACCGATGCTTCGGGATTGGATAACCGCACCGGGTTTGTGGCCGGTATATTTTTGGGAGGAAAATTCAACGATAATTTAGGAATACAAGCCGATTTGTTGTATTCACAACAAGGAGCCGAGTTCAATGCAGGTGATTTCAATTTGGACTATGTGAATGTTCCTATCGTACTCAAATATTTTGTGGCCCAAGGGCTTAACATTCAATTAGGGCCTCAGTTTGGGGTCATCATCAACGATGATGCACAAACGGTTATTGGCGAAACCATCAATGACATTGCAACCAACAATTTTGACATCTCAGGCGTTGTTGGTTTGGGATATGATTTACCCATGGGAATCCGCTTGGACGGACGGTACAATTTTGGTTTGACCGATGTGCCAGAGAGTGGGAAGGGTAAAAACAGCGTTATTACACTTTCGGTGGGGTACTCGTTCCTCTAGGGATTAGTCCAAAAGAGTATATGAAACCATCCTTCGGGATGGTTTTTTATTTTCCAATTGTTAATAACTTGTTGAAAACATCAAAATCCCTGTAAAACAGTCAAATAGATAATTTTCTAGCTTTAGCTTATTAATCAAACTATTTACTTATGAAAAAACTTTTACTTTTTCTTGCAATTTCAGTTATGATGGCAACTACAAGTTTTGCCCAAGACGAAAATTCTGGCAGTGCCACAAGCCAAGGGGCTTGGGTGGTAGAGATTAACACAGGCTTTGGGGAGTCTTCCGGTTCCTACACTGGTTTTTCGCTTTATTCAAGGGATGGTAACACTTCTTGGGGTGTAGGTGGCGAAGCAGGTTATTTCATCTTGGATGATCTTGCTTTGAAAGCAGGACTTGGCTACGGAGACCCCGGGATTGACGGTGTTGACGGTACTTTCAATTGGAAATTTGGGGCCAAATATTATGTGGCCGGACAATTCCCTATTGCAGCCGATGTAAACGGATCCTCCGGTAATAGCTACTCACCCATGTGGGTTGGGGTACAGGCAGCTTATGCTTGGTTCATTGCTAACAATGTAAGCCTTGAGCCTGGACTTCGTTATGGCTTTGGAATGAACGATGATGCCGGAAGTGGAGATTTCAATATCTTCAGTGCCTTTATCGGTTTCAATGTGTACTTCAATTAAATAAAGCATACTACTTTAAAAGTGGGCCCCAGGCCCACTTTTTCATTTACGGCACTTGCCATGTAGCATGATTAAGAAAAATCAGTAATTTAGGATCTTATTAATCAATAACTATTCAACCTATGAAAAAATTAGTACTTATCATTGTAATTGTGGCATGTGCCAATATGGTGCATGCTCAAAGCTTTCAGCCCGGTGTGAAGGCGGGGGCCAACTTTGCATCTTTAAATGGTGATGGTGCCGATGCCTTAGATGGAAGAACCAGTCTGCATTTTGGTGCTGTTTTGAATTTTGGTTTTTCTGAATTATTTGCCATCCAACCCGAAGTTTTATATTCTTCGCAGGGTTACAAGTATTCCAGCGAAGCTGGCGATGTTGCCGTTGCACTGGATTATCTTAACATTCCTGTATTAGCCGACATTACAGTTGCCGAAGGCCTTAGCCTGCAGGGTGGGCCTCAAATTGGAATCAATATTTCCAGTAAGGCGAAATTTGATGGAGAAAGTTTTGATGTGGATGGCATCGAGACCGTCGACCTTGGCGTTGGCATTGGTGCCCAATACAAGCTGCCCATGGGATTGTTCTTCCAAGCGCGCTATGTCATTGGCTTTACAGACATCGCTGATGGTGCTGAGTCCAAAAACGCTGTTATTGGAATCTCTGCCGGCTGGTTTTTTAATTAAGTAGAACTTGAGAATTATAAAAAAGTGGGCCCAGGCCCACTTTTTTCTTTTACGGCATTTGCCTTATAGCATGGTTAAAAAAAATCAGTAATTTAGTACCTTATTAATCAAACTATTAAATCATGAAAAAACTTCTTGTACTCGCATTAATTGCATTTACTGGCTATACAGCCAATGCTCAGTTTACTGCTGGGGTTTCCGGCGGACTTCCAATTGGCGATGCCGGCGATTTGGCTACCTTTTCCATTGCTGTAGACCTTGGGTATCTTTTTGATTTGTCCGACACTTTCAAGGCAGGGCCTATTGCAGGGTTCTCACATTCCTTTGGAGATGATATTACCATTCTGGGCACAACCTTTCCTGTAGAGGACGTTCAGTTTCTTCCGGTAGGTGCAGGGGCACGTTTCAGTGCATCCGACGCTTTTACTTTGGGTGCCGATTTGGGATATGCCGTTGGAATCAATGAAGGTAACGATGGCGGGTTTTATTATTCTCCAAGGGTACAATATTCCATAAGCGATCTCATCGACCTAGTTTTGGCCTATAGAGGCGTTTCTAGGGATGGTGGAAGCTGGGACATCATTTCTTTCGGATTTGAATTTGGAATTGATTAATTCCTCAGGTATTCAATTATACAAGGAGGCTTATAGGCCTCCTTTATTTTTTTTCCAAAGATTGAAAATAATAATTCCCGAAATTAATGCAATACCGTACAATACAAGGCAGCCCGTGGTATTACCATAGAGTAAATACCCCGTTCCAAATAAAGCCGTATACACAAAAACAACACCCAGCAGCATACTGAGTAGGTCTATGGTAAAGCGATCTTTTGATTCCCGAAGGGTAGATGCGCCTACCTGCTTTTTAAAACCATTCCAGCCTAAACCGTAGGGAGCTATTTTGTTGTAGAACTGCACCAATTTTTCGGTTTTGGTAGGAGCCGTGAGGAGGGTCACTGCAATCCAGCACACGGAAGTGACAACAACCCCTAGGATTAATTGTTCGTGGGATTTCAATCCAAAATCATAGATGCTCAGAAGAATGGCCATCGCAAATGAAACGATCATTCCGGTAATTTCGCTGAAGGCATTCACCCGCCACCAAAACCATCTTAAAATAAAGATCAAGCCGGTTCCTGCACCTATTTGCAACAAGATGTTAAAAGCACTTAAGGCATCTTTTAAGGAAAGCGCCAAAACGGCCGATACAACCATTAAAAGAACGGTTGAAATACGCCCTACGGCTACGAGTTCCTTTTCAGAAGCCTCCTTCTTTACAAAACGTTTGTAAAAATCGAGGGAAATGTATGACGAGCCCCAATTTAAATGGGTAGAAATAGTACTCATGAAAGCTGCAATAAGGGAAGTCACGACCAATCCCAATAAACCAGGAGGTAAGTAAGTAAGCATGGCCGAATATCCTAAGTCATGTCCTGCGGAAGCATTAGGGAATGCTCTGGAAATATCCGAAAGTTCTGGGTATATAACTAGCGAAGCCAAAGCAATCAAAATCCAAGGCCAAGGGCGCAGGGCGTAATGTGCCACATTGAACAATAGGGTAGCACCAATGGCATTTTTTTCATCTTTGGCAGAAAGCATTCGTTGTGCAATATACCCCCCTCCGCCTGGTTCCGCCCCGGGATACCAAACACTCCACCATTGAACGGCCAGCGGAATCAATAACAACGTCCATAAGGTTTCGTTGTTTTTGAATTCGGGAAGGAATTGCAACTTATCTGCCACATTTTCATGGGCCAGCAATTGCCCCAATCCTCCAATTTCCGGCATATTTACAATGTACCAAGCAGCCCATACCGAACCGACCATCGCAATGATGAACTGCAAAAAATCGGTGATAATAACACTACGCAAGCCTCCAATAGAACTGTATGCTACCGTAATGAGCGATGCATAGACTACAGATTGCCAGGGCTGAAGATTGAAAAGAATCCCTCCAATTTTGATGGCCGCCAAACATACGGTGGCCATAATAACAATGTTAAAGAAAAACCCAAGGTATAGCGCCCTAAAACCCCTTAAAAAAGCAGCTTCCTTGCCACTGTACCGCAATTCATAAAACTCAAGGTCGGTTAATACCTCAGAACGCCTCCAGAGTTTTGCATAGACAAAGACTGTAAGCATACCCGTAAGGAGGAAAGCCCACCAAACCCAGTTTCCCGCAACCCCGTTTTGGCGTACAATGTTGGTAACCAAATTTGGGGTATCTGCCGAAAATGTGGTGGCAACCATCGAGATTCCCAATAACCACCAAGGCATGTTCTTCCCCGAAAGAAAAAATTCTTGTGTGTTTTTACCCGACCTTTTGGCCATAAAAACACCTATAAGCAGAAAAATACCCAAAAATGAAACAATCAGGATCCAATCAAATGTGGTAAGTTCCATAGGCTAATAGTGTTTTAATGATTGCGCTTGGGCAATCCAACTATCTCTTTCAATACGGCCTGGAAAAAAATCGATCAATTCGGTTAAAACGCGAATGTCCTCATCGGTAAACCGGCTGATTTGATCGTAATTGTAAATGCCAATTTCATTGAGTCGTTGCTCGATGTAAGGTCCAATCCCATTGATTTTGGTTAGGTCGTCCTTTTCATCTTGGGATGCATAACCGAAATTGTCAAAATTGAGCTCTGGTTTGCTTTTGGTATAGGTTAAGTAACTGGTTCGGGCGGTTTCTGCAATCTCCTGTGGTGATTTAAAGGAAGTAGCAATCTCCTGCTTGTTGCTTTGGGTTTCCTTCACCACTTCGATAATTTTTGGCTTTATCTCTGTAAATATGGTTTCAATATCGGCAATCTTGGCATTATTTACGGCACTAGTGGCTTGGCGCTTTACTTTTTTAAGGAGCTTGGAGTATTTCACTTTTTGGAGGTAGTGTGCGGAAAGATAGCCAATCAGAAAGGTACTGAGCATCAAAAGAAATACGCCCGACAATTCCGGCAACTGATTAACAAATTCGTTTAATGCCTCCATTAATTTAAGCGATAGTGCACTTCGATGCGCCTGTTTAAAAAGCGTCCCCTTTCCGTAGCATTATTGGCAATAGCCATGGCTTCACCTTGGGATGAAGCAATTACCTGGTCTTTAGGAATACCGCCTTTGGTCACTAAGTACCAACGAACTTGTCTTGCATACCTTAGTGCAACTAAATAGTTGTCGTTGGCATTGCCTACGTTGTCCGTGTGGCCGATAATTTCAATTACAACTTGAGGATGCATGGCAAAAGTACTTTTGGCTTCTTGCAATAAGTCTTTTAACGCATCATTTACAAAAATATCATTATTTACGAAATTAGGGTAAATTGTCTTGTTTTCCGGAAGGGAAAATTGCAAACTTTTTAACCGGTCTTTATCCAGGGGCCTAAAAATAAAGGAAATTCCTTGTTGATAATTTTCATTTTCATCAAACTGCAATTCCATAATCGTAGGCTTAATCACTATTTTTTCGGCGGGGATTCCGGTATTTATCAAAACCTCCTTCACTTTATTTCCTCGTTGCATCCCTAAATTGGGCGTTTCTATATTCTCGGAAGCCCCATAATAGGAAATGATATGCAATTCTTCATTTGGATGCTCTATACTGTAGGTATTGAGTTTGTATTTGAAATCCAATATGCTGTTAGGGATGTAGATTTCAGGAAGGCTTTTATGAAAACCAATCCCTTCAGCCATCAAAAAAACAATATCGCCTTTCTGGTTAATGGCTTTGAGTCCTAATGCTGGAGTACTACTTGTGGAGTCTTGCTTTTGTGTATTTTCAGAAAGGTTTAAGGTGTCCAAAACACTCAAGTCCAACTCAGAATTTTCGCTAATAGGCAACGGGAGGCTGTCTTTATCTTCTTGGGGCAGGTCTTTCACCACAGCCTCAGAAACATCCGTCATTGGCTGCATCCATGAATAGAGCCAAAGCCCAAAGAAAGACCATATAAGGAAGACCAAAAAGGCAATGATAAAATTTTTCATGCACTAAGCGAGGTTCTTGCATACCGATTGCGGTACACAAACATACAAAATTTTACTGCGCTGTAAGAATATACTTCCATGATAATTTCCGTATTTTTTCATCGTAAATCAAGATACTTTTAATGTAATCGCATGAATGAAATGGATTGTTTTAAAAACTTTAAGACACAGTGCCTTTTCCGGCTGGATGAGAACAACCGTATGCTGCAAAAAGCATTGGATAACCTAGATGAAGCGGCTATTTGGAAACAGCCCAACACTCACTTAAACAGCATAGGGAACCTTATAGTGCACTTATGCGGAAACATGACACAATACGGAATTGCCGCTTTGAACGGCCTTCCCGACCTACGCAACCGCGATGCTGAATTTATAAATTCGGGGACATTGAAAAAATCGGATCTATTGCAAGAGCTGTTCGACACGGTGCAACGCGTCAAAGATACCATTACCCATCTACCACCCGAAAAACTGTCGAAAAGCTATACCATTCAAGGGTTCCAGATGCCAGGACTTGGTGCCATATTGCATGTAGTGGAGCATTACTCTTATCACACCGGGCAAATCGCATTTTGGGTAAAATACCTTAAAGACATGGATTTGGGATTTTATGATGGAATTGACCTAAATGCCAAAAACAACTAAGGGGGCCAAAGCCCCCATTTATTTAAGGTTTTAAGAGGCTATCTTAGCCATCCTTTTGCCTTAGCTGATTTACTGTACAAATAAAACACAAGGGCCAAAATGATTACGACCACAGGCATTATAGGGGCAGTGGACCCAAAAGCTTCCATGGCATTGGTTCCAAAGAGCCAATACACCATTTGAACCACCACTGCAAGTAGCGAAATTAGGAATAATGGAACGGCCCATTTCTTCCTGGCGAGTAATAGGATGGAAGCCAAAACGGCGAACCAAACTGCTACAGCAAAAACCGCTGTATACCAAGTGGGCAAGGCTGTCATTACCGCTTGTTGTGCCTCAGGCATTACGGCCAACATTTCGTCTTTCATGGTGGCATAACCAAGATATTGAAATGCGCCTAAACCATTCCATATCAGCGAAATAACGGCGATTATCCAAAAAAGGACATTGGGTTTGTTGGTTGTTGTCATTTTAATTCGGTTTTAAGTTGTTTTACGAAATGTACAAAAAATCCACGTATCTTTAGCTTTTAATCTTTTCGTATGAGTGTTACCGTACCCGTATCCGTTTTTGAGTTTTTGAAGGAATTGAAACACAACAACCACAAAGATTGGATGGATGCCCATAAAAAGCAATACCAAGCCAATGAAAAAGCCTTGAAGAAATTCTATTTGGAAATTGAAAAAGGGTTAAATAAAACAGACCAGATCGAGAAAATGCGCATTTTCCGAATCAATCGGGATATACGGTTTAGCAAGGATAAAACGCCCTACAATGTCCATCGCAGTGTTAGTTTCAATAGGGCAGGAGCGCACCGCAGAGGGGGGTATTACCTGCGCATCGAGCCGGGAGGATCTGCTATGGCAGGAGGTTTCTTCGACCCAAGTCCAGCCGATTTACTCCGCATTCGAAAGGAATTCGAAATGGATGCGACACCCATCCGCAAGATTCTTTCCGAAAAACAATTTAAGCAAGCCTTTAATGGATTTGTTCAGGAATACAAAGTAAAAACAGCCCCCAAAGGGTTCAGTTCCGACGATCCCAATATTGATTTGATACGCCTAAAAAATTACTTTGTGGTACACCACTTTACCGACAATGAAGTCACTGCTCCTGATTTCCCTGAAAAATTAACACATCATTATGAGCTACTGCGCCCATATTTTGATTACATGAGCGAGGTGCTTACTACCGACCTAAATGGGGTTTCGTTACTGGATCAATAGGCGTTTACGTATTCCAGGAGTTGGATGTTGCTTTTCAGGCGCTCCTTAACAATGTTCATCATGCGTTTGTTAAGGTCCGATGAATTTTGAATGTACGTCTCGTACTCTGCTAAGGTGAATTGCCCAATAACGATTCCTTTCAGTGAATTTCGAAATTTCATATCCTTATGGATCGCATTTTCGATGTAATCCAACCTTTTTTCAACAGAGAGATCGTAAAAAACATTTTTGTGCTTGGAAACATAATTCCGGAAGGCGGCTACCAACAAATCATTTTGAAGCCTTATCACGGGCCGCAATGTTTGATTTTGAAAGATCTCGTCGGAAGACATTCCAGGAAGCAATTTGGCCGAAGCAATTTCGGGGCGCAGTCCAAGAAGGACCGTATCTCTGGATTCCATATCGGGAGTTTTATTAAAATTACTAAAAGCAACAGGGGCCTGAAGCCGTGAAACGTTAAGTTATGCACAATGATTTCAACAATTTCCTTAGAAGCCGTACCTTTAAAAATAAAATGGACCACGCGCTATCCATCAATCCCTACACTGGGAAAACGGTTGCTTCTTACGAACGGCACAACCCGAAAGAAGTTGCTGCCGCCATCAAAAAGAGCCACCAACAATTCCAGGTTTGGAAAAACACGTCCTTCCAAGCCAGAAAAAGTCACATAGCCAATATTGCCACAACACTGAGGTCCCAGAAAGAACAGTATGCCCTTTTGATGACTGAAGAAATGGGAAAGCCCATCTCCCAAGCTGTTGCGGAAATTGAAAAATGTGCTTGGCTTTGTGATTATTACGCCGAAAATGCTGAAGCACAACTTCAAGATATTTTTGTACCCACTGACGCTTTTAGTAGCTACGTAAGGCATGAACCCTTAGGAGTGGTATTGTCCATCATGCCATGGAATTATCCTTTTTGGCAGGTATTCCGTTTTGCGATTCCGGCACTCATGGCAGGAAATGTAGGACTCTTGAAACACGCATCCAATGTTTTTGGTTGTGCCTTGGCGATTGAGGCCTGTTTTCGTGATGCTGGCTTACCCGAATACTGTTTCAAATCCTTGCTTATTGGAAGCAATCAGGTTGAAGGGGTCCTGCAAAATCCTTTGGTAAAAGCAGTTACGCTCACGGGTAGCGGACCTGCAGGGGGTGCCGTAGCCGCTGCGGCAGGAAAGCAAATCAAAAAGTCTGTTTTAGAGTTGGGAGGTAGTAATGCCATGATTGTTATGGACGATTGTGATATGGAAAAAACCTTGGATATTTGCGTGCAGGCCCGCTTTCAGAATACCGGTCAGAGTTGCATTGCGGGGAAGCGGTTGTTGCTTGCCCAATCGATCCACGATCAGTTTTTGGAACGGTTGGTTCAAAAAGTAAAAAAACTGAAGGCAGGCGATCCCACAAGCAAATCAACGTATATTGGTCCTATGGCAAGAGTGGATTTAGCAAAGGAACTAGAATTGCAAGTCCAGCAAACACTGGCCCTCGGCGCAAAGCTGGAAATTGGGGGAAAACGGATCGATGCGTTTTATGAGCCTACCGTCGTTTCGGGAGTTACTCCAGAAATGCCCATGTTTCAAGAGGAAACATTTGGTCCTGCTTTATGCGTTACCTCGTTTAGGCACTTGGATGAAGCTGTATCCCTTTCCAACCACTCCCGCTATGGATTGGGGGTTTCTCTGTTTACTCGAAACATTGAGCAGGCTATGGCATTAGTGCCAAGGTTTGAGGAAGGTGCTGTATTTGTAAACGAATTGGTTAAAAGTGATCCAAGGCTCCCTTTTGGAGGCATCAAGGAAAGTGGCTACGGCAGGGAGCTTAGTGCCCAAGGCATCAAGGAATTTGTGAACGTAAAAACAGTTTACATCAATCAATAATCCTTCAGATTTTATACTAGTCTTTTCCCAAATAGGTATTTTTTTGTAGGAGTCCAGGAAGTTCCATTGCGTTCTTTTTTAAGACGGATTCAAATTTGGAGCCTTCCTTTTTCAGGATGTCTTCAAACCGCTTTTGGGCCAATTCAAATTCCCCTGAAATCAATCGGAAATTCTGCATTTGTGACGCTGAAACCCCATCATAACTGGAAGCAATGTTCGAGTACAATGTTCCCATTTTTTCGCGCAAACGGGGTTCTGCAGTACCTACATAATTATCTCCGGTGGTAATGACCAAGTCTTTTCTTAAGCGCTCCAGGGCATCGTATAGTTTTTCTGCCGGCTTTTTATCTTTTGGATGGTTTAGGATGAGTGCCTGTGCCGCCTTTTGATATTCCGTAATTTGATAGACCATATAGGCCAAGTCCTCCACCATGTCGAACATAACTTGGGTCATGCGTTCTTGTTCCTTTCGCTCTTCGAGGGTTGCTAGGGAGGTTTCATCATACTTAAGTTCGATGGTATGCTCATAACGATCCTTTCCCTTGGTGAGCACTACTTTGTACATGCCTGCAGGCACCCTTTTTGGGGTAAACCCGGAAAAGGAAAGCGTCTTGGCATCTGCCATCTTTGGAGCGCCGGAAGTATACTCCCAATTCACTACGTTAATCCCCTTGGATTTACCAGGGGATAGGGTAGCAACCTTATTTCCTTCCATGTCTTGAATTTCCAATTCCATTTTACCGAACGTGTGGCGTTTTTTTAGGTAATAGACTATTCTGGCGCCTGAAGCTTTACTAGGCCCTACAAACTCTGTTTCAGAAACTTCGCTGCCTGCAAAACCACTTTGTTCCGTCATTGTAAAGGGCTTGGTGCCAAAAAAATGGACATCCTTAGACAGAACCTCTTGGTTCAAGAAACGTAAGGGGCTGATATCGTCGATAATGATGACACCCCGTCCATGCGTTCCCATCACCAAATCGTTGGCTTCCTTTTGAAGGTCGATGAAGTGAACCGCTACGGAAGGCATATTGTTAGTAAATTTTGACCAGTTTTGTCCACCGTCAATTGTAATGTAAAGGCCAAATTCCGTTCCCAGAAACAGCAGATTTTCATTCTCGTAATCTTCTTGAATATTTCGGGCGAATGCATTTTTTTCAATAGCATCTGAAACGATGTTGGTCCATGTTTTCCCAAAATCAGTCGTTTTTAAAACGTAGGTATTGAAATCACCACGCGTGTGTCCATCAAAAACGGCATAGGCCGTTCCCTTACCATGCACACTGGCTTCAATGTGGTATACCCAAGTATTTGCGGGTACACCAATGAGGTTTGGGGTAACATTGTTCCAAGTTTTTCCTCCATCGGTTGTTACCTGTACATTCCCGTCATCTGTGCCTACCCAAATGGTGTTTTCGTCCAAGGGTGATTCTGCAATGGTGAACAGGGTAGTGTGATTTTCTGCTCCACTATTATCCATAGACAACCCCCCAGAAGATTCCTGATTTTGTTTGCTGGCATCGTTTGTGGTCAAATCGGGGGAAATGATAGTCCATGTATCACCCATGTCATCACTTTTATGAAGGTATTGGCTTCCCATATAGAAACGATCGGGGTTGTGGGCACTGAGTGCCATGGGTGCATTCCAATTGAAACGTAGTTTGGATTTCCCTTTTTCTTCCAGGGGTTGAATGTTTTTGGTCTTTTTGCGATCAATGTCGTACCTCCAAACATTCTCCGCTCCTTGCATTTCAGAATAGATGATGTTTTTGGTGGGATGTTTTAAGACCCTAAAACCATCTCCAGCACCCACACTGTTCCAATCGCGTCCATTCACACCCGCTGGGGAAGAATTAGGCCCCCACCAACTTCCATTGTCTTGTAGTCCGCCATAAATATGATAAGGAGAAGCATTATCTACGCTAATTTGGTAAAACTGGGATATGGGAAGGTTTTCCACAATTTCGAGGGTACCACCGCCATTCCAAGAACGGTATAAACCTCCATCGGTACCACAAAATAGGATGTCGCTTTCATGAATGTGGAATGCAATGTCGTGGATATCGCCATGCATGTTTCCCAAATCCTTGAAGGTTTTTCCGCCATCCCTACTGATGGAACCTGTAAGTCCTGCTTTAATGATAGTGTTGGGATCCCTAGGGTCTATTGTAATCCGTGAGAAGTAAAAGGGCCTTACTGTCAATCCAAAATCGCTGTTTAAATGCTGCCATGAAGCTCCTGCATCGGGAGAGGTCCAAAGCCCATTGGTCGTTTTTTCACCGGTTTCCAATACAGCATATAACCGATTATGATCGCTCGGGGCCATGGCTATTGCAATTCTTCCCAAAGGTCCGCTAGGGAACCCTTCCTGAATTTTTTTCCATGTGGCACCTGCATCCATGGATTTGTATAAACCGCTGCTTATACCTCCCGAGTTAAAACTCCAGGCAGTTCTTCTAAATTGCCACATTGAGGCATAGAGGATTCTTGGATCTTCTGGATCCATTACAACATCTCCTGCACCTGTAGAAGGATTGAGGTACAGCACCTGTATCCAGGTTTGTCCTCCATCGGTGGTTTTGTATACCCCCCTAACGGTACTGTCACTCCACAAAGCCCCTAAAACCCCTACGTAAACTTCATCGGTGTTGTTTGGGTTTATGGCAATAGAAGCAATCCTTTCACTGTTTTCAAAACCTGGGATTTCCTTCCAGGTTTTACCACCATCCGTAGACTTGTAAAGGCCATTCCCAATGGATACCGAATTTCGGGTCCAGATTTCCCCAGTGCCCACCCAAATAACTTCATCAGGTCGCTTGGGATCTAGTTTTACCACGCCAATGGATTGTACATATTCATCAAAAATGGGCGCAAATGTAGCGCCACCATCAATCGACTTCCATACACCACCCCCCGCGGCCCCTACATACATTACCCGGGGATCGGTGGGGTGCATTTCGATGTCGTTAATTCGCCCGCTCATCAATGCGGGCCCTATCTGACGGGCTTTGATATCTCCAAAAAGTTCTTGACCTTTTAAAGAGATTTCTTGGGCAATAGCGGAAGGCAATGCAAAAAACGTAATGATTGCTAGGTAAAGAAATCGTTTCATAGGTGATAAAAAAATCCCTGAACGGGCAGGGATGGTAATTACTTGTTATTATTCCTTGGTCTCGCCTGTACTCACAGGTTCGGGAAATGCAAAGATACTTTCGTCAACTTCAGGATTTAATGAAATGCTAGTGATCGTTACTCCTTGACCGCCAGGCTGTCCTTTAATTCCGTCAACAATTGAAAACGCAAAATAAAGTCCGTCCACTTCTTGGTAATCGCTGAGCTTTGTTTGACTGACCATTCCTGCTGCAGGTCCCGAATTGATTTCGGTTTCAACAACAATAGGCACAAAGTTTTCTGTGTCAAAATAATAAAATGAAATATCTTGTTCTTCCTTTCCATCCACCATTACGGGTTCTTTAACTAATTTGATTTTATAAGTATCCGTACCTTCAATGGTTTCATTTCCAATAAGTTCCACAGTATATCCTTTTTCTTTATAGTCGATGAATGGGTCGGGAAAATCATTGGCTTCATTCTTATAATTTGCGGTAGCTTCGGCATCGCTCTTTTCCGCTTGCATGGTCATTTGGTTGGTGCCCCAAAGGGTTTCGCCATCATACACGGTTTGATAAAAATTTTGACCTTGGAAATTGGCCTTGATCATTGTTTTCCCATCGTTGGTGCTAATAACTTCGATAGGGATTGTGATGCCTTGCCCAATATCGACATTGCCTTCAAATTTTAGTGCTTTCAAGGATTTCCAGGCATCGAGCCCTCCCGTGTTTTCAATAAAATTGGATATAATCTCGTCTGCAGTCTGCGCTTTAATAACTAGGGTGCCAAGCAGGAAAAGGACGCCCATTGAAATGAATTTCAAAGTCTTCATAGGAGTGTTTTAGAATTTAAAAGGTTTTATAAAGGTAAGTATTCCCCGTGTCAAATTTGTTACAGCTTTTATAATATTTCATTCGCTATTCATTTCTAGTTGCGTTATCTTTACCAAAACGATGGCAACATGAAATTTGGAAAAGTAGCAGATCCCTCAAAAATTGACTTTAAACTGCCGCCAGATCATCCCGATATGCGCTCAGTATTGCAATCCACAGAAAAAAAAGCCTTAAAAGCTTATGTGGGTTGTGCCAAATGGAACCGGGCCGATCTCAAAGGGTTTTATCCCCGCGGCACGAAAGATGAACTGGAATATTACGCCACACAGTTCAATTCCATTGAACTCAATGCTACCTTTTACAGGATTTTCCCCGTCAACACTTACGAGGGGTGGTATGAAAAAACCCCAACCGACTTCCGTTTTTTTCCAAAAATGTTCCAAGGCGTGACGCATTGGAAACGATTGAACGATTTTGAAGGTTACCTCAACGAATACTTGTTGCATACCTCTAACCTCAACGACAAATTGGAAATGGTTTTTGTGCAGATGCACGATACGTTTTCACCCAAGTTCATCGATCGATTGCCCACTTTCTTTGAGGCCATCCCTAAGGATATGCGCATTGCAGTAGAGTTTCGTCATACGGATTGGTTCAACGATTCATCCATTGCTAACCAACTGTACCCGCTGATGGAAAAATACCAAGTAACCAACCTCATTGTCGATACGGCTGGCCGTAGGGATTTACTGCACATGCGGCTTACCACACCGGTAGCCTTTATTCGGTATAATGGGGCCAACCATGAAAGTGATTATACGCGATTGGATGAATGGGTGGATCGACTGGAAACTTGGGTAGGGGAAGGGCTAACCCACCTCTACTTTTTTGTGCATCAAAATGTGGAAAAGGCCTCCCCATTGCTGTCTGCACATTTTATCAAAAGCCTTAACGAGCGATTGGGCACTGCGCTGCAGATCCCGCAAATGGACCAACCAGAAACACTATTCTAATGCGCTTTCATACACGTAAATGGGTAAAGCCCGAAGACTTAAACCCCAATGGAACATTGTTTGGGGGGCGTTTGTTGGAATGGATCGATGAAGAATGTGCTTTGTATGCCATCATTCAATTGGAAAATCATCGGGTGGTCACCAAATTTATCAGTGAAATCAATTTCCGCAGCAGTGCAAAAAAAGGGGATATTGTGGAAATTGGTATTGATGTAGTGGCTTTTGGCATTACTTCAATGACCTTGAGCTGTGAAGTGCGAAACAAGATGATGCGCGAGACGATTATTACGGTAGACAAGATTATCATGGTAAGCATCGGGTACGAGGGAAAACCGATTCCGCACGGAAAAACCAAAGTAGAATTTGTGAAGGATCGGTTGGGCGATTCGGAAACTAATGCTTGATTGCCTCAAAATCCTTTCCTGAAGGTACTTCAAACAATTCCAACCCAAAATAGGGTATGGCCGCAATGAGGTGGTCAAAGATATCGGCTTGTATGTGTTCAAAGTTTTCCCACCGTTTATCGCTGCTGAAACAAAAAATTTCAATTGGAATGCCGCGATCGGTTGGCGCTAGGTGGCGTACCATCAAAAATAAATCCTTATTGATGGCAGGGTTTTCGTGTAAAAGTGCATCGGCATATTTTCGGAAAACACCTAGATTGGTCTGGTTTCTCCCATTGATGAGCAACGATTTGTCAATATTCTTGGAAGTGTTGTAGCGATGTACATCCTTCTCGCGGTGCTCGATGTAAGGACGGATCAGTTCAATTTTTTTAAGGTCTTCAATTTCCTTGGCCGTTAAAAACCGAACCGTATTCTGTTTGATGAAAAGGGAGCGTTTGATTCTTCTTCCTGGCGATTCCTGCATCCCGCGCCAGTTTTGAAAGGAATCTGCGATCAAACTATACGTGGGAATGGTGGTGTAGGTGTTGTCAAAATTCTGCACCCGAACCGTAGCTAGATTAATTTCGGTCACATACCCATCGGCCCCAAACTTACTGAAAGTGATCCAATCGCCAATTCGCACAATGTCATTCACCGAAACTTGAATGCTGGCGACAAACCCCAAAATGGTATCTCTAAAAATCAGCAGCAGCACTGCAGACGCAGCCCCTAAGGATGCCAGACTTTGAATGCTAAACCCTGTCATTAAGTTTACGATCATAAATATGGCAGCGCCCCAAGCAAAGATCATCAATACCTGTTGGTAGCTTTCTAGGGGTTTGTCATTGTATTTTTCGTGATTTTCGCGAAGAAAGTTTTTCGTGGTCCTAAGGATGCTCCTAAATATCAAAACACAGAGGATTACCAAATAGATTTCCGCACCAATCTTTAATGCGGCGGAAGTGGTGGGGTAATCGTTGAAAATGATTGGGATGAGGTACCAAAGAAGGGCCAATGGCATCAAATGGGCCACAAACCTTGGAAAATTGCTCAACACTAGGAAATCGTCAAACGTATTTTTTGTTTTATTGCTGAAAGCTTTGAAGACTTGCACAATTACCTTTCTGGTAACAAAATCCAGCAACAGGATTACCCCAATGCCCACAAGGGCAATAAGAATGGTATTGAGCAACGTAGCCCAAAAATTTCCCATCCCATGGTGGGTCAGGTAATTACGGAACCATTCCGTGTAATGTATGATTTGTTCTCTATCGATCATAAATACTTTCTTTCAACATAAAAAGGACCAAACGGAAGTATGGAACAAAATAATACCATGGCAAAAACGGCTAGGGTCCACTGCAAGCGCCGCTTCATGATAAAGGCACCACCAACATACAGCATAAATAAGATGCCGTGTGTCATTCCAACAAATTGTACCATCTGGGGCAAGCCCCATACGTATTTTAACGGCATGGCAATTCCCAAAAGGATTAAAAAAGAGAGCCCTTCAAGAATGCTAACAAAACGAAATTGCTGGGCAGTAATTTCCATGCTTGAAAATTTGTGCAAAGATAATCATTGCGAATTCCTTGCCTTCATTTTATGAATATTTTAATCGCAGGGCAAAGGTTCGTTTAAAATGGGGAACTGATAGTTCCTGATGAAACTAAAATGCCACCATTCCGTCCGGATGGGTTGAAAGCCAAATTGTTTCATCCCTTCCAACAAGAGGTTTCGGTTTGAGAGGATTGTTTCGGGGAGTTGCAAATTGTCGATATGCGCCTCTTTTCCAAAGTAATCATAGTCAGTGCCCATCGCCACTTCACAGCCTTCCAACGTTACCAGGGTAATATCCACCGCTGCACCACGGTTGTGCACAGAACCTTTGTCGTAGGGGTTTGCGACGTACGCTGCATTGGGTACCTTGGACCACATCGCTTTTTGAATGTCCAAGGGTCGGTAACAATCATAAATTTTAATTTGATAGCCCTTCTCACAAAAGTATTGATTGGCCTCAAGTAGGGCCTCGGCAACTTCAGCACGCAGTAAACACTTGGCGCAGGGGTAGAGGACCGTTCCCATAAAATTATCGGAAGTCGCATAACGGATTTCATAGGTAAAATTTGAAGGAAGCGATGCGAGGTCCACCAATGCCTGCTGGGAATTTCCCTTGGCGCAGCACACCAGTACCAGAAGACACAAATTTTTGAACGGAATTTGTCCCATAGCCGAAAGATAATGTATATTTAAGAAAAGATTGTGTTTATGGAACAAATAAGGGGAAAGGTAGCTTACATCACCGGTGGTACCACAGGTATTGGTTTTGGGATTGCGCAGCAATTTTTAAAGCAGGGTATCCATGTAGCCATTACAGGAAGACATCAAGAGCGCATCCGAAAGGCACTCAAGCAACTCAATGGAGAAGGGAATGATGGTTCGTATGCCATCGGTATTGAGGCCGATGTTCGAAACTTTGAAAGCCAAAAAGAAGCCGTGCAACAGGTGTTGGAAGAATTTGGCAAAATAGACGTTGTCATCGCGAATGCAGGATTGGGTCATTTTGCCCCAGTCCAGGATTTAACAATCGCACAATGGAACGAAACCATCGACACCAACCTAACGGGGGCCTTTTTTACCTTAAAGGCTACCGTAGACTCCTTGAAGAAAAGTAAAGGGTATTACATTACCATTTCCAGTTTGGCAGGAACCAATTTTTTTGCCACCGCTAGCGCATACAATGCGAGTAAGTTTGGACTAACCGGCTTTACTCAGGCGGCCATGTTGGATTTAAGGCCCTTCGGAATTAAGGTATCTACCATCATGCCCGGTTCGGTGGCAACTCACTTCAACGGAAATGTCCCTGATGAAAAGGATGCCTGGAAAATTCAGCAGGAAGACATCGGCCAAATCGTAGTCGATTTGCTTAAAATGCATCCACGAACCCTCCCCAGTAAAATTGAGGTAAGGCCTTCCATGCCGTCTAGATCATAAAAAAAACAGCTCCGGAAACGGAGCTGCTTCTTCATTAACAGGCAAAGTATGGATTTAATTTGCACTGAGCAACGCTAAAAACTTATCCAAGTTAGGCAGGATCACGATCCTGGTGCGTCTATTTTTGGAACGGCCATCTGCCGTATCGTTCCCTGCAATGGGCTCATAACTACTTCTTCCGGCAGCAATCAACTTGCTGGGCTCCACATTAAAATCGTTTTGAAGCTTCCGTATCACTGCTGTTGAACGCTGTACGCTCAGGTCCCAATTATCTTTTACATAGGACCCAGGCTTTACGGTTTTGGAATCGGTATGTCCTTCAATTAGCACTTCCATAGCCGGTTCGCTGTTGATGACATCGGCCAATCGCTGCAATAAACGATCTGCTTTTGGATTTACCTTGGAGCTTCCGGAAGTAAACAACAATTTGTCCGAAATGGTAATCATCACAACGGTTTCGTCCACATCGATAGCGATGTCATCCTCTTCGCCTTCGGCTACCAGAGTTTCGTCCAGGTTTTTCTTGAGGTTGTGGGATATAATCAAGTTCAAGGAATCCTCCAGGGTACGGGCTTGCGCCAATTCTTGGGGATCTACCTTGGCCAAGGCTTCCTTCATTTGTTCTTTGTCCTTTTTGGAAAGGACCACGTTACCGTAATTGCGAAGGCTATTGTTTTCCAAGTCGGTGTTGGCTTCGCTCAGGGACTTGATTTTAGCGTTGTAATTGGCGACGCGTTCTTCAATTTGAGCGTACTTGGCCTCGATTTCTTCCTTCTCCAATTGGGTTTTGGTCAGTGCAGAGCGTGTTTCGTTGTACTGATCTTCCAACGCCACATACTTTTTCTTGGATACACAGGAACTGAGAGTTGCCATGCTCACCAAGAGGGTCAGATTTACAATTTTTTTCATGATACTAAGTTTTATGGTTTCAGACAAAATAACAACCCATAGTCTTAAATTATTCGTTAAGGAGTGCTATTGTTTTGTTAATTTACCCAGTAGAGCGGCCTAAGTTGTTAAGATTATCTAAAAGAAGGTGAATCGAGGAAAAGCAGCATTTCAAATTTTCGTAACTTTCCTACAAATTCTGAATGCATCATGCAAATTCCGACGGAGGTCCCAAAACCCGACAGCAATACACCCGTAAATCTCAGTAATATTTGGGAAGTGATTATTTATATTGTGATCCCAGTAGTACTCATTGTGGTCTATTTTTGGCTTCGAAAAAAAAGACGGTCTACCTCGGAGCCGAATGAAGCGCAGGACGAATAATTTGGTTTGATTTTTGTTAAACCCTTGCCATGAAAAAAGAATTGCTTGCTTTGATCCTTTTATTTTCCACTACAGCCCTTTGGTCACAATTGGAAACCAACAATAACACGGTAAAGTTTGAAAACAACGATACCTATACTCCTTCAGATACTGGACTGGAATTGCCTCCCCGAAAAATTCCGAGCCTCACCATTCCACGGGACGACAAAGACCCTCAGGAAAAGACCACCCTTGGGGAGGACGAAAAAGACTCCTTCAGCATTTCTACGGACGATGGGTTGCTTGAAAATACCTACGATAAAGCCCCCAAGGCATTTACCCAAGACACCGAACCCCTACCAGAGTATGCCAAAGATCAATTTTTGGGCGATGTAACCACTAACGCTACGTACGTTACCATACAGTACCGCGACCATGAATATGTAGACGGCGACTTGATACGGGTCTATGTCAATGGGGACATTGTACAGTCCAGTGTGTTTTTAGGGGGTAGTTTCTCTGGATTTACACTTACCTTGGAGCAAGGGGTCAACACCATCGAATTCGAAGCCCTCAATCAAGGAAGTTCCGGTCCCAACACGGCAGAACTGCATGTTTACGATGATAAGGGGCTCATCATTTCTGCCAAAAAATGGAACCTACTTACGGGCAAAAGGGCTACGATTGTGGTGAATAAAGATTGATTTAGCGTAGTTCCGCTTCAGCCACACGTAAAGGATAGGCGTCCCTAGCAATTTTCATCTGTTCCTCGGTAAGTTGGGAAATTTCTACCTTGAACTGGTTTTTGGCAAAGGCTGCCCTCAATTCAAAAAAAGCCGAAGTCAGTGCATTTTGAATGGCAATATAGTCGCCATATTCGCTTTCACGATCCATAGAGAGTACCAAGACAGCGTGTTGTGGATTCTCCGATGAAGTTTCTAAGCCCAGCCCTTTGCAATAATCACAGCTGCCGTCCCCATTGTTATCCAAGAACTCCTTGAACGCTATGACCAACTGATCCTTAGCGGTAATTTGCTCATTGACCATTACGTTGCCTTCTCTATTCAAATAAATTTTTAAGGTATTCCGTTCTTTCAGAGGCACTGTACATTCGGGCAATTGGCAACGCTCCGGAAGTTTTCGCACAATTCCCTTTTCGTTTGGAAAAACAGTGGTTACCAAAAAAAAGATCAGCAATAAAAAAGCGATATCTGCAGTACTGCCTGCATTGATTTCGGGAATGGAAGAACGTCTCATGATGAAAAGGATTAAAGTTTAGAAAGCGACTCCCAATAAAGATGCCAAAATGCCAAAAAAATGTTAAGAAAAAGTCGTGTTTCTTAAATAGTGCACCGCACCGGCATCCAATTGAAAGTCCAGATCGGTAACAAACGAATCAATTTTACCGCGCTTAAAATGTGTAGCAATTTTTGGCAATACCTTCACCATGTCTTGATAATAACGCCGCAAGACTTCGCGATTTCCTGGATAACCCTGCTCCCGGCACCAAACCAAATAATCGGCACTCTCTTCGAGGAATTCCCATTCGCGTAATGCCAAAACCAAGTGTAGTAGCGTATTGGGGCATTTAAAATCTTGATACTCATCTTGAATTAACACGGGGTAGTCAATTCCTTTAAGGGTAATGTGGCAGTAAAGAGTATCCTCTATTAGGGAATGGTCCAGTCGGATAATTTGTACCGTTTGCGAACGGTAAAAAAGCTTTAAAGCCGCAACTTCAGGATAAGCTGGGTCATTATTCATCCGATTCTTCCAAACGGGCCTTCAAGTCTTCATACGTTTCAATAAGAAGGTACATTTTGCCCCCCAACATCACAATGGGGGTATCCATCTTGCCCAGCCGTTCTTCACCACCAACCAGCGAGCCTGAGATTTGATTTTTTACATTTTCGTTTTCCGATACCTTTACCTTTCGGTAATTGTATGGGGTGCGGTCCAATTGCCCAATGAGGGAGTCGCACTTGGCACTGCAGCTATCCGGAAGAAAAAGGGTAATAGGTACTTTCGGATCGATTTTAATCAATTCATAATCGGCATGGATCACCCTGCGCGACAACTCATCACTTACATCTAATGTATAGGTATAAACCGGTTGCTTGCCCCGTTCAATCACTAAACTAAGGATGTTTACTTTTGAAGTTGCTGGTACCCGATACTTTCTGGGAACCCCCTTGCGTTGTCGAAACCCTGTTCCTTCAACTTCAATGCTCACGTCTAAATCCACAAGATTTTTGTTGACAGCATAGAGCATCAAGCGATTGTTCTTTTTTTCGTCCTCAATGTCCACAGTATAGGTATTTTGACTGAATAGGGGCGAAAGTGTAACGAGCAATAATAGGGTAAAAAGATACTTCATAACAGGTATTTTAGGTTTCGAAGATACAAATTATTCATAGAGATGGGAAACCATTTTTATTGGGTTTTCCTGTCGCCTTTTATAAATAGTCGACCAATTGCCCCTGAATGTTTTGTCCACTAAAAATTAAATCCTACTTTTAAAAAAAACTATGAAATGAAACTACGCCTATTCGTACCCCTTTTTGTAATCTTAGGAATTACTTGGTCCAATGCGCAAGCACAGCTTCGGGAGAAACACCACGAGGTTATGGACAACAGCTATGTTCCCGTAGATAAATCCTTAATGCCACGGCAAAACCCCTATCAAGAACGACGCTCTACCATTATCACCACACAAGTTAATGTCGATTCTAATGGCGAGGACATCATCGGCGATGCGGGGAATGAACCATCCATTGCCGTCGATCCTACCAACCCCAACCGAATTGTCATTGGTTGGCGCCAATTCGATACCGTAACCAATAACTTTAGGCAGGGTGGCTATGGCTATTCGTTGGATGGTGGGATGACCTTTGTCTTTCCAGGAGTATTGGAGCCAGGTATTTTTCGGTCAGACCCGGTATTGGATTTTGATGCGGAAGGAAATTTTTATTACAACAGTCTTACACAGGGGTTCGCATGCGATGTATGGCAAATAACCGACGGAGGGGTGGATTGGACAGGTCCGTACCCCGCACATGGTGGTGACAAACAATGGATGCGTTTGGACCGAACTGGCGGAATAGGCGATAAGCACAACTATTCGTTTTGGACGAGCAGTTTTTCTACCTGCGATCCTGGGTTTTTTACCCGCTCTACCGATGGAAGCATGACTTTTGAAGATTGTGAAATTATTGATAATGACCCTTTTTGGGGAACCCTTGCAGTAGACAAGGATGGGAATTTGTACCTTACAGGTGCTTCTTTCGGAAGTATTGTGCTGGTTAAGTCAACCACGGCCAAAGACCCATTACAAGAGGTTTCTTGGGACTTTGTTACCACCGTCGATCTAGGTGGGGTCTTGGATGCAGGTTTTGTATTGAATCCCCAAGGACTCATCGGCCAAGCATGGGTAGCAACAGGAGATTCTGGCAATCCGGGCCCCGAAAATGTCTATGTTTGTGCATCGGTTGTGCCAACCAACGATCCCAGCGATGTTATGTTTGCCCGAAGCACTGATGGAGGTTTAACATTTGAACCACCGGTCAGGATCAATACCGATGCCGTAGGGCATCACAATTGGTTTGGAACCATGAGCGTGGCTCCCAATGGAAGGATTGATGTGGTTTGGCTCGACACTCGGGACGATCCAAACAATATACTATCTAGGCTGTATTATTCCTTTTCAGAAGATCAAGGTACTACCTGGTCGCCCAATGAGCCACTTTCTCCAGCATTCGACTCTAGGGTAGGCTGGCCACAGCAAAATAAAATGGGGGATTATTTTGATATGGTAAGCGACGACAATTATGCACATTTGGCCTGGGCCAATACCCTAAATGGGGGACAGGATGTGTACTATACCCGAATCGATCCCGAAGCTATAATTTTAAACCAAGCCAATTTCCAAACTTCCCTATTTAAGGGGAAAGCCTATCCCAACCCTTTTTCCGATGGAGTTCAAATTGCTTTCAATGTTCCTGAAAAACAACACATTAAAGTAACGCTCTACGACATTTTGGGCAGGGAAGTAGCAACCCTTTTGGATGCCGAAGTTGATGGCCTCCAACAGCTTTCCTATACGGCCCCAAGTACTGTAAAAGCTGGAAACTACTTTGTAATTGTGCAGGGAGCGCAAGGAAAACAGGCCCTCCGAATTACAAAGCGCTGAGGATTCTTCTTTCAAATCGATTTGTATTTTAAAATAAAAGCGATATTTTCGTCTTTTACTTAACTGAAAACTATGAAAAGAGTTACCCCAAATCAACGACTCGTATTATGCTTTCTATACTGTATATTTGGTAGTTCATTGCTACTGGCACAGGGAAAGTTCTCAAAGAACAATGACAGTTCCATTTCGTTGGAAACATTAATCCAACAACCTTCCAATACCTATGTCATTACGTCGCAACACATCAGCAAAACAAGCGGTGTGCATCACATTTACTTGCGGCAGGCAATCAACGGCTTGGAAGTGGCTGGTACCGAATCCAGCGTGCACCTCAACAAAAATGACGAACCCATCGTCGTTCACAATAAATTCATCGAAAATATTGGTGCCACGGTAATCGGCAACACTCAAAACCTAGATGCCAGGGCAGCCGTTGAAAGTGTGGCCCTTCAAATGGATTATACCCTTGCGGAACTGCAGGAGACCAATAAATCCAGTAGCAACAAGGATACCTTTTTGTTCAATGGCGCAGGCATTTCTGGAGAAGACATCCCCGTAAAGCTTATGTATTACTATCAGGAAGGTATCGGTACCCGCTTAATCTGGGAGTTGTCCGTTCAGGAAACTGCAACTTCAGATTGGTGGAACTTTCGTGTGGATGCAGGAACGGGTGCCATTATTGACAAAGACAATTGGACAGTCTATTGCCAATGGGAATCCTCCAACACAGAACACGAAGGTACCCAAACAATGGTTGATTTGGAATCGTTTAATTTGTTCAATGAAAGTCCATCAATGGCAGTTGCCTTGGCCGGTACTTATAACGTATTTCCGTTGCCCATTGAATCTCCAAGCCACGGCTCAAGGAGCTTAATTTCGAATCCCGAGGATTTAAACGCTTCGCCATTTGGATGGCATGATACGGATGGATCTGCTGGTGCAGAATTCACGTATACCCGTGGAAACAACGTATTGGCTCAAGAAGATGTAAATGGCAACAATGGCACGGGAACTCGCGCCGATGGAGGGGCTGGTCTCAACTTCAACTTCTCCTTGGATTTGACCCAACAACCCATAAATTATCAAAACGCAGCACTAACCAATTTGTTCTTCTGGAACAACCTCATGCACGACATTACCTACCAGTACGGTTTTGACGAATCGGGAGGTAATTTCCAGCAAAACAACTACGGAAACGGAGGTACTGGCAACGACTATGTGCTAGCCGATGCCCAAGATGGTAGTGGCACCAACAATGCCAACTTCGGAACCCCTTCGGACGGAAGTCGCCCCCGTATGCAGATGTTCCTTTGGGACCCTGCACCACCTATCATTACCTTTACGGTGAACGCTCCTGTAGCGCTGGCGGGAAATTACAATGCGGTACAAGCATCCTTTGGTACTGATGTGCCAACGACACCTATCACAACCGATTTTGTCTTATACGACGATAATGCAGGAGGAGACGACCACGATGCTTGTGAAGCTGCCGTTAATGGCGGTTCCATGAGTGGAAAAATTGTCATCATACGAAGAGGATCCTGCGCTTTTGTCGATAAGGTAGTACGTGCCGAAAATGAAGGTGCCGCTGCGGTAATCATGGTCAACAATGTTTCGGGTTCGCCCATTACCATGGGGGGAACAGATCCTGGAATTGGAATCCCTTCTGTAATGGTTTCCCAAACCGATGGTGAAGCCATCATTACGGCACTCTTGGCAGCCACAACCGTTAACGGGACCCTAGTAGGTACCGCTGCTGGAACCGTCAACCTAGATGGCGATCTGGACAACGGAATTATTGCACACGAATACGGCCATGGAATCTCGAATCGTCTCACAGGAGGGCCTTCCAATGTCAATTGTTTGAACAATGCCGAGCAAATGGGCGAGGGGTGGTCCGATTTCTGGTCGCTGATGCTTACCATGCAATCCGGCGATACCAGAACCGATGCCAAGGGTATTGGTACGTACGCTATTGGGCAAGCCCCAACTGGAGGAGGGATACGTCCAGCGCCTTACAGTACCGATTTCACTGTAAACGACTATACCTATGACGATACCAACGATACGGCAGGTATTTCACAGCCCCATGGAATTGGCTTTGTATGGTGTACCATGCTTTGGGAAATGACTTGGGACCTAATCGATAAGTATGGTTTCGACCCCGATATTTACTATGGCTCTGGAGGAAACAACATCGCTATGAAGTTGGTGGTCGAAGGAATGAAGATGCAATCCTGTAGCCCCGGTTTTGTGGACGGTAGGGACGGTATCCTTGCTGCCGACTTGGCACTGTATGGAGGGGCACACCAATGTTTGATTTGGGAAGCTTTTGCGCGTCGTGGACTGGGCGCAAGTGCCTCACAGGGAAGTACCAGTAGCCGTGGCGACCAAACGGAAGCTTTCGACCTGCCTTCAACCACATACAATGGTAGTTGGAGCAATGGAGTTCCTGCCTTGGGCAAAATTGCGATTTTCAATGCAAATTACAATACCACATCGGGCGATATCGAAGCTTGTTCCTGTACCATCAATAGTGGTCGTACCGTAACAGTTTCGCCTGGCGATTACATGCTGATTGAAGAAGACATTACCGTAAATGGAAGTTTGATTGTGGAGCACCAAGGAAATGTGGTTCAAATCAATGACGATGCAGCGGTAACCAACAATGGAACCATTAACGTAAACTTGACAACACCCAATTTGGCTTCACGCGACTTTATGGTGCTGGGTAGCCCCATGTCCGCCGATACCCGAACAGGTGTCTGGAATGCTGCATTCTTGGTGCTCAACCACCTAACGGCCAATTTTGTGCCCAATCCTGCGGTTGCAGCTGCATTTCCAGGGGCCGAGAACTTTGCCGACGACAATTATGACAACTGGGTGCCCTACAGTGGCGGCATCAATGTAGGTGAAGGATACATCGTTAGGCCACAATCGGGTTATGGACAACCCGGAGGTATATTCAATTATACCTACAACCAAGGAACCCTCAACAATGGGGTGGTTAACTTTAACGTAATTTACAATACGCCGGGGCCTTTACCCGCCGATAATAAAAACGCGAGTCCCAATATTTTTGCAAACCCCTATGCTTCGGCAATATCTGCAGATGATTTTATTACTGCCAATGCCATGGTGGACGAGGTTTATTTTTGGGAACACCTTACACCACCAAGCTCTACCCTTCCGGGCGCTGGTGCCATGAACTTCCACATGCAAGACATTTCCATGTATAATTTGATGGGAGGAACCCAAGCGGCTAACGATCTCATTGGAACCACTACTCCCAATGGAGTGATTTCCACTGGACAAGGTTTCGGAATTAAAGCCAATGCTGCCGGAACGGCGGTCTTCAATAACTCTATGCGCTTGACTTCTGGAAACACTACTTTGAGAGGACCGGATGTGAATCGCGAAAGGATTTGGTTGAAAATTTCCAACACGGCATTCGATATGCAGAATACGACCCTTATTGGGTTTAGTGATAATGCAACCGCTGGTTTGGATTCCGGCTACGATAGCCGTAGGCTAGCAACTGTGTTGTCCCTCTACTCACATTTGGAAGATGGGACCCAACAACTAGGCATCCAATCGAGGGAAGCTTTTGAAAGCGGTATTAAAGTACCCCTAGGCTTTTCTAGTCAGCTGGAAGGAGAGTGGGAGTATTCCCTTTCCATCGCCGATCTTGAAGGAGCTAACCTTTCAGAAGCTACAGTGTATTTAATGGACAATCTTTTGGGAACTGTGGTCAACCTCAGTGAGGCCCCTTATGTTTTCAGAAGTATTGAAGGTACCTTCCACGGTCGTTTTACAGTGATGTTTGAATACGAACCTACCCTAGGAATTGGAGGTGATGTGCTGCAACAAATCAACATGTTCCCAAATCCAACAGAGCATGTGGTCAATATTGTTTCTCCGAAGGCAATCATTCAATCCATTGCAGTTTATGACCTTCAGGGAAGAAAAATTTTGATGGAACAACACCAATCCAATAACGTTCAAATCGATTTCTCCGACCTGCAGTCTTCCGTCTATTTTGTGGAGATTCGCACAGAATCCGGAACCGTAAGTAAACGCGTGGTTCGAAAGTAACCAATCGTAACCAATAAGTAAGAAAGCCCCTTTTTGGGGCTTTTTTTATATAATAATTTTGAGGTTCCAGAGTTGTTAATCCTATGAAACGATTTGTACTCCCCATTTTTTTGATTGGCACTATTGCCTTGTTCTTTTTTTCCAAAAGAGGTACGCAGATAAAGAACATGAGTCTTGGGTATGTATTGCCAACAAATTATGTGTCCGAGGAAGGCATGACGGTTTCCACCCGCATTTTGGTACCCGAGGGCTATCAGAGAAAAAAATATTCTGAGGGGACTTTTCCACATTACATTCAAAATTATGCGTTGAAGGAGTTTGCTGCGGAAGTCATTAATTATGATGGAAATCCCTACGGTTACCAAGGTGGGCATGTTGGGGTTTTTGACCTTTCGGTTCCTTCCCACGGCTTGATGCAATGTGCCGATGCCTTGATTCGGCTTCGGGCGGAATACCTTTGGGAACAGCACCGAAAGGGTGAAATAGGATTCGAATTTACTTCGGGCCATTATTGTTCCTGGAATGAATACGCGCGCGGGCTTCGACCCAAAATCAATGGAAATAAGGTGACTTTTCAAAAGGAGGCTCCGCCAGACGATTCAAAAACAAATTTTTACAGATACTTAGATCTTGTGTATATGTATGCAGGAACCCTTTCCCTCCATCACGAGTTGCCGAACGTTCCTACACTAAATGACTTGGAGGTTGGGGACATGCTTATTTATCCCGGTAGCCCGGGACATGTTATCATGATTGTGGATAAAGTGGTAAATGCTCAAGGCGAAAATTTATTTATTTTTGCACAAGGGAATACACCTTCCCAAAGTGTCCATGTGCTGAAAAATTTGAATGATCGTAAATTAAATCCTTGGTATCAACTTGAAATGGGTGCCCCACTGGAAATTCCCACGTATCGTTTCAGTGAAGTGAAATTTGTTCGTTTTAAATGATTCCACAACCGCTTACCGAACAGGAGCTACACAATCTTGCAATGAATATTGTTGGGGAAGATCTGCAGTCTCAGGGGTTTGAATTTTTAGCGATCAATTCGACCTTGAAAAAGAACCCACAGTTTGTGGCCCTTAAGGATAAAATAGTGTATTTTGTAATTGTTAGGGCAGTTTTGTATCCAAACAAGGCAAGCAATTATGATCTGGTTTTTATGCAAACCATGAAAGCCCATGCGGCTAAGTTTGAGGCGAAGACCTGCTATGCTGGTGTGGGGTTAGGACATGGGAGCGACTTCAAAAAACCGGCAATTAAAAATGAACCTTACGGATTGGTGTATCAAGGCATTCAAGAAATTCTATGAAAAGTTGTTTTTTAATCGTACTGTTTTTATTCCTCCTCGGGTGTGGAAAAAAGGACCCCCAATTAATGGTACTTCAGGGCAGTGCTTTTGGAACTACGTACAGTATTCAGTTCCACTCTGAAGACGATTTTGATGCAGAAAAGGGAATTGATTCTGTTTTGGCAGCGGTCAACGAATCAGTGAGTACGTATTTGCCAAGCAGTGCTATTTCAAGAATCAATCGTGGAGATACCACCGTAGTGGTAGATTCTATTTTTAAGGAAGTTCTTCGTATATCGAAAATGGTACACGCCAATTCTGGCGGATACTTCGACCCAACCGTTGGGGTACTCCGCAATGCCTATGGTTTTGGCACTATTAAACCCATTGCGCAACTGGATCGTAGGGTTTTGGACTCCTTGATGCAATATGTGGGCCTTCAAAAAGTAAGGATTCGGAAAAATGGTACTGTTTTTAAAGAAGCTCGTGAAATTTACCTCGATTTCAATGCCGTAGCAAAAGGCTATGGCATCGATTGCCTTGGGCGGTACTTGGAAACTCAGGACGCTACCGATTTCTTGATTGAGTTGGGAGGCGAGATTTTGGCTAGAGGAATTAATGTTCAGAAAAAAAAACCTTGGGTGGTGGGAATAGAATCTGCCGATTCCGAACTGGATAACCGAAGCTATTCACATATTGTGGAACTTCTCGATATAGCCATGGCATCCTCTGGGAATTACCGAAAGTTCCGAATCGATTCCATTACCGGAAAAAAGTACGTTCATACCATCAACCCGCTCACCGGATTGGCAGAACAAAGTGATATAACCAGTGCGACGGTACTGGCAAAAACCTGTGGCCTTGCTGATGCTTATGCCACTACATTTATGGCGATGGGGCTTCAAAAATCAAAGGAACTGCTCTCGGGTTTGGTAGGAGTAGAAGCCTATCTTACGTATTGGGACGAAAATCACCAGCCACAGGTATTTATGACCGAGGGCTTCCGCAAACGGATTTTAGAGTAATTTTTGGCACACAGGAAGTAATTCCCCTTTGGGTAAGCGGTAGTGTTCCAGTTCGATTTCGGAAAAATTTTTGGTATAATCCACGGCATTTACCGTAAATCCAACGGAAGCCAGTTTTTCAAAATAATCCATGCCGTAAATCCTTACGTGGTCGTATTGCCCAAAAATTTCGGTACGTTTTTTAGGGTCGATGATGGAATCGTCTTGAAACGTAGTGGTACGATTTCGGTCATAGGGTACTTGGATGATGGCGGTTCCATTGGGCTTCAAAACCCGATACAGTTCCTGCATGGCTTTTATATCGTTGGGGATGTGTTCCAAGACGTGGTTGCAGATGATAAAATCGAACTGATCGTCTTGGAAGGGGAGGTCGCAAATATCGGCTTTTACGTCGGCGATGGGCGAAAGTAAATCAGTTGTGGTGTAGTCCAGGTTCCTGAGTTTTCTGAATCGTTTCAGAAATGCTTGCTCCGGTGCAAAATGCAACACTTTAAGGGGCTCTTTGAAAAATGGGGTTTCATTCTTCAGGTACAACCAAAAGAGGCGATGCCGTTCCAAGGAAAGGGTTCCTGGCGCCAGTACGTTCTCCCGGATTTGGGTATAACCGTACGGGAGAAATTTCCGGTAGGATTTTCCATCAATGGGATCGGTAAATTTTTTCCCCCTAAGAAAGAAGGCAAAAATGGGACGTACCACGTAGCTTAGTCGGATCAACAAGGGTCGTGGTATAAAATTTAGAAAAAAGGAAAAGACTTTTTGCACTTTGGGGGTTTAAAGAACCAATTCATTTTTTCGGAATTCCTTTTCTTCATCACTCTGAATACCTAGGACTTCGTAGATGTAGGCAAATGTAGAAAGCAATTCGGGCTTGCCGTCTACCATAGCGATGTTGTGTTCAAAATGAGCACTGGGTTTTGCGTCCTTGGTTACAATGGTCCAACCATCAGAAAGTTGTTTTACTTGGTGGGTACCCATGTTAATCATGGGTTCGATGGCAATGGTCATTCCCTCGATGAGCTTTTTGCCCCTTCCTCTTTTTCCATAGTTAGGCACTTCGGGATCTTCGTGTAATTTCTTTCCCAAACCATGCCCTACCAATTCGCGGACTACGCCATAACCATAAGATTCACAATAATTTTGAATGGCATAACCGATATCCCCTACACGATTGCCCTGTTTGAATTCGCGAATACCGATGTAAAGGGATTCCTTAGTCACTTGCAGCAATTTTTTGGTTTCCGGAGCGACTTCACCTACTTCGAAGGTATAGGCATGATCGCCGTAGAAGTCATTTTTTACGGCGCCGCAATCGATGGCCACCACATCGCCTTCCTCCAAAGGCCTATCGGTTGGAAGTCCATGAACAACGGCTTCATTTACACTGGTCAAAAGGGTAGAAGGGCATCCGTACAGTCCCAAAAAGCCTGGAACGGCTCCTTGGGCCCTAATAAAATCTTCGGCTAAAGTGTCGAGTTGTTTGGTGGTAATGCCTGGTTTCACTTCGTTGGCCAACATGCCCAAGGTTTTGGAAACCACTAGGGCACTTTCCCGCATCAGTTCAATTTCTTCTAAGGATTTGGTAATAATCATGACTTAAAATCCTAACCAGTTTTTTCTTTTCTTGGGTTTTGGAAGGTTTGCGGCTTCCCCAATCAATTTTTGATATACTTCGCCCCATCCCATGTGGCCCTGAATGTTTCGGTCGTCTATGAAGATGTCGGCATTTATTTTCCTGCTGTACTTAGGATCGAATTCTTCTTCAGGAAAACTTTTATTTACTGCATAAAACACAACTCCGTTTTCTTCACAAAAAATCACGGCTTCCTCCAATTCCTTGCCATAACGATACGTCCAGAGGATTAATCGATGTCCTTTTTCCTGAAGCTTTTTCAGGGTGTCGAACGCAAATAGGTGTGGTTTTCCAATACTTGGGTAGTTATCTTCCACGATAGTTCCGTCAAAATCTACCGCTATGGTCAATGTATCCATCATAAAAGGGGCCTTTCCGTAGACAAAAATACAAAGAATTAAAACGTTGGCACAAGTTTTATTCCGCGTAAGCAGGGGTGTAGGGTAGTTCCTTTAGTATTTTCAGCATGTCTTTTTCCAAGGATTCTTGGGGATATTCCACAATGCGATTGATTTCTGCACCATTCTTGAAAAAAATAATGGTCGGCACGTATTCCAACTCATAATCCTTTTCCAGACCGTTGGGAGTGTCCTTATCGTGAGTTACAGCCACCATCTCCAAGTAGTTGTTTTTAAAGTGTACAGCTTCCAAAATTTTGTGTAATGCTGGAATTTCCCTTTGGCTGTCCTCACACCAGGTACCCATGAAAACTTTTATGGAAACATTTTTGAGCAAAGGCTCCAAGCTGTCAATGGCGGTAGTATCCAAAACATGCTCTTTTTGATTGGTTTGAAACCAATCGTTGAAAGGGGCTTCCTGTAAGCCATTGAAATTGATATTGCCCAACAGCATTTCACCACCATCTTCTTCGTCTGGGACACGAATGTTGATCGATTTTGATTCCGTTTCAATGGTTGTGTTTGCTGTTTCCGAAGTACTATTTTCGCTCGTATTTTTACAGGAAAGGATTAGAAAGAAAAGAGGGAGGTACAAAAATTTTTGCATGAAGTAATTAAATTAAAGGTTGCTGCGTCATGGCTTTCGGTTGTGGAAGGCCCATGAGTTTTAAAATGGTGGGTGCGATGTCTCCCAAAATACCGCTTTTGATGTATTTGATGTCTTTGTCCACCAAAATCAAGGGTACCGGATTGGTGGTATGGGCCGTATTGGGAGAGCCGTCTGGGTTTTTCATGGTCTCGCTGTTACCGTGGTCGGCAATGATGATGGTGCTGTACCCATGCTTGGAAGCCATTTCCACAATGGATTTGGCGCAAGAGTCTACCGTTTCACATGCCTTGATGGCAGCTTCCATCACCCCGGTATGCCCTACCATATCTGGATTGGCAAAGTTCAAGCAAATAAAGTCGGCAGTCTCTGCTTCAATTTCCGGCAGGATCTGGTCCCTAATGGCAAAGGCGCTCATTTCTGGTTGCAGATCGTAAGTGGCAACTTTAGGGGATGGGCACAGAATACGCTTTTCGCCCTCGAAAGGAATTTCCCTTCCACCGTTGAAAAAGAAGGTAACATGCGGGTATTTTTCGGTTTCGGCAATCCGGGTTTGTTTTTTTCCGGCTTTGGAAAGTACTTCTCCTAAGGTATCGTGAAGATGCTCCTTGTCGTACACTACTTTTACCTTCTGGAAGGTATCGTCATAGTTGGTCAACGTTACGTAATACAGCGGCAGTTTCTTCATGCCAAATTCGGGAAAATCTTTTTGCGATAGCACTTGGGTAAGTTCCCGTCCACGATCGGTCCTGAAGTTGAAAAATACCACCACATCATTTTCGGAAATGGTTGCAACAGGTTTACCTTTAGCAACCATGACAATGGGTTCGATGAATTCGTCGGTAATCCCTTTTTCATAACTTTTCCGAATGCTTTCTACCGCATTTTCGGAAGAGGCCCCTGTACCATGAACCAATAAATCGTATGCTTTTTGCACTCGTTCCCAGCGTTTATCACGGTCCATTGCGTAGTATCTTCCAATGACGGAGGCTAATTTGCCTCCCGTTTTTTTGAGGTGAAGTTCCAACTCCGCTATAAAGCCCGCTCCACTTTTGGGATCGACATCGCGACCATCGGTAAACGCATGGACAAAAAGGTTTTCAATTCCCGCATCCTTTGCAGCGTTTAAAAGCCCTTTTAAATGATTGATGTGGGAATGCACTCCCCCATCAGAGACCAGTCCAAGAAAGTGTACCCGCTTCCCCTGCTTTTTGGCATATAGGAATGCTTCCTTTAGAACGGGTTCTTCTTTAAGGGTGTTTTTTTGGATTGCCAAATTGATTTTGGCCAAGTCCTGATACACTATGCGACCAGCACCAAGGTTCATGTGTCCCACTTCACTGTTGCCCATTTGGCCTTCGGGAAGGCCCACATTCATGCCATGAGTAAGCAATTGGGCATTGGGGAACTTATGATACAAGGAATCCATGAAAGGGGTTTTAGCCTGCGAAATGGCCGATACAGCTGGGTTTTGGGTTACGCCCCAACCGTCTAATATCATTAGTAATACTTTTTTACTCATGAAGCCCTATTAAAATACAAAGATACATATAAGGCACCTAGTATCCTTGTTGGTCTCTTAAGTTTTGTTAAGAACCTCCTTTGTATTTTTGGATGCTTTCCTTGATTTTTTCGATCCGATTGTCGGGATCTGGATGGGTACTTTGGAATTCTGGAACCCTGCTTGGGCCAGCAGCTGCCTTCAGGATTTCCATCACCTGAATCATTTCGTAGGGATCGTAACCGGTTTCCATCATAAAACGAACCCCCAAATCGTCGCTTTCCAATTCGTCACCACGACCGTTGGTAAGCAGGGTGTTTTGGCCAATACCAGCTACTAAATCACCTGCATTTGCCCCTACGTTGGCTCCTTGGGAAACGGTACGCCAGAAATCGGATTCCGCAATACGTTCACTGGAATGGCGGCCCAGTACATGACCAATTTCATGTCCTAAAACTCCTGCCAATTGATCTTCGTTCTGCAAACGGGAATACAGGGCATACGTTATAAATACCTGCCCACCTGGGAGTGCAAAGGCATTGATGGTTTCTCCATCTGCCAACAAATGGAAATCAAATTGATAGGGACTGTCTTTGGCCACAGTAGACCGAACCAGCTTTTGTCCCACATAATCCACTTGATCCTGCAATTCCTGATTTTGGTACAAACCTCCATATTCCTGAATCATTTGCGGGGCACTTTGAAGTCCAAGGGCAATTTCATCCTGTGCATTCAGTGCAATGGCCTGCTCCCTTCCGGTATAGGGGTTTTCTTCCGTTCTGGAACATCGCTGAAAGTAGGCAAAAGCTACAATTACTAGTCCGATGGCAATCCGTATTTTCCAATTCCTGCTCATGACAAATGGTATTAAAGGTATTTAAATTTACAAAAGTTTCGGATTGATATCCAATATATTTTCCGTTCGGTACTTTTCAATAAAGGTATCTGTAAAATAGTCATTTCCCAGTACTTTTTCATTTTTAAGAAGGGACTTAAGGTCCAATTTTTTAAAGGCTTGCAACATGGGGATGGAAACGGGTGCATAACTAAAGTGCCATGGTTCGTATTTGAAGCCCTTGCGGTAAGCGTCGTCGGTATACACTTCAAAAAAACCGAACGATTCCGCATGAAGGTTCATCCACTCCTTCATTTTACAGAAGGGACCATTTCCATGAAAATGATTGGCGACAAGAACATTTTCGGGCTTAGGCGCGTTGCCGTCAATCAAATCAAGATCCGTACCCCAGTGATGCCGGGAGGTGCCTGGAATGGTAGAATATTCAATGATTTTTTCGATGGCGCTAATAGCATCCATGCCGCTTTGGGTATAGTCGCGGTATTTGCTTTCAAATATTTCTTTTTGTCTTTGAAAACTTCGGTAAGCGGAAACGATTTCAATACGAATGCCTTCCTGCAATGCAGAGGCCTGCAATTTTTTTAAAGCTGAAGCAGTTTCCCGATGCATTTTGGTGAGGTACGTTTCACCAACAATGTCTGGATTGTACTTTCCAATAAGTTGATCTTGAGTGTATGTTTCCTGTAAATCCCTGTAGGTCCATTGCGGAAAAAGACCCGTACTTAGACCTGTTAGTGCGGTAATTTTCAAAAAATCTTTTCGTGTCATGCTGTAGCCTTTGGAAGCGGCTTTGGCGCTCTGATTTTCGATTCAAGATAAAGGATATTTCTGTTTCTATGCGGTAGTTTTTTATTAATTTTGATAACACTCAAAAAATCGGCTATGAAATTCTTCCGTAAACACACCTTGCTTTGTTGCTTTGTCTTTTTTGGGGTGCATGGTTTTGCCCAAAATGTCATGATTAGCAACGTGAATGATCCCAATGAGCCTTCCATCAAAATGAATCCTTTAAATACCGACATTTTGGTAGCGGGGGCCAACTTGAACAATTATTATACCAGTTCAGATGGTGGGCAAACTTGGTCCAATCATACCCTTACCTCCAGTTATGGTGTCTGGGGAGATCCCGTTATTGATGTGGACCCTTCCGGCGATTTTTACTTTTTTCATCTTTCCAACCCTTCTAGTGGAAATTGGATCGATCGCATCGTATGTCAAAAATCTACCGATAATGGCAATAGCTGGAATGATGGCTCCTATACCGGGCTCAATGGAACTAAGGCTCAGGACAAACAATGGAGCATTATCGATCGCACCACAGGAACCATCTACCTTACTTGGACTCAATTTGACAATTATGGTAGTGCAAACCCAAATGATAAATCCATCATTCTTTTTTCTAAATCGGAAGATGGAGGAAATTCATGGTCTACGCCGTTAAAAATCAATGAATTTGATGGTGATTGCATCGACAGTGATAATACAGTTGAAGGAGCAACCCCGGCCCTTGGACCTAACGGGGAAATCTATGTTGCTTGGGCGGGTCCCAATGGACTGGTTTTTAACAGGTCTTTGGATGATGGAGACACTTGGTTAAGTCAAGAGATTGCTATCGATCCCATGCCCACAGGATGGGACTATGCCATTCCAGGGATTTATAGGGGCAATGGATTGCCAATTACTAAGTGTGATTTAAGTGGCGGACCCAACAACGGAACCATTTACGTGAATTGGTCGGACCAGCGGAATGGATCCAACGACACCGATGTGTGGTTGTCCAAATCGACCGATGGAGGCGATACTTGGACTTCGCCGGTGCGAGTGAATGATGACCCAGCTGGGAAAGATCAGTTTTTTACTTGGATGGACATTGATCAAACCAATGGTAATTTACATTTTGTTTTTTACGACCGAAGGGAGTATAGCGACACACAAACGGATGTGTATCTGGCCTACTCCACCGATGGAGGAAATACCTTTGTAAATAAAAAGATCAGTGAAACACCATTTGTCCCTAATCCCGGTGTTTTCTTTGGAGATTACACCAACATTACGGTGCACAACAACGTAGTACGTCCCATATGGACCCGCCTTCACAATGGGCAATTGAGTTTGTGGACCGATATCACGCCCTTTGAGGTATTGCAAACCGAAGATTTTAAACCTGCGGTTGTTTCAGAAACGTTGCAATATCCCAACCCCGCTTCCAACATCAGTTATGTTTCCTTCAAATTGCACCAAGATTCCAATGTGAGTTTGTACCTCTACGATCAGCAGGGGCGAAAGGTCTTCACAGTTTTTGAAAACGAGCAGAAAGGTTACGGAAAATTCATCATACCCATCGATCTAGATCAAATTAATCTGGAAGACGGGGTTTACTACTGCAAGCTTTCGGTAAATGGGTCATTTGAAACCCTTAGGATGTTGGTGATCCAAAAATAGGGGATGCCTTAGTTTATGCGAACAGGACTGCCGGCAGCCAACTCATAAGGAGGCTTGTCCTTCTCAAAAACCCTTGCAGAAAGCGTTCCTTTCAGCATGATGGAATCGTCTTTTACTTCCAACCAGCTTCCTTCCCTAAGCCCTAATACTGGAAGATTGTTCTGGGAGTGAAATTCTTTAATACGCGTTTCCCGGGTTTCACCCATGTGTTTGCTGTCTGGATCTGGATCTAAGTAGTGTGGGTTAATGTTGAAGGGAACTACCCCCAAAGTTTTAAACGAGGGAGGGTGCACTATGGGCATGTCGTTGGTGGTTTGCATGGTAAGACCACAGATATTGCTTCCGGCACTTGTACCCAAATAGGGAATGCCTTCCAGAATTACTTCCCTGAGGGGCGCCATGATTTGATTTTGGTACAATTGTGAAACCAGCACGAAAGTATTGCCGCCCCCAGTAAATATTCCTGCTGCATTTTCAAGGGCTTTGATGGGGTCTTCAAAGCTGTGGATGCCCACCAATTGTTTTCCAATTTTGGAAAAAGCCTTTTGGGCATTGGCAGTATATTGGTCGTGCGATACTCCTCCAGGGCGGGCATAAGGGATAAAAAGTACGTTATTTGCTGAGGCAAAATGCGCGCTTAAAACATCCAAAAGATAGTCCAGATAATCCCCGCCATGAAGTGTTGAAGTACTTGCAACCAAAAGGTTTTTCATGATAGTGCCAATTTGTTCGAACCAAATTTAACAAAACATTGGCGGCTTTTGCTTCTCAATGAAAGCAAAAGTCGGACTATCTTTAAACAGATGAAGTTTTTTGGGCCATATGACCTTCGGCACCTATGGGTAGGGATAGCAATCGCGGCATGCAGCTATAATTTTATGGCCCAAGAAAAAAAGCTTTTTGGTAAAGTTGCCAATGAAAGAGAGGTTGAAGGCATTCACATCCTGAATGCTTCCTCAAAGCACTATTCCATAACCGATGCGGAAGGAAATTTTTTCATCACGGCAAAACCAACGGATACCCTGGTTTTTTCATCGGTGAATTTTATGCCTAAAAAGATACCCATCACAAAAGAGGTCTATGACATCGGGTTCCTTTCGGTAACACTAACGGAAATGGTAAACGAACTGGCTGAAGTGTATCTTGGACCCAATTTGAGCGGCGATCTGGAGCGGGACATCAAAAAGATTCCTGTGGAAGATGCCCTCAATTTTGATGATGTTGGAATTCCGGGTTTCAAAGGGAAACAGGAAGAGAAGATTCCTAAAATGATTGGACAAGTCATTACCCCTACGGCCGTTAATTTGGAAGCATTGTACAAACATTTAAGTGGCTACTACAAAATGCTGCGCACCAAAAGAAAATGGGAAGCCCAAAACATTACGGTCGCCAAAATCATGAACTCTTATTCATCAGACTTTTTTGTGGAGGCCTATCAAATCCCTGAGGATTCCCTTTACGATTTTTTGCTTTTCTGTCTAGAAACTTCGCCTTTACAGGAAAATTTTGATAAAGAAATCTTCACTGTGGCTTTCGATGTTTTTGAAGAAAAATCGGTTGAATACAGAGAACGTTTAATGTTAAAAAAGGAAAATCGGGAATGATTATTGTAACCTTTTTATCGCTAATGAAGTCTTATACCTAAATGCATTGCATCCTATGAAGTTTTTTTACCTCTCCATCTTTCTGTTGGCATGGCCTGTCTTTACCGCAGCAACAGCCCATAAATTTTACGTAAGTACCACCAAAATTGAATATGTAGAGGAAAAGCAATCGCTTCAGGTCATTTCCAAAATATTTATCGACGATATGGAGGATGTACTTCAAAAGCGCTACGATCCAAAATTAAGTTTGGACACCCAAAAAGAACGCCCCTTGGATGAGGAATACCTAAAAAAATATGTGCTGCAAAAACTCAAAATCAAAGTTGATGGGAAAGAAATCCCACTGCACTATTTGGGTAGGGAATACGAAAACGACGTGGTAAAAATATTCATGGAGGCTTCATCCATACAACCATTCAAAACCATGGAAGTGGGAAACTCCCTGCTCTTCGATCTAACCACACAACAGCAAAACATTGTACACGCAAAATATGGCGACGAACGTCAAAGTTTGGTATTGGATGCCGATAATCCTAATGGTTTGTTAAACTTCAATGAAACTTCAAAATAACTGTATAATAAAAACTACTTTTAAACACTTTTTCAACTAATATCCTATAGTTTATGAGATTATTCAAATATGCTTCCGTAGTGTTATTATTTTTCTTCGCAGGTACGGTGATTGCCCAGGATTCAGAAGATAAAACCGAACGCAAACCTGGTCATTACAACAACAACCGTTTTAAGCAATTATACGAAGAGTTTTCCACTCCCAATATGTACCGTTCTCCCAATGGAGCACCAGGGCCCAATTACTACCAACAACAAGCCGATTACAAGATTAATATTGAACTGGATGATAAGAACGCAAGGATCTATGGAGAGGAAACCATTACCTACACCAACAATTCTCCAGATAACTTGGAATACCTTTGGGTGCAACTCGATCAAAATGTAAGGGCCAAAGATTCCAAAAGCCCACTAATTGAGCCTGATGGCGCCTTCCCGGCCGAGTTGGCTTCGGATTTCGTTGGAAAGTACATGGGTGCTGGCTTCGATGGAGGATTCAAGATCGATTGGGTAAAGGACAGCAATGGCAACCCCTTACCGCACACCGTTAACCGGACCATGATGCGGGTCGAAATGCCAAAGAGCTTAAAAACGGGAGAGAAGTATTCATTCTCGGTAAAATGGTGGTACAACATTCCCGACCATACTATTGACCGTGCCCGCAGTGGCTATGAGGTTTTTGAGGATGGAAACAAAGGATACGTTATTGCACAATTCTACCCCCGTATGTGTGTTTATAGCGATGTGGAAGGATGGCAAAACAGTCAGTTTTGGGGACGTGATGAATTTGCGCTTCCTTTCGGTACGTTCGATGTAAGTATTACTGTACCCTCCGATCACGTATTGGATGCGACCGGAATGCTTCAAAACCGTAAGGAAGTTTTCAGCAAAACCATGATGGACCGTTACGAACGTGCCAAAAAAAGTTACAACACTCCAGTGGTCATTGTTACTCAGGAGGAAGCTGAGGCAGCGTCCAAAGGTTTTGCCACGACCAAAAAAACCTGGAAGTTTCATGCAGATATGGTACGTGATTTTGGCTTTGCAACCTCAAGAAGGTTTATTTGGGACATGATGGCCGTAAAAATTGGCAACCGCGATATCATGGCGGTTTCCGTTTACCCTCCAGAGGGAAATCCGCTTTGGGGTGAATGGTCTACGAAAGTGGTAGCAAGTACGCTGAAGTCCTATTCCCGAATGACTTTCGACTATCCTTACCATAAAGCTATTTCGGTACATGCCAAAAATCAAGGAATGGAATACCCCATGATTTGCTGGAACTATGGTCGTCCCGATAAGGACGGTTCTTATAGTGAACGTACCAAATATGGCATGTTTGGAGTCATTATCCATGAGGTGGGTCACAACTTTTTCCCCATGATCGTGAACAGTGACGAGCGCCAATGGACCTGGATGGATGAAGGAATCAATACCTTTGTGCAATATGTAGCAGAACAGGATTTTGGGCAAAGCTATCCCGAAGCCATAGCGCCAAATAAAACCTACCCATCACAGCGAGGACCTGCCAAGAATATTGTGGATTACATGGCCGGCGATCAGGATCGATTGGCTCCCATAATGACTAAAGGATTGAATACCTACAACTTTGGCGCCAATGCCTACTCCAAGCCTGCAACTGCGCTTAACATCTTAAGGGAGACCATCATGGGAAGGGATTTGTTCGATTACTCATTCCGTACCTATGCCCAACGGTGGATGTTCAAGCATCCCACCCCAGAAGATTTTTTCCGAACCATGGAGGATGCTTCGGCCATCGATTTGGATTGGTACTGGAGGGAATGGTTTTACACCACCGATTATGTAGATATAGGAGTTGAAGGAGTTAAAAAGTATTACGTTACTTCAAAAATGAACAAGGAGGTTAAGGAACTGATTGCCGCTAGGGGTATGAAAGAAAGTGATTTACCCCCCTTGGTGTATTTGGTCGAAGAAGGCAGCGAAGATTTTGACGAGGATATGAAAAGTGGGACCTTAAACGATGTAGTGACTCTTCAGGAATATATTATGGACAATATAGACCCCTTAGATCGGGCCACTTTGAAAAACCCAAAATACTTCTATGAAGTGACTTTTGAAAAGCCAGGAGGAATCCCTATGCCAATTATTGCAGAATATACCTACTCCGACGGCAGCAAGGAACGCATTACCTATCCTGCACAAATTTGGAGAAAGAACGACCAGTCGGTAGGTAAGGTCGTTGCTTCCGAAAAAGAAATTGTAAAAATCGTCGTGGATCCCGATGAGGAAACAGCCGACATTGATACTTCAAACAACACTTGGCCCAAAGAAGAAAAAGCAGGGGAGTTTGAAACCTTCAAGAATAAAATTAAGGGCGAATAACCTTTGAACATTCCAAATACAGGTAAGCCCCGTAACTTTAACGGGGCTTTTTCAGTAAAGCCATACAACTTCTGTATATTTGTAGCATGTTTGCAACCCCCTTGTTTATCAGTGGTGCAGAAATAGGATTCATCCTGTTTATTGTCCTTATGGTTTTTGGCGCTGATAAAGTACCGGAAATTGCCCGCGGTCTTGGGAAGGGAATGCGCCAAATCCGAAACGCTACAGACGATATCAAAAAGGAAATTACCAAAAGCGCCGAAAAACAGGGAATCGATTTTAAGGAAGTGACCAAGGAAATCGATAAGGTAAAGGAGGACATCGACGATATATCCGGATCGGTCAAAAGAAATCTCTAGATGCTGGAAACCCTCAAGGAATGGGACTCACAACTCTTCCTGGTTTTAAATGGTTTGGGTACAAAAACCATGGATCCTTTTTGGATTTTCATGACCCACATTGAAAGCTGGACGTTACTCTTTATCCTTTTCTTGGTAGTGCCTTTTATCTATTTTTCGAGAAGAAAAGCATTATGGGTTGTACTGGGAACCCTAGCTTCTTTTGTAGTTACCCTGGGGCTCAAGTACTTGGCGAAAATATCCTTCGGGAGGATCCGCCCTAACAACCTGGTGGATTTTGCGCCTAAAATTAGGATCCTTCAATTCCCAAGCGATTTTAGTTTCTTTTCGGGGCATGCTTCGGTAAGTTTTGCGGTCACCACTTTTATGGTACTTGCCTTGCGAAAAAGCACACGATGGGTGTACCTCTGTTACCTCTGGCCGGTATTGTTTTCCTTTAGCCGTATTTATGTAGGGGTCCATTTCCCCAGCGATATCCTCGCTGGAATGTGCATAGGTTTTTTTGTAGCGCTTTTTCTGTTCAGGGTTTTTCGGAAGTTTGGCTTGCTACAAAATTGAAAAGGCCCAAATTGCTTTGGGCCCTATTCAAACTTTAAATCGAAAAAAAACTATTGGGGAATTTGCCGAAGCGAACAATGTTTCTTCAAACCCAAATGTTTTACATTTTCAAAATTGAAAAAATTGGAAATCACAAACAAGAGTTGATTGGCGGAAAAAACACCCGTTTATCTCCCTAACACCAAAAGGGGTTTTCAATCTTGTAATTTCAAATCACCTAGGGTCTGGCAGGGGAAAAACCCTGTGGGCCAACCGTTTTTTTCACCTTTTTTTATGCTTAAAAATATATAAAATATTGATATACAGAATACTATAAAATAATGGGAATTAGGTTAATTTCAAGCTATCCTGAAATCTTAGTAAATATGGCTACATTTACTAAAACCTTAAATCCTAGTCATTATGAAAATTAAATTCCCCCAAAATGCTCTATTGCCAGCCATCTTTTTTATGATTCTATTGTTTTCGGCCTGTGAAGAAATTATGGTTTCCCCACCGGCTCAAACCATTTCCAAGGAAGAGGCCAATCGGTTGGAAGAAACTTACATTCAAACACGAGCGACCATTTTGAACGATACATTAGGCTATGTGGACACCCGAGAATTTTGGTTTTCCATCGATACCTTAAAAAAATACATCGACTATGTGGAACAGGAAGCTGCGGGATTGGGCAAGACCAATCTTGGAATCCGTATTTACTTAGGGGCCTATCCAACACAAGGCAATTATCCCGATCCTGGCTATTCGACCGTATTTTTGGTTCCCACTTACAGGGACGAAGGGAATCCACTGAAGCGAGGTTTTCTACCCATGGATGAAGAAAATCAAAATATTGATACGTTGGCGCCCCTTAATTATGGTCAAGGAGGCAAGCCTCCACACGATTATTAAAATGAATACACCTAGTGCTTTACATTGTTAACTTTCTGGAGCTTTTTACCGCCGTGGTAGCACTATTGACATTTTGGAAGTACCGTTCCTCAAACGAACGGTATTTCCTTATTTTTTTATGGTATACTTTTTTGGTGGAGGTGATTGGTGCTTTGATGGGCGATGTTTTTTACATCGACAACTCCAGTGTTTACAATACCTTTACTATTACCAGCATGCTGTTCTATTTTTATTGGTACCATTCCATTCTTAAAAAAGCGGTTTTCAAAAGGGTCACCATTGCTTTTACGATCATCTTTTTATTGGTTGCCGCATTGAATTTTGTGTTCGAAAATTGGAATACCTACCACAAGTATTCGTTTTTCTGTGGAGCATTTTTTATCTTGATCCTTACCATTTTTCATTTCCAACAATTGTTGAACAGCAATGAAGTACTTATTGTAAAATACAAGCTAAGTTTTTGGATTTCAACCGCATTGTTGTTGTTTTATATGGGTATGATCCCGTTGTTTTTTTTGATAGAGTATACGGGGATACGCGGGCTTAGCTACCGCATCATTTTAATTAGTCTCAACCTCATGCTTTACGGTTGCTACAACATCGGATTTTTATGGACCAAGAAGGAGTACAATCGTTTTTAATTGTCTTTTCCATCATTGCATTTTGCCTAGCCTTGACGGTGATTTTGCTTTTTGCTATTTTTCAAAAGCGTAAAAATAAATTGCTGAGGGAACAGCAGGAGGCAGAAAATCATTTTAAAGAGGAAATCATCGAGACGCAAATCGAAATCCGAGAAGAAACCCTTCGTAACATTAGTTGGGAATTGCACGACAACATCGGTCAATTATTGACCTTGGCCAAGATCCAACTCAATCATGCCGACGAATCTCCCGAAAAAGTACAGGAAGCAGCGGAAACCGTGGGGCAATGCCTTACGGAATTGAGAAGTCTTTCAAAATTGATCAATCCCGATACCTTCAGCAATTTATCGTTGGTAGATGCGCTTAAATTGGAGATGCAGCGTTTCGACCGGATGAAATACCTGAGTACTTCCCTGGACTGTAATGAAGAAACATTTTCCATGGATGCCAAAATAGAACTTATTATCTTTAGGATGCTGCAAGAGTTTTTTACCAACACCATAAAACACTCCAAAGCGAGCCAGTTGGAAGTACGTTTGAAGTATGATGAAAATCTTCTACAGATTGAAGCCAGGGACAACGGAATCGGTTTTGATACCTCCAACCAAAAATATTTCAAAGGCATTGGCCTGATGAACATCAAAAGTAGGGCTCAAATCATTGGGGCGCAAGTGGAGATTGTTTCCAAATTGGGAGAAGGGGCCCAACTTTTTTTAACGTATAAAAACACACCATCATGAAACACTCGGTAGTTGTAGTAGACGATCATAACCTCCTCTCGCAGGCGATAGGGGAGTTGGTCAACAGTTTTGATGAATTTCATGTACTGTATACCTGTAAAAATGGCCAAGAACTTTTGGACAAACTCCAAAACCCTGCCAATATCCCAAACATTGTACTCATGGATGTCAATATGCCCATCCTCAACGGAATTGAAACCACCGAACACCTTTACCAAAACTTTCCACAGGTGAAGGTTTTGGCCCTTTCCATTGAAGAAGACGAAAAAGTAATCCTGAAAATGCTACGCTCAGGTGCCAAGGGCTATTTGATGAAAGACGTAAAAAAAACCGAGTTGCACAATGCGCTTCTGGAAGTGATGGAAAAAGGCTTTTACCATACCAACACGGTTACTAAGGTATTGGTCGATTCCCTTTCCCACAACGATGGGGATGTAGTGACACTGAAGGATCGTGAAATTGAATTCATTAAATTGGCCTGTACCGAGATGACGTACCGCGAAATTGCCGACAAAATGTTCCTGAGCCCAAAAACCATTGAAGGCTATCGAAATGCCCTTTTTGAAAAACTGAATTTGCGCAACCGGACAGGTCTGGTCATTTATGCCATCAAGAACAAGATTTTTACCCCTTGATTATTTCACGCGCGTTATCGTTAGTCCATCCCTAATAGGCAGTAAAACGGTTTCCAATCGTGGATCGGTATTCAAAAGCTTGTTGTATTCCAGTAAAGCGACTGTGTCCAAATCGCCTTCCACAAGCGGTTCCACAATTTTACCGCTCCAAAGGACATTATCGCTCAATAGCACGGCTCCCGATTTCAATGTTGGAAGCAATAATTTCAGGTAGTTGGGGTAATTGTTCTTATCGGCGTCCACGAAAACCAAATCGAAATCTGTATCAAGTGTTGGGATAATTTCCAAAGCAGCTCCAAGATGTTGTTTTATTTGAGTTCCATATCCGGAAAGATCAAAATATTTACGCTGTAAATCGTACAACTCTTCATTGCAATCAATCGTGTGGAGCATTCCGTCCGGTTGCATGCCTTCTGCCAAGCACAGCGCAGAATACCCTGTGTAAGTACCTATTTCCAGAATATTTTTGGGGCGCACCAATTTGGAAATCATGCTCAAAACCCTTCCTTGAAAATGACCGCTCAACATCCGTGGAGCCAATACCTTTTGCCAGGTTTCCTTGCCCAAGGCTTGCAGTAGCTCGGGTTCCTGTTGGGAGTGTTCTACTGCGTAATCATCAATTTTTTTGGGTAAAAAATTCATTAGGAAGTAATCCGTTCCACCAGTTTCTTTTTCGCCTTTTCGTCATCACCACACAGCCATTGAATAACGTTGTCTTCCCACATGGCATCACACTCTTCTTGGGTTACAATGCCTCGGTCGCGGGCCAAATCCAGAATTTTGCCAGGATAAGACGACTGTGGAACACTTTCCATTTCACCCAAGGGGTATGGATCATCCAGACCTATCAGCACTTGTTTGCTGGTTTGGTTTTTGATCAACAATTGCAGCGAGTTGGTATCGTGCACCAACGTGTCAAAAAAGATATTTTTATGGCCCACGCTTTTCCTAGGATGTACTTTTCCTTCAAACAAATCGGGACGCCCATCAAAGCCCTGGATGCGCCTTCCCAAGTTGATTTGGGCCAACTGCCCTCCATGGGCAAAGCACACCCGCATGTTCGGAAATTTGTCGGGATAGCCATTCAACGTATGGAAATGATAAGCGTCAGCGCATTGGGCCAGCATCCAGATTAGGTGGAATCGCCATGCCGTATTTTCCAATTTGATGAACTTTTCGCCATCGTAGGGGTGAATTTCAACAGCCAGATTGTATTTCGAAGCTAATTCAAATAAGGGTTCGTTTTCTTCATCAAAAATACAGCGCCAAGTCCCAATGGTATCCATGTAGTGTGTAGGCAAACACAACAATTGTAGGCCAAGTGTTTCCACACAACGCTCAATTTCCCAGAGGGCGCCTCTTACAAAGCCAGGATGCACCACGAAACCACAGGTAAATTTATTTGGATGTTCCAATTGGATCCGGGCATTGAAATCGTTCTGGAACCGCAACGCCTGCTTCATTTCCTCCAACCGCAAGCCGTTGCCGTACAATTGCGAAAGGTTCAATACAACGGCATGATCTATCTTATAGCGATCCATCCATTCCAGTTTTTCATCCAAGAAAAAACTCGAATCGGTCACGGGCCTGCTCCAGTCTTTCTGCAGCATATACTTTCGGTCCTTGTCGACCCAAAAAATCCCTTTGTCCTTCATAAACTGCGGGATTTCCTCCGGATAGGGAAGCAAGTGCGAATGACCGTTAATGCGAAGTTTGCGTTTCATGGTTTGCATTTGGGCGTGCCCCCCAATGGGGTCGGGCTTTCGCTGCTACACGGTAGCCGGGCTCAATCCCTCACGCAGTTCTAAAGTTACAAAGATTTTGTTCTCCCGCCATCGACGGGCAAATTAATTCCGTTGATGTACCCCGCAGCGGGACTGGCCAAAAAAGCTATGGCATTGGCCACCTCCTCGGGTTGTGCAAAGCGTTTGGCTGGTACCAGGGCTTTCATAAATTCAGCAGCCTCGGCTTCTGTTTTGTTCATCCGTTTGGCCACACTCGAAAAGATATCATTCAAACGGTCGGTTGCCGTAAATCCTGGCAATACGTTGTTTACGGTAATGCCAAAAGCTCCCAATTCGTTGGCCAAGGTTTTGCTCCAATTGGCCACAGCCCCGCGAATGGTATTGCTTACGCCCAAACCGTCGATAGGTTGTTTCACCGAGGTGGAAATGATATTAATGATTCTCCCGTATCCTTCTTGCTTCATACCTGGCACCACGTTTTGCACTAGAATTTGGTTGCACACCAAGTGCTGGGAAAAGGCCTGGATGAATTCGTCCACCTCGGCAGCGAATATGGGACCGCCTTTAGGGCCACCCGTATTGTTCACCAAAACGTGAAAGTATTTGTCAAAAGTAGCCTCGATGATGATCGATTTTAAATCTTCCGGATCATTGAAATCGGCAATCAGGTAATCGTGAAGCTGATCTTCTTTTTTAGGCAAAACTGACATGGCTTCCTTCAATTTAGTTTCATTGCGTGCCATCAGGGTCACATTGGCACCCAATGCAGCCAATTCCATGGCTGTGGCTTTACCAATTCCTGCTGTGCTTCCGCAAACTAGGGCATTTTTATTTTTCAAACTTAAATCCATGTGTTATTGGTCATAGTTGATGCATACATTTTTTGCTTCCGTGAAAAACCGCAAGGCTTCAAATCCTCCCTCACGACCTACACCACTGGCCTTAACTCCACCAAATGGCGTACGCAAATCGCGGTTCAGCCACGTGTTCACCCAAACAATTCCAGCTTCCAATTGTTTGCTCATGCGAAGTGTACGATCGAGATTGGAAGTCCATAGGGTAGATGAAAGGCCATATTTTACACTGTTGGCGTAACGCAGCACTTCTTCCTCGCTTTCAAAAGGCATTAAGGTTACCACAGGGCCAAAGATTTCCTCTTGATTTACACTACAATAGGGATCTAATGTTTCAATGACGGTAGGCTCTAGATAGTACCCTTTTTCAAATCCTTTTACCATAACTCGATTCCCTCCTGTTAGAACCGTTCCTCCTTCTTCCTTTGCCAGTTCGATGTAACGTTCAATTTTATCGCGATGTGCTTCGGAAACTATAGCGCCCAAATCGACTCCCTGTTGAGGATGTCCAACGTTCAATTGCTCCACTTCTGCAATAAAATCCTTTTTGAAACGCTCATAAAGGGGACGTTCCACAAAAATACGGCTACCGCACAAACAGATTTGCCCTTGGTTTGCAAAAGAAGAGCGTAGGGTGGTTTTTAACATTTTTTCATAATTGCAGTCGGCAAAAATGATGTTCGGGTTTTTTCCGCCCAATTCCAATGAGAGTTTTTTGAATAGGGGCGCCGCTGTTCGAGCCAAATGCTCTCCGGTTTTAGTCCCTCCAGTAAACGAAATAGCTTTAATTCCAGGATGTTCTACAATAGCTTGGCCAGCGGAAGGTCCTGTTCCTTGGACAATGTTCAAAACCCCTTTAGGAAGCCCAGCCTCTGTCAGGATTTCGCCCAACAAATAGGCAGTCATGGGCGTGATTTCACTGGGTTTGGCGACCACGGTGTTGCCAGCTGCGATGGCCGGGGCGACTTTCCAGGTAAACAAATAGAGCGGAAGGTTCCATGGAGAAATACAGCCAACCACTCCAATGGGCTGCCGTAAGGTAAAATTAAGCGTATCCAATCCCACACTTTCATGAGCTTCCGAAGCAAACTGGGTAATGGCATGCCCAAAAAAACGAAAATTAGCCGAGGCCCTTGGAATGTCTACTTTTTTGGCCAAGCTCACGGGTTTTCCGTTGTCCATGGATTCGGCCAGTGCCAGTCGGTCTAAGTTTTTTTCGATGAGATCAGCAATTTTTAGCAAAATCCGGCTACGCTGTTCGAAGGGGGTTTGACTCCAACCAGGAAAAGCAGCTTTGGCCGCTTCAAAGGCTTTGGCAACATCCTGGGCATTGCTGTTGGCTATTTGGGCATAGATCCCCCCTTCGCTGGGATTGTAATTGTCCAGCCATGCCCCGCTAAGGGGTTCACAATAAGAGCCGTTGATGTAATTGAGGATTTTCAAAATCTTTAAATTATTCTTTAATTAGGGTTTTTAACTCATTATCCAAAATGTAAATTACCCCCTTTTTCATGTCTTCATACTTAAAATCTTCATCATACCAAATATTCCAGTTATAGTGGGTGCCTTTAAAATCTGTACCCAAAACGTATTTGGCTTCTTTTAGCTGTATGGCAATTGGAGAATTTTCAGACTGAATCTTCACAACAATTTCTCCTTTATCGTCGATCAAAAAGAATAAATGTTTGTAATACAATTTCGTGTCACCAGTTTCGTACCGCTCAAATGCCTGAACCAGTTTGCCATTCCAATAGAATTGGTCAAAACAGAACATATCGCCCAAATATCCTTCCAGTTTCTTGTTCGATTGAGCTTGATAAAGCTTTTGCCTGTATGGCTCAGCTTTATCATAATCTTTCACTCCATAGTAAACTTGTATGAGTTTTGAATATGTCAGAAAATCATCCGGTGAAATTCTTAAAAGTTCTTTGTACGCTTTTTCAGCGCTTTCATAGTTTTTATTAAAATATTCGAACAGACCAATATTGTACAATGTATTTAAATATGAATCGTTGGTGGGTGAAATATTATCTTTTGCAACATATAAATACTTAAGCGCATTAATTGAATCGTTAAGCGCCAAATAGCTTTGCGCAAGCATCGCAAAACTTCTTTCGGTTGGGTTTTCTTTGTTGATAGAGGTTTTGTAAGCTTCTACTGCATCAATGTAATTTTTATTATTAAAAAGGGCATCCCCTAAAGCGCTGTAATAATTTGATGAGGTTGAGTCTAATTCAATGGCCTTGTTGAGGGAAGGTATGGCATTTTCAAAATCTCCCAGAAAGCTCTGTGTAACACCCTTCATAAAATGAGCGGCAGGTTCTAAGCTATCCTTCTCTATAGATAATTTCATGTATTTAAGACAATTTTCGTCATCCTCATTGATGTAGTATGCCATTCCTATATAAAAGTAATCCAGGGCAGAATAATTTTCATCCTCTTTGGCATATGTTGAAATAATTAATTCAAAATTTTCATTTTCATAGGCAGATTGTATTTCAGTCATTGATTTGTCCTGACCAAACGAAGTGAAGAAAATTCCTAAAAGGAAATAGATAAAAAAAGTGCCTTCCAAGAAATTTGTTTTTTTCATGGGCTTTAAAATTATTTGGGTTTATAAGCCATCACCTTGATCTCTACCACCAAATAGGGGTGCGGCAATTGATGGACGGCTACGGTGGTTCGGGCTGGCCCCGTTTCCTTATTGAAAAACTCGGCATAAACCTCATTATATCCGGCAAAGTCGTTCATGTTCACCAAGAAGGTGGTCACGTCCACTACATCGCTCAAAGAGGCTCCTTCGGTGGCAAGATAGTCTTTAATGTTCTCCAACACAGCTCGAGTTTGCTCTTTGATGTCCAACTGCATGGTACCCATGGCGTCCACTTGGTGGACCCCTGCAAAACTATTATCGGGCAAGCGGGAGCTGGTCCCACTCACAAAAAGGAAATCGCCTGCCCTTTTAATATGGGGGTAAGCGCCACGGGGGGTTGCTTTTCCTTCAACCAGTCTGCTTTTGTTTGTCATGTCATGCGTTTTTTGCCACGATATCGTCATGAAGGATGTCTTGTGTGGCTTGTTGAACCTTTTTGAGTTTTTCTTCCAGGGCCATTGCTTCGGGAAGCTTTCCATCGTCCAAAAGATTAAGGATGGCTTTATCTTGGGCTCTTCCTCGTTTCATTGCTTCGGAATAAGGGAGGTCCTCGTTAAAAGTAACCAATGAATATTTACTGGAGTAAGCGTGGGACAATTCATTTTCAAAAGCAATTTCCAGTTTTCTTTTTTGCTGAAATAAAGCATTTGCCGTATGTTCCTTCATTTCGTGGAAATTATCCAAAGCCAAGTCGGCGATGGCATCGGTATCTTTTTTCCGTGCTTTTTCATATTCGTAAAAAACCGTGTTCCAATCACCTTCAAACTTATCCAAGATTTCATCAAAAACCACGACATCTTCAAAAGAAGCATTCATGCCTTGTCCATAAAAGGGAACAATGGCATGGGCTGCATCACCCATTAAGAGCACTTTTCCGTAACAATGCCAAGGGGTGCATTTGATGGTGCCTAAGGTGCCTGTAGGATTTTGGAAGAACTCTTCGGCCAGATCGGGCATTAATTCCAAAGCGTCTGGAAACTCTTTTTTGAAATAGGAAAGCACCTTTTCCCGGGAATCCATGGTTTCAAAACTGTAATCGCTGTGGTCGTAGGGCAGAAAGAGGGTTACGGTAAAACTGCCATCCAAATTGGGCAATGCTATAAGCATGTCCTCGCCCCGTGGCCAAATGTGCAATGCGTTTTTATACGTTCGAAAGCTTCCATCCGATGTGGCAGGGATTTCGAGCTCCTTGTAACCGTGAGTAAGCCACTGTTGGGAAAAGCTGAACAGGAACTTTTTGTGGTCAAACATGCTTTTACGAACCGCCGAGCCCGCACCATCCGTACCAATGATGAGGTCTGCTGAAAGCATTTCGTTTTTTCCCGTTTCGTAATTTTTGAAATGGGCCACGGCCCTTTCCAATTCCACTTGTTCACAACCTAAATTAAAGCGCATGGCAACATTAGGCATTTCATCAAGGGCGTCCAGAAGCAATTGGTTCAGGCCCGGTCTGGAAATGGAGTTGATGTATTCGTTTTTTCTTCCGCTATACGGACTCAAGAATGGGGTACCTCCATCGGGATGGATCATTCGGCCGTTCATAGGAATGCAGAGTTTTTTTGCTGCTTCCTCTACACCTGCTAGTCGCAATCCCTTTAAGCCGCGATCGCTTAGTGCCAAATTAATCGAACGTCCCGCGTCTTGAGTCACTTTGCGCAAATCGGGACGTTTTTCGGTAAGGGTTATGGTGTATCCCCTTTGTGCTAATCGTAACGCCAACAGACTTCCGCAAAGCCCGGCGCCAACAATTAGGATGTGTTCCTTAGATTTCATGAATTTAAAATCGATTTGAGTCGTGAGACAAATTCATATACTTCTTCAAAGGTATTGTATAATGGGGTAGGAGCCACGCGAATAACGTCTGGTTCGCGCCAATCGCTTATCACTCCCACTTGCGATAATTTTTGATGCAAGCCCTTATTGGTATTTTTTACCTGGATCGAGAGCTGGCATCCTCTTTCCTCGGGATTTTTTGGGGTAATCACTGTAATTCGTTCGTCATTCAATTCATCCAGCAAGAACTCCAGAAAACCGGTTAGTTGGATGGATTTTTTCCGAAGGTTTTCCATTCCTGCTGCTTCAAATAGGTCGAGCGAAGCCCTAATCGCAGCCATGGAAAGGATGGGAGGGTTGCTCAATTGCCAACCTTCGGCACCGGGGATTACCTCAAATTCGTGCCGCATGTTGAAACGGGTTTGTTTGTTGTGCCCCCACCAGCCCGCAAATCGTTTTAACTTCGCATTATGGGCATGACGCTCGTGTACAAAAATACCCCCCAAACTGCCTGGACCGCTGTTGAGGTATTTATAGGTACACCACACGGCAAAATCGGGTCCATTTTCATGAAGGTTAGGGAGGATATTGCCCACTCCGTGAGCCAAATCAAAACCTACTTTGCACCCATATTGATGCCCTAGGACGGTAATTTTTTTAATGGGGTAGTACTGCCCCGTATAGTAATTGGTATTTCCCAATAAAATGAGGGCAATGCTTTCGCCTTCAACTTCCAACATCTTTTCGAGGTCTTCAAAGTGACACAATTCTTGCCCTTTTTGAGGCTCCCAAAATAAAAGGCCCTCCTCAGGATCGTATCCGTGAAATTTTAGTTGACTCTCCACAGCATATTTATCGCTTGGGAAAGCATCTTTTTCTATTAAGATTTTATATCGCGATGCCGTGGGTTGGTAAAACGAAACCATCATGAGGTGTAGATTCGCCGTAAGTCCATTCATGATCACGACTTCATTATTTTTGGCACCCACAATTTGGGCCATGGCCCTGGTAAGAAACTCGTGATAGGGCATCCAGGGATGTTGTGCATCGGTATGACCCTCTACGCCCAGTTCGGCCCAGTCTTTCAGCTCCTGTTGGAGGTATTCCGAAGTTTTTTTGGGCTGAAGGCCCAGTGAATTTCCACAGAAATAAATCAAAGGATTTCCCATGGGATCTTTTGGGAAAAGAAAGGATTCCCGGAACTTCCCTAAAGGATCTTGAGCATCACACTTTTGTGCATATTCCAGGGAGTTTTGGTACATCAACTTATCGAATGAGGAGATTGGTGAAATAGATTTTGGTGTTTTTGGTACTGTCTTGGTGCATCGTGCACAACTTAATATTGTGGAATTCCTGCAGGTTTTCCCAAGTATATGAAATGGTCGGGTCTGGGCTGTTGCCTTCCCGATACACCCACTCCTTGATTTCAAAATCAGGGTTGTAATATAAATCGTAGGCATCCCCAGGGGTGTACCCTCCCTCAGGACCATAAGTAATGGTCAACCGATTTAAGGTATCTTTTGAAATGGGAGCTATTTCGTTTTTACCTTCTGAAAAAACGGTCCCGCGGTCCCACAGCAACTGAAAAGGAGCCAAAAGCCAATATTTGTCGTTGATAAACCGTTGGTCCGCTGCTGTTTGAATACTGTCCAACGCTTGGGTTCTTAAATAGCTTATCGTATCGATGGCCGTAAGGTAGGTTACTTCATGGTTCATGGGTTTCCAATGGAAGGTTCGCTCGAAATGATTTTCGCCACGATCTACGTTAAAGGTAAACTGAATTTCCTCTACCTCGTTCCAGTGTTCAAAACCATAGTGGTAGGCAATGGTTTCGGCGGTAGTTAGTTTCCTTTCCGTTGTGGGACTATTGGTTTTTTGGTTTTCTTCGGGGGTATTTTTACACCCCAGGATTCCGAAACAAAAAAACAGGAGCAAAGCATTTTGCATAAAAAAATCTTTTCAGTAAAAGTAAGGAAAGTATTGTTGCACTCATAATTTTACTATTTTTAATCCAATGGAAAAACAGAAAACATACACCCTTGGAGCAGTAACCGTAGTTTGGAAACCGCACCGCTGCATTCACTCGGCAAATTGTATTAAGGCGTTGCCCAGGGTATTTCGGCCAAAGGAGCGCCCGTGGATTCAGTTGGAAGGTGCCCATGAGGATGCGGTAATCCAAGCCGTGGAGAAATGTCCCAGTGGTGCTTTGACTTATGAAACGCCCGCCAGTAAAAATCAAACAAATGCTATGGAAGAGCCCACAAATAAAATTCAGGTAAACCTTATTGAGAATGGACCTGCTATTGTACTAGGTACTGTGGAAGTTACCCACCCAGATGGTAGTGTGGAAACCCGCGAGCGTCGTGCTTCCTTTTGCCGATGTGGCAAATCGGTGAACCATCCCTTTTGTGATGGTTCACATAAAAATGCCTAAATGGAATTGTCCAGTATTTAGTGTAGGGTTTCCTTCAACAATTCTGGAAACTTCGCTTTGAATCGGTTTAACCTAGGGATCGACACTGCCTGGATGTAAGGATGATCTGGATGGAGTTTTTCATAATTTTGATGATAGGCCTCGGCTTTCCAAAATTTTTGAAACGGAAGCACCTGTGCTGCTACTTTTCCCTTTCCCAGTTCTTTTTCCAAAGCCTCAATTTTGGCATCGATGATGGCTTTCTGCGTATCATTCTGGTAAAAAATAATGCTGCGGTATTGAGTTCCATGGTCCGGACCCTGCCCATTTAATTGGGTAATGTTTTGGGAGCCAAAATACACATCTACCAAATCCTTAAAGCTTACCACATTGGGATCGTAAATAACTTCCACGGATTCCGCATGGCCTGTTCTGCCCGTATTGCTGTCTTCATAGGTAGGATTTTCGGTGTGTCCGCCGCTGTATCCCGAAATGGCTTCCTTCACCCCTTTAACACTTTCATAGATGGCCTCAACACACCAAAAGCATCCACTGGAAAAATAGGCATGTTCATAACCGTTCTCTGCCGGGACCTGAACGGGTTTCAGTTGTTTTTGAGCCATGGCTTCGGCCTCCTTGTTTTTTTCATTAGACTGGCAGGATGCTTGTAGGTTCAGTAACACCAAGGAAAGGATGAGCAATGCAATTCGTTTCATAACGTTGGGTTTTAGGAGATGAGTCGGGGTTTCCAAAATTCCTTTCAAAAGGTAACAAAAAAAGCCCTCACTAAGGGTGAAGGCTTTGTTTATGTAGTGTTAAGGTTTACTTAAGTTTTGAAAATAACTGTTCCATTTTATCGCGCTCTTCATCGGCCAGTGCAGGGTCGACCAAGATCCTTCCACTGTGTTCGTCGGTGATAATTTTCTTACGCGAAGCGATTTCCATTTGTACCTGAGGCGGAATAGTAAAGAAGGAACCCCCAGAGGCACCACGCTCTACGGCAACTACGGCCAGACCATTTTTTACGTTGCTTCGGATACGCTTGTAGGCACGTACCAAGCGCTCTTCGATGTTTTGCTCGTATTTTTCAGATTCTTTTAAAAGGGCTTGTTCCTCTTTTTCAGTTTCGGCTAGGATTTCGTCCAGTTCCCCTTGTTTGTGCTTTAGGTGTTTTTCCCGTTCGGTTAAACGTTCCTTGGTTTCTTCAATAACTTGTTTCTTTTGTTCGATTTGAGCCTTAAACTCTTTAATGTGTTTTTCGGCCAGTTGAATTTCCAGTTCTTGGTATTCAATTTCCTTGCTCAAACTATTGTATTCGCGGTTATTACGTACCTTATCCTGTTGTGAGGAATATTTTTTGATGAGTACTTTGGCCTCTTCAATGAGGTTTTTCTTATCCTTGATGCTTTCTTCGATGGTTTCCAAATCGGTATTCAATTTGTCCAATCGGGTATTCATCCCAGCTACTTCGTCTTCTAGATCTTGAACTTCCAAAGGAAGCTCGCCTCGTACGTTGCGTATTTCATCAACACGGGAATCGATCAATTGCAAATCGAATAATGCCCTTAACTTATCTTCTACAGTGGTTTCGGTTTTCTTTGCCATACTTAATAATAGCTAATAGGATTGGTGTTTATTTTTGATAAAACGACTGCAAAATTAGTAATTTTTTTGGTAAGGAAGGCAACTAAAAGCTGTTTTGTGAACTGCTCGCTTTCATAATGTCCTATATCGGCCAAAAGGAGTTGATTTTCCGCAGTAAAAAAGTCGTGATACTTCAAATCGGAAGTCACAAAAACATCAGCCCCTTGGGTTTTTGCAGCACCAATAGCAAAACTGCCGCTTCCTCCCAAAACTGCTACTTTTTTTATGGGTTGGCCCAAAAAGCGAGAGTGGCGAATGACCCCCGTATTAAAGGTATTTTTCAATTGTTTCAAAAAGTCCTTTTCCGAAATGGGTTCGGCCAATTCCCCAATCATGCCCATACCAATGTGTTGGTTTTTGTTTTCCAAAGTGGTTACCTCATAAGCGATTTCTTCGTACGGATGTGATTCGAAAAGGGCCTTCAGCACCTTTTTTTCCAAGTGTTTGGCAAAGGTGATACCAATTTGGGTTTCGTCCTCAAAATGGATTTCCCCTTTTTTTCCGAGGGAAGGATTGCTTGCTTCATTGCCCTTAAAAGACCCAATACCTTGTAGGTTGAAACTACAATTTTCGTAATTGCCTATAGCTCCACCACCTGCCTCAAAAAGTGATGCTCTTACTTTCTCCGCATCTTTGTGGGGAACAAAAGTGATGAGCTTTTTGACTGCTCCTTCCTGGGGGATAAGCATGCGGCGTTTTTGCAACTTTAATTTTTCAGAAATCATGGCATTAACCCCATTCCAGGCATTGTCCAAAGCCGTATGGATGGCAAAAATGGCGATATTGTTTTGGATGGCCTTCAGCACGGTACGCTCCACATAGGTATTTCCGGTTATGCGCATTAACCCTTTAAAGATAATAGGATGGAAACTCACTATTAAATTGCAGCCTCTGGCAATGGCTTCATCGACAACCGACTCTAAGGTGTCCAGGGTGACCAAAATACCCGAAACCTTTGCAGAAGCATCCCCCACCAACAAGCCTGTGTTGTCAAACCCTTCAGCATAACTCAAAGGCGCCAATCCTTCCAGTGTTGCTATCACTTCTTTAACCGTCATGAGGTAAAATTTTAGGGTAAAGATAAAAAACTCTACTTTCGTGCTACGGCATGTTGGGGAATAATATCCTTACCAGCTCAATAATGGAACCTGTCAATCTTTCAATACTACCAGCAGCATTGGATTTCATACCATGAAACTCAGGAAAATTCTCTACCCATTTTCAGTCCTCTACGATGGTATCACCCGCCTTCGCAACCTTGCCTACGATAAAGAATGGAAGGATAGTAACGAATTTGAAATTCCGGTAATTTCGGTGGGAAACCTTTCCGTGGGCGGAACAGGTAAATCGCCTATGATCGAATTATTGGTCGAAACGCTGATGGAAGATTACCGGGTAGCTGTATTAAGTAGGGGTTATAAGCGAAACACCAAAGGTTTTTTGGAGGTGCAGCCTACCGCCACCGCTTCAGAAGTAGGGGATGAGCCACTCCAATTCAAACAGAAATTTCCGCAAATAACTGTTGCTGTATGTGCCGATCGTAGGGAAGGAATTGAACGGCTAAAAAAGCATGCCGAGGTCATTTTGTTGGACGATGCTTTTCAACACCGAAAGGTAGTTCCTGCAATGAGCATTCTTCTGACTGCTTACGACCAATTGTTTTTGGACGATTGCTTGCTTCCTGCTGGAAATTTGCGTGAATCCCGCAAGGGAATGGACCGCGCCAATAGTATTGTGGTTACAAAATGTCCAAACGGAGTAGCGTATGCTGCCCTGCAGAAAATTCAGTTTCGAATGCAATTGAAGCCCCACCAAAGTATTTACTTTTCCGAAATAAGGTACGATTCCCACATCCACGGCAAAACCGAATCGCTTCCGTTAGCCTACTTGGAAAACAAAAAATTTACTTTGGTCACTGGTATCGCCAATCCGGAACCGTTATTGGGTTTTTTGAAAGGAAAAGGATTGCGTTTTGAACATCAAAAATTTAGGGACCATCATCATTTCACGGACAAAGAAATCAATCAATTACAAACACAGGAGATCATTCTAACTACCGAAAAGGATTTCCAGCGATTGAAAGACCGTTTGGATAAAAAGGCGATGTACTATTTACCCATCAAAACAAAATTTCTCTATAAGGAGGAAGGCGCTTTTAGAAAAGAAGTGCTTCAGTTTTTGGAGGATTATCGCAAAGGCTAGCTCTCGATTGGTATTTTTCGGTTTTCGAGTGTTCGGTATATTTTTTCGAAAAACTCCTCGGTCTTGAAGGGCTTGGGGATAATTTCATTGAAACCTGCCCGGTAAAAGTCGTCTAGGTTTTCGTCGATGGTTACCGCTGTTAAGGCAATGATTGGAAGCATTTTGTTGAACTTCCGTATTTCTTGGGTTGCTTCAATACCGCTGATTCCTGGCATGTGAATGTCCATCAATACAATGTCGAAGTTGTTTTCCTGCACCAGCTTTATGGCATCCATACCATTGTCGGCCACGGTACATTGCATTTTGTTTTTCTCCAAGATTTTTTTGGTAATCATTTGGTTGATCTTGTTGTCTTCCACCACTAAGACATTGCGGTTTTCTAGTGCAATATAATCCACATCGTAGATGATGTTTTTTGGGTTTTTGTTCTCAGAAATTTCTTCGGAAATGGCAAAATAAATGTCGAACCAAAACTTAGAGCCTTTCCCAAGTTGGCTTTCGAGCTGGATGCGGCTTCCCATCAATTCCAAGAGGTTTTTAACGATTGCCAACCCTAAACCGGTACCACCAAACTTTCGGTTGATCTGCAATGAAGCCTGTGAAAAGGATTCGAAAATACTTTTTTGTTTCTTTTTGGAGATTCCCACCCCGTTGTCCTCCACCTCAAAATGAAGTAGTACTTTTTCGTTGGCTTCTTTCATTTTTTTCACCCGAATGGTCACATCGCCGTTTTGGGTAAATTTGAGAGAATTCCCCAATAAATTGATGAGGATTTGGGAAAGCTTCAGCGGATCGCCCACAAGTTTTTCGGGGATGCTTTCGTCAAATTCCAAATGCAGGTTGTTTTTGCGATCGTCTGCCGATTTTTTAAGCGCGATGAGTACATCGTTGATGCGCTTTTTCAAGTGGAAAGTCGTTCGCTCCAGCTCAACCTTATTGGCTTCCAGCTTATTGAGATCCAGGATATTGTTGATTAAGGAAAGTAAATACTCTCCCGAAAATTTCAAGGAATTTAAGTGCTCTTTCTGTTCGGGTTTAGGGTTCTCCTCCAACAATAAGTGGGTCAATCCCGTAACGGCATATAAAGGGGTGCGGAGTTCGTGGGTGATGGTAGAAAGAAACTGGGCCTTTGCCAGTGATGCTTTTTCGGCTTTTTCCTTTGCCAACTGCAATTCATTGTTTTTGTCTTGGAGCAGTTCATTGGCCTTAGCCCTTAAATTGTTGTTTTTGTAAAGTGAAAGTGTCAAAAGGGAGAGGATTACAATAAGTGCAATACTCAGGCCTGTCGTCATTTTACCAAAATTGATGGACTTTTGCTGTTTGTCCAAATCGTTTTGTTGCTTTTCAATAATCTCGTTGTATTTAACCACATCGGTCTGCATGTCTACCCCTGCAGAAATGGCTTTAAGGAAAACTTGATAGAGCGAATCGTTTTTCTTTTCATAAATCGCCAGGTTTTGTTCGGCAACACCAAAATCGTTATCACGCAGTGCAATGTAGGAACTGAGTCGGTATGTTTCAATCTTCAGTTTGGTGAAGGAATTCTGATCGGCAATAATTTTCACGTTTTCCAGGGTACTTTTGGCCAACGAGATGCTGTTCGAAATTTCACTGGGGCTAACTTTAAGCAATGCTTCGGTTTTGTTCAGCTTGGCATAGGCTTCATTGTACGGTTGATTGTTCGCCGCAAAGGTGGGAATAGCGGCATCGAAATAGTTAATGGCCACCTTAAAGTTTTCCCTTTTGAGTTCCAGAATTCCAAAGCCCAATAGGACGCTAGCCCTATTGTTCTCATCATTCTGCGATGAAAACCACGCATCAGCTTTTCGAAGGTATATCTCGGCTTCATCCAACTTGCCCATCTGGGAATAAATAAGCCCCAGAAGTGTTTGGGCCTCGGCCAGTTCATGATACTTCCCGCTGCCTTCCAAATGCTCTATGATTTTACGGGTTTCCGACGCTGCTTTTTCGAAATTCAGAAGGTAGTAATGCAACTGCGCAATACTAAAACGAATTTCCATTTTTTCGTTGGTATATTGAGGGGATGAAGCAAGTTTGTAGGCTTCCCCAAAGCTTTTTATGGCCTTCTCAAATTGTTGATTTTTCAGAGACTCACGTCCGTCCAGATAGTTCTTTTGAATCAATGAAAGGGTGTCCCCAGTTATTTGGGAATGCCCCAAAAACCCTAAAAAAAAGCATAGGAGGAGCGGGGATAGAAACTTGTATCTTTTAGCAAGATAACTCATTAACTCATACGTACTTCGGCGATAAATATAGTCATTTCCTCGAAAATTGTAAGATTAAATCTACAATTCTCGACGAATATCCCTTTTCGTTGTCGTACCAGCCTATGATTTTTACCATGGTGCCAATGACCGAAGTCATGCCAGCATCAAAAATGCAGGAATGGGTATTTCCGACGATATCTACAGAAACAATGGGGTCTTCGGTGTATTGGAGAATCCCTTTCATGGGGCCTTCAGACGCAATTCGAAAAGCCTCGTTGATGCGCTCAATGGTCGGTGGTTTTTGGACATTGAAGGTGATATCTGTAAGGGAACCATTGGCCACTGGCACCCGGATACCACAGCCACCGATTACTGATGCCAATTTTGGAAAAATCCGAGTCAAGGCCTTGGCGGCACCTGTTGTAGTGGGGACAATCGATTGTCCCGCCGCACGGGCTCTCCGCAAATCACGGTGGGGTTGGTCGTGAAGGCTCTGGTCCGTTGTGTACGAGTGGATGGTAGTGATGTACGCTTGCTGAATTCCGCACAGGTCGTCTACAATTTTTACCATGGGAGCCACATTATTGGTCGTACAGGAAGCGTTGGAAATAATCGTATCTGATGAATCCAGCAGTTGTTCGTTTACCCCCAGAACAATCATTTTGATGTCGTCATCTTCGGGAGGGACTGAGAGAATCACCCTTTGCGCACCTGCTTGAAGGTGTTTTTGCAGGGCACTTTTGGTTTTGAATTTTCCAGTAGCTTCAATCACCACATCCACGCCTTTCCATTCCAATTGATCCAGTTCCTTTTCCGAAGTGTATTTGAACTGCCGGTTGTTAACCACAAGGGCTTGTTCCGAAACGCTTACGGAAGCATCCAAAACCCCATGGATGCTGTCGTATTTTAGCAAATGGGCCATTGTATTAATTTCGGCCAGGTCATTGATGGCTACTACTTGAATTTGTGGATGGTGTAGCAGACTTCTAAAAACGGTTCGGCCGATACGGCCAAAGCCATTGATCCCAACTTTAATGAAAGACGACATGTTATTGAATATGTTTATGTGCGTGATATGAGGAACGCACCAAGGCACCACTTTCTACATGACGGAAACCCATTTCCAATCCAATCGTTTCGTATTTTTTGAATTGGTCTGGGGTAATGAATTCCTTCACGGGCAAATGCTTTTTGGAGGGCTGTAAATACTGACCCAAGGTTACAATGTCCAGCCCAACACTTCGGAGGTCTTGCAATGTTTCCATTACCTCACTTTCAGATTCTCCAAGTCCTAACATGATTCCACTTTTGGTACGTGCAACTCCTTGTGATTTTAGATAGCGGAGTACTTCCAAGCTGCGTTCGTACTTGGCTTGGATGCGCACTTCCCGAGTGAGTCGCTTTACTGTTTCCATGTTATGGGAAACTACTTCGGGGGCCACATCAATAATGCGGTCGATGTTTCGGGTTACTCCCTGAAAATCGGGAATTAGGGTTTCAAGGGTTGTTTTTGGGTTCATGCGGCGAATGGCCTTTACGGTCTCGGCCCAAATGATGGATCCCATATCTTTCAAATCGTCCCTGTCCACCGATGTAATCACAGCGTGTTTGATATTCATGATTTTGATGGAATGCGCCACTTTTTCAGGTTCGTCCCAATCTACGGTTTCGGGCCGTCCGGTTTTCACCCCACAAAACCCGCAGGATCGGGTACAGATATTTCCCAGGATCATGAACGTAGCGGTTCCATCGGTCCAGCATTCACCCATATTAGGGCAACTTCCCGAAGTACAGATGGTGTTTAGGTTGTATTTTTCAACCAATCCACGCAACTCGGTATACTTTTTTCCGGTAGGAAGCTTTACCCGTAACCACTTGGGTTTGGGAGTAGGTTTTGAAGTTTCTAGGGCAGGTGTTTCCATGGCAGTGACAAAGATACAACTTTCTTAGCTTCAGCATAGAAAACAAAAAAAGGAAACGCTTCCCGCTTCCCTACAGCGAACTAAGGTACCAAACGCAAAAAACCAAGAGCAGTAAAATGCCTAGAAGGCTATAAATTTTTAGGATTTGGGAGGGTCTGGCCTCTTTCGGTGTATGCTTTCCGGTTAGTAATACATAACTGGCAATGGCATAAAACGGAGCCGTTAAAAATGAGAGTACGGTCGCAATTTGTATGAGCAATTTCATTTCGGTGTCAAGAAAGAAGAAGATGAGCAAGGTGCCCGTAATTAATACCAGAAGCCATGATAAATACCCATTCCTGTAGGATTTTCCAAAGAGCAATTCCGTACTTAAATGCATGACCCTGGGTGATGCATCCAAGGTAGTGAGGGTGGTGCTGAACATGGTGGTAAGGGCCGCAATACCAATGAGGATTTTGGCCCAATTGCCCAAGCTTTGGGTATACATGGAAATGAGTTGGTTGGCAAAATGCGTTCCATTTCCAGAAAAACTTTCACCACTGCCGAACATCACCAAAGTGCCCAAGGCCACAAAGCCAATTCCTAAAATAATCGTGGAACCATAGCCCACGTTGAAATCAAAAAAAGATTGCTTAAGGGTAATTTCAGGATTCAATTTTTTCTTTTCCAGGGTCCAAATGGATTGCCAAATGGTCAAGTCCAAGGGAGCCGGCATCCATCCCATGAATGCAATGAGGAAGGCAATTCCAAGGGTGCTGTCCGGAATCACTTGCTGAAAGGACACTGTACCTTCAAACTGTTGGCTTGCTAGAAAAACCGCAATAAGGGTACTTAGGGTGAGGGTAATCACAATGTACTTCATCAATTGATCCAACAGTTTGTAACGTCCAATCAATATTATTAGGAAGCATACCCCCGTAATGATGACCGTCCACAATACCAAGTTATTTGTTCCAAAAAGGGAATCTGCAATTCCCGCAGTTACTATGGTAACTGCAGTTTGGATGGTAAACATAGTTGCGAAAGTGATTATGTAATAAACCAACAAAACCCATTTTCCCATTTTGGCAAATCCCTGCAAAAGGTGCGCTCCAGTGGCTAGGGCATAACGCGGGCCAAACTGAAAAAAAGGGTATTTGATAAAGTTAATGAGTAACAAAGCCCATATCAGTCCTAAGCCAAAATCGGCCCCGGCCCTTGTGGATTGTACCAAATGGGAGACGCCAATTGCGGCACCCGCAAAAAGAAACCCAGGGCCAAATTTTTTCAGAAAGCTTTTCAATGTTTGTGATGTTCGTGGATGATTTCGGCCAGTAGTTTTTTGGCCCTCAGCAATCGAACTTTTACATTGCTAAGGGGTTCTTCCAATTGATCTGAAATTTCGTTGTAGCTCATTTCCTGAAAGTACCGCAAGTTGATGATCTCTTGGTAGTGGGGTTTGAGTTTCTTGATGAAACGCAACAGCTCAGCCAAATTTTGCTCGGTTATTAGCAGGTCTTCCTGACTTGGGCTTTGATCCGGGATTTTTTTGATGTGCTCCTCACTGGCATCGGTTGTTTGCTCGTAAATGGACGCATTTTTCTTTCGGGTCTTGTCAATGTGGATGTTTTTGGAAATGGCAATCAACCAGGTACTGAAGGTGTAACTCTCGTCAAAGGTTTCAATTTTGTCGAATGCCTTGGCGAAGGCTTCGATGGTAATGTCTTCGGCATCGTGTTCATTGTTCAGCCGTTTTAGTTGAAATCCATACACTTGATTCCAAAAATGGTCCAATAAAAAATTAAAGGCACTCTGTTTGCCCTCCTTGGCTTTTTGGATCTGTTTTTGAATGTCCCGCTCGGTTACTTCCACCTTCTAGGTTTTGAAATCAAATTGGAACTAAATATAGTCAATTGTAGGCACACCAAGAACACTTCAAGCACTGGGAAAAATGGGGCAAGGTCCTTTTCCTGAAAGCGTTTGGCCGCTTTTCCCAGAAAAAGATATTGAAGTATGAGACGAAAAGTAATCAATGCCAGTGGGATTTTCCAATCCACAAACACCAACGAAAGTATGGCCGCAACCCAAAAAAAGAAATTTCCCAAAAAATACAATCCCAAATAGGTTTGGTGTTTGGTTTTGTAATATTTACTGGTGGTGACATGCCTTCGTTTTTGGTAAAACCAATCCTTGAAGGTCTCTTTGGGCTGCGAGAGGGTAAACGCATCCCTTTGCAAGCATAAGGCGACATTGCTTTTGGTAGCGGCCTCATTGACAAACAGATCGTCATCACCCGAAGCAATTTGCATGTGCGACATAAAGCCTCGATTTTCATAAAAGAGCTGCCGGGTATAGGCCAAATTTCTTCCTACTCCCATGTATGGCATCCCCGCTTTTGCATAGGAAAAATACTGAATGGCCGTCATTAGGGTTTCAAAGCGAATGAGTTTGTTGAGCCAACCTTTGGTTTTTTGATAGGCCCCATACCCCAGGACAAGTTGTTTTTCGTCCGAAAGTTGCTGAGTCATGAGCCGAAGCCATTGCTTACTGGCTGGTTGGCAATCGGCATCGGTAAACAGGAGCCTTTCGTGTTTAGCTCTTTTGATTCCTAGGGTAAGTGAATATTTTTTATTGCTCCAAAAGGCCTCATTGTTTTCAACGTTTACGGTGTGGATGCGGGGATCGGTTGCTGCTAGGGCCTCAATAACGTCCATGGTATCATCTAAGGAGGCATCATTAATGAGGATGATTTCGAAGTTTGGATAGTCTTGCTGAAGTAATAATGGGATGTTTTTTTTGAGGTTATGGGCCTCGTTCTTGGCACAAACAATGACCGAAACTGGAAAATCCCCAGAGAATTTCTTTTCTGAAATGGTTGCGTACGAAATTTTTGCAAAAATCAGGTAGAAGAAGGTGTTTACCAATACCGTTCCTGCCAAGAAAAAGAGTAGCATCATACGCTACAAGGTAGCTTATTTTTTTTGGTTTTCGTTACAGGAACCATATTGATCGGGAGTTCTTCCGCAGAAACCACAAGTCTCCCCATCCTTGTTCAGGAAAGGGCTTTGGCTAGCGCAGGTTCCCGCAAATTTTCCATCCTTTTTGGCCCAGATTTTAATGGCAATTCCTGCAAATGCAAGCAATAATAGAATGAGTGTAATTATTAAAAGTCCCATGATTGCGTTTTGTGCTGCAAAAATACAATCTTTCTTGGGGTTTTTGGCGGGATTTTGGTTAATTTTAGCCTCTATTTAACGATTCAAGTCGCATGAAAAAACAGTTTATTTTCCTTTTTGCTTTTTTGCTAGCCCTAGTAGGCACCTCGTGTAAAAACGAATCAAAATCCAATGATGCCGATGGGGTATCTCCAACCGATACCACCCAGCAGCGCATTGTGGAAAAAAAGACCATGACCGAGGCAGAAAAAAAAGTGCTAAACAGTGTTTTCAGTAAAATCATGGCTACGCCTGAATTGGGTAAATTTGCTAGTGCGTCCGTAACTTCCGGCCTGCATGAAATCATTTCAAAAGAAGAAGGCCCCTTCACCGTATTGGCCCCAACAAATGATGCGTTTGCAGCGCTTCCCCAATCCAAAATGAAAGCCTTATTGGATCCTGACCAATCCGAACAACTTATCCTGCTTCTGAAAAATCATGTTGTTACTGGAAATTTCAATTCTGCCGACTTGTTGCAATCCATAAAAAAATCGGGAACCTTCCCATTAAATACTTTGGGAGGCGCGGTGCTTACTGCCCGTTTAAAGGGTACTGATATTTACATTCAGGATGCCAATGGTGTAGAAGCAAAACTGGGGAAAACGGATATCCTGGGCGGTAATGGGGTAGTTCATCTTTTGGAAAAAGTATTGAATACCAATTAATATGATCCGTTTTTTACCATTTGTATTGCTAATAGTGTTTGCTGCAAATTGTGGGACTACCAACCATAGGTTGGGGAATGTTTCGGTTGAAAACCCCTTAATTGGTACATGGAATTTGGTGAAATCGGCATCCTATGGACCCAATGATCAAGGAATTTTCCAATTGAATGAAACCTCACTTCTAGCATTGGAGTGTACCTATCTTTTTTCTGAAGATGGGACGGTTTCGATATCCAAAAATCATTTGGCTTACTCCAAAGGAAACTATTCGTACCGTTTTTATGAAGGGTACTTAGGACCGGAAGGAACAGGCGATCCCTTGCAACTTTTGGAAATTGGTACATTTACATGGGTGTACACTTTAGAAGATCAGTTTATGAAGCTAAGCTTGCTTCATGTGGATGGTCCGGTTATTTACCTTGAAAAAGCCAATTAGTAAACATTCACTTCCGGGGAAATGAAAATCCCAAATTGATCTTTCACGGTTTGTTGAATGCGCAATGCTAATTCCCATAGCTCTTTACCGGTGGCATTTCCATGATTTACCAAGACTAAAGCTTGTTTGTCGTGTACACCGGCATCCCCAAAACGCCTTCCCTTGTACCCCGCTTTTTCAATCAACCAACCTGCGGGAATCTTATACTCGGTAGCAGATACTTCATAAAATGGGGCCTCAGGGTGCGCTTTAATCACTGATTGAAAAGTATCAAGATCGATCACTGGGTTTTTGAAAAAGCTTCCGCTATTTCCCAATTGGTTAGGATCTGGAAGTTTGGATTTCCGGATTTGTATTACGGTTTCAGCAATATCCTGAATGGTAGGGTTTTCTAGTCCTCTTTCTTTCAATTCTTTTTGTAGGGCCCCATAATGCATATGCAATAGGTGCTCTTTCTTGGAAAGGCGTAATTGTACGGAAGTAATAATGTAAGCCCCTTTGGCTTCTTTTTTAAAAATTGATTCGCGGTACCCAAATTGGCAATCCGGACGGAAGAACCTTTTTTCCTCCTGGGTTACGATATGCAAGGCTTCACAACTCACAAACACATCTTGCAGTTCCACACCATAAGCCCCAATGTTTTGTATAGGAGCCGCTCCTACATTTCCTGGGATGAGGGATAAATTTTCAATCCCTCCCCAATCCTGTTTTAAGCAATATTGAACCAATTGATGCCAATTCTCCCCAGCTTGGGCTTCGATGATTACTTCGCTTTCATTTTCTGATACCACCGAAATCCCTTTCAAATCTATATGCAGTACTAAAGCATCTATATCCTTGGTAAGCAACATATTGCTTCCTCCTCCAAGGATAAATAGTGGCTTGTCTTTTTCAGTAGCTAAAACCGCTTTTAAGTCCTCTTTGGTCTTTATGGTAACAAAGCGTCGGGCTTTGCAGTCTATTCCAAAGGTATTGAGATGTTTCAGGGATTTATCTGCTTCAATCGGCATCAATCTGGGTATTGTTCCAAAGCTACCTTCAGGATTTCTACTGCACGAATAAGGCTATCCTTATTCAACACATAGGCAATACGCACTTGGTTGAGTCCAACTCCCGGAGTGGAATAGAATCCGCCAGCTGGGGCCACCATCACGGTTTCCCCATTCAAATCAAATTTTTCCAACAGCCATTGGGCAAAAGCATCACTGTTTTTTACGGGGAGTTGTACGATACAATAGAACGCTCCCTTGGGAACGCCCACAATGACGCCTGGAATCTTTTTTAAATGCGAAATCAAAGTATCCCTCCGGTCTTGGTATTCTTTGATGACCTCATCAAAATATTCCTGGGGAGTCTCCAAAGCCGCTTCACTGGCAATTTGTGCGAATGTTGGCGGGCTCAGCCGCGCTTGCGCAAATTTGAGGGCGGTAGCAATTACTTGTCTGTTTTTGGAAACCAAACAGCCAATGCGTGCCCCACACATGCTGTAGCGTTTGGAAACGGAATCGATAAGAATGCCATATTCGTCCATTCCAGGTTCTTGAAGAATCGAGTAATGTTCCAGTCCATCGTAGGTAAATTCCCGGTATACCTCATCCGAAACCAAAAAGAGGTTGTGTTTTTTAACAATGTTGGCCAGTGTTTTAATTTCTTCCTTGGAATAAAGGTAACCAGTTGGATTTCCGGGGTTGCAGATAAGAATGGCTTTGGTTTTGGGGCTGATCAATTTTTCGAAATCTGCAATGGGGGGCAAAGCAAAATTGTCTTCGATTTTTGAAATTACGGGAACAATTTTTACCCCTGAAGCCGTTGCAAAACCGTTGTAATTGGCATAAAACGGCTCGGGAATGATGATTTCGTCCCCAGCATCACAAATGGTTCCCATGGCAAAAAGAAGTGCCTCGCTGCCTCCGGTGGTTACGATAATGTCTTCTGCCCCAACCGGGATGCTTTTACTTTTGTAATAACCGGAAATTTTTTGACGATACCCCTCGGACCCTTCCGATCGAGTATAGGCAAGCACTTCCAAGGAGTGAAGCGTTACGGCATCCATGGCAATTTTGGGCGATTTAATATCGGGTTGCCCAATATTCAAATGGTACACGGTTTTATTGGCTTTGTAGGCCTTTTCGGCATACGGAACCAATTTCCGTATGGGGGACTCAGGCATGTGTTGGCCTTTGGTTGAAACAGATGGCATTTTATATATAATTAGGGCACAAATTTCTGAAATTAATATCAAAAACTTAAGAATTGAACCGCTATTTCTTGGAATTTTTATATCTTTTCTAAAGATGTGCCGTAGTTTTTCAAAAGTACTTATCGGCAGTGTTTTGGCACTGTTTTTTTTGATGCCCACCCAAGTGGAAGGACAGAGCGCATTTAGGTTCAAGAACCATCAAAAGCGCGACAACATTCATTTTCAACTCCTCAATAATCTAGTGGTTATTCCCGTAAAAGTGAATGGGAAAGAACTTTCTTTCATTTTGGATACCGGGGCTAGGCATACCTTGCTTTTCAGTCTTTCAGAAATTGATTCCGTCGAGGTAAATAATGTAACGCCTATTAAAATTCGTGGATTGGGTGCGGGCGGCACCATTGATGCCTTGAAGAGTGTTAAGAACACTCTAGAGGTTGGGAATGCCATGGATCGAAATCATACGCTCTACGTTATTTTTGACGAAACCATCAATTTTTCGCCCAAAATGGGCGTGCCCATCCATGGGGTGCTTGGATACGATTTTTTTAAGGATTTTATTGTAGAAACCAAATACAGCCAAGAACGACTTATTTTTTATGACCCCAAACAGTACAATCCCAAAGAGTGTAAAAAGTGCCTTACATTCGATCTCCAAATGAACGATTTTAAGCCTTACATAAAACCCACAATCTATCATGATGGATCGGTAAATGAAGTAAACCTATTACTCGATTCAGGATCGAGCGATGCGCTATGGCTTTTTAATGAAGATTGGGCCATCCACGAAATCCCAAAAAATTATTTTGACGATTTTTTGGGCTTTGGCATTAGCGGTGGGATCTTTGGAAAACGCTCCAAATTGGATGGGCTTTCATTAGGAAGTTTTGAATTCAATGATGTGAATGTTTCATTTCCCGAACCGGAAGCCATAAGAGAAATTAACTTGGATGGGAATCGTGATGGCAGTTTGGGTGCCGAAATCTTGAAGCGCTTTACAGTAATCCTAGATTACCCATCCCGAAAAATTTCCTTGGAGAAAAATCACTTTTACAAGGAACCTTTCCATTATAACATGGCCGGAATTGAAGTGCAGCACGATGGTGCCGTTACCGTTCACAGTTTTGTGGACCCCCAAGGGATTAACCTAGAACCCAATAGAAATAGCGCGACTGATGCCATTGAAATTCGTGTTAATCCCATTTTAAACTTTTTCTTAACCCCAAGGTATGTGGTGGCTCAGGTACGGGAAGGTTCCCCAGCAGCATCCGTAGGAATAGAAAAAGGGGATGAGGTCGTTTCCATTAATGGCAAGCCTTCCTACAAATACAAACTCTACGAAATTAGTGAGCTTTTCATGTCTAAGGAAAATCGACGAATTAGCATGGAATTGAACCGTGATGGAAGTATCTACCGTGTAAAATTTGTACTTAAAAAAGTCCTATAAAAAAACCCTTTTCATTGAAAGGGTTTTCGTTCTTGTAGGTAAAAATGTATTAATTTTCCAATACGCTTTTATCATCCAGGACCTCGCCTTTTATTTTTAAGGCTTTTATAGGCTCAGAAGCATTGGAATATACGGTAACTGTTTTACGGATGGGTCCTACACGATTGGTATCGTATTTTACCTTGATCTCGCCTTTTTTTCCGGGGGCGATGGGATCTTTTGGTTTTTCTGGAACTGTACAGCCACAGCTGGATTTAACATCCGAAATGACGAGCGCTTCATTTCCTGTGTTCGTAAACTCAAACACCCTTTCGCCGTTACTGCCTTTTGCTATTTGACCATAGTCTATTGTTTCAGAAGTAAATTTAATTTCCGCCTGGGCATGAACGGCCAAACTTACTAAGCCTAAGACTGCTATTAAGATTAATTTTTTCATGGTTATTGGTTTTAGACATTTACTAAAGTAGGTATCTTTTGTACAACACGCAAAATAAGTTTTCCACTTTTAAAATCTTTAACTTATCCCTACTTTTGCACACTACATTTCAAAAATCAGACCAAAATGGCCTTAGAAGCGAAATATCCTGCCAAACAAGTTGAGGATCGTTGGTATCAATATTGGATGGAGCACGGTTTTTTTCACAGTGAAGTTGATGGGCGCACCCCTTATACCATTGTCATTCCTCCTCCCAATGTTACAGGGGTTTTGCACATGGGCCATATGTTGAACAACACCATACAGGATGTTTTGATTCGAAGGGCACGTTTGAAGGGGTATAACGCTTGCTGGGTGCCTGGGACAGATCATGCCTCTATTGCAACGGAAGCTAAGGTTGTTGCCAAATTAAAGGCTGAAGGGATTGAAAAGGGATCGCTTACCAGGGAGCAATTTCTGGATCATGCCTGGGAATGGACCCACAAACACGGTGGAATTATCTTGGAGCAATTGAAGAAGCTGGGTGCTTCATGCGATTGGGAGCGCACCAAATTTACTATGGATGATGCACTTTCTGCTTCTGTGATCAGAGTTTTTGTAGACCTGTACCGAAAGGGCGAAATTTATAGAGGGTATCGGATGGTGAATTGGGACCCACAAGCAAAGACTACCTTAAGCGATGAGGAAGTAATTTACGAAGAAAGACAGGGAAATCTCTATTACCTAAATTACACAATCGAAGGGGATAGTGAATTGGTTACCATTGCCACTACAAGACCGGAAACTATTTTAGGGGATACCGCCATATGTATCAATCCAAATGACGAAAGGTATACCCATTTAAAAGGCAAACGGGCCATCGTTCCTATCTGTAATCGCTCCATTCCAATCATAGAAGACGAATACGTGACCATGGAATTTGGAACAGGGTGTTTGAAGGTGACCCCTGCCCATGATGAAAATGACAAAGCCTTGGGGGATAAGCATCAGTTGGAAGTTGTTGATATTTTCAATGATGACGGAACGCTAAATGGTTACGGATTACACTACAAGGGCAAGGACCGTTTTGAAGTTAGGGATCTTATTGTTGAAGAGCTCAAGCAATTGGGAGTGGTTTCAAAAATTGAACAGCACCTCAATAAAGTAGGGACTAGCGAACGTACGGGGGCCGTCATCGAACCCAAGCTAAGTGACCAATGGTTCCTTAAGATGAAGATACTTTCCCAACCTGCTTTGGAAGCAGTTGTCAATAACGAGGTGCATCTGGTTCCAGATAAATTTATCAATACCTACCGCCATTGGATGGAAAATGTGAGGGATTGGAATATCAGTCGCCAGCTATGGTGGGGGCATCAAATTCCAGCCTATTACTATGGTGATGGCAAAGACGAATTTGTCGTAGCTGAAACCTTGGAGGAGGCCGTCTCTTTGGCTCAAGAAAAATCCGGAAACCCAAAATTAACGAAAGCCAATCTAACACAAGACCCGGATGTTTTGGACACTTGGTTTTCCTCTTGGTTATGGCCTATTAGTGTTTTCAACGGAATTTTAGAACCCAATAACAAAGAAATCAATTACTATTATCCCACCAACGATTTGGTAACGGCCCCAGAGATCCTTTTTTTCTGGGTGGCCCGAATGATCATTGCCGGGTACGAATATCGAGGTGAAAAACCGTTCAGCAATGTATACCTTACTGGTATTGTAAGGGATAAACTGCGAAGAAAGATGAGCAAGTCCTTGGGTAATTCCCCAGACCCCATCGAATTGATCGATCGTTATGGCGCCGACGGAGTTCGTGTGGGCATGTTATTGAGTTCTCCCGCTGGAAATGATTTGATGTTCGATGAGGACCTTTGCAAACAGGGAAGTGGTTTTCTCACTAAAATTTGGAATGCCTACCGCTTGATAGACGGTTGGGAGGTTTCAGAATCGCAGGAACCCTCCCAAGGCGATGCCATAGCTATCAAATGGTTCCAAAACAAATTTCAAAAAGCACTACAGGAAATTGAAGATCATTTTGGAAAATACCGAATCAGTGATGCCCTGATGACCACCTACAAATTGATTTGGGATGATTTCTGTTCCTGGCTCTTGGAAATGATTAAACCTACCTACGGAGAGCCCATGTCAAAATCTACCTACGATTCCGTAGTGTCCTTATTGGAAGGAAACCTAAAAATCCTTCACCCCTTTATCCCTTTTATTACCGAGGAAATTTGGCAGCACCTATCCCCAAGAAAACCCAATGAAGCGCTAATTGTTGCATCCTGGCCGGTTGAAACGGATTTTGATGCTGAACAAATTAAGGCTTTTGAATTTGCTTCCGAAGTGATTTCGGGAATCCGAACCATACGCAAAGAGAAAAACCTTTCCTTTAAGGAATCCATTTCGCTGTATGTGATTAACCATGAAAATGCTTCCAAAAATTTTGACACCATCATTCAGAAATTAGGGAACGTTTCCGAAATTCAGTATGCATCAGAAAAATTAGATGGGGCATTGACATTCCGGGTAAAAAGCAACGAATACTTTATTCCCGTAGCAGGAGCCATTGATGTTGCGGCCGAAATTGAAAAATTGAAAGAAGAACTTAGCTATACGGAAGGCTTTTTGAAAAGTGTTCAGGGAAAATTGAAAAATGAGCGCTTTGTCAACAATGCACCCGAACAAGTCGTGGCAATGGAGCGTCAAAAGGAAGCCGATGCCCTAGCAAAGATCGAAACCTTAAAGGCCAGCTTGCAGGGTTTACAGTAGCTTTATGGATTACAAATTGATTCCGCCAGACACTTCGATACGCTGACCGTTAATCCATTTGGCTTCTTCCGAGCAGACAAAGGCCACTACGCTACCAATGTCATCGGCATTTCCAACACGGCCCAAGGGTGAATTTCCTGAAAGGAAGGCCTTCATTTGAGGATTGTTCCGTATGGCCGCATTGTTGAAATCGGTTTCCACAGGTCCTGGAGCTATCACATTGGATCGAATGCCACGCGATCCATATTCCTTTGCGACATATTTTGAAAGATTTTCAATGGCAGCCTTCAAAGAAGAGTACACCGAATATCCCGGTACACAAAAACGGGTGGTTCCCGAGGAGATAAAAATAACACAACCAAAATCGTTCATCATGGGTAGGCACTTTTGTGTAAGAAAGTAAACGCCTCTGTAATGAACGTTCATTAAAGTATCGAATTGTTCTTCGGTTACTTGAGCCATGGGGATTGTTGCGCCAACCCCTGCATTATTCACCAAGTAATCAAAAGATTGGGTATTCCAATGGCTGCGGAGGGTTGTTGCAAGTGTTTCTACAAAGGGATCGATCGCATTTGATTTTGAAATATCGAAGGGTAAAGCCATTGCTTTTTGCCCCATTTTTTCAATTTCTGCAACAATCTTGTTGGCTTCGGACTTACTGTTATGGTAGGTAAGTATTACATCAGTGTTATTTTTGGCAAAGGACAGGGCCATATCTTTGCCCAAACCTCGGCTTCCACCTGTTACAAGTGCAATTTTATTCATAGGGTTCAAAGTTTTTGGTGCTAATGTAAAGGTAGTTACTACGTAAGGAAATTGTTTTAAAGCAATGTTAAGAGTGGGATGGCATTTTTTCCAAATCCATATACAGGATACTCCATCGGTGGCCATCTGGATCAATAAAGCCCATCGCATACATCCAACCGTCCGCTTCCGATGGTGCGGCATACAGTTGGCCTCCGGCAGCGAGAACCTTCTTTGCCAAGGCATCCACTTCTTCCTTGCTCTGCGCATCGATGTTCAAGAGGACTTCCGTCCCTTTTTGGGTTTCGGCAATTTCGTTTTGCGTAAAAGTTTTAAAGGCAGCTTCCTCGAATAACATCATAACCACATTTTGGTCGCTCAAAAAGAAGCTTGCAAGATTTGAGGCGTTTTGATGCATAGGATTTTGTCGAAATCCAATAGCAGTAAAGAACGCCTTGGACGTAGTAATGTTTTTGACGGGTAGGTTGATCCAAAATTGTTTCATATTATTTTCGGTAGAGGAAATATTGGTTTACGGTTTCAATGTATTTTTTTTTGGCCTCATTAGAGGTCAGTCCACGCGTTTGAAAGAGTGCATTGGTCTTAAAAGCGTTAATTAACGGATTGCTGCTTCCTGGGGAGCTTTGGTCGTTAGTGGCCCTTTTATAATATGCATAAAGTTTCAAAAGTACATCGGCAGGAAAAGGCTCCACGTGGTTGTTGATGCTGTTCACCGCTTCGTTAAAAGCCTTTTCCAATGCTTTAGGTGTCATGGGTTTTTGAAGCTAAAACGGTAATCCCTCCTTTAACTTTTTGATTCAGTGCAACTTTCACATTTACATCCAAGGGAAAGAAAACATCCACACGGGAGCCAAACTTAATAAAACCACTTTCACTGGCTTGTTCTATGGTTTCCCCTTCAACAGCATAGTTTACGATGCGTTTGGCCAACGCCCCTGCAATTTGGCGGTGCAAAACTTTTCCAAAAACGGAATTATCAACTACAACCGAGGTGCGTTCGTTTTCTTCACTGGCCTTAGGGTGCCATGCTACCAAGTACTTTCCGGGATGGTATTTACTGTACACTACTTTTCCTCCAACCGGAAACCGGGTAACATGTACATTGAGGGGCGACATGAATACGGAAATTTGGAGTCTCTTTTCCTGAAAGCATTCTTTTTCATAAACTTCTTCAATGACGACTACTTTACCATCTACGGGAGAAACCGCAAGATTTTGGTCCAGGCTGAACGAACGTTTTGGGTTTCGGAAAAATTGAAGGATCAAAACCAGAAAAATCAACCCAACTCCATACAATAGGTAGCGTAGCCACAAAAATTCTATAAATCGATTGGAGGCAATAAAGAGTGCTGCCACCAGAATAAAGGTAAAAACGATAATTTTATGGCCTTCTTTATGAAACATAATCGGTAATTTCCAAAACCAAATAAATGAATGGGCTCACATACAACACACTATCCAAGCGGTCGTAAATTCCTCCATGGCCGGGCATCAAGATCCCACTGTCCTTTACCCCTGCTTGGCGTTTTATTTTTGATTGGATAAGATCGCCTACCGTACCCAAAACAGCTACAATCAATGCCAATCCAATCCATATCCACAAAGTGTAAATTTCACCCACCGCTTCCCAATTTTTAAAGATAAGCAAACTGGCTATAACCGAACCTACCAGACCTCCTAAAAATCCTTCGACGGTTTTCTTTGGGGAGACACGTTCCAAAAGTTTGTGTTTTCCAAAGTTTTTTCCAACCAAATAAGCACAGCTGTCATTGGCCCATACTAAAATGAAAATGCCTGCGATGATCTCAGGTTTGAAAAACTCCCGCATGGGGATAAGTCCCAAAAACACAAATCCAGCGATGAGGTAGAAAATCAAGAGGATGTAGTTCTTTTTTTCAAAAATTGGGATTTTATGGAAAAACAACAGGTCGCTCAAAAGCAAGAGGTTTACCACTACTGCTGTAATGGCATAGGCATCAATAACCACTGTGGAAAAGTGTTTGTAGCTTAGGAAAAACAACACGATCGAAAATAAAAAATAGGAAAGGTAACTTTTAAGCTGCACCAATCGTTGAAATTCATGGATTGTTAATAGCCCCAGAATAAAAAAAAGAGCCAAGAACAACTCTTGGGAGGCAAACATGGCAAAAATGATGATGGTAATGTAGAGGAGTCCCGAAATGCCCCGAACCATGAGTTCTTTCATTCCACTAAAATAAAACTTTTTTGATGGAATCCTGAATGGCTTCCCTTAATATCTGTTTCCCAAAAATAGCCATCGATAGTTATAGATCTTCCAACAGTAAGAGGTATAAATTTTTGGTGCTGCTCCCATAGCTCATAAAATCTTTTTCCTTGTCACATTCAAAATCTTGGATGGTGGTAATGTTGCTTGGGATGTACTTTTGACTTCGGCTTTTAATGATGCGAAGGCCCTCGCTGATATTTTCGACCAGTTGACTGGTGGTCGCAAAAATGATGATGTTAAAAGGGAGTTCCGGAAGTTTTTTTTCTTTGATCTGATTGGAAGAGAGCAAAATGGAGCCATTGTTGGCTACCAAAGATTCGCATTTGGAAAGAAAGAAGGATGCATTTTCCTTGGACCCAAAATTTAGGTTATAGCCATCAAACTTTTGCTTCAACTGCTCGTCAATGCAAAACACATTTTTTTCATACCAATCGTTTTCGATAAGAATGTTATCAAATGCCTCATTCACTTCCTCCCAATCCTCACAGTAAAGGAACTTACCTCCATTTTTGTTAAAATTGTAGGTAAACTTTTCGTCAATGGGCAATTTCTCCTCGGGAAAATACTTACTGTGCTCAGCCTGTTTGGACTTGATTTCTGACTTTGATTTATTTCCCAAAAGTCTTTTGAATAGACTCATTGAAGCTATTTTTGAGGAGTTTGAGTATTTCCTCAAAGATATAAAAATCTAAACAGAAACATAACTTGGTATCCAACAATCTAAAAGCGGTGGAGAAAAGCCTGTCTAGGTACTTGCAATTTCGGAGGCTTCTCCTTCTAAATCGCTGTTTTCAGGCATGTTGGCATATTTTGATGTGAGAGGAACCTGTTCTTGCTTTTCGAAAGGTCTTTTGCCAAATATCCGTTCCAGACTTTCCTTGAAAATCACTTCCTTTTCAAGCAATTCGGTTGCAAGTTCCGTTAGCTTGTCCTTGTTTTGCTCCAAAATTTTGATGGCTCTTTCATATTGTTCTTCGATCATTACAGATATTTCCTTATCAATCATTTCGGCCGTTTTCTCACTGTAAGGCTTACTAAAGTTGTAATCAGATTGCCCAGAGGAATCGTAGTAGGTAATGTTCCCAACCTTGTCATTAAGGCCGTAAATGGTGACCATGGCACGGGCCTGTTTGGTAACCTTTTCAAGGTCACTTAAGGCGCCGGTCGAAATTTTGTTAAAGATTACTTTCTCTGCGGCACGCCCTCCCATGGTGGCACACATTTCATCTAGCATCTGTTCCGGTCTTACAATTAGGCGTTCTTCGGGCAAATACCAAGCGGCCCCAAGGGATTGCCCTCTGGGAACAATGGATACTTTAACTAGGGGCGCAGCATGCTCCAACATCCAACTTACTGTGGCGTGTCCAGCCTCGTGATAGGCAATGGCCTTTTTCTCGTCTGGGGTGATGATTTTATTTTTCTTTTCCAAGCCACCAACAATACGGTCTACGGCATCCAAGAAATCTTGCCTTCCTACAGCTTTTTTTCCCTTTCGGGCGGCAATCAAAGCAGCTTCATTGCAAACGTTGGCAATATCGGCACCCGAAAATCCTGGGGTCTGTTTTGCCAAAAAGTCCATGTCGACCGTTTTGTCGGTTTTGATAGGCCGCAAGTGTACCTCAAAAATCTCCCTACGCTCCCTCACATCTGGGAGGTCCACATAAATTTGTCGGTCAAAACGGCCAGCACGCATCAGGGCTTTGTCAAGCACATCTGCTCTGTTAGTAGCAGCAACAACAATGACATTGGTATTGGTGCCAAACCCATCCATTTCGGTAAGGAGCTGGTTGAGGGTGTTTTCCCGTTCATCATTGGAACCCGAAAAATTGTTCTTTCCCCTTGCTCGCCCTATAGCGTCAATTTCGTCGATAAAAATAATGGAAGGAGATTTTTCTTTGGCTTGCTTAAAAAGATCGCGCACTCTCGAAGCGCCCACTCCCACAAACATCTCAACAAAATCGGATCCAGAAAGCGAGAAAAAGGGTACCTTGGCTTCTCCTGCAACGGCTTTGGCCAACAGCGTTTTCCCAGTTCCGGGAGGACCTACCAATAAGGCCCCTTTGGGAATTTTTCCTCCAAGGGACGTATACTTTTCAGGGTTTTTCAAAAAGTCCACAATTTCCTGAACTTCCTCTTTTGCTCCTTCCAAACCGGCTACATCCTTAAACGTTGTTTTTACATCGGTCTTTTCATCAAAAAGCTTCGCGCGGGATTTCCCAATGTTGAAGATTTGCCCCCCTGCACCGCCTCCGGCCCCCGCCGACATGCGCCTCATGATGTAGATCCAAATACCTATAATGATAGCAAAGAAAATGATGGAGGGCAAAAACTCGGCCCAAAGGTTGGACTCCGTGTCCCACACAATGCGGGTGTTAAGATTGTTATCCTGCTTGATTTTGTTTATGCTATTTTCAAAATTTTGAAGGTCGCCAAATTCAAATTGATAAACTGGATCATTGGCACCGGGTTCGAGCAGTCGATCTTTCAATTTATCGGAATGTACTTTCTTTTTGCGTGCTTCTGGAGTAAGGTAAACCTTTGCAATTTTTTTATTGATGATTTCAATTTTATCGACATCACCTTCTTTTAAAAATTTTTGAAAATCTACTTGCGTTGTTTTTATTGGGGCCGATAGACTGCTGCCTCCAAAAAGCTGAAGGCCTAGAAAAGCTAGGAAAATAGCAATATAAATCCAATAGGCATTGAATCTCGGTTTCCGGGTTTCAGGTCTGTTATTCTCGTTTGCCATGCGCTAATAGGAAGTTTCAATGGTTACGGTTTTTGCATCGCCCCACAATCCTTCAATGTCGTAAAATTCGCGGATGTGTTTTTGAAATACGTGCACCACAACGTGTACATAATCCATGAGCACCCATTCGGCATTTTCACTGCCTTCAACATGCCAAGGTTTTTCTTTTAGGGCCTTGCTTACAATTTTGTGTACGGAATTAACGATGGCGTTTACCTGTGTATTTGAAGTACCATTGCAGATGATGAAATAGTCGCAAACCGTGTTTTCAATATCCCTAAGGTCCAAAATTTGAATGTCCTGTCCCTTAACTTCCTCAATCCCTTTAATAATCTGTGTAACAAGTAGGTCTGTTCCTATTTCTTTTTTCTGCATTAACAATGTTTATTTGTGCAAATTTATTATTTTTTTGCTTCTTTGGCGATTCTAAGCATTTAGATTAACACAATATTAATTCCCTTGGAAATAATCAAAATTAATGCCATTGGCTCCACGAACGACTATTTGAAACAGCTTTCCAAAAATTTTTCTGTTTCGGATGGGGCCGTTGTATGGACCCTAAACCAGACCCAAGGAAGAGGGCAATTAGGGGCAAACTGGTATTTTGAAATAGGCAAAAGCCTAGCATTTAGTGTGTTCAAGCGGTTTGAAGGCTTTTCGGGAACCAATCAATTTTTTATCAATTTTGCCGTGAGTTTGGGGGTTAAAAGAGGGCTGGAACAATTGGGGATTCCCAAAATTACTATCAAATGGCCTAACGACATATTGGCAGATGGTAAAAAGGTGTGTGGTATTTTGGTTGAAAACCAGTTTCTGCAGCAGCAACTCAGCCACAGTGTGATAGGTGTGGGCATTAATGTAAATAACGAAGGTTTTAGGGCGTTGCCCCAAGCTTCTTCATTGCTTTTGAATACGGGCGTTCGTTATGCTGTGGAAGAGGTTCTGAAAAAAACTGCTGAGGCTATGGCAAAAGAGTTTGACCGATTAGAGGACGGCGATTTTGATGCGGTTAAACAGGACTATGAAATCGGTCTCTTCCGAAAGGGGCAAATTTCTACTTTTGAAACTAGTGACCGCAGGCGCTTTAATGGGGTCGTTGAAGGAGTCACCTCGTTAGGAATGCTTCAGGTGCGGGTTGAAGGTGGAGCAATTCAATGGTTTCAAACTAAAGATGTGAAATTGCTCTATTAGAGTTGTTCCAAATTGGCACTTAAAGTTTCCAAAAATTTTGAAATGGGTCCTTTAATCATCATGGCCATCATCGGATTAAAATCTCCGGTAAACAAAAGTTCAATTTCAGAAGTGGCTTCAGAAAGTGCTTGCATATGCCCCGTTAAGGTAAACGGAATCTTGTCGCTGATGGCACCCAACACCAAGGTGTGAGAAGGGTTTGCTTCCTTGATTTCTAAAGCGATTTCAGGCATCCCCTTCAAGGCAAAAACAAAAGCATCGTCCCTTAAGACTTCAAATTTGCTGGTATTTTCCGGCATCAGGGTCTCAAAATTCTTGACGTCCTTCAAAAAATGGAAAAGCGATTCTTGGCTTTTATTGACGGTAACTTTTCGACTTTTCAATTCCATAATGGTATTTTAACGATTGAAACCTAGGTTTTAATTGGGCTGCCATCCTGAAGGGTCTTTTTTCCATTGCGACAAAGTGGCAACCTCATTCGATGCTATGAAATTGGACTTTTCCGCCTGTTCCAGCAAATGGTCGTAATTGCTCAAGGTGTGTAAGTTTACGCCTGCTTTTTGGAAGTTTGCTTCAGCGATAGGGAAACCGTATGAAAAAATGGCCACCATGCCTTTTACATGGGCATTGGCATCGCGCAGACTTTCTACGGCTTTCAGGCTGCTTCCACCGGTACTGATTAAATCTTCCACAACCACAACCGATTGATTTTCCTCCAAATGTCCTTCAATGGTATTTTGCCTGCCATGCGACTTGGCTTCGGGCCTTACATAACAAAAAGGCAAATTAAGGTAATCTGCCACCAACGCCCCTATCCCGATGGCACCTGTGGCCACTCCTGCAATCATTTCGGGCTTTCCATACAATTCCTCAATCTGATTGGCCAAGTTCTCCCTTAGGTAATTTCTAATGTGCGGGTAAGATAGCGTAATACGGTTGTCACAATAAATTGGGGATTTCCATCCCGACGCCCACGTAAAAGGGTTTTGCGGTTGCAATTTAATTGCATTAATTTGCAAAAGTAATTCGGCTGTTTTTTGAGCGGTTTCTTTATGTAAGATCATTTGGCAAATGTATAAAGTTTTTGTGAAAGATATCCCCATCATTCTTTCCACAGAGAAAAATATAGGGAAGCAGTACACGGCCATTCCATTGAAGTTGGCCCGGTTTAAAAAATTGATTCGAAAGATCAATGATGGGGAACTCATCTACGTTAACCTCTACCATAAAAATGCCGAAAAACTGGAACGTTTCCTTCAAAAGAAATTACCGTTTGTGGAAGCTGCCGGCGGATTGGTTTACAACCAAAACAAGGAAATACTTTTCATTTACCGAAACGATCGGTGGGATTTACCCAAAGGCCATATAGATGATGGCGAGACGCACGAAGCTGCAGCCATCCGTGAAGTGGAGGAGGAGACAGGGGTAAAAAACCTGGAAGTACGTCGATTTATTGATAAGACCTATCATGTGTTCAAACGCAATGGGAAGTTCAAACTAAAGGCCACTTATTGGTTTGAAATGTATACCGATTACACGGGCGAACTGAAACCCGAGTCCAATGAAGGCATCAAAAAAGTGAAGTGGAAAAACTTCGAAAAATCGCAAAAAGCCCTTACCAACAGTTACGAAAACATCAAATTGCTTTTCCCCAAGGCTTATCTAATTATGCACCCTAACGATAGGGTATCGAAGGTATGATGCTTCAAAGTTTGGCGATTGTTTGTGAATCCAGTCTAATTGCCAATACCAATCCTGTGCAAAATCGGAGTCGTTGTTTTTTTTCTCCTCAAAAGCTTTTTTGATATCAGGATTCTGGTTTAGGAATTCAAGAGCCATGTCTTCCCAGACGTAGGGAGAAAAGCCTTCCTTTTGCTGTAGTACAGTATCAAAATAGTTCCAGTTAAAAAATGAATCCATGGCCATAGGTTCTAGGGTTTCCAGAAGGTAACGTACCCCGGGTTGTTGTGTATCCACTAGGTAATCTCCTTTCTTTACGGAAACCTGTTCGGTGGTCATTTCTACTTGGGTATTGTAATGGGGATAGTGCCCCTCGTAAGCATTTTTATACGTTTGGTAATCCTTTACGTGATACACCTCTGCCGAAATAACCGTATCCTTTTCCACGATCCTAAATGCAATATTGTTGTTCCTAAGTTGTTCCACGATATTCCAGTAACCTTTTGGCACGATGTATTGGGATGGGATGGTGATTGTTTCCGAAGGAATGAAATAATCGTAATAGGTAACAGGTTTTTCAAAAGGGCGATCCCTGTGGTATTTCAATCGCTGAGAACCTGTGATAGGGCTAGGTTCCATGGTTCCTTCATATCCTTTGAACTGCAAGATGGTATTTTTGGTGCTGTCCAGTTTCCATGAGACAGGGTAAGTGGTTCCCACTTCATAGAGGTGTTCTTGATTGGATCGAAGTTGCTTAATAAGGCTTGCATCCATTTCTGCGAGTGAAATGAACGTTTTCATCAATTCATAAGTACCTTCCACCCTTTGCTTATAGGGTTTCAACATGTGGGTTTCCACCATCATGCCAAAAGTGTTGAATAGGGTGGTGTAGCCTGTGGAATATCTAGGATAGTCCATGAATTGTGAAAAACCTTGTTCCGGCGTTTTATTGAAAACGTTTACATAGGGGGTTATGCCCCATTTTTTTTGGGACAGCGAGTCTACAAACTTGGGCATGAAGTTTTCGTGCAAGTAATTGCCCAATGCACCTCCCAGTTTATCGTGCTGTGTAAAGAGATGCGTTAGCACATATTGATAGTCGGCTCCGTTGCTTACGTGATTGTCGATAAACCATTCAGGATTAAGCAGGTGAAATAATTGCGCAAACGAACGCGCGTTTTTGGTATCTGCTTTAATGAAATCGCGATTCAAATCATAATTCCGTGCATTGCCCCTAAACCCATATTCCTTTGGACCATTTTGATTGGTTCGGGTTCCCGTGTTTCGATTCAAGGCCCCTCCAATATTATAAATGGGGATGACCGCTAACAGTGTTTTTTTTGGAGCCTCCAGTTTCCCTTGCGCCAAATCCCTCAACAAAAGCATGGAAGCATCGATACCGTCACTTTCCCCTGGGTGGATGCCATTATTCACCAAAAGGATGTTTTTGCCGGCCTTATCAGGGTACTCCATCGAAAATGCGGCATCGGGATCGTAGATCACTACATGCAAGGGTTTTCCAGAATCTGTTTCCCCCATTTCATACATGGATACGGTTGGGTAGGCTTCGGCCAATTTTTGGTACCATAAAATAACTTCCTCATAAGTTGGAGTTTCGGTTCCTAAGCTCGATTCAAATCGGGTTGTAAAGTCCTCTTTGTTTGCAGAGGTTTTTGTTTCATGACAGCTTGTTATCAAAACCGTTATGAGGAAAAAAAAGAGGGTCTGTTTCATAATAAACATACTGTTTTATACTTCTGAAAGATAAAAAAAAGGACTCACAAAGAGTCCTTTAAAGTGTTGTGAAGTCAATTTCCCTAACCGTTCATGGAGATCAGGAACTCTTCGTTGTTTCGGGTTTGCTTGATTTTGTCGTTGATGAATTCCATGGCTTCCACCGGGTTCATGTCGGCCAAGTACTTGCGCATCACCCACATCCGTTGAATCACGTTTTCGTCCAACAACAAATCGTCACGTCGGGTACTGGAAGAAGTAAGGTCGATGGACGGGAAGATCCTACGGTTGGAAATCTTGCGATCCAATTGCAGTTCCATGTTACCGGTTCCTTTGAATTCCTCAAAAATCACTTCATCCATTTTGGAGCCGGTTTCGGTCAGAGCCGTGGCAATGATGCTCAACGAACCCCCGTTTTCAATATTTCTGGCAGCACCAAAGAAACGCTTGGGCTTGTGTAGGGCATTGGCATCCACACCCCCGCTCAATATTTTTCCACTGGCAGGTTGTACGGTATTGTATGCCCGGGCCAAACGGGTGATGGAATCCAAAAGAATGACGACATCGTGACCACATTCTACCAATCTTTTAGCTTTTTCGATGACGATGTTGGCCACACGGACGTGTTCGGAAGCTTCTTTATCGAAGGTAGAAGCAACCACTTCGCCCTTTACATTGCGTTGCATGTCTGTAACCTCTTCCGGGCGCTCGTCGATCAACAAAATAATTTGATATACCTCTGGATGATTGGCCGCTATGGCATTGGCAATATCCTTCAACAACATAGTTTTTCCCGTTTTGGGTTGGGCCACGATCATACCCCGCTGCCCTTTCCCAATAGGTGCAAAAAGATCGATGATACGGGTGGAAACGGTACTTTGCTTTTCAGCAATATTGAATTTTTCGTTCGGGAACAAAGGCGTTAAATGCTCGAACGAAACCCGATCGCGCACTACATTGGGTGTCAAACCATTAATTTTATTGACTTTAATCAAGGGGAAATACTTTTCACCTTCCTTGGGAGGCCTTACCTCACCCAATACGGTGTCTCCTGTTTTCAATCCAAACAAACGAATTTGCGATTGGGAAACATAGATATCATCGGGGGAGGAGAGGTAATTGTAATCACTAGACCTCAAGAAGCCGTAACCGTCCTGCATGATATCCAAAACCCCTTCACTTTCAATGATGCCATCAAACTCGAAATCGGGTTCACGATAGCGGTTCCGGGTGTCTTTGTTCCCGTTCTTATTGTGGTCGCCCTGTTCCTCGTTCTTGGCATTCTGGTTTTTATTGTGGTGCTGATTTCTATTTTGATCTTGGGTTTTATTGAAATCGGTTTCAGCTTTAGGATGTTGCTGATGTTGTTTTTGTTGGTGCTGGGGTTTTGGGGTTTGCCCCGTTTGCTTTTGGGATTGCGCCCCTTTTGGATTGCGATTATCGTTTCGGTTATTCGTACGTTGGCGGTGGTCCCGTTGCTTGGGCTGCCCTGCTTGGTCGGATTTAGGCTCGGCCGGATTGGCTTGTGCGGGTTTGTTATCTTCGGCAACGGCTTTCACAGCTTTGGGGTTGGACGCTTGGTAATCGAGAATTTGATACACTAAGTCCAGTTTTTTTAAGCTTCGGAATTTTGGAACGCCTAGGTCTTTGGCAAGGTCCTGTAATTCGGGAAGTTTTTTTTCTTTGAGTTCAGAAATTTCAAACATTTAATAGGACAAATAAATTGTTAGTTGTGTGTTTTTCAATAAGAAGTAGTCAGTTGAAAAATTGTCTGGAGACTAAGTAACCGACGTTGATGTGGTTACGCTTTGTTGTGCAATAGTACAAAATTATTTTGAATTTGTAGTTTATTTTTATGGAAAAGAAAGTTTATTTTTGTGCCCAGCTTTAGCAAAATAAGGCATGTTACAAAGAATACAAACCCTATACATGATCATTTCCATCCTGCTTTTGGGAGCCCTTTACTTATGGTTTCCTGTCCTGGAAGATGAAACAAAGAAATTGGTCATTCAACGCAATGAGCCTTTAGTGGCAGGATTACTTATAGGCTCTTCGGTATTGACCTTTATTGCCATCTTGAATTTTAAAAAGCGGCAGCAACAATTTGTGTTGAACCGCTTGAGCATCATACTGAACTTTGTATTACTGGGAGTTTTCGTTTATCGATCGCTAAGCATATCCGGAGGGACTTTGGTCTCGGAGAAGGGTATTGGGGTACTACTTCCCATCATTTCTGTCGTTTTTCTAGTGTTGGCCAATAAGGCCATCAAAAGGGACGAGGATCTCGTAAAATCTGTAGATCGATTACGCTAAACCATTTCTTAGTATCTATTAGTGCAAACCCTCAAAACCTTGGTTTTGAGGGTTTTTTTATCGCTTATATTCCACCACTTCCAGATTTCTAATATCCTTTCCATCAATCTCAAACCGCAGCATAGTACGCACCTGATGGAAGCCCTGTTTTCCGATGGCGCCGGGGTTCATGTGGAGCAATCCCAATTTTTTATCGGGCATCACTTTCAGGATGTGCGAGTGTCCCGTAATAAAGAGGTCCGGCGGATGTTTTCGAATCCGTTCCCGAATCCTTTGGTCATACCTTCCGGGATAACCGCCAATGTGGGTGATCCAGACTTTAAGCAACGCACATTCAAATTCCAAATCCAAAGGAAATTCCTGCCGTGCTTTCGCCCCATCAATGTTTCCATAAACTGCTCGCAGGGGTTTAAGGCTTTTAAGGGTGTCGGTCACCGAGAGGTCGCCAATATCCCCCGCGTGCCACACTTCATCGGCCCATAAAACATGTTTTAGGACGGCATCATCCATAAAACCATGGGTATCGCTAAGTAACAGGATCTTTTTCAAAATAGTGTTTTCGCTACAAAATTAAGGATAATGTAGGCATCTTAAAATCGCTGCGCCGTATTTTGTATTTTTGTGTCTTCAAAAAGGAACCCTTTGCGCTATTTTATTGAAATCGCTTACCACGGCAAAAATTATTTTGGATGGCAAAAACAACCCGACGCCCTTTCGGTGCAGGAGGTAGTGGAAGATGCACTATCCAAATTGCTCGGCTTTGGAATCGAAGTAACCGGGGCAGGTCGTACGGACACGGGTGTGCATGCCAGGCAACTGTTTGCGCATTTTGATGTTGAAAACAGCTTGGATGCAACCCATTTGGTACATCGGTTGAACTCCTTTTTGCCAAAGGACATTGCAGTACATCAAATTTTTAGGGTGAAAAACGATGCCCATGCCCGCTTTGATGCCATAGAAAGGGAATACGAATACTGGATTACCCTTCAAAAGAACCCTTTTCTTAAAGGATTGGCAGTGTTTACCCCTAAGAAACCGGATATCGATTTAATGAATGAAACTGCAAAATTGTTACTGGATTATAACGATTTTCAATGTTTTTCACGTTCAAAAACCGATGTAAAAACGTATCATTGTACTATCAAAAAAGCTTCCTGGGAACAACGGGGAAACCTGTTGGTTTTTACCATTGCGGCCGATCGTTTCTTACGGAATATGGTTCGCGCCATTGTGGGAACCCTACTGGAGGTTGGCTATGAAAAATGGGCTTTGGAAGATGTTCGGAGGGTTATTGAAAGCAAGAACAGAAGCAACGCCGGGGCATCAGCTCCTGCACAAGGATTGTACCTCACCAAGGTGGTCTATCCTGGAACGATTAAATTGAATTAAATCACAAAGCATGTCGGATACTGCTGGAAAAGCATTTGATTTAAAACTATTTGGAAGGCTGCTAAGCTACACACGGCCCTATAAATGGACCTTTGTAATGGTTGCAGTGGCAGCTATTGCCATAGCGGTGTTTGGGGTTTTAAGCCCCATTGTGCTTGAAAAAGCCATCGATGAAAGCATTCTGCCGAAGGATTACGACGGATTGGTGTTTTACACCCTCCTGATGATTGCTTTTTTGATGGGGGAAGTGGTTTGTCAGTTTCTATTCATTTACTACGCTAACTGGTTGGGACAGACAGTAATTCGGGACATTCGGGTGAAGCTTTTCAGGTTGATGCTGAGTTTTCGGATGCGGTATTTCGACAAAAGTGCCGTAGGGAAATTGACCACCCGCGCCGTAAACGATATCGAAACCATTGCCAGTATTTTTAGTGAAGGGTTATTTATGATTGTGAGCGATTTGCTAAAAATGATTGTTTTTGCAGGGGTGATGCTCTACAAAAGTTGGGAATTGGCGTTGATCTGTTTTGCCATTTTGCCTTTTTTACTGTATGCCACGCGCTTGTTCCAACGTGCCATGAAAAGTGCCTTCGAGGAGGTGAGGAACCAAGTGGCCAATTTGAACACTTTTGTGCAGGAGCGTATTTCAGGAATGAAAATCGTACAGCTATTTACCCGAGAGGATGAAGAATACCGGGCGTTCAAAAAAATCAATGAAGCACATAAAAAGGCTTGGATCAAGACGGTTTGGTACAACTCCATTTTTTTTCCAATTGCAGAAATGTCCGGTTCCGTAGCCTTGGGGTTGATTGTTTGGTATGGAGGCCTCCACGCGGTTTCCGATGAATTTGCTGCCAACGGAGACATTACTTTGGGAGTCATTACAGCCTTTATTCAATTGTCGCAAATGCTCTTCCGCCCCTTACGAATGATTGCCGATAAGTTCAATACCTTGCAAATGGGAATGGTGGCAGCCAATAGGGTCTTTGGTATTTTGGACACCAAGTCGCACATCGACGATAGTGGCGACCAAGAGTTGAAGCAGACCAACGGCAGTATCCGGTTTGAAGAAGTACATTTTGGTTACAATGAGGATGAAGAAATCATCAAAGGAATTTCCTTTGAAGTAAAACCCGGTGAAACCATCGCATTGGTGGGTGCCACCGGTGCCGGGAAATCGACCATCATCAATTTGTTGTCGCGCTTTTACGACATCAATTCGGGTCGTATTTTGATTGATGGCGTATCCATCAAGGATTATACCTTGGCCTCCCTACGAGGCCACATAGCTGTGGTGCTTCAGGATGTGTTCCTTTTTGCCGATACCATTTTCAATAACATTACCCTTGGCGACGAAACCATAACCGAACAGATCGTCATTGCCGCCGCTAAAGAGATTGGAGTGCACGATTTTATCGCTTCCCTCCCGGATGGCTATCACTACAATGTGAAAGAACGCGGTTCCATGCTTTCCTCGGGGCAACGCCAACTCATTGCTTTTTTAAGGGCCTATGTAAGCAAACCCAGCATTTTGGTGTTGGACGAAGCCACTTCTTCGGTAGACAGTTATTCCGAGGAAATGATCCAAAACGCCACCGACAAAATTACTAAAGGCCGAACCTCCATAGTCATTGCCCACCGTTTGGCAACCATCAAGCGTGCCCATCAAATTTTGGTCATGGACGCAGGACAGATTGTAGAGCAAGGCACCCATTCCGAATTACTGAAAAAAGAACAAGGATTTTACAAAAACCTCTATGAAGTCCAGTTCATGAAGGAAGAAGCCATATAAGAGAGGCCACGTTTTGTTTTTTCGGCATCAATCATTTCCTGTAAGCTCCCGGATTTCCACATCACAAGCAATTGAATGAGCGATTGTAGGATGAGAAAGCCTATGGCAATCCCTAGAAAGAGCAGGGTGCGCAATAAAATTCCCTCCCAGGAAAGTTTCAATGTTTTTTTATAGCAGTAAGCCGTATATCCCAACAAGAGTAAATTAAACAAAGAACCAATGATGTAAAAATTGTTGCCCAACATGCAGAGCGGGGTAATGATAAAAGCTGAAGTGATGGAGTATTGCGTAATGATGTAGGTCATGCTCACCAAGTGTTCCGTAAAATTATACCGCTTAAGCGTGTAAAAAACCAAATAGGCCATCAATGCGTAGATGGGCAGGTTTACCAGGACAATAAGGGAATAATAATCGTAAACCCAATCGACATTAAAGGTTCCCTCGGGAACATTTTGGGCAGTAAAGACCGAAATGTCCAACGATTCCGGAAAGAATTTTCTTAGAATGAAAAGCTGGATTCCCGAAAGGGTAACGGCCAAGGCAAAGTAGTTGAATACCCCCAAGTATTTCTTGCGCACTCCTTTGTTGTAGCCATCAATGACTTCGCCAGGTTTGGTAAATAGGGCGACGTAGGTTTTCAAAAGGGTATTTTCAATATTGAAGAATTTTTCGGAAAACTCGACCCACAGGTTTTTTAAGGTCAATCGTTTACGGATTACTTTGGCGCCACAAACCCTGCAATAGTGGTCGATTTCCAGAAGCGGGTGGTCACAATTTTTGCACTCCATGCTCAACTGCTTAGGTCGTTTTTGAGTATTTGATGCAGTTGGTCCATGTCTTCAAAAAGCACAAAATCGCCCTCCTTGATGTAGGAAATCTGCCCGTTTTCTTCAGAAACCACCAAACAAACAGCATCGGTTTTTTCGGTGATGCCTAAAGCAGCACGGTGCCTAAGCCCAAAGCGCTGCGGTATGTTCTTATCGTTGGAAACAGGCAGGATGACCCGTGTTGCGGTGATGGTGTTGTCTTCAATAATCAAGGCACCATCATGCAACGGACTGTTTTTATAAAAGATACTTTCAAGAATGGGTTGGTTGATTTCCACATTCATGGGATCGCCCGTATTTTTCACAAATTCCAAACTGTTGTTGCGCTGCAGCACAATGATGGCGCCCGTCTGTGACTTGCCCATTTTGGAGCAAGCGCCCAATATAGCTGGAATGTTGGTAGAGGATTCATTTTCGGAAAAAAGGTTAAGCCTTTTGAAGAGCTTCCTGCGTGCCGTTACGTTGGTGGTGCCCAACATGAGCAGAAATTTTCGGATTTCCTGCTGAAAAACGATGACGATCAAAATCAGGAAAATGTCCTTGAAACCTGCCAAGAAACGACTCAGCATTTCCATCTGCAAAAACTCTGTTACCTTCCAAACCACATACAGGATAACAATCCCGATGAAGATGTTGATGGCCACGGTCCCTTTCACCAATTTGTACAAATAGTACAGCAAAAGAGCCACCAAGATGATATCTACAATGTCGATGATTCTGATATCTAAAATATCCAAGGGTGCAGGGTTTTTGTAAAAGTAGTCAAATTTTGAAATTCTCCATCAAGGTAATGCATTCCAAGGCTTCTTTCACATCATGAACGCGAAGGATGTTGGCGCCTTTCAAAAGTGCAATGCTGTGCAAGGCCGTAGTACCGTTTAATGCGGCCTCTGGAGAAGACTTCAGGGTCTTATAAATCATCGATTTGCGCGAAAGGCCTACCAGTACGGGCACCTCAAAAGATTTAAAAAGTTCCAGGTGGGCTAATAATTCAAAACTTTGTGTAGCGGTCTTGGCAAATCCAAACCCTGGATCCACTATAAGGTCGTTGATACCATTATTTCGGGCTTCCACCAATTTTTCAGAAAAAAAACGAATCACTTCTAGGGTTACATTTCCATAGTCGGTTAGCTGGGCCATGGTCTGTGGGGTGCCCCGCATATGCATGAGGATGTAGGGTACCTGTTTTTTGGAAACCAATGCCATCATGTTTTTATCGAGATTGCCCGCTGAAATATCATTCACCATTACGGCGCCCGCTTCGATGGCTTTTTCAGCAACCGCACTTCGGAACGTGTCGATAGCAATTAACGCTTCTGGAAAATGCCGTAGGATGGATTGGAGGGTAGGGAGCACCCGTTTTAATTCTTCCGATTCGGGAATGTCCGATGCGCCCGGTCTGGAACTGTAACCTCCCACATCCAAAAAAGTCGTTCCCTCACTAATCATCTGTTCCACTTTAAGCAATAGGGCCTTTTCATTTTTTAAACTTCCTCCATCATAAAACGAATCTGGGGTTGCATTCACAATGCCCATAACTTTGGGGGTTTTGAGGTCGACAAGCCTTCCATTGCAATTGAGGGTCATTGGGATTTTTTAAATTGATTTATTTGAGCGAAATTTACACAAAATTGAACAGACCGAATGTCCAAAACCACAAAACAGTACGATACCGTCATCGAAACGTGCAGAACGTTATTCATCAATAAAATGAAAGATTACGGTAGTGCTTGGCGCATCCTGCGATTGCCGTCGCTTACCGATCAAATTTTTATCAAAGCACAGCGCATCCGAAGCCTTCAGCAAAACAAGGAACGCAAAGTGGATGAAGGTGAAGTTTCGGAATTTATTGGCATCATCAATTACGCCATTATTGCCCTTATCCAGTTGGAAAAAGGGGTTGTGGAGCAACCCGACCTGGCTCTTGACGAGGCCGTGCAATTGTACGACAAACAGGTTGCTACCACCAAACAGTTGATGCTGGACAAGAACCATGATTATGGGGAAGCCTGGCGCGATATGCGTGTAAGTTCCCTCACCGATTTGATTTTGCAAAAACTACTTCGTGTAAAGCAGATCGAAGACAATCAAGGGAAGACATTGGTAAGCGAAGGGATTGATGCCAATTATCAAGACATGATTAATTACAGTGTTTTTGCACTGATACATTTGGGCGAATAAATTGAATAGATGAAATACGTAGTAAACATTTGTAGGGCTTTAGTAGGAGTGCTTTTTATCATCAGCGGATTGATAAAGTTGAATGATCCCATGGGTTTTTCGTTCAAGCTTCAGGAATATTTTGCGCCCGATGTACTTAACATCGAATTCCTTTCCCCTTATGCCTTGGCCCTAGCTGTTTTTTTAGTGGTTTTTGAAGTGATGCTGGGCATGATGCTCTTGCTGGGATATGCAAAGAGGTTTACCCTCTGGAGTTTGCTAGGTATGATCGTGTTCTTTACCTTCCTTACCTTTTATTCGGCTCAGTTCAACAAAGTAACTGATTGCGGTTGCTTTGGGGATGCAGTAAAGTTGACGCCTTGGGAATCTTTTTGGAAGGATGTGGCCTTATTGGTAATGATCCTAATTCTATATTTCGGACGAAAATACCTCCAACCCATATTCACCAAAAACATTCGAAGTATTGCAGTCTTGATAAGCTTACTGCTTTGTTTCTGGTTGGGCTACCATGTGCTGATGCACTTACCCGTGGTGGATTTCCGCCCATATAAAATTGGTGCCAACATTCCCGATGGGATGGAAGTCCCGAAAGATGCACTTCCCGCCATCATCGAATACCAATGGGAATACGAAATTAATGGAAAAAAGACCGTCATCACCAATACGACCGGGTTGGATCCCCAACCCGAAGGAGGAAAGCGTTTGGGGGTCGAAACCGAATTCATCCGCGAACCTTACGAACCACCCATCCATGATTTTACCATAGAACTTGATGGGAATGATTATGCAGAGGAAATGCTGGCGGAGGACAAACTAATCATGATTATTTCCTATGATTTGGAGCAAGCGGATTGGGAAGGTTTTGAGGGGATCAAAAAATTAACGGATGAGGCGCTATCGAAAGGCTACAAAGTAATTGGGATGTCTGCTTCGGGAGACAACGAAACCAGTAAATTGTTAAGTGAGAAACAATTGAATTTTCAGTTTTACTATACCGATATGACCACCCTGAAAACCATTGTGCGGAGTAACCCCGGGATTCTGGAAGTTCGAAAAGGAACCATTACCCAAAAAATGCACTGGAACGATTTGGGCGCTTTTAAATTCCATTGATTTGTTTCGATATGCCCTAAATAAAATAGGCTATGGGTTGCTTACCTTACTCGGGGTGATGATCGTTATTTTTTTACTGTTCAATTTGCTGCCTGGCGATCCTGCACGCATGATGTTGGGCCAAAATGAAACCGCTGAGCAATTGGCCGTGGTGAAACATAAATATGGATTCGACAAACCCCTGGGAACACAGTTTTTACTTTACCTAAATGACCTTTCGCCCCTTTCTTTCCATAGTAAGCAGAAAGGAGATTACACATTTCTTGCAGTAGGGAAGTACCAAGCCAAACCGCTTTTTGCTTTTGGAAAAACCCAAACCGTACTCAAGTGGCCCTATTTAAGGGAGTCGTTTCAAAAAAATGGAAAGCCCGTTAGCAGTGTTATTGCTGAAACCTTGCCCAATACTGCAATCCTTGCTGTTTCCGCTATTGCCATTGCCATGGTATTAGGAATATTTTTAGGAGTCCTATCCGTACTTTTCAAAGACCAGTTTCTGGATCGTTTCATTCAACTGGTTAGTACGTTGGGAATGAGCGTCCCTTCTTTTTTCAGTGCCATATTGTTTGCATGGATTTTTGGTTTTGTCCTTCGGGAATATACCCACCTGAACATGACCGGAAGCATGTATGAGGTCGATGATTTTGGGGAGGGGAAATTTATTCAGTGGAAAAACCTTTTACTCCCAGCCATTGTTTTGGGAATACGCCCCTTGGCAGTCGTCACCCAATTGATGCGCAATTCCTTGTTGGAAACAATGAGCCAAGACTACATCCGGACGGCTAAGGCCAAAGGGTTGTCATTGGCGCGCATCATTAGAAAGCATGCGTTAAAAAATTCGCTCAATCCTGTAGTTACTGCTGTTTCGGGCTGGTTTGCCTCGATGTTGGCAGGAGCCGTATTTGTGGAATACATTTTTGGATGGAACGGTTTGGGAAAGGAAATCGTGGATGCATTAAACACCTTGGATCTGCCTGTAATTATGGGAGCGGTTTTGGTAATAGCCACGCTGTTCATAATTATCAATATAATTGTAGATTTGATCTATGGCTGGTTGGATCCTAAAATCAGTCATTCTTAAAAATACGCCAATGAGAACAAAAATTGTTGCAGGAAACTGGAAAATGAATTTGAACAGGGACGAATCCCTTCAACTAATTCTGGATATTAGCACAGCGATACAACAGCACGACCTTAAGGGCAATAGGGTTATGGTTTTTCCGCCTTTTGTAACTATTGGCTATGTGATGGATTCTGGAAATCGGGACCATCGCATTGAGGTTGGGGCGCAAAATATGCACCAAGAGGAAAGCGGTGCCTATACCGGTGAAGTCGCTGCAAAGATGCTTTCCAATATGGGCGTAAACTCGGTTATTTTGGGTCATAGCGAACGGCGAGAGTATTTTAACGAAACAGATTCCCTACTTAAACAAAAAGTCGATACTGCCCGCTCAAACGGCTTGGAGGTGGTTTTTTGTTTTGGCGAAAAATTGGACGAGCGCAATGCAGGAAATCATTTTGATGTGGTGGAACGCCAATTGGGGGAGGCCCTTTTTCACTTGCCTGGGGATGCTTTTGAAACTATCGTTTTGGCCTATGAGCCTGTCTGGGCTATCGGCACAGGGATGACTGCCACCCCCGATCAGGCCCAGGAAATGCATGCTTTTATCCGTAAAACTCTTGCGAATCGATATTCCGAAAGTTTGTCCAATAAAGTTTCCATTTTGTATGGAGGAAGTGTCAAACCAGACAATGCCACTGAGATTTTTGGAAAACCCGACGTGGATGGTGGATTGATTGGTGGCGCCTCCTTGAAAGCCAACGATTTTGTTGCCATCGTAAAAGCCCTCTAAATGAGCGTTCCTTATTTAGAATTTCATTTCAACATAAAACCACTGGACCCTGGGGTTGAAATTTTGATAGCCGAATTGGGTACCATCGGCTTTGAAAGTTTTGTAGAGCATGAAGAAGGCGTTACGGCCTACATCCAAAAAGGCGATTGGGAAGCGCGGCTTTTGGAGGAAGTTCAGGTATTGAAATCGCCCGAATTTGAAATCGATTACATTGTGAATGAAATTGCCCCGGTCAATTGGAATGAGGCTTGGGAGCAGCACTTTGAACCCATTGTTGTGTCGAATACCTGCGCGGTTAGGGCACCTTTTCACAATCCTTATGGCGTTCCCTTTGAAATTGTCATAGAGCCGAAAATGTCTTTTGGAACGGGCCATCACGAAACCACCTTCATGATGTTGCAGTTTATTTTGGAAAACGACTTTCAAGGAAAACGTGTTTTGGATATGGGTTGTGGTACGGCCGTCTTGGCTATTTTGGCTTCCATGAAAAGGGCAAAAACCCTTGATGCCATAGATATAGACGATTGGTGTGTGGAGAATTCCGAAGAAAATATTGCCAGAAACCAATGCCAAAACATCGCGGTAAAATTGGGCGATGCGACACTACTTCCTTCCCAAAAAATCTACGATACCATTTTGGCCAACATTAACCGCAACATCCTTTTACAGGACATGGAGCGTTATGTTGCTTCCTTGAAAAAGGGCGGGGAACTGTACCTTAGTGGTTTTTACATTGAGGATTTGCCACAGATTAAAGCATGCTGCAATAATTTGGGCTTGATCTTCGTTGAAAATAAGGAAAAAAATAAATGGGTTTCCGCAAAATTTGTACATTAGACGTATGGGTACCAAGGAAAAATACCAAGAGGATCTGGCTATTGCCGAAAAGGAAGACCAAGAAAACCAGATCGTTCTTTATAATGATGACGTAAACACCTTCGACCACGTCATCGAAACCCTTGTGAATACCTGCGAACATACACCCATACAAGCCGAACAGTGTGCCCTCATTGTGCATTATAAAGGGAAGTGTACCGTAAAGTCAGGTTCTTACGAAGACCTAAAGCCCCGTTGCAGCAAATTACTGGATGCGGGTTTGAGTGCCGAAATTGTGTAATAAGTAATTTATTGGCTTGGGGTTTTCTCCCTCCTTTTTGAACTGGCTTTTATTTTTTCAAAAGCGGTCGTTATTTCCAACACGTTTTCAACGCCATCCAAGGCGCATAATTTTTCAATAGTAGCGGCTAACCCATCAAATAACAATTCGCGGTTGGTAGGATTTTTGGGTTTTTTCGACTGGGGAGCCAAAGGAGTTTGGTATCCGCATCCCTCCAAAAAAGCCTTTTCAATGGCCATGAGTTCCGAAGGTTTGTAACCTCCAAACTTCTTATCCAAGACTTCGTGTACCAGACCAATGTAGTTGAGCTGTAACGATCCATGAAGGTTGCTCAAATGTTTCCAGCTATCGGTTTGGTTCAAAATATTTCCCACTGCACAACGGCAGGCATCTTCGGGATGTAAGGCATTATCTTGGTATGCTTTGTAAAGCTTCAATAGGGCGGCGTCAAGACGTTGGGATAATTTCACGCTAAAATATTTCCATAAAGGTAGCAAAATAGGAATGAACCCAAAAAATAAAATAGGCCTTCCTTAAATTCACATAATTTATTTTTTTAATTGTGATTAGGGGCATATTTTTTATATTTGCACCCCAAAACGGCCTCGTGGCGCAACTGAATAGCGCATCTGATTACGGCTCAGAAGGTTGCAGGTTTGAATCCTGCCGAGGTCACGAATAAACAATTCAAAAGAGGAAAAACGCCAAGCTTGCTTGAGCGTTTTTTTATTTGAATTGTTTTCAAAGCGGAGCTTTGCCAGGAGGGGCGCGAGCCAATCCTGCGTTTTTCAAAGCGGAGCTTTGCCAGGAGGGGCGCGAGCCAATCCTGTGTTTTTCAAAGCGGAGCTTTGCCAGGAGGGGCGCGAGCCAACCCTGCATTTTTCAAAGCGGAGCTTTGCCAGGAGGGGCGCGAGCCAATCCTGTGTTTTTCAAAGCGGAGCTTTGTCAGGAGGGATGTGAGCCAATGTAGGCACGCCTATTGTTTGGGATGTTTATTATGGTTATTTTTAGCAATGCTCAATCTAGAAGACTACATCCGCGACATTCCCAACTTTCCCAAAGAAGGCATTCTTTTTAAAGACATCACTCCCTTATTGGCTTCCCACAAAGCTACCCAAGCCTGCTTGGAACAGTTGTTGGCCTTGGTGGGTTCCCAAAAAATAGACAAAGTGGTGGGTGTCGAAACCCGGGGGTTTTTCTTTGCTACGTTATTGGCCGATCGTTTGGGAGCAGGATTTATCCCCGTTCGCAAACCTGGTAAATTGCCTTATTCCACTTTAAAGCAACCCTATGAATTGGAATACGGCTACGATGCCCTAGAAATTCATGAAGATGCCATTGTTAAGGGCGAACACGTTCTGGTGCATGACGACGTTCTGGCCACAGGAGGCACAGCAAGGGCTGTCTGCGAACTGGTCACCCAATTGGGCGGAAAGGTGGTGCAGTGTAATTTTATCATGCAGTTGCATTTTTTAAAAGGGGCAGCGAAACTGAAACCGTACGAAGTAACTTCGGTCTTGAATTATTGATCCAACGCATTTTTGGTCACCCAGAGGCGGTATCCAAATAATAGCAATTGAAATTTAGTGGCTTTGGATAAATCCACTCCTTTTTTGGTAAAACTGGGCAATAGCCACTTATTGAGTCGCGCCAGAATTTTAAAGCACTCCTTTTTCATGGGGTGAATGTATCACAAAAAAGCCTCTTTTTCAAGAGGCCTTTTTTATTGGTTGATGAAAATGGGGTCTATGGGTTTCTCACCGTCACTTTTGATTGTGGTGGAGCTTTTAGAACCGTGGTGATCGTCCACCGAAAATTTCAACCCGGTAATCTCACCACGATTATTGCGCTTTACATTACGGTATTTGAATTCAATGTTCTTTTGAGCCATTTGTTGCTGGATCTTTTTCAGTTGGGCATCGGTTGTGCTCTTGTTGATGGAAAATGCGTTTCCAGTACTTGAAACGTAAGCTACATTGCCATCGGGTCGGGCCACAACATATTCTGTGGTTTTTACATTGTCTACTTCCATTACGTCGTCGGTATCAATGATGTAAGATCTGGCGCCACTGGGACTGGCCACCACATAACTCACCACATTCACATTTTCATCCGCATCAAGGTCGTCTAGGTCCACAATTTCATAAACGGCGCGTTCATCACCCACTATGGCTACATTGCCACTTTTTTTGATCAGTTCCACGCGTTTTTTGTCCAAATCTTCCTTGCGTTTCATCTCCATCTTTTCACGGCGTTTTTCCATCTCCATGCGGCGTACCTCTATTTTTTCCCTTCGTTCCTCCATTTCTTCCTTGCGTTTTTCGAGGTCCTCTTGGCGACGCTCCATGCGCTCAAGACGCCGTTCTTCGGCACCCTCCGACCAGAATCCGGAGGAGCCGTCATCGTCTTGGTAAAAAAAGAAGGGTTCAATGCCGTCATCATCCGAAACCGAATAGTTACCATTTAGGTTTTTACCGGTCACCCCTTTTCCGGAATAGTTGATGGAAAGGGATGTGATTTCACCTTGATCATTGCGAACCGTAGTATAACTCAAGTCGATACCATGATTCTTTTTAAGGTCATCCTTGATACGCTTGAGTTCTTCTTCAGAGGTGTTTTTATTGATTTCATAACGGAATTCCAGGATCACAGCATTGGAGCGTTCAGGGTTTTGATCAGTTTCTTTTGCTTCAACATCGGGCGTTGAGTTTTGGATCTCGTGGTTTCCTTCGGTCTTGTATTTTTTTTCTGGCGCATTTGAAGCAGGGATTTCTTCGGTGACCAAGGAACGCTTCTTTGCAGGAATTTCAACATAGTTAGTTACCTTTTTTACATTGAAACCAAACAGGAACAAGGCCAACAGGGGCATAATGGCCAATACTTTAAATACTCGGTGTTTTTTGGAATTTGATTTGTTTAACATAATGATTCGTTTTTTGATGAATGATTGATAAAAAGGATTGGTCAACGCTGGCGCCCACGGGGAAGCGGCCTTTACCAGTGCCATTTGATAAGCTTTTCTTGATGGAACTACCTGGGCGGTGTGGTTGTCGGCAATGAATTCTAAGTTTTCTTCCAAAACTTTTTTATAAAGCCAGGCAATGGGATTGAACCATTGAAAAATGACAAGCAGGTTTCCAACGATGACGTCGATGGAATGGCGTTGTTCGATATGAACCTGTTCGTGCTTGAAAATCATTTGTAGCTCGGCTTCTGAATGCTGTGTTGGATTGTAGACCAAATATTGGAAGAAGGAAAAAGGAGCGGTCTTTTCATTGGCTGGGACTTTCAGGAGGCCATTTTCCCGACGGCTTGGATATTTTTTCAATAAGCGTACAAGGGAAGAACCTTGAATCCCTAGGCGAATTAATAAAAGCAGTATTCCAAATAAATATGTACCAACCAGGAATTGTGTAAAACCTATTGCGGGCACATCAGTTTCCGATGGTATTGGGAGTTCGGAGGGTATAGCTGTCGTGGTATTTTCTGAAAACGGAAGCGCATCCAAAACTTCAACCTGCACCGTAACCGATTGGGTGAAATACCACAAGGGCAGGAGCAATGATGCAAAGATTCCAAGTAGTAAAAAGTGACGATTGGTGACAAAAAAAGTTTCTTTTCTCAGAAATAGTTGGTACACTCCGTAAAAGAGTGTGAGCACACCAGCCGATTTCAGTAAATAGCTACAAAATTCCATACCTACTGTTTTTTTTCAATGATGTCCAAAATTTCCCGTAATTCCTCAGCGCTTATTTTTTCTTCCTTGGCAAAGAAGGACACCATGCTTTTGTAGCTATTGTCAAAAAACCGTTTGGTCGCAAAATTCATAAACCCCTTGGCATATTCCTCTTTGCTTACGATAGGGAAATACTGATGGGTTTTCCCAAAAGCCTGATGGGCCACATAACCTTTTTCCTCCAAATTTCGCACCATCGTCGAAATGGTATTGTAGTGGCTTTCATTTGGCAGCAGGGCCAAGATGTCTTTCACAAACCCTTTTTGGAGTTCCCAAAGGGCTTGCATGATCTCTTCTTCTTTGTTGGTTAATCGTTCCATGGTTCAAACATATAACTATTTTTTTAGTTATACAACTATATTCTTAGTTAAATAACTAAATTTTCCGTTTTATATTGTATCAAAAAAATAAAGCAGGATTGTTTCTTCAAGGTCCTTATTAGTATCTTCGCAAGCAAATGATTTTATGAGCATCCTATATATTGTATTAGGGCTAATTTTATTGGTACTTGGCGGTGAGTTCCTGGTGCGCTCCTCGGTGGCGCTTTCCTTTAAATTGAAACTTTCAAAAATGGTGATCGGACTTACCGTGGTTTCTTTTGCGACCTCGGCACCGGAATTATTGGTAAGCATCAACGCTGCATTGGATGGGTTTAGCGATATTTCCTTGGGGAATGTTATTGGAAGCAATATAGCCAATATCGGCCTAGTTTTGGGCGTCACTGCCGTCATTGCTCCCTTAGCCATCGATCACGAATTTTACAAGCTTAATTGGCCAGTGATGATGGTGGTATCGGTCGCACTGTATTTTTTGCTGCAGAGCGGTCACGTACTGACCACGTGGGAAGGAATTGCCTTATTACTTTTCTTAGTGGCGTATCTGTGGCTTCTTATTCATCGTGCTAGAAAGAGTCATAAGCTGGATGCCAAAGTGGATGAAGAGGTGGATGAGGCCCTATCTAAAGTCTCCAATTGGAGGATTTTAATTTGGTTATTGCTAGGTGGTTTAGCGCTATGGGGTGGCAGTGAACTTCTAGTGAAAGGCGCTGTGGATTTGGCGCAGGCCATGGGGGTAAGTGAACGTGTTATTGCCGTAACCATGATTGCGGTGGGCACGAGTGTACCCGAATTGGCCGCCTCGATCATAGCCGCCATCAAAAAAGAAAAGGCCATATCCCTAGGAAATTTAATTGGATCCAATATTTTCAACATTGCCTGTGTGCTGGGTCTTACGTCCATCATTCAGCCCATTGCCGTGAAAAGTGAAGCAGTCCTTAATAACGATATTTTCTGGATGTTGGGCTTCGCAGCGGTTTTGATTCCTATGGCATTCTTCCCCAAATCATTCGAAATAGGGCGTGTCAAAGGAGTGCTTATCCTTGTGGCCTATCTTCTTTTTGTATCCATGGCTTTTTTGAGCTGATTCTAGGGTTATTTTGACCAAACAGGCATTTTTATTCGCTGATTTATTATTTTGAAGGGGGGTTATCAACACAATATATTAAGTTATTGATAACTTAACGCTAAAAATATGGGGGTGTCTTCAAAATAAATGTACTTTTGCGCGGTAAAAATGTCAAATCCACTAAAAATACACATCATCCATGTCAACTTTACGATTCAAAGCAGTTAGTGAAACCTACAGCCGCAAAGCGATTCCTGTCACTGAACCCGATCGCAGATCCAATATTTTCGGTAGCAACGTGTTCAATGAAACCGCCATGCGTCAGTACCTTACCAAGGATTCCTATAAAAGTGTGATGGACGCCATCGAAAAAGGGACCAAAATCGACCGCAACATTGCCGATCATATTTCCACGGGAATGAAGGAATGGGCCATTAGTAAAGGCGCTACACATTACACCCATTGGTTTCAACCATTAACAGGGGCCACTGCGGAAAAGCATGATGCGTTCTTTGAGCCTATCGAAGGGGGAAAAGCCATCGAGAAGTTTGGCGGTGGACAATTGGTGCAGCAAGAGCCCGATGCTTCCAGTTTTCCAAATGGGGGCATTAGAAATACCTTTGAGGCAAGGGGTTATACTGCTTGGGACCCTACCTCCCCAGCATTCATTTTGGGAACCACTTTGTGTGTCCCTACCGTTTTTGTTTCCTATACTGGGGAAGCCCTGGACAACAAAACCCCACTTTTGCGCTCACTGCAAAGTGTTGATCAAGCAGCGACCGCAGTTGCAAAATATTTTGATAAAAATGTGTCCAAGGTCATCGCAACCTTAGGCTGGGAACAGGAATACTTTTTGGTCGATAAAGCCTTGGCAGCCTCCCGTCCAGATATTACCCTTGCGGGCCGCACCCTTTTGGGACATGCTTCTGCCAAAGGGCAGCAATTGGATGACCATTATTTTGGTTCCATTCCAACTAGGGTACTGCATTACATGCGCGATTTGGAAAATGAGTGCATGCTTTTGGGTATTCCCGTGAAGACGCGTCACAACGAAGTAGCCCCCAATCAATTTGAGTTGGCGCCCATCTTCGAAGAGGCCAATTTGGCGGTGGACCACAATTCCTTGATCATGGACGTGATGGATAAAGTAGCCGATCGGCACAATTTCAAGGTACTGTTCCACGAAAAACCCTTTGCTGGGATCAACGGAAGTGGAAAGCACAACAACTGGTCGTTGGCAACGGATACCGGGGTGAACTTGTTGAGCCCTGGCAGTACCCCCATGAAAAACCTTCAGTTTTTGACCTTCTTCATCAACACCATCAAGGCGGTTAATGAATACGAAGAACTACTCCGTGCATCGATAGCAAGTGCCAGTAACGACCATCGCTTGGGAGCCAATGAGGCCCCTCCGGCCATCATTTCGGTCTTTATCGGTTCGCAATTGACGGAGACTTTGGATGAACTGGAAAAAGTGACCGATGGAAAATTGTCCCCCCAGGAAAAAACGGACCTGAAATTGAACGTTGTTGGTAAGATTCCTGAGATCCTTTTGGACAATACCGATCGCAACCGTACTTCGCCTTTTGCCTTCACCGGTAATAAATTTGAACTACGTGCTGTTGGTTCCTCAGCCAACTGTGCAAACCCCATGACCGTTTTGAATGCGGTCGTGGCTAAACAATTGATGGAGTTCAAGGCCGAGGTGGATGCCTTGATTGATAAAAAGAACATGAAGAAGGACGATGCCATTTTCAATGTGCTGCGCGAATACATTAAGCAATCCAAGCGCATCCGCTTTGAAGGAGACGGTTATGGTGAAGCTTGGGAAAAGGAGGCCAAAAAGCGGGGCTTAAGCAACCATAAGACGACTCCCGAAGCCCTGAAAGTTAAAATGGCTAAAAAGTCCATCGCTCTTTTCGAGGAATTGGGCATCATGAATAAGGTTGAAATTGAAGCCCGCCACGAAATAGAAGTGGAGGAATATGCCAAACGCATCCAGATTGAAGGGCGTTTGTTGGGAGATATTGCCCGCAACCATGTAATTCCAACGGCCATCCGCTACCAAAATATCCTCATTGAAAACGTGAAAGGAATCAAGGAAATTTACGGAACCAGTTTCAAGAAGGTAGCTGGGGAACAAATGCAACTGATCGAGGACATTTCCGGGCACATTACCGAGATCAACAAAAACATTACCAACATGATCGAGGAACGAAAAAAAGCCAACAAGATTGATGATATGGAAAAAAGGGCTTTTGCATACTGCAATAAAATAAAACCCTTTTTCGAGGAAATTCGTTACCACTGCGATAAATTGGAATTGTTGGTCGATGACGAAATATGGCCACTCACCAAGTACCGCGAGTTGCTATTTACCCGCTAAACCTTGTTTCACTTTGAAAAAATTAGAGGCTCAAAAAATGATTTTGGGCCTCTTTCTTTTTACCTTTGCCCCATGAGCGAAGAAGTATCCAAACGCTATGCCCAACGTGGTGTTTCCGCGGCCAAGGAAGACGTCCACAACGCCATCAAAAATGTAGATAAGGGATTGTTTCCAAAAGCCTTTTGTAAAATTGTTCCTGATTACCTCACGGGGAGTAGTGACCATTGTTTGGTCATGCATGCCGATGGCGCCGGTACCAAATCGTCCTTGGCTTACCTGTATTGGAAGGAAACCGGCGATTTGTCTGTTTGGAAGGGCATTGCCCAAGATGCCCTAATTATGAATGTAGATGATTTGCTGTGTGTGGGCGCCGTTGATAACATTTTGCTTTCTTCAACCATAGGCCGTAACAAAAATCTTATACCCGGCGAGGTCATTTCAGCCATCATCAATGGCACGGAAGAACTGATAGAATCCTTGAAAAGCTTTGGGGTACACATTTTTTCAACTGGTGGCGAAACTGCCGATGTTGGGGATTTGGTACGTACCATCATTGTCGATTCTACCGTTACTGCTCGTATGAAACGGAGCGCTGTCATCGATAATGGCAACATACAGGCTGGTGATGTGATTGTGGGGTTGGCTTCGTATGGGCAAGCCACTTACGAAGCTGCTTACAACGGTGGGATGGGGAGTAATGGATTAACGTCTGCTAGGCACGATGTGTTCCACAAATACTTGGCTGAAAAATATCCGGAAAGCTTTGATCCCCAAGTGCCCCACCAATTGGTTTATGCCGGAACAAAAGGGCTTACCGATGCAGTGGAAGGAAGTCCATTGGATGCAGGAAAATTGGTGCTTTCACCCACCCGTACCTATGCCCCTATCATTCAAAAAGTGCTGCAGGAAGTAGGTGCGAAACACCTTCATGGAATGGTCCATTGCAGTGGTGGGGCACAGACCAAGATTTTGCACTTTGTGGAAAACCTTCATATTGTGAAAGACCACCTTTTTGAAATACCGCCGCTTTTCAAACTTATTCAGAAAGAGAGTAAAACCGATTGGAAGGAGATGTATCAAGTGTTCAACATGGGGCATCGCATGGAATTGTATGTGCGTCCTGAAATTGCTGAAGAAATCATTGCCATTTCAAAATCCTTCGGGGTTGAAGCCCAGATCGTTGGCAGGGTAGAAGCGTCTTCCGAAAAAAAATCCCTCAGCATTAAATCCGAGATAGGCGTATTTACGTATAGTTGATGTAGGACATTTCCTTCAACTAACTAAATCTCACATTATGGAATTCATTCTTAAAAACCAATGGCGACGTCTAGCTATTGTTTGCGCTGTGCTACTTTTTTTAAATGTTATTGTAATCGCGTTCTTTGATATCCACATAAGCCGTTGGGTACGTTGGATCTCTACCTTCATCCTCACAGCATTCCTGTTTCATCATCGGGGGTACAGGGATTTATGGATTTTTTCAATCCTGATTCTTTTTTTGATACGCGATGGTTTTATCCTCCAGTACGAGTGGGCCATCCACAAGACTTCGGCGTTTATCCTTACTAATATTGCCTATGTATTACTGTTGCTTATCAATGCAAGAAAAACGAAATTCATCCTCTACAATCCCGTCCTGGTAGTTTTTACCATGGCTATGATTGGATTGAATGCTTTTAACCTATACTACCTGTCCGATGTAATCTGGGCTGGATTGGACAATAACCTACAATTTATACTCTTTTTTTTGCAGGGGGTCTTTTTGATCGTTCTTGGACTAATGGCCTTTATTTACAATGACCGCTTTGAAGGCAAAACCCCACTGCTTTTTTTGATTTTTACATTTTGCTTGATACTGTGCGACCTTTCGGGTTTGGCTGCCTACTTCTATCAATGGGAAGTGGCCTACTTTCCCGAACGCATTTTCTATGTACTGTCGTTAACCTTGTTGGTGAATTATAGTTTAAACCGCAGCACTGAAGAACAGGAATCGTTGCTTTACTCCAAATCGTAAATGGACTGATCGTGCCGATGTAGAAAATCCATCAAAATTATCGTAAATTTGCCCTCGCCTAAATACAACGGCCTTTTATGCTGGACAAACTTAACATCATCAAACAGCGTTTCGACGAAATCAGTGACCTTATCATCCAGCCCGATGTCATCAGTGATCAAAAACGCTACATACAACTCAATAAGGAATACAAGGAACTCCGCGAATTGATGGAAAAACGGGAAGTGTACGTTTCCTTGCAGAATTCCATCAACGAAGCCGAAGAAATTATTGCCGATGGCAGTGATGCCGAAATGGTGGAAATGGCCAAAATGGAATTGGAAACCGCACAGGAGCACCTACCGCAATTGGAAGAGGAAATCAAATATTTATTGATTCCCAAAGACCCAGAAGATGCGAAGAATGCAGTGATGGAAATCCGCGCAGGAACTGGAGGGGACGAAGCCAGTATTTTTGCTGGGGACCTTTACCGTATGTACACCAAATATTGCGAAAGTAAGGGATGGAATGTAAGTGTCGTGGATTACAATGAAGGCACCAGTGGTGGTTACAAGGAAATCATTTTTGAAGTTTCGGGCGAGGACGTGTATGGCACCTTAAAATACGAAGCAGGCGTACACCGGGTACAAAGAGTTCCCCAAACCGAAACCCAGGGTAGGGTACATACGAGTGCTGCAACCGTTATTGTACTGCCAGAAGCCGAGGAATTCGATATTGAATTGGATATGAGTGAAATTCGAATCGAACGAACCACCTCGACCGGTCCCGGTGGACAATCGGTGAATACCACGTATTCGGCCATCAAATTGCACCATGAACCCACGGGCATGATCGTAAGCTGCCAAGATCAAAAATCCTCCCACAAGAATTTGGAAAAAGCATTGAAAGTGTTGCGCTCCCGTCTCTATGAGATGGAGCTTGCCAAAAAGATGGAAGCCGATTCGGAGAAGCGCAAGAGCATGGTATCCTCGGGCGATCGCAGCGCGAAAATCCGAACCTACAACTACCCCCAGGGAAGGGTTACCGACCACCGCATCAACCTTACACTGTATGATTTGGGGAACATTATGGATGGAGACATTCAGCGTATCATCGACGAATTGCAACTGGTCCGCAATACCGAAAAACTCAAAGAAGCAGGGGAAGCATTTTAAGGGTTATAGGTGAAGGGCGCTAGGCCCTAGGTTAACTGAGCATGAGAAATTTTAGGGATTTAGATATTTGGAATGAATCAATCAAATTAGTAGGTAAAATTTACAAACTTACTGGGGCACTTCCCACTTCCGAAAAATTTGGATTGATCTCACAAATGAAGCGTTGCGCAGTTTCAATTCCTTCAAATATTGCGGAAGGTTGTTCAAAAGATTCACAAAAAAATTTTACAAGATTTTTGCAAATAGCTTTAGGTTCAGCTTTTGAATTGGAAACACAACTTGAAATTTGCCTTGAATTGGATTTTTTGACTAAAAAGAACGTATCTGAAATTATTTCTGAAATAATTACCTTGCAAAAAAGAATGAAGGCATTGATAAATTACGCTCAGCAGAAACAATAAATACCTTTTACCCAGTACCTATGACCCAGGACCTTTTAATTGAAGAAATAAAAAAAAAGAATTCCTTTCTCTGCATAGGCCTGGATGTGGATTTGAGCAAAATCCCAGTGCATTTAATGGAAGAAGAAGATCCTATCTTCAGCTTTAACAAAGCTATCATTGATGCCACCCATCAATTTGCCGTAGCCTACAAACCCAATACTGCTTTTTATGAGGCTTATGGCCTTAAAGGATGGGAAGCCCTTCAAAAAACCATTCAGTATTTGAATGAAAGCTACCCAGAGGTCTTTACTATTGCGGATGCCAAACGGGGGGATATCGGCAATACGTCTAAAATGTATGCCAAAGCCTTTTTTGAGGATATGGGGTTCGATTCGGTAACGGTGGCACCTTATATGGGAAAAGATTCTGTAGAGCCTTTTTTGTCGTTTGAAAACAAACATGCCATCCTGTTGGCATTGACCTCTAATGAAGGGGCCTACGACTTCCAGACCCTGGACATCGATGGGATGGTGCTGTACAAAAGAGTTATTGAAACTTCCAAATCTTGGAAAAATAGCCAGAACCTGATGTATGTGGTGGGTGCTACGAAGGCTGAATATGTTGCCGAAATCAGAAAACTGGTTCCTAATAACTTTTTACTGGTACCCGGGGTTGGTGCCCAGGGAGGGAGCTTGGCGGAGGTCTGTCGCTATGGGCTAACCGAAACCATAGGACTTCTGGTGAATTCTTCCAGGGGGATTATTTATGCCTCCAATGGAACTGACTTTGCCACTGCCGCTGCCACTGCTGCGCGCGAATTGCAACAACAAATGCAGGACATTCTGGATCGCCGTTAATCCTGTAACGCAAATACTTTCTTCAATAAATCGGTCGTTCGGGAAGATACCTTGGTACGGATGTTTTTTTCTTCCACTGAAATCATGGTGTACACTCCCTTAAGGGCTTCGTTGGTTACATAGTCGGTCAAATCGGGGTTTACGGGGTTCACCAGTGGTAACGAATTGTATTTGGTGATGATGTTGGTCCAAATCTGGTCGGCACCCACTTTGGAAAACGAATTTTGGATGACCGGGTTGAATTTACCGTACAGCGCCGTTTGCGTACGGCCTTGTAAATACTGTGTGGCCGAATTGTCCGGACCCAACAAGATGTTCTTGGCATCGTTGAAGGTAATACCCTTTACGGCATCCACAAAAATGGGCGTCGCTTCTTTCACGGCATCTTCGGCAGCACGGTTAAGCAGTTTCAAACCTTCATCGGCAAGGCTGGAAAGGCCAATGTCCCTTAATGTTTTATCTACTTTTTGTAACTCTTGGGGGAGGAGAATTTTCACCAATTGGTTTTTATAGAACCCATCCTTTTGCGTCAGTTTGGAAACCTGTTTGTTGATGCCAAAGTCCAGCGCTTGTCGCAAACCATTGGCAATCATGGTATCGCTGATGCCGCCATCGCCATTAGGTAGGGTATTGACCACGTTCTGGAGTTCGTCACAGGAGGTCGAAAAAATCAGTAGGGTTATCAATGAAAGTCGTTTTAACATAGCAAGTAACATTAGAGTTTCAAATATACGCTTTACTGTTGAAATGCCTAGCCTTTGTCTGGAATTGTAAAATTGAAATCCAAACCGTCGATTCATTGCGAAATTCGTAAATTTGTCCCAAAGCAATCCACATCCTTTGCCCATGCAACAAGTACCTCCCTATAAACCAAAAAACAAAGTACGCATCGTAACCGCTGCCTCGCTGTTCGATGGGCACGATGCCGCCATCAACATCATGCGGCGCATCATTCAGGCAACTGGAGTGGAAGTAATCCATCTGGGCCACGACCGCAGTGTGGAAGAGGTGGTCAATACAGCCATCCAGGAAGATGCCAATGCCATTGCCATGACTTCCTACCAGGGGGGGCATAACGAGTACTTCAAATACATGTACGATTTGTTGCAGGAGAAAGGCGCTGGGCACATCAAGATTTTTGGCGGAGGCGGCGGGGTGATTCTTCCCGAAGAAATCAAGGATTTGATGGAGTATGGCATTGCCCGGATCTACTCGCCCGACGACGGCCGCGAGATGGGCCTTCAAGGGATGATCAACGATTTGGTGCAGCAATCCGACTTCCCCATTGGCAAACAATTGAACGGCGAACTGAAGGAATTGCCCAAGAAAAACCCCACGGCCATTGCCCGCATCATTTCGGCGGCAGAAAATTTTCCAGAAGTAGCTAAAGATACCCTTCAGGAAATACATCAAAAAAATAAAACCTCTCAAACCCCTGTATTGGGTATAACCGGTACGGGCGGCGCGGGGAAATCCTCTTTAGTGGATGAATTGGTGCGCCGCTTCCTCATCGATTTCCCTAAAAAGACCATAGGGATTGTTTCGGTGGATCCTTCTAAACGGAAAACCGGCGGAGCCCTTTTGGGCGATCGCATTCGGATGAACGCTATCAATTCGCCCCGCGTGTACATGCGCAGTTTGGCCACCCGCCAAAGCAACCTGGCGCTCTCCAAATACGTGAGTGAGGCCATTCAGGTGCTGAAAGCCGCCGAATACGACCTGATTGTTTTGGAAACTTCGGGGATAGGGCAAAGCGATACGGAAATCCTGGATCACAGCGATGTCTCCCTTTACGTGATGACTCCCGAGTTTGGTGCTGCGACCCAGTTGGAGAAAATCGACATGTTGGATTTTGCCGACTTGGTGGCCATCAACAAGTTCGATAAGCGTGGAGCTTTGGATGCTTTGCGCGATGTTAAAAAACAATACCAGCGCAACCACGGTCTGTGGGATGCCAAAGAGGACCAGTTGCCGGTGTATGGGACCATCGCTTCCCAGTTCAACGATCCGGGCATGAACCAACTGTACAAGGCCCTTATGGATGCTTTGGTTGAAAAAACGGGTGCTTCCCTCAAAAGCAGCTACCACATTACGGACGAAATGAGCGAAAAGGTGTTTGTGATTCCGCCGAAACGCACGCGTTATCTTTCTGAAATTGCTGAGAACAACCGCCAATACGATAAGGTAGCAAGCCAACAAGTTGAGGTGGCCCAAAAGCTCTACGGAATTTTTAAAACTATGGGTTCGGTAGTGAATGCAGGGATTGCCTTGACGAAAATGGGATTGGATGAAGAAATGCTGGAACAGCATCAGACGGCTGCCAATAAAGAATTTCTGGGACTATTGAAGAAAGAATTCGATCGGGTGAAAATGGACCTCGACCCCCACCATTGGAAAACTATCGTTACTTGGGATGCCAAGGTACAGCGCTACAAGGATTCAGTCTACACTTTTAAGGTACGGGGGAAGGAAATCCACATTGAAACCCATACCGAATCGCTCTCGCATACCCAAATGCCCAAAGTGGCCTTGCCCAAATACCAAGCTTGGGGCGACATCCTGCGCTGGTGCTTGCAGGAAAACGTGCCCGGGGAATTTCCCTATACTTCGGGATTGTACCCTTTCAAACGTACTGCTGAAGACCCCACCCGCATGTTCGCAGGAGAAGGCGGCCCTGAACGCACCAATCGTCGGTTCCATTACGTAAGCTTGGGCATGCCGGCAAAACGATTGTCTACAGCCTTTGATAGTGTCACCCTTTATGGGAACGATCCCGGCCACCGTCCGGACATTTATGGGAAAATTGGCAATGCCGGGGTATCCATTTGCTGTTTGGACGACGCCAAAAAACTGTATTCCGGCTTTGATCTAAGTGATCCCATGACCTCGGTGAGCATGACCATCAATGGTCCTGCGCCCATGTTGTTGGGTTTCTTCATGAATGCGGCCATCGACCAAAACTGTGAAAAGTACATCAAGGAGCAGGGGATGGAAGAAGCGGTGGAAAAGAAGATCGCTACACTTTACCAAAAGAAAGGAACCCAGCGACCCCAATACCGAGGGGAACTCCCCGAAGGTAATGACGGATTGGGTTTGATGCTGTTGGGCGTCACCGGCGACCAAGTACTGCCAGCAGCGGTATACCAAAAAATAAAGGCCGAAACCCTGAAGCAGGTCCGCGGTACGGTTCAGGCCGACATTCTGAAAGAGGACCAGGCCCAGAATACCTGTATTTTCAGTACTGAGTTTGCCTTGCGGTTGATGGGCGACGTGCAGGAGTATTTCATTCAGCAGCAGATTCGCAATTTTTATTCGGTGTCCATTTCGGGTTATCACATTGCCGAAGCGGGGGCCAACCCAATCACCCAATTGGCCTTTACGCTGTCCAATGGGTTTACCTATGTGGAGTACTACTTGAGCCGGGGGATGGACATCAACGACTTTGGGCCCAACCTGTCCTTCTTCTTCAGCAATGGGATCGATCCCGAGTATTCCGTGATAGGGCGTGTAGCTCGACGTATTTGGTCGAAGGCCCTGCGCGATAAGTATGGGGCCAACCCTAGGGCGCAGATGTTGAAGTACCACATCCAGACTTCGGGAAGGAGTTTGCACGCCCAGGAAATCGACTTTAACGACATTCGGACAACGTTGCAGGCGTTGTACGCCATTTACGACAATTGCAATTCCTTGCACACCAATGCCTATGATGAGGCCATTACCACACCTACGGAAGAAAGTGTGCGCCGCGCCATGGCCATTCAGCTGATCATCAATAAGGAGTTGGGCTTGGCCAAGAACGAAAACCCCATTCAAGGGTCGTTCATTATTGAAGAGCTCACCGATTTGGTGGAAGAAGCCGTATTGCAGGAGTTTGACCGCTTGACCGAACGTGGCGGGGTATTGGGCGCCATGGAAACCATGTACCAGCGCAGTAAGATCCAGGAGGAAAGTTTGTACTACGAAACCTTGAAGCATACTGGAGAGTACCCTATTATTGGGGTGAATACCTTTTTGAGCAGTAAAGGCTCACCTACCATTTTACCTGCGGAAGTCATCCGCGCCACCGAAGAGGAAAAACTGGCCCAGATTGCCACCCTAGAGCAATTGCACGCTACTTATGCTGACCAAGCTACGGAAGCCTTAAAGCAAGTGCAGCAAGCGGCCATCCATAACGAAAACATGTTCGCTCAGTTGATGGAAGCTTCCAAGGTGTGTTCCCTGGGGCAAATTACCGAAGCCTTGTTTGAGGTAGGGGGGCAATACCGGAGGAATATGTAAGGTTGCAGGTTGTATAGCCCACCCGCCACCTAGCCTCTTCGCTAAATTGGTCCACTGGACCAATTCTTAACGCTCGGTCCGGTTTCGGGCTTTGCCCGATTAAAAAATAGCCATAAACTCTAGACACTAAAGGGCTGTACCGCATTAGTAACGCCTTTGGTATAGGGTTACTGCTATTTTTATGTTCATTTTGCCTTGATGCAAAACGAACCAAAAAATCAAGAACGCTTTGAGGCGATTTTGGTGCACAGCACCAAACCACGGACACCGCTTACCGCTGCATGCTCTTTTTTTCGCTTTGCGAAAAACGCACTTCCGCTGGCAGTGCCGCTATCGCTGAAAAGCGTTCGTTTTCTCGGGCTACGCCCGATGGGCAATGAACAATTCACCATTAGAAATAAAGCCTATTTGGAAGGAAAATGGGCTTTAAGTGGGAGGAAATAGGGGTTAAAACGGGGGTACATACGGAGTATCTAGGGAGTGTACACGGCATACACACGGCATATACCCGACATATATACGACATATACTCGGCATAAACACGGCATACGAAAGGTGGGTTTTGGAGCGGAATGCCTCCAAAAGGGCAGGGATGATGCCCGGTTGTCTCTATAACGTGAAAGGTGTGCTGAAATTGTCGGTCTTAGCCTCAAATCGTAATTCTTCAGAACCAAATCCTCTTTGCTCTTAAGGAACTTTTGTTATCTTTGGATTTCTCCCCACTTTTATTTATATATTATTTGAATTAATGAAAGTATCACTTGTAATTGGTGCCGGAGCGACATTATCAGACGTAATGAATAGATCAAAATCTAAAAGACCACCGCTTGACAAAGGGTTTTTTATGAATTGTAGAAAAGATCATTCTGATGAAATTATATTGATAGATGATTATATTAAAAGTCACTATGGTATAAGTATACTAAATAATGAATTCGATAGCTTGGAGGGTGTAATGACTAAACTCTATGCAGATATTTATGATCCAATGTTACAGAAAACAGCCATCGGTAATTTCAGAAATCTTATAAAGATATTTAATAACAGAATTGCGGAGACTACAAACAATATAAATATTACCAACCAGAGATATTTATATTCAATTATTTCACGCTTTTTAAAAGATGGAGTGAGGCCTAAGAATATTAAGATTATAACATTTAATCAAGACATACAAATAGAAAAAACATTAGAGAAATTGGATGAAACAATGTCCTATAAGAAATTTGGAAAAATATTTAATTTTCCATACTGCTATGAACTTGATATTGAAAGAAAAAATATAACATCACCTACAGAAAGAACTTTGGAAAAATTTCAAGTTGGAAATGAAAGTGGGCCGAAGGGTATTAGAATATTAAAACTTCATGGGTCTCTTAATTGGTATTCTACACATAGATCGGCAAATTTTAGACCAGGGGCACTATTTAATCCAAATAGACCTATAAGAATTACAACTAGAAAAAATATTAATCCAAACTTAAGTTTGGTAGGGAGGAAAAAGCAATATACTTTCCCAATAGTTGTGCCACCTGTAACTAATAAATCTTCAATACTTCATAATAAAATTCGCCCTATTTGGAATAATGCGGAAAGGTATTTAAAAGAATCCGACATGCTAATTATTTTTGGATATTCTTGCCCACCAACAGACTTTGAAAGTTTGAATCTTCTTCAAAGATCAATAAGAGGTAGAAAAAACTTAAAAAAACTTATAATAATAAATCCTGACACGTATATTTCTAAAAGGTATGCAGATTTAATTGATCCTCTAGAAATGATATATTATAGGTGGCCTAAAAATTATTTACTTTCTTAAACTTTTAATTCCTAAAAATCATATAAGATGTTAACTTCCATTCAACGAAAAAAATTTGAAGATAGTTTTAAATCCTATCGTAGAAAGTACATCAATAAAAAGTATGAGAATCTTGATGAGTCAGGTACTCGTCTTATGATTAATTATTTTCTGTCAGAAGTCTTAGGTTATGAAGAATTAGAAGAAATTAAAACAGAATATCGTATTCGTGCTACCTATGCTGATTATGTAATCCAAATTGAAAAGAAGCAACGAATGGTTATTGAAGTAAAGGCGATGGAGTTGGATTTATCGGACAAACACATTCGACAGGCAGTACATTATGGTGCGGATGAAGGTATTGATTGGGTGTTACTCACTAATGGGAGGGAGTTTTCCTTATATCGTGTAATTTTCAGTAAACCCATAAATTATAAGCAGGTATTTTATTTCAATATTCAAGATTTAAATGAGTTCAAAAAGTCGCTTTCGGTATTTGAATACTTGACTAAAAAATGTTTGGTTGGGGGAGATTTAGAACGATTCTGGAAGATGTCACAGGCTACTGAACCTCATAATCTTTGCAAATATCTTTATGATATTAATGTCATACGATTCTTAAAGAGATCTTTAAAAAGGGATGCCGGATTAAATTTTTCAGAAGAAGAAATTTTGGATTCCATTCATGAAATAATTATCACCAAAATAGAGTCACAAAAGCCTCGGCTCAAAAAATAGGCCAAATTTAGTCTACAACGTTAACATCCACGTGCGCTGCAGCTTGCGGAAAATGCGCAGTTCCTTGCGGAGGAGCGGCATGAAGTCCTTGCCGTTGCTGTGGGTATTCTCGAGGCGTTCGCAGTTTTGGTAAAGGCGGTTGGTCAACCGGTTTACCTGAGCGGCGTATTTATGCTTATCTTCGCTAAAGGTTTGGCTTTCGGCCTTCAGGATTTCAGGGGCGAGCGAGTTGGACTGCTGCACGATGTCGCCCGAAAAGTAAATATTGGGATCCTCCTTGCCGTTGGGCTGGAGGTAGCACAAGTCGTCCACAAAGTAGTGCGAAATGCTCCGCGAGATACGAAAAATATCCAGAGCCTTCTGATACAAAGGCGAATAGGGCAAATGCTTGGGAATGGTAGGGTACATGGGGTCGCAATAATTTTTCTAGCAATTCACTCAAATTTACCAACAAAAAAGCAGACCTTTATTTCGATTTTAAAGTAAATTACTAATTTTACTTTAGAAATATTGTAATTTGACTTAAAAACTTGCGAAATGAAAATTGATGCCCTTAACCGTAAAATCCTCAAGTGTTTACAGCAGAACGCGCGACAGTCCAATGCCGAAATCGGGCGGCAAGTGGGCATCAGCTCGCCGGCGGTGAACGAACGCATCAAAAAGATGGAAGATGCGGGGATTATCCGTGCCTACCACACCGAGGTTTCACCGTTTGAATGCGGGTACCAATTGAAGGCCATCATTACCCTACGTGCCTTTATGGGCAAGTTGAAACCGTTCCTTTCCCACGTGCAAAGCTACGACGAGGTGCTGAACTGCTACCGCATCACGGGCAACGAAAACATCGTGATGGAGGTAATCCTCAAAAACCACAAGCACTTAGAAGCCTTTATCGACCAGCTCATTTCCTACGGGGAAACCAAAACCCAGATTGTGCTTTCCCAGGTAGTGGAGAACAACGAGGTAAAACCTGTTCAGTAACCGGTGGGGGTGGGCGTTTGTTTCAATCGCTTCAGCAAATAAAGCGTCATCAGGGCCACTACCGTTAAGATGCCAAAAAAGGCGTACCAAGTGTTTTGAAACCCAAACCGGTCTACCAAGTTCATTCCGCCATTGTGCCCCACTACGTGCGCAATGGACCAACTCATGGTGTAAAAGGCCATGTAGCTTCCCTTGCGGCCTTTGGGGGCCATGGAAAGGGCCAAGGCATTGGAAAAGGGCGAACCAATCATCTCGCCTAGGGTCATAAAGAACATTCCGATGACCAAGATGCCAATCCACGGACTGAAATTGAGCACGATGAAACTTAGGGCCAAGAACACCACTCCCCAGAAGGTGGCCATGGTTTTGGAAATCTGGATGCGCTCCAGCCACCCCACCAGGGGCATTTCAAACACCACGATGAGTACCCCATTCAGGAATAGCAATAATCCGATGAGGTCTTCTGGCAGCGAGTGCTCCATCTTGTAAAAAAGGGGCATTAGGGAAAAGTACTGGACAAACAACATACCGTTCAAGATCATGATGACAAAAAACAGCAAATAGAGACCATTACGGTATGGCGAACGGCCTTCTTTTACCACGGGTTCGGGGGTATGTCCTTCGGGCAATTTCTCTGGTTTTAGAAGAATGAACAACAAGACTGCTGCAATGATGCAGGTAAGCCCGTCAATCCAAAAGAGCGAGTGATAGCTTATTTTGGTGATAATAATTCCACCTAACAAGGGCCCAAACGAAAACCCCAGGTTAATGGCCAAACGGAGGAGGGCAATCCCTCGGGTTATGTTTTCGGGTTTGCAATAGGCGTCGCAAGCCACAAAGATGGCAGGACGGTAGGCATCGGCCATAAGGATGAGGAAAAATACCCCAATGCAAAGGGCGTAGAATCCATCCAAGAACTGCAGGCCAATGTATCCTAGCCCTCCTGTTAGAAGACTTAGCACAATTACCTTGTAAAAACCGATGCTATCCGTGAGCCGCCCCCCAATCCAGGTGCCCACAAAGGAACCCGCCCCAAAGCTAGTCATGATCCATCCTATTTGTGGCAGGCTAAACCCTTGCTCGTTCTCCAGGTAGAGTGAGAGGAAGGGGATGACCATGGCCCCGGCCCTGTTGATGAAGGTAACAAACGACAGCAGCCAGATTTCACGCGAGAGTCCGCGGAAGTTGTTGAGGTATGAGCGGTAATACTTTTTCATGGGTTGGTTGGTACTAAAAATAAAAACGTCCGGAGGAATTTCCGGACGTTTCATATCGATTTATACAGTGGTTTTATAGTCAATACATGCACATCCGGTTCAGGGAACGAGTCACCTGGGTATCTTGAATGTAGCATGTAATGGTCATGGTGTGTTTCTTTGAATTCAAAAGTAATTAAAAAAAACAATTCGTGTATCTTTAGGGAAATTATTTTCATGCAACGGTATTTGATCATTTTTATAGGGTTGTTTTCCATTGGGGCACAGGCTCAAAGTGATGCCAACTGGTTTCAGGAAGCCAAGGAGGCCCAAACGAAGCTTAACGAGGAATTTACCAATCCTGAAACAACCATCCTTACCGCAAAGGATTTTAGGGTCTTTAAGGGGTTGGAGTTTTATCCCATCGATTTAAAGTATCGGGTGGAAGCACAATTTATCCGGACGCCCAACGAAAAGCCTTTTTTGATGAAAACCACGACGGAGCGCCTTCCAGAATATGTAAAGTATGGGGAAGCCCATTTTGCGATTGATGGCCAACCGTTTCGCTTAACTTTGTACAAAAGCACAAATTCCTATGGCGATCCCGAAAAGTATGGCGACCAACTTTTTTTGCCTTTCACCGATTTAACCAGTGGTGATGGATCGTACGGTGGCGGTCGTTTTTTAGATGTGACCATCCCCGAGGGAGCAATCCTCGTCATCGATTTCAACAAGGCGTACAATCCTTATTGTGCCTACAATCATCGGTATTCGTGCCCTATTCCCCCAGAAGAGAATGATTTAGCCGTTCGTATAGAAGCCGGGGTTAAGGATTTTGGGCCCCACTAAAAAAACCGGACCAACCATACCCCCAAGAACACCGCTAGAAATGCCAATACAAAACTAGCAATCGTGTACAGGGCCAGGACCCCAAAGGCCCCACTCTTTAAAAACACGTGGTTTTCGTATACAAAAGTGGAAAAGGTGGTGAACCCACCGCAAAAACCAGTGGTGAGCAACAGCAAGGTGTGCTGGGAAATAGCTTCTTGCTTGGCGGCCCAGCCCAAAATGAACCCAATCAACAAGCTTCCTAAAATATTGGCCGCAAGGGTTCCGTAGGGCGTCCCCGAAATGGGATCGTTCAAAAATTTTCCAAAGAGGTAACGAAGTACACTTCCTAGTCCGCCCCCCAAGAAAACCACGAGCACCTTCATTTAGTTGCTATTTTCGTTGATGATGGGGTGGTTGCTTCTCAAATCCTTGAATACAGGCATGTACACTTCGGTGAGCCAATCGGCAGGATTGGGTACTTCCCCTGGATCGTTGGCATACACTTCAAAAGGAGGGTTGGCCGGATCGATGATGCGGTTATTTTCATGAATATAGTCCTGTACCTTTTGGTAGGTTTCCTGAAGGTGGTCGTACTTGCCCTTCAAGGTGGCCTTTACGGCCGTAAGCGGGGGCATGTAGCCACAAAGCACATCGCCTTCCGTAATGACAATTTTCTCGCTTACGGGAAGGGCGGCTGAAAAAATGGTAGTGCCGTTAACCTCGTCCCATTGGTTGTACAATGTAAAAGGGGCGCCCGCCATAGTAATGTGGTTTTGTTGTGCAAAGCCATAGACTTTTCCCAACATAGGGCCCATTTTCTCACTCAACTGGTCTATTTTGCTGGCCGCAGTGGTGTAGAGGTAGTAACCACCGCCATAGTCTTTCACTCCATCCAAGGTAATGGTGTAGGCATTCATTGCTTCCTGGACCCTTTCATCCATGTTGGACAACCCTTTTTCGAACATCGTTTTTAACATGGTATCGAAGGGATCGCTTTGGAAGGCCATAAATACTTTTTCCATAAAGGACTGCTCGCCCCGCATGCCCCAAGTCACTTCGGTAGTGCCAGGGTCTTTGGCATCAAACTTCCAGTACACCTCACTTTGACTGTCGCCTATAGGCGTCTTGAAGGTTATTTGTTGAATGATGGAATCGTTTTCGACCACGGCCAGCGTTTTCATGGAACCGTCGCCTTCTTCCTCGCTGGTCCAGGAATAAGATGCGCCCTCGCCTGCGGTCTGTTCGTTGAGTTGCACCTGCATGTTGGGATCGTTTTCCTTCCAGGGTCCCCATTCAGGCCAATTTTTGTAATCGTTGGCTTGTTGAAAAACCAGAGAGACCGGAGCTTGCATGGTTTTGGAAGCGGCAACATCGAAGTGGCCATCCTTGGTTCCAAAATACACGGCACCGGCAATGATGACAATGAGCAACAAGAACAAGAGGTATTTGAAGATTTTCATAAGGCGATGTGTTGGTTTGCATTACGAAGATAGTCAAAAATGTCCTTTAACGCTATGGGTATGGGTTGCCAGCCGATTATTTGTTACCTTTGTTCGAATTTTAACAACCAGAACATGAAACATACATTTTTTTACGCCTTAGCACTAGGCGGTTTTTTATTTGCTTCTTGCGGAGATGGCAAAACGAGTGAGCCGGAAGTAGCGGATTCCATGGATCAAAAAACAGACGATTTTGAATATGTGGTAGACCAATTTGCCGATATTCAGGTACTGCGGTACCAGATTCCAGGTTTTGACGAACTTTCCCTGAACGAACAAAAATTAGTGTATTACCTTACCCAAGCTGGGCTGGAAGGTCGCGACATTATGTGGTCGCAAAACTACCGTTACAACCTTGCCATTCGTAAAGCCTTGGAAAATGTGTATGCGAATTACCAAGGTGATAAAACCACCGACGACTGGAAAAACTTTGAAACCTATTTAAAAAGGGTGTGGTTTTCCAATGGAATCCACCACCATTACAGCAACGATAAAATGAAGCCGGCTTTCGATCGGGAATACCTACAAGGTTTGTTGGCTGAAACACGCACTACTTTGGAAGATGATGCTTTTGAAGCCATCTTTAGCGATGCCGATACCAAGAAGGTGAATTTGAGCAAGGATGCCGATATCGTAAAGGAAAGTGCCATCAATTTCTACGGCCCCGATGTAACTACTGCCGAGGTGGAAGCGTATTATGGAGCCATGAAAGTAGATAAGGATGAGCCCATTGAAATTGGACTGAATACCAAGTTGGTGAAGGAGAATGGCAAATTGGTAGAGCAGGTGTACAAGAGTGGTGGTTTGTACGGAGCTGCCATCGATAAAATTATTGGATGGTTGGAAAAAGCCCATGGCGTGGCCGAAAATGAAAAGCAAGCCAAGGCCATTGAGCTTTTGATTGCATATTACAAAACCGGCGATTTGCACACCTGGGACCAATATGCCATAGCTTGGGCCACTTCTACCGATGGTAATATTGATTGGATCAATGGCTTCATTGAAGTGTACAACGATCCCAAAGGCTATAAAGGGTCTTACGAAACCATTGTACAGATCAAGGACTTTGATATGTCCCAAAAAATGGCGGTGCTTTCCAAGGAAGCCCAGTGGTTTGAGGACAATTCCCCTTTAATGCCGGAACACAAAAAAGCAAAAGTAACCGGGGTTTCCTATAAAACCGTGATTGTAGCAGGAGAGGCTGGTGACGCTTCCCCCAGTACACCCATTGGGGTCAATTTGCCCAACAACAACTGGATCCGCCAGAAGCACGGTAGTAAATCGGTGTCTTTGGGGAACATCATTGCTTCTTATGAAAATGCTTCAGGTTCGGACCGCCTAAAGGAATTTGCCAACGACGAGGAAGAAATTGCGCGTGCAGAAAAGTACGGCTCCTTGTCCAGTAAATTGCACACGGCCATGCACGAAGTGCTGGGCCATGCTTCGGGGCAGATCAACCAAGGGGTGGGAACCCCCAAGGAAACCTTGAAAAGTTACAAAAGCACTATTGAGGAAGGGCGTGCCGACCTCTTTGGACTGTATTATTTGATGGATCCAAAAATTCAGGAACTGGGCTTAACCGATAATTGGGAAGAGACCGGGAAGGCAGCCTACGACCGTTACATCCGCAACGGCTTAATGGCACAGTTGGTGCGTTTGAATTTGGGCGATGATGTAGAGGAAGCCCACATGCGCAACCGCCAGTGGGTGAGTGCTTGGGCTTTTGAAAAAGGCCAGGCTGATAACGTGATCGAAAAAGTGACCCGTGATGGCAAGACCTATTACAACATCAACGACTACATGAAGCTGCGTGACATTTTTGGAGAACTGTTGAAAGAAACCCAGCGTATGACCAGTGAGGGCGATTACGAAGCCGCCAAGAACCTGGTAGAGAATTATGGAGTGAAGGTAGACCAAGCCCTTCATGCGGAGGTGTTGGAGCGCAACAAGCAATTTACCCAGCCTCCTTACAGCGGTTTTGTAAACCCCGTTTTGGTACCTACCATGGATGAGAACGGTGAGATTACCGGTTTCACCATTGAACAACCTGCCACCTTTGAGGAGCAGATGTTGAATTACAGTAAAAATTATTCGAACCTGTAAGGGTTATAAGTGTGTAATTAAAAAGCCTCCCAATGGGAGGCTTTTTTAATCCTTTAGATAAAGCTTTACAGCCAAAAGCAGCAGTACGAATACTATAAAACCAGCCAAAATCCATACACTTCCTTTGAAGTGTTTTTTGTGGGTAGGTTTATCGCGACGGTAGCTAACAATCATGACTGTAACAAAAGCTACGATGAAGATGATGGCAAAAACAAGCTGACCGGTGGTGAACATAAAATGTTGTAGTTTTAGGGCACAAAAGTACAATCAAAATTTCAAAAATTAACTGCCTTCATGAAAAACAAACTTGCCGCCGTACATGCCTTTCACACCGCCTTTGGATTGGGAATCGAGGAAACCCCAACCGCGCAATTGGGCGAAGCCAAAAACCTTTTGCGTTACAAACTCATGCGCGAGGAAAATGAAGAATACTTGGAAGCGGCCAATAACAATGACTTAGTCGAAGTGGCCGATGCGTTGGGGGATATGCTCTATATTTTATGTGGGACTATTTTAGAACACGGCCTGCAACACAAAATAGAGGAGGTGTTCGAAGAAATCCAGCGCAGCAATATGAGCAAATTGGGTGCCGATGGCAAACCCATTTACCGCGAAGATGGCAAAGTGCTTAAAGGGCCCAACTACTTCAAACCCGATATCGAAACGATTCTAAATTCCTAATCAAACCACAGGATACCGCCATCCAAAAGGATCCTCGGCCCTGTTGTATTGGATGTCGAACATGGCTTTCTTCAAGGACATTGCATAACTGTTTTCCAACTCTGGAAGGTTGTAGACCGTGCCTCGGTAACTGAATGCGGTAACTTGGCTTATGACCGCTGCCGTACCGGAACCGAAGACCTCCATAAGATTGCCTTGGTGGTGTGCCTCCAGAATTTCATCGACGGAAATGGGCCGCACTTCCACGGAAAGTCCGCGGTGTTTGGCCAAATCGATTAAGCTCTTCCGGGTAACGCCATCCAGGATCCGTTCGCTGGTTGGTGCCGTGATGAGGGTGTCTTTTATGCGAAAAAACACATTCATGGTTCCGGCTTCCTCGAGGTATTTATGTTCGTGGGAATCGGTCCAAATTACCTGCTGGAATCCTGCTTCCTTAGCGAGGTTGGTAGGATAAAACTGTGCGGCATAGTTCCCGGCCGCCTTGGCAAAGCCCACCCCGCCATCGACGGCACGGCTGTATTTTTCGGCAATCTGTACCTTCAAAGTTCCGGCATAATAGGCATTGACGGGAGACATGATGATCATAAATTTGTAGGCATTGGATGCCGAAGCTGAAACACAGGGCTCCGTAGCAATGACAAAGGGACGGATGTAGAGCGAACTGTCGCTTTTGGAAGGTACCCAATCGCGGTCCAATTTCAACAATTGTTCCAGGGCTTCCATGAACAGTTCTTCCGGAAATTCAGGAATCGCCAACCGTTTGGACGACTTGTTGATGCGCCGGGCATTTTCCAGGGGGCGGAACAAAAACACGGAGCCTTCGGCATCCTTATAAGCCTTCATGCCTTCAAAAACCGCTTGGCCATAATGAAATACCTTGGCAGAGGGATCCAAGGAAATGGGACCATACGGTTTGATAGTGGGCTGTCCCCAGGCTCCGTTCTTGAAATCGCATTCAAATAGGTGATCGGTAAAGGTGGTTCCGAAGACCAATTGATCGAAATTTACCTGCCCAATTCGGGAAGTGGCACATTTCTCAATTTTCAGGGAATGGGATGTGGTAAGGCTCATGTGTTGTGTTTAGATTTCAAAATTAGGCAAAAAAATGGCCATTTAAAACCCAAAAAAAGAATAAAATTCCTGAAATTTGAAGCTGTAAATTTAAATCCAGTACGACCATGAAAAATCTTTCATACCTCTTCGTTTTTGCTGTGCTTTTGGTGGCATGTAAAAATACTACAGAATCGACCGATGTTACCGCGGAAGCGACTCCCGATGAAATGCAAGCCCCTCAATACCAAAGTTTCGGCGATAAAATTGACGACGCCAATGTAATAACCATGGACGAGATGAAGGCCAAGTATGCCTCTATGCACCTAGGAGATACGGTGGATGTAAAATTTACGTCCAAGGTAAACAGTGTATGCCAGGCCAAGGGCTGCTGGATGCGGTTGGATTTGGGAGAGGCCGAATCGTTTGTAAAGTTCAAGGACTATGCTTTTTTTATGCCGAAAGACATAGCAGGGCAAGAAGTAATTGTTGAAGGCAAAGCCTATGTGGAAGAGACTTCTGTGGAAGATTTGAAACATTTTGCCAAAGATGCTGGGAAGACCCAGGAAGAAATCGATGCCATTACCGAACCCGAAAAAACCTTCGCCTTTTTGTCTTCGGGAGTACTGATCCCTGAAAAGCAATAGGGTGAAACGCCAATTTCTCACAACGGGAGATGGGTCTGTTACCATCTACCTCCCGGAGTGGAACGAACACTATCATTCCAAACATGGGGCCATTCAAGAGGCCCTTCATGTTTTTATAGCACAGGGACTTCGCCATTACCAAAAGACTAACAATCCCTCCGTGATTGCCCTTTTGGAAATTGGATTTGGAACCGGACTTAACGCACTGTTATCCCAACAATTTGCCGAAGGGAACAACCTGCAATTGAACTACACGGGGGTCGAAGCCTACCCTATAGCCCCTGAGGAGGTTTTTCAATTAAACTATGCTAAACTCTTGAATGTTCCCCAACCGATGTTGCACAGCTTACACACCACACCTTGGGAAGTCCCGTGTCAGATTTCCTCAAATTTTACCCTCACAAAACAGCAAAAAAACTTTTTGGAGATCGATGGGGTGGCCCTGTACGATCTTGTCTATTTTGATGCGTTTGGAGCCCGTGTGCAACCCGAGCTGTGGACGGAGAAAGTGTTTGCCAAAATGTTCAAGGCTTTAAAGCCCAAAGGCATGTTGGTCACTTATGCGGCAAAAGGGAGCGTGCGTAGGGCTATGCAGGCAGTAGGTTTTGAAGTGAGTCGACTTCCTGGCCCACCTGGAAAACGTGAAATGCTTCGATCTGTAAAACCATGATTGCCCAAAACCCTAAGGTTCCGTTAAGGGTCGTGTATTTTTTGGGGATTCGTCGTAACTTTATGGAAATCGTTGCAAGATGAAATTATTGATTGCCGGTGCAACCGGATTGATTGGCAAAGCTTTGGTTGCGGAATGTCGAGAAGCAGGCATCGAAGTGCACTACCTTACTACCCAAAAGGAAAAGATCGAAGAAAAAGAGGGGTGCCGTGGTTTTTTTTGGAACCCTAAGAAAGGCATTCTGGATGCAGAAGCTTTGGAAGGAGTTTCGGCAATTATTAATCTGGCAGGAGCATCCATTACCAAAAGATGGACGTCGCGTTACAAAAAGGTCCTACTACAAAGCCGTATTGAAACCGCTAGGGCTCTTCATCAAGCGCTCCAACAAAACAGGCATCAGGTTTTGCACTATATTTCAGCAAGTGGTATCAGCATCTATCCGAGTTCGCTGGTACAGTTGTACCACGAAAATGAAACCGCCATTTCGGAGCATTTTTTGGGAGCGGTGGTGGTACAATGGGAAGCAGCAGCTGATGCTTTTGAGGGTTTGGGGATAAAAGTGACCAAGGTACGTACAGGTATTGTCCTTTCTAAGGATGACGGGGCCTTGCCCAAAATGCTCAAGCCAATTAAAATGGGCTTGGGAGCTGCATTGGGTACCGGCGAACAATGGCAATCCTGGATTCACATTTCGGACATCGCAGGAATCTACCTACACCTGCTCCAACACCAACTGGAGGGTGTGTTCAATGCAGTATCGCCCAACCCGGTTACCAATAAAAAGATGACCTTATTGCTTGCGCAGCAGTACCAAAAAAATATTTGGTTGCCCAATATACCCAAATGGTTTTTGCGGTTGATTCTTGGGGAAATGGCCGACATCGCACTGGAAAGTCAGTTGGTGGCCTCCGAAAAGTTATTGGATGCTGGGTACCGTTTCCATTTTGTGAACCTGGAAAATGCCCTAGAGGATTTGTTGGGGTAAAAAAGTGGGGGCGGCCAAAGGCCGCCTCCACAAAAAGTCCCAATTCACTGGGTATTAGTTTTTCTTTGCCATTAGGACAAAGGTCAAATCGATATTGTCGTTGATGAATTTGTCACCCAAGTTGTCGAAAACGGACTTGGAACCAAAATTCACGCCCCACTTGGTGCGGTCGATGGAAAAGGTTTCACTTTCGATACCAACAGAATCTTCGCCTACTTTCACGGTTGCTGGAAAGCTGATATGATTGGTAGTTCCTTTTAAGGTAAGGTTGCCCTCCATCATCGTTTTGCCATCAACTTCCTGGATTCCGGTAAGTTCGAAGGTGGCAGTAGGGAATTCATTTACATTGAAAAAGTCTCCCTCTTTTCCTTCTGCGGTTCCTTTAAGGTGAGCCTCCAGGTTATCTTTCATGCCGCCTTCCAAATCGGTATCGGTAATGGTATTCATGTCGATGGTAAATTTTCCAGCTTCTATCTTTCCGTCTTTTACTGTAACGGCTCCATCGGAGAGCATTACAGTACCGGTGTGCGTTCCAGTGGGTTTGGAGCCGGACCACTTGATGACCGAGTTCTCTGTGTTTACGTTGAAGGTCACCGACATTTCTGATGCCTCGGCCACAGCTTGGGCTTCGCCCGTTTCGGCTTCATTTTCGGTGTTCTTGCACGAAATCAGGGCCAAAAGGGCCAAGGTGAATAGGTTTATTTGAATGATTCTTTTTTTCATGGTAGTGTTTGTTTCAGTTAAACCACAAAAATAATTTCATCAAAATTATTTCATCTTAAAATTGTACTAAAATTATGTAGTGACATTTTGACATTTTCTTTCAAATGGCAGTACTTTTGCTACCTTGAAAACGATTAAGAGACAAACCCATGAGCAAGAAGAACAAGGAAAAAGTGGCGGTAGCCGAGGAAGCTCCCCAAGCGCCCAATGCTACCCAAAAAAATGAAAAGAATGAGCTGCCCGAACCCAGTCCGCTGGAATTGCTGCAAGATGAAATGGAAAAGGAAAAGGACCGTTATTTGAGGCTTTTTGCCGAATTCGAAAATTACAAAAGACGCACGGGGAAGGAACGTTTGGAATTGTTCAAAACAGCGAGTCAGGACGTCATGGTGTCTTTGTTGCCTATTTTGGACGATTTTGAGCGGGCACTAAAGGAAATTGAAAAAAGTGAAGAAGATACCCTCTTCAAGGGCGTGGAATTGATTCATCAAAAGTTAAAGGAAACCCTCCGCCAAAAAGGATTGGAAGTTGTGGTTACGCAGGCAGGGGATGACTTTGATTCGGAATTGCATGAAGCTGTGACCCAAATTCCCGCACCATCCGACGACTTAAAGGGGAAAATTGTGGATGTATTGGAAAAAGGATACCAACTGGGCGAAAAAATCATTCGGTATCCTAAAGTTGTAACCGGACAGTAAGATGAAGGAAGATTACTACGAAATATTGGGAGTTTCCAAAAATGCTACGGCGGCCGAGATCAAAAAGGCCTACCGGAAAAAAGCCATAGAATACCACCCAGACAAAAATCCAGGCGATGCCAAAGCCGAAGAGCTATTCAAGAAAGCGGCTGAAGCTTATGAAGTCCTAAGCGATCCCGATAAAAGGGCCCGATACGACCAGTACGGCCACCAAGCCTTTGAAGGAGCAGGATTTGGCGGTGGCGGAATGAATATGGAAGATATTTTCAGTCAGTTTGGTGATATCTTCGGAAGTGCTTTTGGAGGAAGTTTTGGCGGTTTTGGTGGTTTTGGCGGTGGCGGCCAACGCCGGGTTAAAGGGAGCAACTTGCGCATTCGTGTAAAACTTACCTTGGATGAAATCGCCCATGGAGTGGAAAAGAAACTCAAAGTAAAGCGTAAAAAGCAAGCTGCTGGCACCACCTATAAAACCTGCCCCACATGCAATGGCATGGGGCAAGTAACCAAAATCCAGAATACCATTCTGGGGCGTATGCAAACTTCCACCACATGTGGCACTTGTAGGGGTGCGGGCCAAATCATCGATCAAAAACCGGCCAATGCCGACTCCGATGGGATGGTTGCTACGGACGAAACGGTGTCTATCAAAATACCTCCGGGAGTGGTTGATGGCATGCAGCTGAAGGTTTCCGGAAAAGGAAACGAGGCCCCTGGCAATGGAATTAGTGGCGATTTGCTAGTGGTTATTGAGGTGGAACCCCATCCTCACCTGCAAAGGGAAGGCGATAATTTGCATTACGATCTGTACATCAGTTTTTCTGAAGCAGCCTTGGGAACCTCCAAGGAGATCGATACGGTTTCCGGTAAAGTACGTATCAAAATAGATTCTGGAACGCAAAGTGGAAAGATATTGCGACTCCGAAATAAAGGGATTCCGAGTATCAATGGCTATGGAACGGGGGACTTGTTGGTTCATGTAAATGTTTGGACTCCAAAAGCTTTGTCGAAAGAACAACGGGAATTCTTTGAAAAAATGAAGAACGACGAGCACTTCATTCCCAAGCCCGAAAAAGAGGATAAATCGTTTTTTGAGAAGGTGAAGGATATGTTTTCCTAAAATCCCCCTTTTTAATATTTTTTTACCTATATTTGAATGTCGCTTTCCTCAAAAGCGATAATTTTTCTTTTTCATAGCAATTTTTTCCCACCCCTGATTCTGTCAGGGGTGGGTTTTTTTAGGGCAGTAGTATCTTTTGTTCCATTGTAACAAATTGCCAGAAAACCCTACCAACACGATAAAATTGTCTTAAATAGTTTTATTGCTTGTCACGTATCCTATAACTTTACGAATCAAAATTATTTTATGGAAAACTTGCTTGTGGCCCAAAATGTATCCAAATCCTTTGGAACGTTCCGAGCACTCAACGATGTTTCAATCCAAGTCCCCAAAGGCAGTATTTTTGGACTTTTGGGACCCAATGGGGCGGGAAAAACCACCTTTATCCGTATCATCAACCAAATTACTTTACCGGACTCTGGTCAAGTGCTTTTGGACGGAGTACCCCTTCAGCCCAACCACATACAACACATAGGGTACTTGCCCGAAGAACGGGGGTTGTACAAATCGATGAAAGTAGGGGAGCAGGCCATTTATCTTGCCCAACTGAAGGGTCTTTCCAAAGCCGAGGCCAAAGTGCGTTTAAAGCATTGGTTTGAACGTTTGGAAATTGGGGATTGGTGGAACAAGAAAATTCAGGAATTGTCCAAGGGGATGGCGCAGAAAATCCAGTTTGTGGTCACGGTTTTGCATCAGCCCAAGTTGCTCATTTTTGATGAACCTTTCAGTGGTTTCGATCCCATCAATGCCAATCTGATTAAGGATGAAATTTTAAAACTTCGCGACGAAGGCGCCACGGTTATTTTTTCAACCCACCGTATGGAGTCGGTTGAGGAAATGTGCGATCACATTGCCTTGATACACAAATCCAATAAAATCCTGGACGGGAAATTAATCGATATCAAAAGGGCTCACCGATCCAATACCTACGAAATAGGGCTTCTTGCAGGGGATCAATCTAAAGTAGCTGCCCAATTGGAGGCGAAGTTTGAAACGACCCCCGCCACCTTTAAAACCATCAACGACGAACTGCAGTACCGCATCAAGATAGCGCCCAACGAGTCGCCCAACAATCTGCTGACTTTCCTAACAACCTTGGGGGAAGTGACCCATTTTGAGGAAGTGGTTCCTTCGGCCAACGATATTTTCATTCAAACCGTAAAAAACAATTAACATGGGCATGAACCATTTACCCTTAATTATTAAACGGGAATATTTGAATAAGGTGCGCAACAAGGCGTTTATCATCATGACGTTCCTAAGCCCTTTGCTGATGATAGGGATTTTTAGTTTGGTTGCCTACCTATCGCAACTCAACAACGATAAGGTTCGCACCATTTCGGTATTGGATGAAAGCGGATGGTTTGCCAACCAGTTTGAGAATAAGGACAACTTCAAGTTTAATATTTTGAAAGACATCGACCTGGAATCGGCCCAAAAGGCAACACAGGATTCCGAGGTTTATGGCTTGTTGTACATCCCAAAAACAGCTTCTATTGATGAACTCTCCAAAAAAATCACGTTCTATTCGGAAGACACCCCGTCCTTGATTGTAATGGACAATATTGAAGATGTGATTCAGTCTAAGGCCAATGCCCTAAAACTTACCGAAGCAGGTCTGGATGCGGAACAAATAAAAAACCTAAGGGTAAAAATCGATACCCAACTTAAAACCTTTGGGGGCGAGGAAACTTCCAAGTTGGGTTCGGGATTGAAGCTTATTTTTGGAGGCCTTGCCGGGTATTTGCTTTTTATGTTCATCATCATTTACGGGAACATGATCATGCGCAGTGTCATTGAGGAAAAAACCAGTCGCATTATCGAAGTAATCATTTCCTCGGTGAAGCCTATCAAATTGCTTTTGGGGAAAATAGTTGGAACGTCCCTTGCGGGCGTTACCCAATTTGTGGCTTGGGTTGTTTTGTTGGGGGTCATGAGCATTGTGGTTCCTTCGATCCTTGGGATTGATGTTTCGTCCGTGCAATCCCAGCAGCAAGAAGCCCTTGTACAGCTTCAAAACAATCCCGGGGGTATGGAAGGGGTAGTTGCCGATGTCATGAAGGAATTGCCCAATCTTCCTGTAGCCAATTTGATTGTGATGTTCATCCTGTTTTTTATTGGGGGCTACCTGTTATATGCCTCCATGTACGCAGCCATTGGGGCGGCGGTCGATAGTGAAACCGATACCCAACAGTTTATGCTGCCCATGCTGTTACCGCTAATCCTTGCGGTCTATGTTGGATTTTTTACGGTCATCGAAGACCCCCACGGAACGGTTTCCCAAGTTTTCTCGTACATCCCGTTCACCTCGCCCGTAGTGATGTTGATGCGGATTCCCTTTGGGGTGCCGTTATGGCAACAAATTATTTCGGTTGTCATATTATTTGCTACCTTTATGGGAACCGTTTGGTTTGCTGCCAAAATTTACCGCGTGGGAATTTTGATGTACGGAAAAAAACCCAGCTACAAGGAGCTCATCAAATGGCTTAAGTATTAAGCATGCAAGAGGCGGTTACTGAAAAAATTTCTGAAGTTGTAAAAGTCGATATTTGGGGAACTATCAAGGATGTTCTCAATTGGGGGTATCATGTGGGTGAAGGCGAAAAACAAATCCACATTACCATAGGGCTGCTCTTATTGATTGCAGTTTCCTTTGTAGTTACCACATTCCTGCTTAAATGGATCCGGATGATCTACACCCGGAAAATGACAGAAACCGATACCCAAAAATTCATCAGTGTTTTCAAGTTCATCAAGTACATTGTATACGTAATCGTAGTGTTTACCGTAATGAGCCTTGCCGGGGTAAATGTAACCCCAGTATTGGCGGCATCTGCGGCATTGTTGGTTGGGGTAGGTTTGGCGTTGCAGGAATTGTTCCAGGACATCATTGGTGGGATTTTCATCATTGTGGATAAATCCCTTTTGGTGGGCGACGTAATAGAAATCAATGGAAAGGTGGGACGTGTCATCGACATCAAGTTGCGAACCACCAGGGCCATAACGAGGGACGACAAGATTTTTATCATCCCCAACCATAAGTTCATTAGCGATACCATTTACAACTACACACAAAACCACAAGCAAACCCGCGAATCGGTGAGTGTTGGTGTGGCTTATGGGAGCGATACCCAATTGGTGAAGGAATTGTTGCTGAAAAGCGTTACCCAGGACAATCGCATCCTAAAACGCCCAAAGCCTTTTGTGTTGTTCGAGGATTTTGGGGATTCGGCCCTTATGTTCAGCATTTATTTCTTTATTTCCGACAGCTTCATCGATCCTGCCATCAAAAGCGATATCCGTTTCCGCATCGATCAACTCTTTCGCGAAAACAACGTTACCATTCCGTTCCCACAACGCGATGTGCATCTTTTCCAAACCGGGAAGTGAGTGGCTATTTATGAAAATCTTAGCGAAATTTGGCTTTGCGTCTAAAGAATACTTGTTATTTTAGAACCTTCAAAAACATGTAAATGTCCAAAATACTGATTATTGAAGACGAAGCAGCGATTCGTCGGGTACTCGTTAAAATTTTATCGGAAGAAAATGAAGGATACGAGGTTGCCGAAGCTGAAGACGGGCTCGTAGGCATCGAAAGCATCAAAAAAGAGGACTATGACCTTATTCTGTGCGACATCAAAATGCCCAAAATGGACGGCGTGGAAGTATTGGAAGCAGTAAAGAAACTGAAACCCGAAATACCCATTGTAATGATTTCCGGGCATGGCGATTTGGATACGGCCGTCAATACGATGCGACTTGGGGCGTTCGATTATATTTCAAAACCTCCCGATCTAAACCGACTGCTCAATACCGTGCGGATTGCATTGGATCGTAAGGAATTGGTGGTGGAAAATACCCGACTCAAAAAGAAAGTAGGTCAAAAATATGAAATGGTTGGTGCCTCGAATGCCATCGCCCAAATTAAGGACATGATCGAAAAAGTAGCCCCAACCGAAGCCCGTGTGCTCATTACGGGCCCCAACGGTACCGGTAAGGAATTGGTGGCACATTGGTTGCATCAAAAAAGTGAACGGGCCAACGGTCCCATGATTGAAGTAAATTGTGCAGCCATCCCTAGTGAGTTGATTGAAAGCGAATTGTTCGGGCACGTCAAAGGGGCCTTTACTTCGGCTGCAAAAGACCGTGCCGGAAAATTTGAAGCTGCCAACGGGGGAACTATTTTTTTGGATGAAGTAGGCGACATGAGTCTCTCGGCACAGGCCAAAGTATTGCGGGCACTTCAGGAAAACAAAGTACAACGTGTGGGGAGCGATAAGGATATTAAGGTAGATGTACGAGTCATTGCCGCAACCAATAAGGATTTGAAAAAGGAGATTGAGGAAGGCAGGTTTCGGGAAGACCTTTACCACCGTTTGGCCGTAATTTTGATTCGAGTTCCAGCACTTAACGAAAGAAGGGACGACATCCCATTGTTGGTGGATTATTTCACCCAAAAAATTGCCGAGGAACACGGCACCTCCGAAAAGAAATTTTCGGAAAAGGCACTGAAATTACTCCAAGACTATGACTGGACCGGCAACATCCGCGAACTCCGAAATGTCGTGGAACGTTTAATCATTTTGGGCGGTAAGGAAGTTTCGGAAAACGACGTCAAATTGTTTGCAAGCAAATAACCATCATGATAAAAATCAAAAGCGAACAGTATTACATTCAACCCCACACCGCAATAAAGAATCTGAGTACCTATGAGGATTTTGGGCTGTCGGAAAAAGTGCTGGAAGAACAGCTCGAAGACACCCGAAAAAAGTTGGGCGAACTTCAAGATACGTTGTATGCTCATGGTAAGTATGCCGTTCTGGTATGTTTACAGGGCATGGATACTGCGGGTAAGGACAGTCTGGTGCGGGAAGTTTTCAAGGACTTCAATGCAAGGGGGGTGGTTGTGCACAGTTTCAAGGTTCCTACTGAATTGGAACGGAAACACGATTATTTGTGGAGGCATTACATTGCGCTTCCTGCCCGTGGAAAATTTGGGGTCTTCAACCGTACACATTACGAAAATGTATTGGTGACCCGGGTGCATCCCGGATATATTTTGGGGGAATACCTGCCAAACGTGAAGTCGGTCAAAGACATTGACGATGCCTTTTGGGAAAACCGCTTCGAGCAAATCAACGCCTTTGAGAAAATCATTTCCCAAAATGGAACCATTATTTTCAAGTTTTTCCTGAATTTATCCAAGGAAGAACAAAAAAACAGGCTCCTCCGGCGCCTAGAGAAAAGGGAAAAGCATTGGAAATTCTCTCCAGACGATTTAAAGGAACGCGAGTTGTGGGAGGCCTATCAGGCCTGTTATGAAGACGCAGTTAACAGAACTTCCAAGCCACATGCCCCTTGGTACAACATTCCTGCCGATAACAAACCGGCTGCCCGTTTGTTGGTGGCATCCATTTTGCTAACGGTACTTCAAGCCTACACGGATATTAAGGAACCCGATTTGGACCCTGATGTGAAAGCCAAAATTGACGAATACAAAGAACAACTGGAACATGAATAATACTTTTTTAAATTCCCTTTTGGTGGGAATAGTCCTTTTAATGGGGATACCTGCCGCCGCCCAGCAAGTCAATAAGAAAGACTCTACTATGTTGCGCCAAATCTTTGATATGGCGCTCTTGGAGGGGAAAAGCTACGATTGGCTGGACGACCTGTCCAATAAAATTGGCGGGCGCCTCTCTGGCTCATTGGAGGCCGAAAAGGCCATAGCGTTTACTAAGGAAGAATTGGAGAAGTTGGGCCTGGACAGGGTATGGCTGCAGCCGGTGATGGTTCCCAAATGGACCCGAGGGGTTCCCGAATATGCCTTTATTGAAACGGCACCTGGGATTACCACCCTGGCCAATATTTGTGCCTTGGGGGGGTCTGTGGCAACCCCAGACGGGGGGCTCAAGGCCCAAGTGGTAGAGGTGCAGGGCTTAGACGAACTTGAAAAGTTGGGTAGGGAAAAGATTGAAGGAAAGATTGTGTTTTACAATCGTCCCATGCAAGCCAACCTCATTGCAACGTTCAATGCCTACGGAGGATGTGTGGATCAACGGTATTCCGGGGCTAAGGAAGCTGCAAAGTATGGTGCGGTTGGAGTCGTGGTCCGTTCCATGAACTTGCGCCAAGACGATTTTCCCCATACTGGGGCCATGTCCTATGGAGATACCCCCGAAAAGTTGCGCATTCCTGCCTGTGCCATCAGTACTAATGGAGCCAACTACCTGAGTGCCGCCCTTAGCTTAAAACCCGATTTGCTCTTTTATTTCAAACAAACCTGTAAGATGTACCCCGATGTGCAATCCTACAACGTCATTGGGGAAATCACAGGAAGTGAATTTCCTGACCGATACATGGTGGTGGGAGGACATCTGGATTCTTGGGACCTTGCGGACGGTTCCCACGACGATGGCGCCGGTTGCGTCCAATCCATGGAAGTGCTTCGTTTGTTCAAAAAGCTGAATTACAAACCCCGTCATAGCATTCGGGTGGTGCTGTTCATGAATGAAGAAAACGGACTTCGGGGTGGAACAAAATATGCCGAAGAAGCCAAGGCTAAAAATGAACCCCATGTCTTTGCCCTCGAAAGTGATGCGGGAGGTTTTACACCCCGTGGTTTTTCTTTTGATAGCGATGAGGCCAATTTCAATAAAGTGTTAAGCTGGGAACCGTTGTTCAAACCCTATTTGATCCATTATTTCGAAAAAGGAGGCAGCGGCGCTGACATAGGTCCCCTTAAAAACGGAAAGATGGTGTTGGCTGGACTTCGCCCCGACTCCCAGCGCTATTTTGATTACCACCATGCCGCAAACGATACTTTTGATGCGGTCAATAAACGGGAATTGGAATTGGGCGCTGCCTCCATGGCGAGTTTAATGTATCTATTTGATACGTATGGAGTCCAAACAGGCCCCGCTTCGAAAAAATAAATCCTTTTTTGGATATCCCTTCATTGGTTTATGAATCCCTTGATTTTTCAAGGGATTTTTCCATTTCAAGAGGTTAATCTTCTTCGGCTGGCAAAGTAAACTATTATCGGGAATTACCTAAAACCTTCATTTATAAAAAACAAATTGTATCTTTAAGTTAGCAGAATGGAACACTAACCCATGGGCAGATACAGATACATACAGCTAGTATGGGTATGGATTACCCTCCTTGTTTTGTGGACTCCCGACAATACTTTACGGGCTTCCAACAAACTCCAAGGCGGTATTGTCGTAAAGCCGGCCGCAGACGAAGCCATGTTTAGTGAGGACTCCCTGCAGCTCTATAAGGAACGTGCCATCCTAGCGGCCAGGGAAAATAAGGTGGAGGATGCTGCCTATTATGCCGAGCTGTATGTTAAATATGCCGCAGAACCTTCGTTCTTGGAATCGCGTTACTTTCATAATGTTTCACAAAGCGATGCGTTTCAAAGTTTGATAAAATCCTACTCCTTCCGATTTGATTGGATTAACTTTTTTTATCTGTTCTCGGCGTTAACGGGCTTTTTCATTGGCACTATCTTACTGCTGAAAAGGGGTCAGGATCGGGTGTCCAAATTGTTGATCAGTACCTTTGTGCTCATTCACTCGGTGTTCATTTTTGATATCTTTCTCTACAACACCAATTTAAGGTTCAAGGCTCCGCATGTATTGTACATGTCGGGTTCGTTTTCGTACCTCTACGGTCCTTTGATTTATTTCTACTTTAAACGGATTACTACCAAATACCAATTCCAAAAATGGGACCTCTTGCATTTACTGCCAACGGCATTGGCTTTCTTGGTATTGCTTCCCATCTATTTGCTGCCAGAGAGCGAGAAGGTAAAGGTCATGTTCAATGTAGGAAATTTTGACCGCATACCGTACCTCTATGGATTTGTATCGGCAAAAATTGTCTCTCTTTCAATCTATGGGTTTTTAATTATACGGCAGTATTTCAAAAACAAGGAATTCAAAACCTATACCCTGGAAGCACAACGCTGGATCAATGCCCTGGTTACCCTGGGAGGGGCGTATGTGCTGTCTTACTTGGTGTACGGGATGACCATTTCGGGATGGATTCCACGATCCGAATTCCTCTACCACTTGCAAATCATTGCCATGGCTGGTATGGTACTCTACATTGGTTACGTGTCGTATTTACGGCCCAGCCTTTTTGCCGCCAGTTTTGGAAAGAAAATTGAAAAATATACCAAGTCAGGGCTTACGGCCAACTATTCCCTGGAACTGAAATCCCATCTGGTCCAATTGCTGGAAGTAGAGAAGCTATACCTTCAAAATGATATTAAGTTGGACGAATTGGCCGACCGATTGGGAACTACACGGCACAATGCCTCCCAGGTCATCAATGAACACTTTGGTCTAAATTTTTTCGAATTGATCAACAAATACCGCATCCAGGATGCTGTGGAAATCCTGGAACAAAACCAAAATCGCAATATCATTGATGTGGCCTATGAAGTGGGCTTCAACAACAAGGTAACCTTCAACAAATCCTTCAAGAAGTTCCTTTCGCAAACACCCTCTCAGTACTTGGGGAACCTAAAGGCCTCCTAATTTTTTTGAAGTCTGGCCGTTTGGCAGGATGGCTTTTCCTAAATTTGTCCCTCAATTAAAAAAGCGTGCTGCACCAATACACCAAGGAATTCCGTTACAACATTCAATTGGCTACCCCGGTCATTTTGGGGATGCTGGGCCATACACTTGTGGCCTTTGTGGACAATGTGATGGTGGGGCAACTGGGCACGGCCGAATTGGCTGCCGTATCTCTTGGCAATAGCTTCATGTTTATCGCTATGTCCTTGGGCATCGGTTTTTCCACGGCCATTACCCCTTTGGTGGCCGAGGCCGATGGCGAAGGAAACCTGGAAACGGGTAAAGCCTCTTTCAAGCATGGGTTGTTTTTGTGTACCGTTTTGGGGATTGTATTGTTTTTGATGGTATTTGCCGCACGACCACTGATGCACATCATGAAACAACCCCCGGAGGTCGTGGAGTTGGCCATGCCCTATTTAACGCTTGTCGCCATCTCGTTGGTGCCTTTGGTGATATTTCAGGCCTTCAAACAATGCAGCGACGGCCTTTCCATGACCAAATACCCTATGTACGCCACCATCATTGCCAATGTGGTGAACGTGGTGCTCAATTATATTTTCATTTTTGGAAAACTGGGCATGCCACAGTTGGGGGTGGTTGGTGCTGCCATTGGTACCCTGGCTTCCCGAGTCATCATGGTGGCCTACCTATGGAACTTAATGTCCAAGCACTACAAATCGAAGTACTATGTAACCCACATCAAATTCTTTAAGCTTACGCACTCCATGCTCAAAAAACTTTTGGGGTTGGGTTTCCCTTCGGCCTTGCAGATGTTCTTTGAAGTCGCCATTTTTACAGCGGCGATTTGGCTTTCCGGTATTTTGGGCAAAAACCCCCAAGCGGCCAACCAAATAGCACTAAACCTTTCTTCCATGACCTTCATGGTGGCCATGGGTTTCAGCGTAGCAGCCATGATTCGGGTGGGCAACCAACGCGGCTTACAGCGGTTTCGCGAATTGCGCCGCATTGCCTTTTCCATCTTTCTGCTCACCGCTATTTGTTCGGTAGTTTTTGCGCTTGCCTTTTTTCTGTTGAATGGACAGTTGCCCAAATTGTACATGGACCTGGGCGATGCCGAAAATTTTGTGGACAACTACCAAGTATTGGAAATAGCCGCAAAACTCATGATTATTGCCGCCATTTTCCAAATAAGTGACGGATTGCAAGTGGTGGCCTTGGGAGCCCTTCGTGGGATGCAAGACGTAATGATCCCCACTTGGATTACCTTTTTTGCTTACTGGTTGGTAGGCTTTCCCATTTCCTACTACCTGGGCATGTATACGGCCTATGGCAGTTCGGGCATTTGGATCGGACTCTTAGCCGGGCTTACCGTTTCGGCCGTACTGCTCTTCATTCGCTTTCAGTACCTCTCCAAAAAAATGATTGTGGATTGAAAATGACTGGGTAAAGAACAAACCTTTTTAGTTCTTTTTGTAAATCCATTCCATCACCACGCATACCCCAATCACCGATAGGGCTACAAACACCCCTTCCTGATTGGAGCCGTATTCCTGCTGCAGCATCACCCCCAAGGCGATCAAACAAAGCAAAGTACCCAATAAGGGTAGGGTTTTGTTACCACTAATGGCTGTGGCCTTTTTATACCCCACCCAGTTCACCATGGCAAAGACTACCAGAAACCCGACACTCCCAGCGGTGGAGATACTTTCCAGTTTCAGGAAATTGGACAGGACCAGTGTAGCAACCGTAGTAATGAACAAGCCGATGGGCTGGTTCCAGAGTTTAAAGGTGAGTTGGTGGGGGAGTTCGTCGTCCTCCGCAATTTCATAGCTCACCCGACTTCCCCCATACAGCGAGGCGTTGATGGCCGAAAACGTGGAAATCAAAGCCGCTACCGTAATAATGGTGAAGCCAATGGTGCCCAACTGCGGTTTGGCAGCCTCGGCCAATACATAATCCTGGGCCTTCGCAATTTGTTCGAAAGGCAGCGAAGCTACCGTCACTGCAGCAATGACCATGTAAAGTACCAAGACGAATAGCACCGACAACAAATAGGCCCTAGGGACCAATTTTTTAGGGTTTTTGAGGTCGGGTACGGCATTGGCAATTAGTTCAAAACCCTCGTACGCAAGGAAAATGACCATCCCGCCTGTAAGGATCTTTAAGGGCGACTCCCATTGGGACACCGACAATTGCTGCAGGTTGGGGTTCCCAAAGAGCCCGTAGAGGCCTACCCCCACAAAAGCTATGAGGATAAGGAGTTTGATGACCACGGCATACGACTCGATGCGTCCCACCAACTGGATGCTGAAATAGTTGATGGCCGCTGCTAGCACCACCACCCCGCTAGCATAGAGGTGGAAATCGAGGGCCTGGTCCCCAAAAGAATGCAGATTGGGGGCATACGACCCAAAAGCCGAGGCGTAGAGCGAAAGCATGATGATGTAGCTTACCCATAACAGGTTGTTCAGGGCACCACTGAATAGGGTTTTCCCAAAACCTTGGTTGATGAATTTTACGGTACCACCCCTGTCCGGATAGGCCAAGGAGAGTTTGATGTAGCTGTACGAAGTAATTAAGGCCAGTAACCCGGCTAACAAGAAGGCGAGGGGAGTAGCTCCCTTGGACAGCGAAACAGCCAATCCCAGTACGGCAAAAATACCACCGCCCACCATGCCCCCAATCCCAATGGACATGGCTTCCAGCAGGCCTATTTTTTTATTGGTGGGTTTCACAGGGTTTTGTTAGGGGTTTCCGGACCTCGCTCCGTGAATTTAGGGTTAAATTTTCGTTTGGCCACCCATCTTCGTTTAAAAGTAAGGTACAAGAAATACCCAAATACCCCAAAGGTCAACACCATCAAGAACCACAGGTACCTATCGCGGGGCCGGTAAAACCGTTCGCGGAACAGTTCCCAGCCTACCAGCAGCAAAAAGAGTATTTGAAGGGTAATGAGCATCAAGGATCAAGGATACGATAAAAATTTGAATGGGGGAACGCTGGGGTCCTCAATCCAATCGGTAAAAGTTCTTTTCCGGTACCTTCAGGGTGGTGAGTTCTACCGTATGGCCGTCGGGGTCGTGGGTGTACAAGGAGTCGAAATAATGGTGGTTCTGCAGTTGGTAGTCCAGCCCTAAGGCCTCGTAGTATTGTTGGGCTTTTTCAAAAGCAGCACGGCTTAGGTTGAAGGCGAAGTGGTCTAGTTTCACGTTGCGGGAAGTGGCGTCCAGGGCAGGGTCGTCCAAACGGGCGGGAAAGAGGACTACCCCGCTTTTCCCGGAGAGCATAAAAATGGGGAAGGGGCCCCATTCCGGCAATTGGTATTTTTTAAGGCCCAGCACCTTTTCGTACCACGCCACCGACACCTCTAGGTCACGCACCCGCAGGGCGACGTGGTCTAGAAAATCGATGTGGAAGGGGTGGGGCATGGGTTTTGGGTTTTGTTTCTCATTGTTACAGTATACAGCTAATATAAATCACAATCTTCATAGGTACAATGTCCGTTTGCGTATTCATATATTTTTGGGAAGTGTTCCCTATTCCTTCACCCTCGTAAACAGGATGGTCGTAACGGGATTGAATTCCGTATGGCGTTGGCCGTCAAACGAAGGGTCCAGTTCAAAGTGGTCCTCGTCGATAAACCTTACGATGCACAGCAATAGCTTTTGGTCGTCGGGGTCTTCCAGGTTGGTCATGACCAGGTCCAGCTCGATGGGGTCTTTTTTGTCGTTCACTTCGAAGGTAAGCTGCAGCCGTTTGCCGTCCAGGTCAAATTCTTGGCCACCCATTACGTCCCCATCCACTTCGATGAACAGGAACCCATCCGGTTCGAAGGTAAGGTACCCAATTTGCTTGTTGTCCTCGCCCTCCCATTTGCCAAGAAATTTGGAGGTATCGTTTGCCACAACCATCGCAAAGAAGGGTAAAGCGAACAGGAGGAGCAGGAGTTTTTTCATCATCAGGGTTTTAGGGTTTTATTCTATGGTTTTTTAAAGATACCCCAATTTTCCACACCTCCAAACCGTCCCCGTCGGAAACGACCCTTTTTGCCGCTTTTTTCCACTTTCTGCACCTTTTTTCCACTTTTCGTCACTTTCGGTCACTTTTTGCAGCTTTTCGTCACTTTTCGTCACTTTGGGTACATTTGCGTCATCCATACACTTTCCATACACTATCCATACTGTATCCATACAGTATCCATACAGTTAGCACGTACTTAACACGCACTTGGAATGCCTTCGGTACCGTCAATTGGCTTGTGAGTACCTGTGGGGTGGGGGATTCCGGGTCAAGCCCGGAATTGGACCGAGCGTAAAGAATCACTCCAGTGGAGTGATTTAGCGAAGGAGCCAGACTGTCGCGTTGGCGTTGTTTAAGAGACCCTTCGCTTCGCTCTGAATGACATAGCAATGCCCAATTATTATTGTTTATTCGAGCAACGCCCGAACCCACTTTCTTTCAGGAGCGCAGCGACGCGGAGTTGGCAAGCCGGTTTTGCGCAGCAAAAATGCCTCAAGAAAGTGAAGAAGGTCCTTTTCTTTGCAACTTTCTTTTGGACCAGTCAAATGCGAAGCATTCATGAACTCCTCTAAAAAAATATTAAAGAGGTGAATAAAAGAAAGTTGAGAACAATTTCTGGCAATGCAAAAAAGAACATAAAAACAATCCTTACTCCCTACCAAAGCCGTATCAAAGGCGGTACAAAGCCGTACCAAAGGCGGTATAAAGGCGGTATAAAGGCGGTATAAGGGCGGTACTAGTGCGGTACTGGCTATTGTCTATGGCTATTTTTTATTGGGGTTCGTACGTTCCCTCAAAAGGGGATAACCCACGGATAACCCATGGATAACCCACGGATAACCCATGGATACCCCATGCATCACTCAACAACACCTAAAACGCCCCTCTCCTTCGGGGGGAAGGTGTCTGCAGAACGAAAGGGACCTTCCATACTTCAATTTCCAATTCCTACTTTTCCCTATCTTTGCCCCTACAACCCGTACACCATGGAACTACCCAAATTCCTTTTAGGCGATAACACGGACTTCCCGGACGCCATTTTCGTGATCCATACCGAGTTCCCCCGTTTCATCATCAACCTCGAAAACGACGAGGTGGAATGGCTGGAGGAGTTCGACGACCACGACCAAAAAGAACTGGAAACCGAGGCCGAGAACTACATCCGCGAGGCCACCGAATTCTACGACCGCGAAATAGGTCGCTACGACCACGATGCTTGATCGCCTGCAGGCATACGATACCCTACTTTTTCTCTTTCTCAATAACTTGGGAAGTGAGCCCTATGATGGCTTCTGGCTGGTCCTCACCAACAAATGGGCGAGCATTCCGCTGTACGTGGTACTGCTGTACCTAGTGTACCGCAAGTACGCCCTCAAGGGAACCTTGTGGGTGCTGTTGTGCGCCGCAGTCCTGGTTGCAGCTAGCGATCAGTTGGCTAATCTTTTCAAATACATTTTGGTACAACGTCCCCGTCCCTGCCAAGTGGATACCCTGAAGGAGCAAATGCGCTTGGTGGCACAGGTTTGCGGACGCTTTGGCTACTATTCAGCTCATGCCTCTGGCAGCATGGCCATAGCCGTGTTTATAGGATTGATCTTCAGGAGCCGTTACCGTTACCTACCCTTCATCTTACTACTTTGGGCGGTCCTCATTGGGTACAGCCGAATCTACTTGGGGGTGCATTACCCCTTGGATGTCATCTCGGGCATGGCCTTTGGAGGCTTTTTGGGGTGGTTAGCCTACCAACTGCAACAATGGGGGCAGCGACGTTTGGCTAAAGCCTAGGCTTCGGGTGCTTGCAATTCGGGTTTGGGGTAAAACAAGGCCTTTACCTCGGGCTTCATCAATTCCACCATTGTAAATACACCCAAGAGGATGCCCAGGACCCCGGTCAGGCAATTAAGGATGGCCACTACCAAGATGAAGTTGTAGTTCCGCACTTCCTTCAAATACTTAGCGGCCAACAAGGTTAAAACACCGAAGGTAAGCGTGAACAGCGTCAAGATCCCCCCGATGATGATGAATACATACCCAAAATTGAAGGGAAGGTCTTGCTCTTCTGCCGCCACTAGGCCTACAAAGAAGAAGCCAAAGCAGGCGTAGGCAATGAAGAAAAGCGATAACAGGAGTGTAAGGATCCCTTTTACCATAAATAGGAGGCTGAAGGTGCCAAGGTTGTGCGTTTTCATGAATGTGGGTTTGTGTAGCAGGTTAGTAGCAATAGGCAGTTATTTGTTACGCTCCAGCAGGTAGAAATCGCGCCACAACCGCGGACGGTGGGAGCGTTCCCCAGAGGCCTTGGGGTTCATGTCGTAGCGGGTAATCTTTTGGATGTGATACTCCTTGAACTGCCGTTGCAGTCGTTGTTGGTGTTCTTCCGAAACCAACAGCCCGAAACGGTCTTCCTTGGGGTATTCCACCTGGCCGTTTTCCGAAAGCACGGGGATGGGTTTGCCGTAGGCCCAGACCATCTCGGGGG
>Ga0209607_1000018_pt1 | contig 170896 bp, 156 predicted proteins | sample AD_UKC117_MetaG_FD_184413 | JGI IMG/M metagenome (GOLD analysis project Ga0209607, IMG submission 184413) | Active sludge microbial communities of municipal wastewater-treating anaerobic digesters from Hong Kong - AD_UKC117_MetaG (SPAdes)... | ecosystem: Engineered > Bioreactor > Anaerobic >... | reverse complement strand
GGAGCATAGCGACGCGGAGTTTTCGAGCGGTTTTTGCCATCGGCAAAAAATTCCTAAGCAAAGTCCCCTTTTCTTTTGGTTCGTTTTCTTTTGGGGAAGACAAATGCGAAGCATTCATGAATTCCTCTAAAAAAATATTCAGGTATGAATAAAAGAAAATGAACATACAAAAGATTTTCAACTTGGATTCCGGTTCAAGCCCGGAATGACAAGGTCGAGCGTCAAGAAAATGTCCAATGGACCTATTTAGCGAAGGAGCCAGACGGCGGGAGGCTATATGAAAGAGACCCCTTCGACAAGCTCAGGGTGACAATTTCTATTAGTATTGTTTATTGTTATTATTTATTCGGGCAATTCCCAAGAAAATATCAAATGTAAAAGGGTCCGAAAATCAAACTCCATCGGGCGTAAGCCCGAGAAATTGCGCCTCAGCTTCGACTTCGGGTCCCCGCTGGCCGAAGCCGAGAGGACAAGAAATGGATGTCTGAGCCCAAGGGGCGAGTTTCCGTTTCTTGCGAGGCAAGGCCCTAGCGGGAAATCGAAGATTCACGAGCACCAAATTATCCCATATAACTGTGCGAGTAAAACAAGCAGGTGCAGCGCTAGACCTTTTTGGTTCTTTTTCCGGCAATGGGAAAAAGAACATTGCAAATACAAAAAAAAGGGAGCGCTTTCGCGCTCCCTCTAGACCCCTTTTCAAAAGGCCCCTATCACTTCTTGACCAAAATCTTGGTCGCATGGATACGGTCGGTCACCACTTTCACAAAGTAGATACCGGCGCGTTGTCCACTGAAATCCACGGAAAGCGAATTCCTGTCCGTAAAACTGCCTTCGGCTACGGTATTGCCATAAATATCCAGGATCTGGTACTGCCCGTTTCCGGCAACATCCAAGACCATGTCGAATTGTCCTTCCGATGGGTTGGGCACCATCTGGAAGCCATAGCCAGTGTTTTCTGGACGGGCTTCGCCCTGTCCTTCTTCGTTGAATACCAACAGGAAGCGTTCCCCGCCTTCAAAAGTGCCTTTCTTGGCATCCTCCTGCACGATGTCGAACAGCATCGTTTCATCGGGACGCAAAGGTTCGCCCACTTCAAAACTCAAGGTCATGGAGTAGGTTTTTCCGTACTCTAAGGGCACTTTCCGGAAGACGGCTTCGTCTGAATAAACCACCACCAAGTTTTCATCCACCACTTCAATGCCAGGGCCTTCCAGCGAACCGGCTTGGTGCATCAACTCAAATAAGGCGGGTTCCATCTTAATCAGTGCCTTGCCACCATCAAAGAACTTACGGTCCACCTGCTCTCCAAACCCACGGTCGAAGAAACGGAGGTTGATGTACTTGCCATTGGGGTTGATGCCACGGATGAACACACTGGTTGGGGGTGGCAAATTATTGGGGTTGGTATCGTACACACTTACGTTTTTCCACGCAATGTTGTTGTTATTGCGCACGTTGGGGCTTACGCTACCTGCCACTTCATTGAACATGGGGTCGTTGGGCGACAGGATGCGGGACACCAAGCAAAAATGGTGCACGTCGTTGGTATAATCGGCGGGATTGGGCGGATACCAAGGGATTTCCACCGTAATGGACCCACCGGCTGGAATAGGCGGCAGGGTAGCCGTACCGATGATGTCCCCATGAAGCACACTATTCACACCCACATTCTGGTAATAATTATTGAAATGGGTAGGCCACTGCAAGCCTGTGGAGGCCTTGCTGAAATACACTTTCAGGACGGCACAGGTAGAAGTATTGCCACCGCGGTTGCGCACCTTTACATACACGCCATTGGGGGAGTACAATTTGTACTCGGGGTTCTCTGGAGTGGTCCCCCCATCCATATTCTGGCGTACCCAAATATCTTCACTGATCCACATAGGGCCGGTATCGGGATTGGGCTCCACTCCCGTATCAAACGGACGGTCTTTGCTGTACAGGTCGAAGGTACCCCCCACAATAGGACAAGGCGAACAGGTCCCCAAACAGGCTCCGTTGGCCACGCGGTCGCGGATCACATTCCCGGGCTGCAACCCAAAACCATTGGAGAAATTGATGCCTACGGTTTGGATGTGGCAATAACTCATGATGGTCCCACCGGTGGGCGGAATACCTGGCAAGGTACAACCTCCTTCGGTGAACCCAGCACAACCGTCAATGGCGGTATTATTGCCGTTCCACACACAGGCATGGGTATGGCGCGAACCGAACAGGTGCCCAAACTCGTGGGTAATCACCATCACGTTCCAACTGTAGGTAGGGAACGGTGTGGTGGACGAATCCAAGTTTCCGGCCACGGCCAAGCTTAAATCGGAATTAGCATTACAGATACCGGCAAACCCTGCCGCTTGTCCTCCACCAATGTTGCGTCGGGTAAGCAATTGGCCCAAGTCGCCCGTAAAGGCTCCCGTATTGGCTTGGAACTGGGATAACAAGGCCCCTGTACTGGTGGCAGTATAGGGATCGGTGGTGGTCCATACATTGATCATGGAGATGCTGGTATCGATTCCCTCATTCTGATAGATAATGGCTACCTGATTGTACAAGGCCGTTACATAGTTTTCCACATTGGGTACGCTATTGCCATAAAATTGATACACGTCGAATTCCGTTTCAAAATACAGGCTCACGCAATTGGTTTCGAAGGCCCGGGTTGCACCACCCTGTTCCAAGGGTCGCATCAGTACGCCACGATCATACCCTTCAAAAGCAGTATCCTCCATTTGGCATTCAAAGGGATTGGCTGCCCTAAGATTGGTATCGTTGTACACAATGTGCTTGTTGGAATCCTGCAGCTTTACAATGTTGAAATTGCCTTCGGCATTGGAAATAAGCCCTACCATGTGGTCATCAAAAAAGCTGAGGGCCACTAGGCTTTGGTCATCCCCTTTGATAACCCCCCTGAAATGCCTCGCCTGACTTCGATCGAGGCCTGTGTAGGGCCCTTGGTCGGTGACCAAAAGGTAATTGTCGAAGGTGTCGGGCACTTCCCGAACTTCCAGGGTTACGGTTTGGGTGCCCAAGGGAAGTTCCATAGCTATGGCCTGGGCGCTTAAGGCACCAAAGTTGGGCTGGTAATTGAGGTATTGCACTTCGGTTGGACGAAGGAAATCGTTACTACCCGAATATTTCTCGGTCGTTGGGGTCCATACTTGGACCTTTTGGAAGGAAATGCCTTCCACTTTAGCTTCGTTCACCCATTGGGTCATGCGGTTTTGGGAAAATCCAAGGCTGCTGCACAACAGGATCATTAGACATAGCATTCCATACCTCCGTAAGGAAGTAGGTACATGAGCACGTTGGGCCATTGGTTTGAATAACCCACTTTTCGAATGTTGAAAATTTGTTTTCATACAAAATAGGTATTAGGTTAATAAAAAGCGGGGGAAAAGCACTAATTGTCAACGGAAGGTCCTGATCAGGGGTCGTTGGGTATGGAGTCTAACATCCATACTATCTAAAAGTACAAAACTGCCAAAGCAATGCTAACGGTAGAAATCCTGTATTTCTAACTATTAATACTGAAAACCTTCTCAAAAACCCTTGGCTTTTTGGTAGGGAAAATACGGTGTATGGTATTGAATAACAGTAAATAAGCCTTTTGATAAGCCATAAGGGACCTTAGAGGTCCACAAGCCCTGGGATAAGAACATGCCTATGGTGTTCTTTTATAAAATGGCGACCAAAAGCAAGGCGCACAGCAAGGACAGGGCCACCAACACCCCAAAACATCCTTTATTCCCCGGTGGTGGTGGTGGATTCCGCTTTCGCTCGTTTTCGAACGTAAGGGTCTCATCCCCCACTCCGGTTTGCTGCCGCAAACGACGGATGATCCGGATGATGAGCTGCTGCGCCTTATCGTTGATGTCGATGTATTCGTCATTAGGGGCACTGGCGCTGTCACCATAATGGTCATCCAGGTGGCCCTTGTCCCTGGGATCGGTGCGGTTCTTATGGCGTGTGCGGGTCCCTTGTATGGTGGGATCGTGCCGCAGGTCGGTTACATCGTTCCCAAAAGGGAAATTCTGTTCCCCACAGTCGGCACGGAGGTCCATGACGGCATGGATACACTCATGGATGATGGTATCGACCATTTCCATGGGGTTATTGCGGTGTTCGGGCTTGGTTGGATTGATGCAGAAATCGCCCTTCCTCCCGGCCGTATAGCCACCAAAGCGTTCCACCCCATCTATTTTATAACCCGGCACGATGCGCAGGACGATGACTTTACTGCAGTTTTTAAGGTAATCCCATATCCGTTTAAAGTCAGGATCGTTGAACAAGGCCTCGATAGCGGTTTTCTGGTCGGGCGTGGTCTTTAGCCCATCGATAAAGCTGGTTTCGTTTTCAAAAGCCATGTCAGGAAATGTTAAGTGCTACAAAATCGGTTTCCTTTACCACTCCAGCATCAAAGTCGATGCGGTAGTAATATTCTTCAAACGTTGAAGGATAGAGCCATACCCCATCGTACTGTTCCGCAGGGGGGCTTAGCGCATCCCGAACGGCCTGTTCGGTCATGCCTGGGACAATATCGGTTCCATCAATCAAGATCCATAGGTCGGCAAGTTCATCACGCACCTGGATCACATCTGCCAAACTCATGGTTTGCAGTGCACCCGAATGCACGTAATCTTCCATGAGCTTTTTGGCTTTGGCTGTATTGGACATAGTAGTTATTTTAACCGCTTAGGGGGAAGGATTTGCGGAGGTTAATGCTCTAATATACAAATTTTTAGGTCAATTACAGCCGCTTCATCCAAAAAGGGGGTTTTTCCCCTGCAGATTCCCTCCATTTTCCTAACCCCGGTCACCAACATAAAGGGTATCTTGAAGGCACTAACAAAAAAACAAGCGCTATGTGGTACAACGACCTCCGCCCAGAAGCCGAACTCATTCCCAATAAGTACGCCCTCATTTTCTACCAAGACCATTTGAAAATGTCGGAAGCCGACAAGAAACGGGCTCTCCAACACCTCGTTGAATTAAAGCAAGGCCTCGTAGCTAAAATCCCGCCCAAAACCATGGACCGAAACATCCTGCTGGCTTCATGGAACATTAAGGAGTTTGGCCATTTGGGCAACCGCCTCCCGGAATCCTATTACTACATTGCCGAAATCATTAATGCTTTCGACATCGTAGCCATTCAGGAAGTGAAACGGACCCTCTTTGACCTCAATTTGGTGATGCGCCTCTTGGGCAGCCACTGGGCTTATGTCATTACCGACGTCACCGAAGGCACCCCCGGCAACAAAGAACGCTTTGGTTACATCTACGATACCCGCCGGGTACAGCACTCGGGGCTTTCCGGCGAACTGGTGATACCAGAGGACATGGCCAATGAAGAAACCAAGGTCTTTCAATTGAAACGCACCCCATCCATAGCCGGATTCAAATCGGGGTGGAAAAGCTTTGCCATCATAGGCCTCCACCTTCACCCCGGAAACGAAGACGACGATCAGGAGTTGCGCAAGGAGGAAGTTCGATTGTTGTTAGAGGTCTTGAAGGAGAAGAAGAACAACGGCCACCTGTGGAGCGAAAACCTCATTGTCTTGGGCGATACCAACCTTTACAATGACAATACAGATATTGTTCAATTGTTTACCGATGATGACTTTAAAGAAAGCGCAGGCCTTTTGGGAAAACCCACCAATGCAAGCCTCTCGGAATCTTACGATCGCATCTTTATGGGGGTGGACCGTTATTTCAAACTGGTGAAAGATGCTAACGACATCGAAAAGGGAGGGGTTTTCAACCTCTACGATTATGTATTCTCCAATGCCCAGCGCCCACTTTATCACGACTTCATGTTAGCACACAAGGACAACCCCGCTACGCTAACCGACGACGATGCCTTCGACAGTTACTACCACCGCTACTGGAAACGCAACCAAATTTCGGACCACCTCCCTATCTGGATCGAAATAGAGGAAGACTCCTCTTCCGATTTTTTGGAAAGCAAAAGGAGCCAAATAGACGATTGATAATTCGTGAAATAGTTGGTACCTTTACTACAACCAAAACGTGTATCAATGAAAAAACTATTCTTGGGCGCCACAGTGTTGGGAATCCTGCTATTGGCCGCCTGTAAAAACGAACAAAAAGAAACTACCAACGTTAACGATATGGCCACCGATGGGGAGGCCATGCACCATGAAATCAACACCGATTCGGTAGTCCATGTTATCAATGGCCTGCGCGAAGGCCTGGAAATGAAAGCCAGCGGGATGGATAAGGTGGAAATACCTACCGATTCCCTTCGTGAAAAAATTAAGCAGAAATGGTCCAAATTTGATTTCTACGTGAATAACAACCAGGTAGTGCGCATCAAGGCTTATCCCCATGAGGGCATTTCAAAACGCACCGAAGAGTTTTATTTCAACAACGGGCAATTGGTCCTTGCCGTCATTGAAGACGATGGTTCTGCTCCTGCCGGGGAAGAAGCCGATACCTTGGACAAGATGTACTATTACCACGAGGGTGAAGTTATCAAGGAACTCAAGAGCAGTATCGAAGCTGAATACAGCATCAAAGAGTCCGACGCCGAAGAGTTGATGGAGGAAGCCAAGGAATACCTTTCCATATTTAAGATGAAGGGATAAATTTTTCAACCATTCCAAACGAAAAGCCCTATGGTTCTAACCATGGGGCTTTTTTTATGAAACCATGACATTTGTCATAACCCCCATTCCGTTGGTGCAGTACCTTTAGGTGTTTATTGCTTGACTTAAAACTATCAGATCATGGAAGTGTTAGACGCAAAAAAGACCCGCATTTTCAATTTCGGCAACAAATCGGCCGATGGAAATAGCGACATGAAAAACTTACTGGGTGGCAAAGGTGCCAACCTCGCGGAAATGAGTGCCATCGGAATTCCCGTACCACCAGGATTTACGATTAGTACCGAAGTATGCACGGAATACAATACCCTAGGGGAAGAAGAAGTACACCTATTGCTCTCCCCCGATTTGAAAGAGGCCGTTGCCCGTATCGAAAGCATTATGGGCGCCCGCTTTGGGGACGATGAAAACCCTTTGTTGCTCTCCGTACGTTCGGGGGCACGGGTTTCCATGCCCGGAATGATGGACACCGTACTTAACCTTGGGTTGAACGACATGTCCGTGATGGGCTTGGCCCTCAAAACCAAAAACGAACGCTTTGCATGGGATTCTTACCGTAGGTTTATCCAAATGTACGGCAGTGTGGTTCTGGGCATGAAGCCAGCCAACAAGGACGACATTGATCCTTTTGAGGAAATTATGGATCACCTGAAAGAAAAAAGAAGCATCTCTCTTGATACCGAATTCACCGTCCAGGACCTAAAGGATTTGGTGTACGATTTCAAGGATGCCGTAAAAAAACGCACAGGCAAGGACTTCCCTACCGACCCATGGCAACAGCTTTGGGGCGCCATCATTGCCGTATTCAATAGCTGGAACGGTGACAGGGCCGTGTATTACCGAACCATGCATGGATACCCTGCTGATTGGGGTACCGCCGTAAATGTACAAGCCATGGTATTTGGCAATATGGGCGAGAGTTCCGCCACAGGGGTATGCTTTACCCGTGATGCCGCTACCGGTGAAAAGGCCTTCAATGGCGAATACTTGGTGAATGCCCAAGGCGAAGATGTGGTTGCTGGAGTTCGAACCCCATTGCAAATTACCAAAGTAGGTTCCAAACGCTGGGCTGAATTGGCTAAGATTGAAGAAACTGAACGCCAAGAAATGTATCCTTCCCTTGAAGAAACCATGCCCGAATTGTATCAGGAACTGAATCAATACCAACACCAATTGGAACAACACTTCCGCAATATGCAGGACATGGAATTCACCATTCAAGAGGGTAAATTGTGGATCCTGCAAACCCGCAATGGTAAACGTACCGGAGCAGCTATGGTAAAAATCGCCATCGACCTCTGGGCGGAAGGACTCATTACCGACCAAGAAGCATTGCTACTCATCGAACCCAATAAGTTGGATGAGTTACTGCACCCTGTCTTTGACCCAGAAGCTATCAAAAAATCGCACATCCTTGCACAAGGATTGCCCGCTTCACCCGGGGCAGCTACTGGACAGATTGTATTTTTTGCCGATGAAGCCAATAAGTACAAAAACAGCATCTTGGTGCGTATCGAAACTTCCCCCGAAGATTTGGAAGGCATGAACCTGGCCAAAGGTATTTTGACTGCCCGCGGCGGAATGACTTCTCATGCCGCCGTTGTGGCCCGTGGTATGGGCAAGTGCTGCATCACGGGTGCTGGGGCCTTGAAAATAGATTACAAGGAGCGTACCCTATGGGTAGACGGCAAGGAGTTTCACGAGGGGGACTGGATTTCTTTGAACGGTAGTACGGGGAACATTATTGAAGGTAAAGTAGCTACCATGGAACCTGAATTGAGTGGTGAGTTTGCCGAGTTGATGGCCTTGTCCAACCGTTATTCCAATGTGGAAGTACGAACCAATGCCGATACGCCAAAAGATGCCTATGTGGCTCGTAGTTTTGGTGCCAAAGGTATTGGACTTACCCGCACCGAACATATGTTTTTTGAAGTAGACCGCATCAAAGCCATGCGCGAAATGATTTTGGCCGATACCGTTAAGGGACGCAAGAAAGCCCTTCAACAATTGTTGCCCATGCAGCGCGAAGACTTTGAAGGCATTTTTGAAGCCATGCAGGGTCTGCCCGTAACCATCAGGTTATTGGACCCCCCATTGCATGAGTTTGTCCCTCACCAACTCGCTACCCAAAAAGAGTTGGCCGACGACATGCACATTTCCCTCTTGGCCGTGAAGAATAAAGTGGCCGAATTGGAAGAATTCAACCCCATGTTGGGTCACAGAGGTTGCCGATTGGGAAATACCTATCCCGAAATTACTGAAATGCAAACCCGCGCCATCATAGAGGCTGCCCTTAATTTGAAAGCCAAAGGAATTGAAGTGAAGCCAGAAATCATGGTGCCCTTGGTAGGTACCGTTGCCGAATTTGAAGCACAGGAACAGGTTATTCGAACTACTGCTAAAAAAGTATTCGAAGAATATCAGGACCGTGTCGAATTTTTGGTAGGTACAATGATTGAGGTACCAAGGGCTGCTCTTGTAGCCGACCAGATTGCTGCCAAAGCCGATTTCTTCTCCTTTGGAACGAACGATTTAACGCAGATGACCTTTGGGTATTCGCGGGACGACTCCGAAAAATTCCTTCCCATCTATTTGAGCAAAGGTATTTTAAAGGACGATCCCTTTAAAGTGTTGGATCGGGAAGGTGTAGGGCAATTGGTACTTATGGGCACCGAACGTGGCCGTAAGGTCAATCCGAAACTTAAAGTAGGCATTTGTGGGGAACATGGAGGTGAGCCCAGTTCCGTCGAATTCTGCTGCGAAAGTGGATTGAACTACGTAAGCTGTTCGCCCTATCGGGTACCGATTGCCCGTGTGGCCACTGCACAAGCTGCTTTGAAAATGCAGGGCTAGGATCGTTAGGCCTCAAGAAAAATCCCTTCCAGGTTGGAAGGGATTTTTTAGTTTGGAGCAAGTTTGATGGGCTAGCTAAGCACCTGAAACAATTCCTTCAAGTTTACCGTTTGCTGTTCCCCGGTCTTCATATTTTTTAGTGTATATGTACTAGCTTCCATTTCAGCAGAACCTGCCAGTACCGTGAAGGGGATGTTCCGTTTGTCGGCATAACCCATCTGCTTGCCCATTTTGGCTGCATCGGGATACAATTCGGAAGCAATGCCTTGTTGACGCAAAGTAGTAATGGCCTTCATGGCATAAAGGGCTTCGGTTTCCCCAAAATTGATAAAAAGTACTTGGGTATTCGAAGCAACCGTTTCCGGAAAGGCATCCAAAGCCTCCATCACCAAATACATACGGTCGAGACCAAAGGAAATGCCTACCCCGCTCATGTCTTTCAATCCAAAAATGCCCGTAAGGTCGTCATAGCGCCCGCCACCGCCAATGCTGCCCATATCGACTCCTTTGGGGGCACTCACTTCAAAGATGGCTCCCGTATAGTAGTTGAGTCCGCGGGCCAGGGTCACGTCAATTTCCAAAGTTGCCGATTGCAAGCCAAGGGATTCGATGGCGTTGATTATAAAGGTTAATTCTTCAATACCTTTCAGGCCTGTTTCCGAAGTTGAAAGCAAATTGGTGAGTAATTTCAACTTGTCCTTGGCATTGCCCGAGGCCGTAAACAAAGGCTGTACCTTTTCCAGTGCTTTTTCAGAAATGCCCTTCTCGCGCATTTCCTTTTTCACGCCTTCCTCCCCTATCTTGTCCAACTTGTCCAGGGCTACCGTAAAATCGATGAGTTTGTCGGCTTCGCCTATTACTTCGGCAATGCCACTAAGGACCTTGCGGTTGTTCATCTTAATAGTAGTTCCCGTCAGGTTCAATTGGGTAAAGACCGCATCGTACAATTGCACGAGTTCCACTTCCTGCCACAGGGAATCACTGCCCACCACATCGGCATCGCATTGGTAAAACTCGCGAAAGCGTCCTTTCTGGGGCCTATCGGCTCGCCATACGGGCTGTATCTGGTAGCGTTTGAAGGGGAAGGTGAGTTCGTTTTGATGTTGTACGACGTACCTTGCGAAAGGCACGGTAAGGTCATAGCGAAGGGCTTTCTCGGAGATTTGAGTGGTTATTTTGTTGCTGTCTTTTTCATTATACACACTATCCTGCACTTTACTCAGATAATCCCCACTATTCAAAATCTTAAAGATCAACCGGTCCCCTTCCTCCCCGTACTTACCCATCAAGGTATCGCTGTTCTCGAAACTGGGCGTTTCTATGGGTCGGTAGCCATAGGCCGTGAAGCAACTCTTCAAGGTTTCCATGAGGTAGTTTCGTTTCACTACCTCCTCGGGGGAAAAGTCGCGGGTGCCTTTGGGTATGGACGGTTTTTGTGCCACGGGTGTGTTTTTTGTATTCCGTTCACAAATATCGGAAAAAATGAAAGAATTGGTTGGTAGGAATCTACGGGATTTAATAGATTTGGAATGTCTTCCTGTATGATCTGTTCGAAATGCTGAATTTTCCCAAGGTCGAAAAATCCTACCGTCCCGAGCTGAACGGGCTCCGGGCACTGGCCGTGCTGCTGGTCCTTTTCTTCCATTTGGACTTCCATTGGATGCAGGGCGGGTTCCTGGGGGTGGACATCTTTCTGGTGATCTCCGGGTACTTCATCAGCAAGAACCTGTTGTATGACCTTCAGAATGAGCGCTTCAGCTTTAAAAAATTCTATACCAAGCGCCTGCGCAGGCTCTTCCCGGCATTGATCGTTACCATCGCCGGGGTCCTGTTGGCAGGGTATTACCTGATGACGCCCGCGGCCTATGAGCGGTTGGGGCTTTCCTCCCTGTTCTCCTCCCTTTCGGCCTCCAACTTCTTTTTCTGGAAGGAAGCCGGGTACTTCGATGGGGAAGCAGCCACCAAGCCCCTGCTGCACATGTGGTCGCTCTCGCTGGAGGAACAGTTCTACCTCTTCTGGCCCCTGTGCCTGATGCTCGTGTTCCGGTGGTGGAGGAAGGGCCTTGGATTGCTGCTGCTGGTGGGCATTGTGGCCTCCATCGCCATCTGTGAGGCTTTTCGTCCCGAGCATGCCAGCGCGGTGTTCTTCCTGATCCCCTTCCGCATGTTCGAGTTCTGGATGGGGGCCCTGTGCATCGGCCTGGAACACAAGGCCCTTTTCAAAAAACGCGGCCTGCAGGAAATCCTCTTCGCCATGGGACTTGTTTTAATGATCGGCACCTCCATATACACCAACGGGGACAGCAGGATGCCCGGGCTGCTTTCCTTGGTGCCCTGTGCCGGTGCGATGATGGTCATCTTGGGCGGAAAAGCCCCATGGGCCCGTTGGACGCTCAGCAACAAAACCATGGAATACATCGGGAAGGCCTCCTATTCCATTTACTTGGTGCATTGGCCGCTGATTGTTTATTTCAAATACTATACTTTAGAGGAACTCAGTAAGGCGAATCAATGGGTGCTTGGATTGATTTCCATTGCCTTGGGATTTTTGATGTGGCAGTTTGTTGAAAATAAATTCCGGTACACCAAAAAACCAAAGATTGGGATGGATCGCATTTGGATTGGGGTTCCGGTACTGATTCTTCTCTTGGTATTGACGGGTTCGTTTATTTGGAAATCAGGAGGTATCCCAGGTAGATTTAGCGACCAACTTTACATGACCAAAGAAGAAATTACAAGCAATAGGGATCGGTATTTTGAAAAGTATAGCATAGATAATGAGTTGCTTTTGGGTGATCCAGGATCGGGGCAAGTCATTATCATGGGGAATTCGCATGCCATCGATTTGATCTATATGCTGAGGGAAAATGGGTTTACCCCAAGAATTACAAGGTTGAATAGTTTAGGGAAGTGCTATAATTTTGGGCAATCTTATGCCGAAAATGATGAAGGGTTGTGCTTAAAGCAACTGGAGCATAACCTTGCAGACGAAAATTGGGCCACTGCAGACGCTATTTTTCTACATGACAATTGGCCACAATTAAATTTGGAAGGTTTAAAAGAAATCCTGAAGAAAGTTAGGGCGTTAACGGAAGCACCCATTTATGTGGTAGGGCCAAAAATGACCTATACCCAGGACATTCCAGACATTGTCCATGCAAGTAAAACAGTGGTCCCCAAAAACATCAACTCCTTTGCTCAACAATTTGAAAAATGCAATGAAAAGGTTTTTATAGATTTGAAATTGATTGAGGAATTCAGCAATCCCAAATATGCCAATGATCATATTTTCTATATTGATTTGCTCGAATTACAAGGAGGGGATAACCTCGAAGCGTTCGAAATCGTTTCTTCAGAAAAGCTAAAATTCTTGTATTTTGACTTCAATCATTTTACCACGGAGGGAGCCAGAAAACTAGGAACTAAATTAAAAAAAGTACACCCCGAGCTTTTTAATGCGAACAGACCTTAGAAAAACCAAATTATTGTAACTTTAAAAACCATTAGCAGACTCATCTCCTAACCACAACAAGGATTATGTTTGGACTTTTTCGTGAAAATGTACGGATTGCTCTCGACTCGATCAAGACGCAGCTCTTGCGCACCATCTTGACCATTATTATCATCGGGATTGGAATATGGGCCTTGGTGGGCATCCTAAGTGCCGTAAAAGCTCTGGAAAATACCATTGCCAGTAGTTTTTCTTCGATGGGCTCCAACACTTTCAACCTGCAGCAGTACGAATTTGAAACGCAGCGCCACGGTGGTGGGGAACGCCAAAAAATCAATCCCATCATCAGTTACGATAACGTACGGGAGTTTGTAGACGGTTATGATTACCCCTATACCCAAACTTCCATCTCCTTTTTAGGAACCCGAACGGCCGAAGTAAAATACGACAACGAGAAAACCGATCCCGAGGTGCAGGTCTTTGGAGTAAACGAGCATTACCTCTCCAACACGGGTACTAAAGTACAGATGGGAAGGGAATTCAATTTTTTTGATATTCAGAACAACAACAAGGTGTGCCTTATCGGTTCGGATTTCCTTAAAAATCTTTTTGAAACTGAAAATCCCATTGGTAAAACCATCAGCATCCGAGGCGTTAAGTTTAAAGTGGCAGGAGTACTGGAGTCTAAGGGTTCTTCTTTTGGAAACAATCAGGACCTAAAAGTATTGATCCCTATCCAAGTGGCACGGGGCATCTTTACCCAGCCCAACATCAACTATACCATCAGCGTGAAAGTTGAAGACAAATCCTTACTACAGGATGCGCAAGATGCAGCCATTGTGGCATTCCGGAACATTAGAAGGTTGAGTCCGCTGGAAGAAAACAATTTTGGCATTGAACGCAGCGAGGACCTCATCAATCGGGTTGCGCAAATTGGAGGAGTACTGGAAACCGCCGCTTGGTTTATTAGCATCATTACTATTTTTGGATCTTCCATTGCCTTAATGAATATCATGCTGGTATCCGTAACCGACCGTACCCGAGAGATTGGCGTACGCAAGGCACTGGGGGCCAAACGTTCCACCATCTCTACCCAGTTTTTTATCGAAACCATTGTCATTGGGCAGTTTGGATGTGTCTTGGGAATACTTCTTGGAATTCTTACCGGTTTTCTTTTTGCCAAAATCGTAAACTTTAATTATACACTACCAGTAGGTGCCATGGTGGCCTCTGTTATCATCTCCTTTGTAGTAGCACTGATCGCGGGCCTGTATCCTGCCACCAAGGCAGCACGTTTAGACCCTATTGAAAGTTTGCGTTACGAGTAGTTACAGATTCAAGTAGTTGGCCAAGCTTTCAAATAAATGGCCGTTTGAAATAACAGCGCCCTTTTGAATCAATTGAAAAACCTCCAAATTCCGATTGGTTGCATACACCTTTTGGGATTTAAAGAGTTCTACCTCTTTGGAATCCAAGTGTTTTTCCAACCATTTCATCCCCATACTAGACGTAAGATCGATACTGTTTAGGGCTTTTACCACAATCAATGACATGTGTTCCTTTTCAAGCTTAAAAAGAAACCACTGTTGTGGGGAAAGGTTTTCAAGATACATTACTTTAGCGAGCGCACCTTCCCAAATTAGGTCGCTGAAAACGTCCAGTTCCTCTTCCGCAACATGGGGCTGCTCGTTTTTGAGAAGCTCCCATTCGTCCTTGGTAATGGACTGACTCGCAAGAAAGCGGGCAAACTCTTGATGCAACTCCTCAAACTGTTCCTTGGTAAGGCGGGTGTATTTCATTCAAACTGTGTTTCAAAAAAAAACCCTCCAAGAACAATCCGGGAGGGTTTTGGTATGCACTGTTAACCGTTTATTTTGCTTCAGCGATTACGTCGAAGGCAAAGTCGGCCACCACTTCGCGATGGAAACGGATTTTGGCTTCGTACCGTCCGGTACGCTTGATTAATCCACCGGCGATGTTGATGAATTTTTTCTCAATTTCAACACCTTCCTGAGCTAAGGCGTCAGCAAGATCGGCATTACTAACCGAGCCGAAGAGCTTATCGCCTTCACCGGCTTTGGCTGTAATTTTCAATTCGATGCCGTTCAACTTATCCGCTTCTTTTTGCGCATCATCAATCATTTTCTTTTCCTTGTGGGCGCGTTGCTTCAGGTTTTCTGCCAATACTTTCTTCGCAGAAGGAGTGGCAAGTACCGCAAATCCTTGGGGAATGAGGAAGTTTCTTCCGTAACCGCTTTTAACGGTGACCAAATCATCCGCAAAGCCTAGGTTTTCAACGTCTTTCTTCAATATAAGTTCCATATCCTAACGCTTTTTATTTTAACAAATCGCCAACGTAGGGCATTAAGGCCAAATGCCGCGCCCTTTTGATGGCCACGGCCACTTTTCGTTGGTATTTCAATGAAGTTCCGGTCAATCGTCGGGGAAGAATTTTCCCTTGCTCGTTTACAAATTTCAACAAGAAATCTGGGTCTTTGTAGTCGATATACTTAATACCCGATTTTTTGAATCGGCAGTATTTTTTCGTCTTTGAAGTCTCAATGTTCAATGGGGTGAGGTAACGAATTTCCCCATCCTTTTTTCCTTTGGCTTGCTGTTCAATGGATGTTGACATGGCTTAGGCTTTTTGTTTGTTTCGGGTTCTTCTCTTCTCGGCCCAAGCAACGGCGTGCTTGTCCAATTTTACGGTCAAGAAACGCATGATGCGTTCGTCCCTTCTAAATTCGGTTTCAAAATCACCGATTACTTCACCGTCTACGGTGAATTCGAACAAGTGGTAAAAACCACTTTTCTTGTGCTGAATGGGATAGGCCAGTTTTTTTAGCCCCCAATTCTCTTTCGATACCATCTTAGCCCCTTTGGAAACAAGGAAATCCTCAAATTTCTGAACTGTTTCCTTTATCTGCTCTTCAGATAAAACGGGATTCAAGATGAAAACAGTTTCGTAGTGATACATAAAAAAAAGTTTAATGAACTCTCAGCACTCTGCCAAGAGCGTGCAAAAATACTACTTTATTTTCAATTAACAAATAATCCCACAGGTATCATTTTTTTCCTACATCAAAAGTTAAAATGCTTATTTTTAGGGGTGAAAGTTAAAAAAAGTTGCAGTTCATCGATTTTTTGGCTAATATTGCTCTTAGCTAAACCTTACAACCGTGGAGAAACCCATACTTAAATGCGCTATCGTTGACGATTCAACCCTACAGCGCCTTTCCATAGTAAAGCTTATTGAAAACCATCCCTCACTGAATCTCGTTGCACAATACAACAATGCCATTGAAGCCAAAATGGGGCTTGCTACTACAGAGATTGACTTGATTTTTTTGGACATCGAAATGCCCATTCTTTCAGGTTTTGATTTGTTGGATGATTTGGCCAATAAGCCACAAATTATTTTTGTAACCGGGAAAACCAAATACGCTTTCAAGGCTTTTGATTACGATGCCGTGGATTACCTCAGAAAGCCCATTTCGAAGGAACGCTTCCTGAATGCAGTGCACAAGGCCATCATCAATTACAAGATGAAAAACGAAGATGGGTTTGACGATGAAGATTTCATCTTTGTGAAAAGCAACCTGAAAAAGCGGAAGGTATTCCTTAACGAACTTCGCTACATTGAAGCGCTTGGCGACTACGTGAAATTGGTTACGGAACACGATGCGCTGGTGGTACTCTCCACCATGAAAGCATTTGAATCGCTCCTCCCAAAAGAACGTTTCCTGCGGATTCACAAATCCTACATAGTAAACCTTGAAAAAGTGGAACGCTACAACAGCAAGGTCATCGAACTGGATAAGGAAAAACTTCCGTTGAGCCGAAATCGAAAAGCGGATCTGGTCGATGCCCTTTCCGCAACCATACGTTAATAGGGATCTACATCGATTGTTAATTTTACTCGCGAAAATTCCTTGATCGCATGAAAGCGGCTTTGGGCTTTCAAAAGGTATTCCTTTGTTTTGGATAGGGATTGCTCTTTAGAAATTTTGACCAACACATGGGAAATAAATTCGTTTCGAACGCGTGCTACCGGCGGTTGTACAGGACCTAGAACTTGTTCTCCAAACGTCCTTCTCAATACAGTTGCAAACCACTGGCTGGCCTTTTCCATAACTAAAGTATTGCGATGACGAACGGTAATCTTGATAAGCCTAAAAAGTGGAGGATAATGAAATTGATGCCGCTCTTCCAACTGTTCGCGGTACATGGATTCGTAATCATACCCACTTACTTGCTGCAGGATTTGGTGGAGTGGGTTGTAACTTTGAATGATGGCTTTCCCCCTTTTTTGGGTACGGCCTGCGCGCCCCGCCACTTGTTGCAATAACTGAAATGCCCGCTCGTGGGCGCGAAAATCGGGAAAGTTCAACAAAGTATCGGCATTAAGGACGCCAACCAACTGTACCTTTCTAAAATCTAGGCCCTTGGCCAGCATCTGGGTACCTACCAATACATCGATTTCTTTATTTTCCATGCGTTCAATCAACTTGGCATAGGCATGTTTCCCTTTGGTTGTATCCTGATCCATCCTTGCAACGGTATGATCGGGAAACAACTCCTTGGCTTCCGCCTCTATCTGTTCAGTTCCCAAGCCCTTATGGTCCAAGGTTTCACTACCACAGGCCATGCAAGACACCAACATGGCCATTCGGTAACCACAATAGTGGCATTGTAACTGATTTTTATGTTGGTGGTACGTTAGGCTCACATCACAATTGGGGCACTGTGGGGAAACCCCACAGGTGGTACATTCCACAACAGGAGCATAGCCTCTGCGGTTTTGGAACAAAATCACCTGTTCCCCCTCGGAAAGCACCTCTCGCATTACCTCCAGGAGGCGCGCGCTGAAATGCCCAGACATCTGGCGTTTTTTTAGATTTTCCCGAATGTCCACTAATTCCACTTCGGGCATCATTACTTTTCCAAAGCGTTCTTTTAGTTGCACCAAACCATACTTGTTGCTTGCAGCATTGTAATAAGTTTCCAGTGACGGGGTAGCCGACCCCATCAAAACTTTGGCAACGTGCAATTGTGCCAAAACCACAACCGCATCCCGTGCATGGTAGCGGGGCGCCGGACTGTACTGCTTGAATGAGGGTTCATGTTCTTCATCCACTATCACAAATCCTAAATTTTGAAAAGGTAAAAACAGAGACGATCTGGCGCCGATTACAATTTGGGCTGTGGCCTTTTGTTGCAACACCTTGTTCCATACTTCCACTCGCTCATTATTGGAATATTTGGAATGATATACTGCTACCTTTTTGCCAAAATACTTTTGCAACCTGCTAATTAATTGGGTGGTCAAGGCAATTTCCGGAAGCATGTATAAAATTTGCTTCCCCTGTGGCAGAAGCGATTCGATTAATTTCACATAGATTTCCGTCTTACCGCTCGAAGTGACTCCGTGAAGCAAGGCAATATCCTTTTGCTTAAAAGTACTTTCAATTTCATTAAAAGCCTTCTGCTGTAGAACACTCAGGGATTTTATATCAGAGGAAGCCTCGCCTGTGTATTCCATGCGGTCCTTCTGAAGGTAATACTCTTCAAGAATCCCTTTATCGATCAATGCTTTGAGAATGGATGCACTGCTGTTCGCTTTTTTTTGAAGCTGGACCGATTCGACATCATTCCCATGGGCAGATAGCATAAAAAGCGCCATCAATACTTCGCGCTGTTTTGGAGCTCTAGTGAGTTCATCCAAAAGGGCCCTCAAGGCATCCTCGACCTGAAACGTTGCAGCTAATTTGACGTATCGCTTTAGCTTGGGTTTGTACTGTTCAAAAACTTCTTCCTGAACGGTAATCACTCCTTTTTCCATCAGCTTCTGCAAGATGCCCAAAACATACCTGCGATCCAGGATATTCCGAATATCATTGATGTGCAAGGATGACTGGTTTTGAAGGGCTTCATACACCAAAAACTCTTCGTCGGTGCAGTGTTTTTCATCCAAAACACCTTCCTTGCACAAAGTAATGATGGTCTCACTTTCCAGCAAAAATGGGGAAGGCAAGGCCGCTCGCATGACTTCGCCTAAGGTGCAGAGGTAGTACTGCGCCATCCATTCCCAATGTTTCAATTGCCGGGAAGTCACGGTAGGGGTTTCGTCCAAAATTTGGTCGATGGCCTTGGTTTCGTAGCTCGGAGGTTGGTGGGCATGAATTTTATACACTAAACCTGTGTAGACCTTAGATTTCCCAAAGGGAACCGCCACGCGCATCCCTGGTTTCAAAAAGGCCGCTTCGTCCTTAGTTACGCTATAGGTAAAGGCTTGCCGTAGGGGAATGGGAAGGATGACGTCGATAAAATACACAACAAAGCTTAATTACATTGTTCCTTCAATCGCTGCAAGGAAACGTTCAATTCAAATCCCAGCAACAGGAGGTTGGAGTTGATCCAGATATAGAACATCATAATCAACAGCGCTCCAATGGATCCGTACAACTCATTATACTTCGCGAAATTGTTGATGTACACCCCAAAAAAATAGGTCGTCAACAAAAACAACAAGGTCGTTACCAAGGCCCCAATGGAAAAGAAACTAGTTTCGCGGCCCTCTTTCACCCCATAATGGTACAAGGTAGCCACTACCAGATAAAGCATGAGGGCAAAAAAAGCGAATTGAAGCACATTGACCCAAAAAATATCATTATCGATATAAGCATCTGTTTTCAATACCTTGATCAAGTATTCGCCATACAAGATGGCACCTACCGTAACAATAATCACGACCGCCAAGAAGATGGCAACGGCCAGGGCCACTAAGTATTGCTTAAAAAAGCCGCGATTAATGGTTACGTGAAACGAATATTCAAAAGCACTGAAGATGGCATTGACCCCATTGGCTGTCAAGAATAGCGTCAGGAAAAAAGTAACCGAAAGTAAGCTGCTGCGAGGATTCATGGCAATGTCTGCAATGACAGGATAGAAAAAATCGTGGGTTTGCGGTGGCAACAAATTGTCGATAAACATTAAAAAACGAGCCTGAAAGTTCTGGATTCGGATGTAGGGTATCAAGTTGAGCACAAACAGCAAAAAAGGAAAAATGGCCATGAAAAAACTGTAAGCAATAGCACTGGCTCTCGAAGAAAAAGTGCCCTTTATGATTCCAAGCGTGTAGGTTTCCAACAAATCGTAGAGTGAAAAACCACTGAAACCAGGAAGCTTAATCAGCTGTAAGAGCTTCACCAAATTCCGGACGATGGGTATTTTATTGAGTTTCTCCTCTACTTCTGCACTCATGAAATGGCTTTTAAACTTAAATCCATGTTATGAACCGAGTGCGTAAGTGCCCCACTGGAAATGTAATCGACCCCACATTCAGCAAACTTCCTAGCGGTTTCCAGGGTGATGCCCCCACTCGATTCGGTGAGGCATTTCCCGTCAATCATTTCCACCGCCTTTCGAGTATCCTCATAATTGAAATTGTCGATCAGGATTCGGTACACGCCTTCGTTCTCTAGAATTTCAGCAACTTCATCCAGGTTTCGGGCCTCCACGATGATCTTCAAATCCAAGCGATTTTTTTTAAGGTACTTCTTGGTTTTATCAATTGCTTTGGAAATACCGCCACAAAAGTCAATGTGGTTGTCCTTCAACATGACCATATCGTACAATGCAAAACGATGGTTTTCCCCTCCCCCAATTTTGACAGCCCATTTTTCAAGGGCACGAATCCCAGGGGTGGTTTTGCGTGTGTCGAGGATTTTGGTTTTAGTTCCCTCCAAAGCCTTCACAAACATATGGGTTTTTGTGGCTATGGCACTCATTCGCTGCATAGCATTGAGCACCAGTCTTTCTGCTTTCAAAATGGACTGACTACTGCCGGACACATAAAAAACAATATCTCCATAATTCACAGGTGTTCCATCGGTAATCTTAACAGTTACTTCCAATCCATGATCTACATAATCAAAAACCTGCTTGACAAATTCGACCCCAGCAATAATGCCTTCATCCTTGACCAAAAGCTGGGCCTCGCCCATGGCATCTTCGGGGATACAAGCCAACGAGCTATGGTCTCCTGCCCCAACATCTTCCCGAATGGCATTGGCAATGATGATGGCAATTTCCTTGTCGAACTGTTTTTTTGAAATCATGGCCGTAGTATTTCTGCTAAAATACTAAAATTAGCAGGTTAGGCTATGGGTCTCCTTGTAATTTGGTATTTTAGGACATCAAAAGTGTTCGAACCGGATTTTGAGATGAAAATTACGCTTTTTGCCCTAGGAAAAACAGACGATTCTTCGCTTCAAAAACTGATTGATGGGTATCAGAAACGCCTGTCGCATTACATCAGTTTTAATTTTGAAGTGATTCCAGATATCAAAAATTCCAAGAACCTGTCCGAAATGCAACAAAAGCAACTGGAAGGAGAAGAACTTTTGAAGCGATTGCAGCCCGCAGATATGCTGTATCTGTTGGATGAAAAAGGAACTTTGCATAGTTCGGAAGGTTTTGCCAGCTTCCTTCAAAAAAAAATGAACAGCGGTATTAAAAACCTGGTTTTTGCCATTGGGGGACCTTATGGGTTTAGCGATGCAGTGTACACCAAAGCAGCAGGAAAACTCTCTTTATCCAAAATGACCTTTAGCCATCAAATGGTGCGCTTATTCTTTGTGGAGCAATTGTATCGGGGTTTTTCCATTTTAAGGAATGAGCCCTACCATCATCGATGATTCTTGATTAGTCTATTAAGAGTTTGACAACCTGACTATAGGACCCTTGGTGCAATTGAAGCAGGTAGAGTCCACTGGCTAGCTGGTGCTGCCACAAAAACTCCTGTAATCCTGGTTCCCATGTTTTTTCCATGAGTTTTTGCCCCGCAAGGTTAACTATTGCGCTTTTTAGTGGAGTTGAAGCAGTCGCATTGTTTGCATAAAACTTAATGGTTTTCCCGGCGGGATTTTGCACCCAAAACAACTCTCCTTCGCTATTTTCAGTAATTCCCAACCCACCATTGCGTATTTCGTCCAAAGCAAATTGGGCGCTTTCCGCCGTAACGGTAACATGGTCTTCATTTTCCGATGGGATGTAGAAATTCACAAATGGCGAATCATTCAGATTGGGTGTGGCAAACCAATCGGAGTTGTCTATGGCCAAGGCACTCATGGTAGGGATGAACGAGTAGGTATCTTGTTGCAACGCTGCAATAAACTCTTCCAAAACAGGATTCCCCCCCCCATTACCCAAGGCATCGGCAATGTTAGCGGTGCCGCCTGGGGCACTATCCACACCATCGGTGAGTGCCGAAGATTCAGAATCTGCAGCAAAAGAATCAATAGGAATGCTGATGAAATAGACCGTTACATCGGTTACCGTAAGTGTTTGCGAAGCTGCCGGTGTAAAGTTCAACGCTACGTCTACATCGGTCAAGGCGTCAATGGTAAGATTGGTATCCACGATAACAGCTCCGGGGCTACCCGTAGTGGTGCCGTTACCACTACCGTTGATCATGGTAACATTTCTTACCTCCTGAGGAAACCCTAAATTGTCCAATTCGGTTTGGAAAGCATCACGAAAATCGGGTGCCCCTTCGGGCAATAGCTTGGTAGGATCCTGTTCGTAAGTAGAACCATTCAGTAAATGGGCCAATAAATGGTCGATGAGCATTTCCTTGGCAGCAGGAGAATTGAGCACGTTTTCAACAATAGCTAAGGCATCGGGGTCTCCCACCTGTTGCGCAAAATAGTTGATTAAGTATTGCAAACTTATCGGTATGTTGGCTCCACGGTGTGGGGAGTCAAACGATATGTACAAGCGGGTTTCATGCGGCAAGCTGTTGGCTTCCATGTAGGCTAAGGCGTATCGAGCAATTAAACCCCCCATACTCGGTCCCAAAATTACCAATTCAGCATCCCCAACTTTTTGGGAGTTGATTTCATCAATAAGCGCCGCAAGCACCATGGCATTCCGTTGGATGTAATCGGCCCCACCATCAATGTCTTTACCATCGGTGGTATATTGAGGGGCATTTAGGATGACAATATCGTAACCCTCTGCCCGCAAAATATCGGCTAAGTTGTCCCCATCAAAACTCAAGCTGGCATAGAGTTCGCCAATCCCTCGCGAATCACCGGGATCGAAACCGTCCAGAACAATAATGGGTTGATCTAATACCCCGTTGATCAAATCGGGAAAAATCTGGTACTCCCCTTCTCCAAAATAAGCCTGACCTTCATCATAGCCTTGGTATGCAATAGTTGCAACTATCGTGGTTGCTTGTTGTGCTTCGGGAATGAAATCAGGGTTGGGCAAGGATTGAAAACGAATCTGGGCAAAACCAAATGCCGTAGTAAACGCAAAAAGAAATAGGAATGGTCTTTTCATGATTATGGGGTTGCAATTTCCTCGGAAAGGTAGCAATAAAATCAGGATTACGACAATTCTTCCCTACCTAAGGATGAATTTGGTTCCTAAAGTTTAAGGATTTGCCGAATCCACCAGAGTTTTTTTGAAGTAAGCGGAGTGTATTTTAAAGGTAACTCTAACCAATTACCTTTGTGCAAGATGCTCTTGAAATGACTAAAAGCTTTGAAACCCGCCTCGCCATGGTAGTTACCCAAACCACTGGTACCTACACCACCGAAAGGCAAATGAGGATTGGCAAGGTGCATTACCGTGTCGTTAACAGTACCGCCTCCAAAAGAAAGTTCACGAAGAATTTGTTGCCGCTCTTGGGTGTTGTTAGTAAAAATACTGCAAGCCAATGGTTTAGGAAGAAGCCGTACTTTTTCCAAAATTTCCGAAATATCAGTATAGGGTATCACAGGAAGTAATGGGCCAAAAACTTCTTCTTTCATGATGGCATCTTCAAAAGTAACCCCTTTCAGTAAAGTAGGCTCAATAAATCGCTCAGCTTTATTGGCTCCACCGCCCAAATACACTTTTCCCTTATCGATTAGCCTAACCAAGCGCTCAAAGTGTTGATTGTTTATAATCTGAACGTAGTTGTGACGATCAATATGGTACAGTGATTTTTCAATTTCAGCTTTACAGGCTTCAAGGAATTGTGTTTCGATGGATTGGTGCACCAACACATAATCTGGTGCGACACAGGTTTGTCCTGCATTTAGGAACTTACCCCAAACCAAGCGCTTGACTGTCATCTTTAAATTGCACGACGCAGTTACAAATGTCGGGGATTTCCCTCCCAATTCCAGGGTAACGGGGGTAAGGTGTTCCGCAGCAGCTTTGTAAACCAGTTTTCCTACCTGTGTACTTCCGGTAAAGAATATTTTATCAAATTTTTGTTTCAGAAGTTCGCTGGTTGTTGCTGCGCCTCCTTCAACAACATGAAAATAGGTTGCGTCAAAATTTTCCAAAACCATTTTCTGGATGGCTTTTGAAGTCTCCGAAGGGAGCTCACTGGGTTTCAGGATCATCGTGTTCCCGGCCGCCATAGCAGCTATAACGGGAGTAAGCGATAAGAAATAAGGATAGTTCCAGGCACCTATTATCAGTGCAACACCCAAGGGTTCTGGAATTACGTAACTTTTGGCAGGAAAGTTCACCCAATTGGTTTTAACCATTTTGGGTCGGGACCAATGTTTTAATTGCCGTTTGGCAAGTTTGAGTTCTTGGTAAACCAATCCAAGTTCGGTAGCCATGGTTTCGAACGCAGATTTTTTAAAGTCCTTATGGATGGCTTCAAGCAAGCGCGACTCATGGGCTTTCAATACTTGTTCAAAATGGTTCAATTGCCGAAGCCGAAACGAGAGGGGTTTCGTTTGGTGGGTTTCAAAAAAACTCCGTTGGTTGGCTACTAAATCGTGCATTGGGTAGAGGTTTATCCTTTCCCTTTATCTCGGTTAAGGATTCGATATTCCTCATAACATTCACTGATGGCATCTAGTATTTGGAGGTCATTGGCGGTCTTGATGAAATCTTCGGAATAACTGCAATTATTCAAAATCTCATCAATATCCACTCGCTCCAATTGCAGGACGGCCATCAAGGTTTCCCGGTCGAATTTGGATTGCAGCAGATTCCTGATTTCATCATCTTCCTTCATCTTACGAAGCTTCCGCATCTGTTTTGGTCGTTTTCCGAAAACATTGTAGAGAAAATCTGCTGGATTGAAAATAGAACTCAACACTTTGGAGACTGCCCCGGGTTGGTTTTTTCCACCTTCATAACCTCCGCCCAACCCAGCAATCCGATAACGGTAGTTGTCGTATATGGGAATAATCTTGGCATCTACTTCTACATAACCCGTTAACTGTACCGGTTTTAAAACCACTTCTTCCAGAGCAATACCCAATTCGGTCATTTTTACCTTAATGTCGCCGTATTTCAACCAGTCGTTGGTAACACGTACCCTAATGGATTTAAAACCCAGGTACGAAAAGTATAAGGTGTCGTTTACCGATGCGCGAATGGAAAACGCTCCATCCTTATCGCTACTGGTTCCTATTACCTTATTGAGGTTAACGATATTCACATTTTCCAGCGTCTCTTCGGTAGCATCATTAACCACGAGCCCGTGGATGACCTCCCCTACATCGGTCTCATCCTCCTGTGCAAAAGAAATAGAAGGGATGAGTGTGAGAAAAAATAGAAAGAAACCTTTTTTCATAGCAAACACTTGGGGTAAAACTACCCATTTAGACACGAAAATCCTGCCAAAGTTTCGTTAATGTGTGCAAAATACAAAATTACCGTTTTCTGCGGCGCTTTCCTCCTGTTCCTTTTTCTTTGGGCCATTCTTCCTTTCTCCTGCTCTTCCCTTTAAATTTTGGGCGGTCGTCTGGAAAACCTCCTTTTTTCCCAAAACCTCCTTTTTTTCGGCCTTTGTCTTTACCTCTGCCGCCACCACCGAATTTTCTGCCGCCACGGTCTTTTGAAATTTCAATCTCTACCCTTCGGTCGTTAAATTGCACTCCCTTGAAAGCTTCGATTACCAAATCCACATATTTGCTGTCGGTATTGAAGAAGGAAAATGTATCCATGGTATCCACATGAAACACATCGTCCTTGGGCAATTCGGTGACTTCACGGATCAAGTCCTTCAAATCCATCCATTGCAGGCCATCCTTGCGTCCCAAATTGATAAAATAGCGGGTACTGTCTTCCGTAACTTTGGCGGGTTCACGATCTTCGGGATGGTTGCCTCCACCTACATTCAAATCCTTGGCCTTTTTGTAATAATTGTAGAAGCGGGTAAATTCCACTGAAAAGACTTTCTTGATCAATTCTTCTTTGGAAAAATCCTCCAGCACTTCGTGAATCTTTGGCAAATAGGGATCGATATCGTGATTGACCTCGGTATCCTTGATGCTGTTGGCCAAATGAAACAATTGTTTTTCACAGATTTCCATCCCGGAAGGCACTTCTTTTTGAATGAAGGATTTCTGGATGATTTTTTCGATGGCCTTAATTTTCCGTTGTTCACTTTTTGAAATAATCACCATGGAAACCCCAGTCTTCCCAGCACGTCCGGTTCGTCCGCTACGGTGGGTATAGGTTTCAATCTCGTCGGGCAATTGGTAGTTGATAACGTGGGTGATGTCGTCCACGTCGATACCACGAGCAGCCACATCGGTGGCCACTAACATCTGGATTTGACGGGTTCGAAACGATTTCATCACCAAATCACGTTGGTTCTGACTCAAATCCCCGTGCAAAGCTGCGGCATTGTAACCGTCTTCAATGAGCATTTCGGCTACCTTTTGTGTATCCCGTTTGGTCCTACAAAACACCACCGAAAAAATATCGGGGTGCATGTCGGCCAAACGTTTTAGGGCCTGATAGCGATCCTTGGCATTTACCAAATAATATTCGTGGGAAACACTATCGGCGCCTACGTTTTTGGCCCCAATGGTCACTTCTTGAGGTTGGTCCATGAACTTTTGGGCAATGGCTGCTACTTCTTTAGGCATGGTTGCACTGAACAACCACGTACATTTATCTTCCGGGGTATGGGAAAGGATGTCGGTAATATCTTCATAAAAGCCCATGTTCAACATTTCATCGGCTTCGTCCAGCACACAGTATTCGATTTTGGAAATATCCAGCATCCTGCGGCCGATCATATCCTTCATCCTTCCAGGTGTTGCCACAATGATTTGGGCTCCTTTTTTGATTTGCTTGGCTTGCTCGGTAATGCTGGCGCCCCCGTAAACGGCTACAACATTCAATCCGGGCAAATACTTTCCGTAAAGTTTTAACTCGGAAGTAATTTGCAAACAGAGTTCGCGGGTGGGCGAAAGAATGAGTCCCTGTGTGGTTCGGCTTTCGATATCAATCTTTTGGAGCATGGGAAAACCGAATGCAGCCGTTTTGCCGGTACCGGTTTGCGCCAAGGACACCATATCGGTTTCGTGCGCTAAGAGAATAGGAATGGTTTTTTCTTGGACTTCGCTTGGGGTTTCAAAACCCAAGTCGGTGATGGCCTGAAGCAAAGGTTGCTCCAAACCAAGCGATTGAAATTTAGTCATAAAAATGTTTATTTGTTAGGTGTTGACCGGAAGCAGACGACACAAATAAACCTGACGCTTCAACCGCAACACTTCCTCACCCTGAGGAATTTGGCCGCAAAGATATGCGATTCCAACAAATTGAAGGGATTATTATGAATTATTTAAGGAAAGGTACTCCAATAATTCCCGCATTGCTTTCCCACGGTGCCCAATTTCACTTTTTTGGGTCAAGGACATTTCTGCAAAGGTTTCCACAAATCCCAAAGGTTGGAAAATGGGGTCATAACCAAAACCTTCTTTGCCACGTGGTTCTAGAGTTATAGTACCCTCGCAGATTCCCAAAAACAAATTTTGGTGTCCTTCCAAAGTAAGGGCTATGGCGGTCTTGAAACGGGCAGAACGATCTTCAATATCCAGCATTTCGTTCAACAGTTTTTCCATGTTGGCTTGGGCATTGTTGGAGGTATTTGCATAGCGGGCACTGTAAACCCCAGGTGCCCCGTTAAGTGCGCTCACTTCCAAGCCTGTGTCGTCAGCAAAACAATCATAACCGTAATGGCTTTTCACATGCTCTGCCTTTAAGATGGCATTCCCTTCAATGGTATCGGAGGTTTCGGGGATGTCTTCCAAACAACCAATATCGTTAAGGCTTAGCAGTTTTACATGTTTGGGCATCAAAATCTGTACTTCCCTAAATTTGTTTGGATTGTGTGTGGCGAAGACGAGTTTCACGGGTTGTAGTTTTTTATTTTTTTAATGGAGCCGTCACGATTAAAAATAGTCCAGTTTTTAGATTTTTTCCCATTGACCCGCTCGCCTTCTTTCTGAAGCCAGTTACAATCGCTTTTGAAAGAATAGTTGTAAACTTTAGAATGATAAGTACGCTCATAAAAGCCTTCTCCCGACAAATAGTCCTGAATGCTGTTGTGGTTGGTTTTAATTGAAACTAAATTTTGTTCAATCCAAACTTCGTTCCCACATAAATACACCCTGCAGGATAAAACGACACCATAAGGATCCATGTGGTAAATTCTTTTAAAAGTCCCGTCGCGATAAAACTCGTACAAATAGCCCGTATTTGTAATGTACTCTTGGCCCTCAATTAAGTACTTGTATAACTTTCCCCTTTCCCTTATTTTACCATTTTTGAAATAATCCTGGTATTTCAAAGAATCGATCGGTTTCAAATCCTTGGGGATGTCCTTGTATTCAAACGCTTGCGAAATACAAAACCCGTAAAAAAATAGGCTGACTAAGAATAAAAAATATTTCACTACCTCTTGGAATGCAATGCAATACGATTTCCTTCGCAATCGATAAAGACCCCCATAAAGCCATGTTCTTCCGAAATTTGGGTCTTTTGGAGGTAGATTTTTCCGCCAGAAGCTTCTACCCGATCTAGCTCGTTTTGCACATTTTCGCTATAAAAATAAACTAAAGGCCCTTCTTGGCTGGGAATGTAGCTATCTTGTTTAATGAGGGTGCCGGTAGCTCCCGGAACGTCATTTCCTGCATTGGGAAACCAAGCCATTAGCAGTCCTCCAAAGTCTATTTGGTGCAGCTTTACGTTGAAGACGATTTCATAAAATGCTACAGCCCGTTCCATATCGGTTACGGGAATTTCGATCCAGGCAAAGGTATTGTGCTTCATGAACTATTTTTCCAAAATTGATTTTAAATTAGCTAGCCCTTGTTCAAAATCCTTGCCAACGGCCTTGTCCATGTTAAAAAAAAGCATCATGATGTTGATGGGAATTTTGTTGGTGCCATGGAAACCCCAGACTACTTTGGTCGCTTGGTCTCCCTCTGGGTGGGTTTCAATATATCCTTGACTAACCGATTTCCATGGCTTCAGAAAACGGAGTTCCGTTTCCATTTTTACGTTTTTTTCCACGTTGATGATTTCCTGTTCGCCAGAGCCCACTTGTTTGTGATCGCTTTCCCATGCCGATATAAAACCAACCGTACCGTCTTCTCCAGTATAGGTTTGTTTCATGCCAGGGTCCCTTTGATTCCAAGGGCCCCAGAAGTTTTGATTTTTTACGTATTTGATGTAATCGAACACCTCTCCCAAAGGTTTGTTGATTACGATACTTCGGCTTACGTTGTATTTTTTAGGCGCTATTGCAGCCAAAATAATAAACAAAGCAATAATTGCGGCAATGATGTAAATAACGGTCATCATGATTTTCTGGTTATGGTTGACGTTCTAAATTACGACTTTTTTTGATAGTAAAATCGTTCGATGATCTTATCGATGCTTTTGATGGAGTTTTTGGTCCACTGAAATTCCAACTCCAGTTGTTCCATTTCGGACAAGGCCCAGTGGATGCCTTCTACCCGCATACGAGTAACAACTTCCTGCAGGATGATGGCTGCGGATACAGAAATGTTCAAACTTTCCGTAAAACCATACATAGGTATTTTTAGAAAGGCGTCGGCACTATCCATAACCAAATCACTCAAACCCATTTTTTCGGTTCCAAAAAACAAAGCACTTTTAGGAACCACATCAAATTCGTGCAATAAGGTTGCATTTTGATGGGGTGTAGTAGCCACAATCTGGTATCCTTGCTTACGAAGTATCTCCATACACAGACCCACATCTTGATGGCGGTACACGTTCACCCATTTTTGGGCCCCCATCGCTATTTCCTTGTCCACACGTTTTCCAAAACGTGCTTCCACTACATGCAGGTCCTGAACCCCAAACACATCACAACTCCGAATGACGGCACTGGTATTGTGCATTTGGTACACATCTTCGGTCACCACCGTAAAATGCCTGGTTCGTTTGGAAAGTACTTCCTTAAAAAGGGCTTTTCGACGTTCGGTGAGATAGGTCTGCAAATATTCCAGTAATTGTAAATCCAAGGAGTTTGTTTAATTTTAATGACGAAGATAAAAAAAACCCATAGATGAAAATTGCAGTCCTAACCGGTGCAGGCATGAGTGCCGAAAGCGGCCTGAAAACTTTCAGGGACAGTGACGGGCTTTGGGAAGGTCATGATGTGATGGAGGTAGCTTCCCCTCAAGGTTTTGCAGACCACCCTGAATTGGTTTTGGATTTTTACAACCAACGAAGAAAGCAACTTTTGGAAGTGTCCCCAAACACTGCCCACCTTGCTTTAGCCGAATTGGAAAAAAAACACGAAGTGGTCGTTATTACCCAAAATGTAGACGATTTGCACGAAAGAGCCGGAAGTACCCGGGTAGTGCATTTGCACGGAGAATTATTGAAAGCCCGCAGTTCATACGATGAAGATTCGGTAATACCATGGAGCAAAGACATTCTTTTGGGAGATGTATGCCATGAAGGGTATCAGCTAAGACCGCATATTGTATGGTTTGGGGAAGCAGTTCCTATGATGGAAGTAGCCATTCAATTGGTCGAAATTGCCGACATCATCCTGATTATTGGAACTTCCATGCAAGTGTATCCCGCTGCAGGATTGGTACAATATGCGAAACGAAGTGCGCCCATTTTCTTTGTAGACCCAAAACCTTCCATCACTTCGGAAGAACGCATCAAGGTTTTTGCCGAAAAGGCTACCGTTGGCGTTCCAAGGGCTATTCAGGAAATTAATGCCATTCGCTAATGAGCTTATTGGAACATATTTCATTTCACCGTCCAACGAGAGCCATTCGGAATCGCTCCGCAAACTGGGTCATCAGTCATCCCGAGTCCTTCCTGGAGCTATTGGATTATGCTTTCAAAAAAGATAAAGACTACTCCCACAAAGCCAATTGGGTTCTGGAAATTGTATGTTTGAATCAACTTGATTTATTGATTCCCCATCTAAATTATTTTTTTGAGGAGCTTCCTAAAGTAACCGACGATTCTTCTGTAAGACCCCTATCCCACATTTGTGAGCTTCTTGCAGTAGCTTACTATAAAAAAAGAGTTCCTAGCATTCGTGCTGCATTCAAGGAATCACACAAAGAAAAAATGATTGACTGCTGCTTCGATTGGTTGATTACCCATCAGAAAGTGGCTTGTGAAGTCCGCGCCATGACCTGCCTTTATTATATAGGCACAGAACACAGTTGGATTCATCCTGAATTGCAGATGATCCTGGAAACTAAAATCCCAAACGGCAGTGCCGGCTATCAGTCTAGAGGAAAAAAAACCTTGAACGATATCCAAAGGTTTGCAACACGGAAGTAACTCAATGAGCTTCTGGAAGTAATGGCCCAGCCAATTCTTTCATGAAAAATAATTTCCCTGGAAGAGTGGGCATCCAACTAGAGGGTATCCATCGTGAAGGACCATATTGCAACGTAACACACAGGCTCATCCCTTGCCAGTTGGCACCACGGTTGGGATAAACACCATCTGCCCCTCCAATGCAGAAATCGCTTTGAAGGAAAAGTCCTGGTCCTATGGTATTGGCCCAACAGGGAATGAGCGTAAAACGACTGGAAAAGCTGTGCAATGAATTCTGTTCAATTGTTAAAGGATGTAAGGCTTGACCGATGCGGTGGGTTTCTTGCTTCCAACTGGCATCGTCCGAAAATTCATCACCAATTTGTGGTTCCCAAAAAGCGATATGGCAGGCCCTTCCAATGCCATATACGGTCACCAATCTACCTCCCTGTTTTTTGATGGCTGCAATTTTTTCGGCATAAAGCGGTAAGCGATCTTTTGTGGCAAAATGGCGCTGATCTTTTGGAACTGTTAAGGATCCAAGAGGATGGAACAGTGCTTCGTTCATGGCAAGTTCGAACCCCCCTTCCTGATCACTGGGCATGGTAGTGCCTTGCTGGTTGGACCATTCGTCCATATTGAAGGTGTGCACGTGCTGACAACCCACTTGTCGCTCCTCCAAAATATCGACCACGTGTCTATACATCCCCATTGGGCCCACTGGGAGAATAAGGGCCAAGGGTTTGCCATCCTCGTGGGCTTCAATAATCTCGCGTGCTATTTCAGCACCCATACGTTGTTCCAATTCTCCCAAGGAATCTAAGGCTACAGCTTGAAAGTCCTTATCCCAATGGCTGCCCCTGGAAAGAATCTTTTTTATCCCCATAGCACAACAACGATCAATTTTTTCCAAATCCCACCCTTTTGGATAAAAATTTTCCAATAGCGAACCCTTGACCGTATTCAAAAAATTTAATTTTTCCATAAACCAAGCTTTATTGAGATCGCACAACTTAGGTAAGCGCTCTAAGATAACAAAAATAGGGGATACGGATTAGGATTCAAAAATACTATTTTACACCTTCCGAACTGCCTAAGAAACCGTATCTTTGCGTTTTCAAATTAAGCGCCATGTCTTCACAAGCCTTAAAAGCCATCTCCCCTATCGACGGTCGCTATGCTTCCAAGACCCAAGCGTTGTCTGCCTATTTTTCAGAAGAGGCTTTGATGAAGTATCGGCTTCGAGTGGAAATTGAGTATTTCATCGCTTTGGTCACCTTGCCCTTACCGCAACTAGTCGATTTTGACACCTCCGCTTTTCAAAACCTGCGAAAAATATATCAAGAATTTTCCACGGAGGATGCTTTAAAAATAAAGGAAATTGAGAAGGTTACCAATCACGATGTGAAAGCTGTGGAATATTTCATCAAACAGCAATTCGACGTTCTGGGCCTACAATCGTATAAAGAATTCATTCATTTTGGATTGACTTCCCAAGATATCAACAATACAGCCATCCCACTCTCCATAAAGGATGCTATCAATGAAGTATACCTCCCTATCTTTTTAGAGCAAAAAAATAAATTGAAGGCCTTGAGTGTTGAATGGGCAAATGTGCCCATGTTGGCAAGAACCCATGGCCAACCGGCTTCACCCACCCGATTGGGCAAGGAAATTGAAGTTTTTGCCGTGCGCCTGGAGGAGCAGTTGGATTTATTGAATGGTGTGAAAAGTGCTGCAAAATTTGGAGGAGCCACTGGTAATTTCAATGCACATCTTGTAGCATACCCCACTATAGATTGGAAAGCTTTCGGAACCCAATTCGTTGAAGAAAGCCTGGGTCTTTACCATTCGTTCCCTACTACCCAGATAGAACATTACGACCACATGGCGGCTTTGTTCGATGGCCTGAAGCGTATCAACAACATCGTTATCGATCTGGATCGCGATGTATGGACCTATGTATCGATGGATTATTTCAAACAGAAAATCAAAAAAGGTGAAATTGGATCGAGTGCCATGCCGCATAAGGTAAACCCCATCGATTTTGAAAACAGTGAGGGCAATCTAGGAATCGCTAATGCACTTTTTGAGCATTTGGCTGCAAAGTTACCCATTAGCAGGCTGCAACGGGACTTGACCGACAGTACGGTGCTCCGTAATATTGGGGTGCCTTTTGGGCATACCTTGATCGGTTTTCAATCTACGCTAAAAGGATTGGATAAGTTGGTGTTGAACACTACAAAAATTGAAAAAGACCTGGAAAGCAACTGGGCAGTGGTTGCTGAAGCCCTACAAACCATTTTACGGCGTGAAGGCTACCCCAATCCTTACGAAGCCCTGAAGGGCCTTACCCGTACCCATAAGGCCATCACGAAACAATCCATCTTCGATTTTATTGAAACCTTGGAGGTTTCGGAAGCCCTCAAAAAGGAAATGAAAGCCATTACCCCACAGAACTATACGGGTATTTAAATGTAAAAAGCCCCAAAAAATTGGGGCTTTTTTTGTTTGATTGTTCTATTACCAATTCAAATCTTCCATCATTTTCCCTATTCCTCGAATTTCCGATAAATTCAGATCGCCACGCTCCATGGTTTTCATCAGTTTCAGGGCTTGGTCTGGACGCATGTCGTCGCAAAGCAAACGGAACACCCCAAATCCCTTTTCGGGACCGCTGGCAAAAACGATGACTTCATCAATGGCTGTTTCCTCTCCCATGTACTTCATGGTCATCTGCATATTATTCGATTTCACCTTTCCTAAGGTTTTGTATTGATCCTGATCAATAATGGCAAGTGCTATGGCTCTCTCGGATTCGTATTCGGCTTCTTTACCGGCTTTCATCGGATAGGCCACCACATTGATCTTTTTAATAGTGCTTAAAATTTCCTTTTCCTCTTCGGTGAGATTGGCATCGTCGTTTTGGAACAAACTGGTGGCGATGTCCACTTTCAAAAAACGATCGTCTTGTTGTTTGTCTACCAAATAGCGCTGAAGGGACTTTCCATTGTCGCAGCTCATTAAGCTAAGAGCTGCCAACGCTAAAAAAGTAACGTATTTTACTACTGCTGTCATATTACCCTTTCTTTTCGATGTTTTTCAATTCTTCGCTTCCAGGCACTTTGAGGTCCTTGGTCAATTTGGAAATCTGTTTCAAATCGATGTTCCCGGTAATGCTCATAATGATGGTGCCCTCCTTGCCGTCTACGTCTCCCTCGAGAAACATCAACAGCTCACTTACATGGCTTTCAGATTTGCCGGGCTTGGAATAGAACTTGATGTTTTTTCCGTCATCCTTTACGCGCATTAACTCATTCAATCCTTTGGAGGTAGAGAGGTATTGGTCTACAGAGGATTTCATACGATTTCCCACCTCTTTATTTTCGGTGATGAATATTTTGATGTTGTCTAGGTTGTTGACCATTTCCATGTAATTCTTTACTTCCGGATCGTCCGATTCGATATCGATTTCAGCCAAAAGCTTAAACATATTCTTCGTAACAATCACCGAAGTTACGTCCTTTTCGTCTTCATATTTATCGAAGAATCCTTGAGAGAATCCCACCATCGGGATCAAGGCCATTGCTATAATTAAAAGTGTTTTTTTCATGAGTTTTAGTATTTAAAAAAATGGGTTATTTAAAAAATTGGTTTTTGGTTTCGGTAAACTGATTTACTAGGCCAAGTGTGGAAGTACCTTCTTCAAACGCTTGGATGTAGGTTATTTTAGAGGCTCCTTTGTTTAAATTTTCAGAAAGCAAGAGCATGGCTTCCTTGGCTTTGTTATAGGCCATAAGGGCTTCTTGCTGTTCTTTGGTTAGTCCATCATCCTGAAAATAGAGGAATCCAAAGACGCCCAAGATTACAGCGATGGTTGCTGCAATGCTCCATTTCCAGAAGTTGCTTCGATTGTTGGTTTTGGGAAGTACCAATGGTTTGACTAGCTGTTCGTCCCTTGAAATTTTAAGCCCTACAAACAGTGGAGCATAAGGTTCCAGATGGGTAGGCACGTCCGCTGATGCAAAAAACGCTTGCAACTGTGTTTCTTCCTGAAGGGTCGTATTTCCCTCAAAATACGCTTCCAACAACGTTTCGATTTTAGCTAATTCCATAGTTGTACTTTTTTATCAATTCTTCTCGGATGGTCTTTCGAGCACGCGATAAATTCACGCGGATGGCCGTCTCGTTCAAGTCTAGCATTTCGGAAATTTCATAAAACTCAAACTGCTCTACGTCCCGTAACTGAAGGACCATGCGCTGTTTTTCGGGAAGTTGATCCATGATCTGGAAAACCAAATCTACCCCATCCTGCAATTCGACCTTGCGCTGCAAATTATCCGAGTGCTGGTAATTGCTGTGCACGATCTTCAAATTGGAGGCCTGTTTTGATTTCAACCGGTCTAAGCAATAATTCTTGGTCATGGTCATCGCAAAAGCCTCAGGGTTTTTATAGGTCTCCATACGGTCCCTACCCTTCCATAATTTCAAAAAAACTTCCTGAACGGCATCTTCTGCTTCCTCACTTGAAACCAAGAGACGTTTTGCCAAACGGTAAAGCTTATCCTTAAATGGAAGCACGGTGGTCAAAAATTCACTCTGTTTCATGATGGTTAGCTCTAGCATGTATCATGCCGTTCTATGGTTACGACGAATTACTTATTTTTTTGTTACATTGGTACAACAATTTACAATAATGTCCCTATTTTAGGGTTTCAAAAAAAATTGCATTTCAAAAAACCACACCCTGTGAAAAAGTCCCTCATCTTATTGTTTTTAATTACCGGCCTTAGTTTGGTTTCCTGTTTCGAAGATCAGGACGATGTGCTGCATCCTGCGTCCACCGTCGAAATCAATGATTTTATATGGCGCGGACTGAATTACTTTTATCTTTACAAAACAGACACCCCCGAATTGGCCGATGACGCTTTTGCTACGGATGCCGATTACAAAGCTTTCCTTGATTCTTTTGAAACTCCTGAAGCATTCTTCGCCTATCTAAAATCGGCCCAAGATCGCTTTAGCATCCTGGTGGACGACTATGTGGAACTGGAAAATGCGCTATCTGGAATTACCCTGAACAATGGTATGGAGTACGGGCTAGTCTATTATCCGGACGACAGTAATAATGTGTTTGGGTATGTTCGGTACGTGCTGCCCAACTCGGATGCAGCTTCAAAAGGAGTGCAGAGAGGCATGGTTTTTAATACCATTGATGGAACCCAACTGAACGATCAAAATTTTGACACCTTGTTATCGCCAGACTCTTACACGATTGGCCTAGCCTCCTTTGATGGCACGACCATCATGGCTACAGGCGATAGTATTTCATTAACCAAAGCGCAGTATACCGAAAATCCCGTTTTTAAAACCTTGGTCTTAAACGTTGGTGGACACAGCATTGGTTATATAATGTACAATGCTTTTACCAGTGAATTCGATTCGCAACTCAATACCGCTTTTGGGCAGTTTAAATCGATGGGAATTACCGATTTGGTAGTAGACCTTCGCTATAATGGAGGTGGCTCGGTTCGCTCAGCAACCTATCTTTCCAGCATGATTACGGGTCAGTTTACCGGGCAGGTTTTTTATACCGAGCAATGGAACCCAGACCGTCAAGCCGATTATGCTGAAGATGGAAAATTCCTCAGCAGCTTCGTCAGTGGGGGAGAAAGCATCAATAGTTTGAACCTTTCAAAAGTATACATTATTACCAGTAGCAGAACTGCTTCTGCCAGTGAGTTGGTCATCAACGGACTTGCACCTTACATTGACGTTGTTCAAATTGGGGCCAATACTACTGGAAAATACCAAGCCTCCTTCCTGCTTTATGATGCCCCAGCACCCAATTTCAGCAGGGCCCAAGTTAATCCCAATCATCGGTATGCCATGCTGCCTTTGGTATTCAAGACCGCGAATGCGGCCGGTAATACCGATTATGTGGATGGGCTAATACCGGACATTGAACAGTTCGAGGACTACAGTAACCTCGGCGTTTTAGGCAATGAGAACGAGCCTTTATTGGCAACGGCCATTGCTGCCATTACGGGGCTACCCACTCCAGGAATTAAAAAGAACACGTTCCACAAAACCATTTCAGAACGTAAAGCATTGGTACCTGGCTATCAAATGATGTGGGTTGAAAAAGATGAATGATCCCAAAAATATTGCAGAAGAATTCTCAAAAAACCTGGAACGATTTCGGGACCTACTTGAAAATTGCACTGCTGAAGAAAGAAACTGGAAACCCTCCCCGAGCTCTTGGTGCTTGTTGGAACTGCTTGGTCACCTGTACGATGAAGAATGTTTCGATTTTAGAGCGCGCATCCAACATTTATTTGAACATCCCAACACAGCACCGCCTCCAATAGACCCTCAAGGTTGGGTCGAAACACATGCTTACCTCAAACAGGATTATGGAATTGCCTGGAAACGTTTTGCAAAAGCTAGGGAAGAGAGCCTTTTATGGCTTCAAAAAAATGAGGAAGGTCCTTGGCAAAATGAATTTAACCACCCGCACTTTGGTAGGATGAGTGCAGCTTTATTTTTAACCAACTGGTTGGCCCACGATTACTTTCATTTACGTCAAATCTATAAGATAAAAGCTTTGTTTTTGGAACACCATAGGGGGCACAGCATTAACTACGCCGGAGGGCTATAAAAAGAGCCGAAACAATGTTTCGGCTCTTTTCAAACAATCGCATCCCTGAAGTGTCATTAGATTTTAAAGGTGATGACCGGCAAATCGGCGTGGTTCACTAGATCTTCACTAATACTTCCTGAGAAGAAATGGGCCAATCCTTTACGGCCATGGGTAGGCATGGCAATTGCATCGGCTTGTACTTGATGGCTAAAATCAAACACTCCTTCTTCAACAGTGTAGGCATTGTAGCTAATGATGTCTGAAAGTTGAAAATCATTAGCTGCTTTTGATTCCAATAAAAACTGAAGAATTTTGTTGTTCATTTCCTTGGTACTTCGGAAACCATCTCCTGGTGTATTGATGTACACCAGTTCCAACTTGGCTCCAAAGGTATTCACGAATTTTTTTACCTTTTGAAAAACTGGAATGATTTCCCTATCGAAACTGGAGGCAAAAACCACTTTTTCGAGATTGAAGTTTTTAGCCCTGTTTTTGATAACCAACACAGGTCGCTCTGAGTTTCGGACCACTTTTTCGGTATTGGAGCCTACAAAGACTTCTTTCAGCCCGCTACTTCCGTGAGAACCCATGACGATAAGGTCGCAATCAAATTCCTGGGCTACATGGTCAATTTCATGAAACTGCTTGTAGTTTTGCACGGTGGTATGCACTTTCAGTCCGTCCAAATAGGGTTTGTCCAAAAATTCGTTGAAACGTTTTTCTGCCAACTTCATATAAAACATGGCCTCCATGACTTCTTTGGAATCCTCTTTGGTAATTACGGCTTGTGAAAGACCCATCATGTGGAGTGCCACCAACTCGGTATTGAATTTTTTGGCCAATTGGGCAGCCACTTCCAAGGCATAGTCGGAATTGTCGGAAAAATCAATGGGTACTAGAATTTTTTTCATGATACTATTGGTTTAATGGTTGAGCCGAAAGGTAACTTCCTTTCGTTTTTTAAGTTGTTTTTCAAGTTCTGTGATGGTGTGTTTCACAGCCACTTCAAAATTATCGTCCTTGGAACTTGCAAAAATTTTAGGGCCAGGAACGCTGAGTTCCATTTCGCAAATCTTGGTACCAAAAGCATCGGTGTCCAGTTTGAAGAAAACTTCGGTATGGATGATCCAGTTGTACTTTACTGCAAGTTTTTTGATCCTTTTGTTGGTAAATTCAGTGAGGGTTTCACTGGTGGGCATCTTTACAAATTGAATATTGGTTGTCATTACATTGGTGTTTTACTATATGGTATAAAACTATGGATGAAAACCCTGCTAAAAAATGACCATGGTCATTTTACCAAGAGGAGCAAAAATAAGCCTTTAATAAAAAAAAGCTGAACTTTTTGTTCAGCTTTTTACACTATGAAAACTTCATTAGATGAACAGTAAATGGGTTCCTTCAGCATTGGCCCTGGCGTAAAAGTCGCCGATAGTAAGGATGCCGTCCAGTTCGTCGATAAGGTCCTCTTCTTTCAAATGGAACATATCCACGGCCAACTTGCACCCCCAAAGTTTGCATCCGGAATCGCTAAGGATTTCCAAGAATTCACTTACGGTAGGCAAATCCAGTTTTTCCATTTCCTTTTTCATCATGTTGGTCGCTAAGGCTTCCATTCCGGGCAATCCGCCCAACATGGTTGGAATATGCATGGCCGGATTTCCAACGGTAGCGACTTTTAGGTGTTCCAGTTTCTTTTTTTGAACCGCTTCAAGTCCAAAAAAAGTAAAAAATATCTCTGCTTCAATGCCTTCCATACGGGCACCATTGGCCATAACAAATGCAGCATACGCATTTTCAATACTTCCTTTTGAGAGGATGAAGAGCATTTTTTTGACTTTTGTTTCATTCATGGCTTAAAGATTTTAGTGAATTAAACAGGGGGTCGTCCGTTAAATACAGCTTTTGGGTTTAGGGATCCCTGCAATCAATGTGGACATTTTTAAAGGACCTCCTGGGAACAAGGCATAAAATTCCTTGATATCGATGACCCCACTTTTTTTGATTCCCCTAATGGAAAGGGGTTCTTCTTTTTGGTGTTGCCCCTGTAAATAGGCAATGACTTCCCAATGCCTCTCGGTTAATTTGATATCGTGTTCTTCGGCCAAGTTCTCGGCAACATTTTTATTCCATTCGTTGAAATCGGTTAAATAGCCTTCTTCATTAACATTTACTTCGGTTTGTCCAACTAACTTTTTCATTTTTAATGGTTTTGATTAAACTTAATTTACTGCTTCAAAGTTTTTTCCTTTTTCGGTCATGGTCGCAGAAACAAAGGGAATGTGTCTGCCCTTAATGAGCATGTTCCAGTAAATCCACCGAAACGCCATCTTACCCATATGGTTAGTCCTGCTTTCTTTCAATAACTGCAATGGGCCAATACCGGGCAGGGGAAAAGTACCATCCACGGGTTCGTGGGTGTAATTGAAATCGATCAAGAGGGCTTTTCCGTTTCCGGTTTCAATAAAGCAATTGGCATGCCCATCAAATTCTTCCTTAAGGGGTTTTCCTTCAATGTAACGCAAAATATTTTCCGTTAGGATTTCGGCTTCAAAATGTGCCACAGAACCTGCTTTGGAGGCTGGTAAATTGGTCGCATCCCCTAAAGCAAATATATTTTTGTAATCCCTGGTTTGAAGCGTGGCTTTATCGGTGGGTACAAAATTGGAGTCATCCCCCATTCCAGAGCGTTCTATCACAGCATCGCCAAGGTTAGGTGGCACCGTAACGAGTAAGTCGTAAGGAACTTCCGTGTCGATATAATCAATGATTTTTTTATTTTCAAAATCAACCCTTTCAATATTGAAGTCGGTAACTTCCTTAATTCCTTTTTCTTCCAACAAATAATGCAATGCCTCTGTGGCTTTGGGTTTTGTAAAGGCCCCTGCCAGCGGGGTCACAAAAGTAATGTCTACCTTGTCCCTCATTTCTTTGTGTTTAAAAAATGAATCGGCTAAGAAAGCAAACTCAAGAGGGGCCACTGGGCACTTAATAGGCATTTCGGAAATATGGACGACCAATTTGCCCCCTTCCCAATCGCGAAGTTTGTCCCGCAATGCCTTGGCACCTTCATAGGTATAAAAATCAAAAATGGTTTTATGCCATTCGGGGCCAGCCATTCCTTCAATTTCATCGGGGGCGATCTTGGTTCCCGTGGCGACTATCAAGATATCATATGGAAGTTTCTCATCGCCTTCCAGCAGGACCTCATTTTCATCGGGTCGAATCAGGTCTATTTTTTTCTGAATGTATTGAACCCCTTTTGGAATGAATTTTTTTCCAACTTTTTTGACCTGCTTGGGTTTGTAAATGTCGAAAGGCAGGAACAAAAACCCCGGTTGATAATAATGGGTTTTGTACTGATCCACAATCGTAATTTCCCATTCCTTTTTTGGGAGTTTGGAAACCAAATGGTTGGCCATCATGGTTCCTGCTGTTCCCGCTCCAAGTATGACTAAATTTTTCATGAAAATCTATTTTTTGAACTCTAAAAGCTCTGTATTGACACTGTAAATTTAATAGTAATATTTAGTTGTAATTATGACATCCATCATACGCACATTGCATGATATTGATCATAAATTCCGAATCTTTCCTATGCTAATTTTGTGTAATAACTTAACCCCATGTGGGAGTACTCTCCCTATAGCTACTGGGGTTCTTAAACACACCATTATGAAAAAGACCATTCAATTTCTAGCGCTTTTTGCAACATTAGCCATGTTCTCCCAAGCGGGACACATCATGCAAGGAGTTGGAGCCATTAATATGTCCATGGGGGGTGCAGCAACCGGGCAGCCCTTGGATATATCGGGAGCACTTTTGTGGAATCCGGCAGCCATTTCACATTTTGACGGCACTGTTTTAAAAGCCGATGTGGGATTGTTTTTCTCTTCCCCCGAGCTACGTTCTACCGTGCCGGTTTTTAATTCCGAAGGGCAGCCTACAGGTGAGTTTTTCTCTGGCATTACCGAAGATGACCGTGGACTTTCACCCATGCCAGCATTGGCCCTTGTATGGGGAAAAAATGGTAGCCCTCATACTTTTGGGGTTTCAGCTTTTGGGATAAGTGGATTTGGAGTCACTTTCCCCGAAAACAACCTAAACCCTATCAATGCCTCCCAATCGATGGGCGGTTTTGGTCGTATCGAATCGGACTATGGTGTTTTTCAATTTGGAGTGACTTGGTCCTATCAAATAGCCGAAGGATTGTCTATTGCTATTCAACCCAATTTCAACTGGGCCATGTTGGAACTCATGCCCAACCCTACAGCCAATCCTACCTTAGCGGGGTATCCTTCTACCAACAAAGCCAGTGCTATTGGTTTTGGCGCACAGGCGGGTTTGTTTTATGAATCCAATGAGGGATTTAGTTTTGGGCTTTCTTATAAAAGCCAGCAAAATTTCCAGGAGTTCGAGTTTGAAAACACCTATCTGGATGGTCAAACCAGTTCCAATACCCTCGACTTGGATTACCCCGCCATATATTCAGCAGGAATTGGCTACAGCATTGGTGATTTCGACATCGCTTTCGATTTTAGGTATGTAGATTATGAAAATACCAACGGTTTTTCAGAAAGTGGTTGGACCGATACAGGGTCTGTTGCAGGTTTCGGTTGGAAAAACATTCAAATTCTTTCAACCGGATTACAATTCAGGGGCATAGATAAATTGCCCTTACGAATTGGTTATACCTACAGTTCCAACCCCATCGATGAAAGTGTTGCTTTCTTTAATGTTCCAGCTACTGCAATCATTGAAAATGCATTTCAGTTTGGCATGAGTTATAAGGTTTCTGAACAACTTCAGTTTGACGGGGTATTCCATTATGCCACCAGCAATGGGGATACCTCTGGCCCCTTGTTGAACCCAATGTTCATTCAAAATTATCCCCCTTACGGAGCCATTCCCGGCAGTTCAGTTTCGTATGAAATGACTACTTCCATGGTGATGCTAGGGGCAAGCTATAGCTTTAACACGGTTAAGGAATAGCCTGCTTTCGAAGTATTCTCGAATTTTCTAGGGCTGCCACTTAGGCAGCCCTTTTTCAACACCACATTCATCGATCCAACTTGGGGAAGCCACAAGAAAAAGCACAAAAGCGGGCGCTTTTTCATTTTTTGTTTTCACTGCGGCTCGAAACACTTGTTTCCAATAGCTGGATTACCTCCCTGCGGTCGGTGATCCAACTTGGGGAAGCCACAAGAAAAAGCACAAAAGCGGGCGCTTTTTCATTTTTTGTTTTCACTGCGGCTCGAAACAAGTTTCAGCCTTGTTCAAAAAAAAAAGCTGAACCTTTGTTCAGCTTTTTCTTGGTCGGGATGACTGGATTCGAACCAGCGACCCCACGCACCCCATGCGTGTGCGCTACCAGGCTGCGCCACATCCCGAAATTTGGACTGCAAATATATCCCTTTTATTTTTTATACAAACAAAACTTAGTATCTTTTGAAAAAGAATTTGCCATGAAAAACCTGTCGATTTTTTTCAGTATTCCCATAATCGCCATTAGTTGCCAAAACCCCAACAACAAAACAGAAATAGCCCTTAAAGAGCCTGCTGCGCGTGGCTATTCAATTGAAAAAGTAGTAGACAACCTAAACAATCCTTGGGGCATGGATTGGTTACCTGATGGCAGCTTATTGATTACCGAAAAGAAAGGGGAAATTATGCTTTTCAGAAATGACATAAAAACCAAGGTTTCCAATGTTCCAGAAGTTTATTTAAGAGGGCAAGGAGGGCTTATGGACCTCAAGTTACACCCAAACTATAGCGAAAATGGTTGGATCTACATTACTTACAGTAGCAAGGAAGGGTCCGGTGAAGGGGGAAATACCAAATTGATTCGCACTAAGTTAAAAAACAATGCCCTTACCGAAATCCAATCGCTTTACAAAGCTGAACCCAACTCCACCACAGGGCTACATTTCGGCTCCCGGATTGCATTCGATAACGAAGGGTACCTCTACTTCTCCATAGGGGAACGTGGTAATAGGGATGAAAACCCTCAGGACATCACTAGGGATTGTGGAAAAATTTACCGCTTGCTGGATGATGGCAGGATCCCACCAGACAACCCATTCGTCAATCAGCCAAATGCAAAAAAGGCCATTTATTCCTACGGACATCGTAATCCCCAAGGCTTGGCAAAACATCCCATCACTGGAACCATTTGGGAACACGAGCACGGTCCGAAAGGTGGGGATGAAATCAACATCATCGAAAAAGGGAAAAACTACGGTTGGCCTGTCATTACCTACGGTGTTAATTACAGTGGCACCCCCATAACCAGTGAAACTTCACACCCCGGTATGGAACAACCCATTCACTATTGGGTGCCTTCCATCGCCCCATGCGGAATGGCCTTTATTACTGGAAACCAATTTCCCGATTGGAAAGGGGATTTACTCGTAGGCTCCCTAAAGTTCAATTATGTTGAATTACTGCACCTTAAAGGGAATAAGGTGATTGGTCGTGAAAAAATTGCAGAAGACATTGGTAGGGTACGAAACGTAAAAATGGGCCCGGATGGCTTTATATATGTGGCGGTTGAAGGCAGGGGCATTTTTCGATTGGTACCCAAATAAAAACAAAAAAGGCCGCAAATGCGGCCTTTTGATTGCTAGTTTTTTGGTTAGAAACTAATCACGGATTCCACAACGGCTCCGCTGAATTTTCCTTCATCGTAGACGCTTCCTGTACCAAAACCATCATATTTTTGGCTCACATATTCTACTTTGAAAAGTATATTTTTGGTTAGGAAAGCTCCAAAGCCCACATTGATACGGTCGATGGTTACATCGTCTCCATCAGGAACCATTGGGCCACTTGCGGTATTGTAACGTCCACCGATGTAGAAGTTTTCATTGTTTCCAAAACGGTACAACAATTCAACCAAAATCTGGTTCCAGTTACGATCCAATTGGTTGCCACTGCTGTCCAAGTCGCTGTCGGAACGACCTGTGGTCGTTTCATACATTCCAAAGAATTCCAAACCTTTGTATTTGATAAAAGGGTTGAACATGATGGCAGTCACTTCATTTCGGAAGCCAGGATCGAAACGACCGGTACGGAAATCTTCTGAAGCAGAAGCATCTTCTTCGGAAAGTACTAGATAATAACGAGCTCCAGCACGGTCTCCAGAGTATAGATATACCCTAGCAGCTTGAGCGGTGTTGTAAATAGAACCTGTAATTCGGACCCTCAAATCTTCGTTGATTTGTTTGTCATATCCCAATTTAGCCACAACAGAAGGCGAGGTTTTTTTAGGATTGTCTGGGGCTTGGTTCAATTTACCATTGGTCAACCCAGCCATGGCAATCCATCCGTTGCTACGGAAATACACTTCACCGGCCACTTCGGTAGTAAAAGCATCCAAGATGCTGTTTCCTACAAAAGGATTATAAAGTGCAGAGGAGTTATCGGAACGACGGAAGTGCATGTCACCATAATTCACTTCCATGTGCCCTACTTTCACAGTAACATACTTCATCAACTCGGCAAGTGTTCCCTCTTGAATGAAATTCAAGTTATCAATTTGCAAATAACCGCCTTTTACATAAGGTTCTGGGTGGTGCCTAGAAGAAAGATAGGTTCGCAAATGCATGCGCAAACCATCATGCAGTTGTACGTCCAAATCCAAATTGGCAGTAGCCAGGTTAAAGTTGGAACTTAACTCTTTCAATGGCAATTCACCTTCGCCTGCAGTATCTGGATCAAAAGCATTTTCATGATCAATAGCCTGGAATTGTAGGGCAGAAGATCCGCCAACACGTACTTTTACACCTTCAAAAGGTTTGTTTACGGCAGTATCTTTAGGAGCTTCGAACACATTGATGCCATCCTTGCTAGGCTCCCTGTAATTGTTCAAACTGCGTTTGTCTTGTCCATAACTCATGGAAACAATCATGAGCATGGCAATAATAGTTAGATTTTTGAATAAAGTTTTCATGGTTATCGGTAGTTTAAATTAAAGTCTATTACAATGTCGTCTCCTGTTTTGAGGGTTCCCAACAAAGCGGTTGGGGGTTCCACGTCAAAATCGGTCATTTTTAAAGGTTTTGCCCCCTTGATGGCCAATTGGTTTTCAGAAACCGAAATGGTTACATCAATAGGCACGCTTTTACTCTTGCCGGCAATGGTTAGCGTACCGTTTAAAGTTGCTGTGTAGGTATGGTTTCCTGAAGGCTTTAAAGAACCTACGCTTACAAAACGGTACTCAATGTTGGGGTTCGTTTCGTACTTCAAGGCATCGTAGCATTTGTTGTCCATGATGCGCTTGCCGCTTTTTAAGGATTTTACCCCAACGGTAATGCGGATTTCCTTGAGGGAAAGTTGGTCTGGATTTCCTTCATAGGCAATGGATCCCTTAAAACTCTCGGAAACCATCTCCCAATCGTGCAAGGAAGAGGTCCCTTTGATAATGAATTTTGATCCTCCTGAATCCAGCATCAAAGATTTGCTGGTTGCCTCCATAGTACCGGAGGTTTCAGTTTCTGTCTGTGAAAATGCGTTGAAGAAAATCAAGAACGAACAGATAGGGAGTATTTTCTTCATGGTTGTTGGTTTTAGAAATTATTTTCTGACACAAAACTAGGGGTGGAACTACAGGCAAACTATGACATTAATCATAAACAGTTTAAAAGAATTCCCAACTGAAATTTACATTCAGCGCTTTTGAAACGATAGAGAAATAGTACGGTTCCTTAACTTTCCTAATGAAAAAACACCACAATGGACCAGATGGCTAATTTTCCCGAATACATGTCCCATTTAGCTTTTTCATTAGTACCTTTGCTTTAAAGTATTCACGATGCTTATCATTGGTATAGCCGGTGGCACCGGAAGTGGTAAAACCACTGTGGTTTCACAAATTATTGAGGAACTTCCCGAGAGCGAAGTATGTGTTATTTCCCAAGATTCTTATTACAAGGATACGAGTCACTTGTCCTATGAGGAGCGTGTAAAAATCAATTTTGACCATCCACAAGCCATCGATTTTGAGCTGTTGGTGGCACATTTAAAAGAACTCCGAAAGGGAAATCCCATTGACCAGCCGGTATATTCCTTTGTGGAGCACAACCGTACTTCCGATACCATTAAGACCTACCCAAAAAAGGTGGTCATTGTGGAAGGCATCCTTATCTTGACTCATCCCGATATTAGGGAGATGTTTGATGTAAAACTTTTTGTGCATGCAGATAGTGACGAGCGGCTTATCCGCAGACTTAAAAGGGACATATCAGAAAGAGGGAGGGACCTAAATGAAGTGCTAAGCCGCTATCAAAGCACCCTTAAGCCCATGCACATGGAGTTTATTGAACCCACCAAGGAGTTTGCAGACATCATTATTCCTACCAACCGTTACAACACCGTTGCCGTAAAACTGATACAAAACATCATACACCAACGCCTGTCATAACAAGAACCATGAAGATTTCCGCATTGAAAAAAAACAAATGGATCCGCTTTTTTAGCAACAAATATGTATTGATCCTTATTTTTTTCATTGTATGGATGGTTTTTTTTGACACCAATTCATACTTCATACACAAGGAACTTAACGACGACATCGAAACCCTCCAAAAAAGCAAGCAACTTTACCAAAAAGATATCAAGGAAGGGAAAGAATTTCTCCAGAAAATGGAGGATAGCAATGAAATGGAAAAATATGCACGGGAAAAATTTTACCTGAAAAAAGAAAACGAGGATATTTACATTATCGAGCACGAGGATAGTATCCCAAAAAACAAACAAAATGAGTGAATCCCTTTTTGATGCTTTCAATCCCGTTACGGCTTCCCAATGGAAACAAAAGATACAAATGGACCTAAAGGGAGCCGATTACAACGATGCTCTTGTCTGGCAGGGTTTGGAAGGCATTCAGGTGCGCCCATTTTACCATCCTGAGGAGTTTAAAGATGGCTTTTTAACGGTCCCGGGGCAACCCGACACTTGGCGCATTGCCCAATCTTTTTTTGTAGACGACGCGCATAAGGTTAACCACTTGATTTTGGATGCGTGCCAGAGAGGCACTTCGGCCATATTCCTAATTGCGGAAAAACCTTTTGATCCCAAGGTCGTATTGAATGATTTTCCATTCGGTGATACCCCAATCTATCTTCAATTGGACTTTTTGGATTCGGACTTTTACCTGCTTCTGGACAATTACCTTCGTTCCAAAAAAGCAGGGGTCTTTTACCGACTGGATCCCATACGCCATCTTGCCAAAACCGGAAATTGGTTCCATTCCATGGAGCAGGATTGGGAGGTGTTGGAATCCCTCGTAAGCAACCAAAAGGAGGAGTGGCTTCTGGGGGTCGACCTTGCCTTGTATCAAAATGCTGGGGCCAATAGCCTGCAGCAAGTGGCCTATGCCCTGGCACACGCACAGGAGTACCTCAATCACCTTCACCAAAAAAAACTGCTTACCCCCAATTTTAAAATGGTTTTTACCGTAGCTATTGGCAGCAATTATTTTTTTGAACTCTCCAAAATTAGGGCACTTCGAGTTGTATATGCGGCTTTGGCTTCCGCCTGTGGAGTGGATACAAATTGCCACATTGTTACATTTCCCAGTAAACGCAACAAAACCCTTTACGATTATAATGTAAACCTCTTGCGTACGACTACCGAAAACATGAGTGCAGTTCTGGGTGGAGCCAATACAATTGCCACCGTATCGTATGATTCTTTGTACCACAAAAGCAATGAATTTGGCGAACGCATTGCAAGAAACCAATTGTTGATTTTAAAAGCCGAAAGCTATTTTGACCTGGTTTCCAACCCAGCAGATGGAAGTTTTTATATTGAAAAATTAACTCAAGAGCTCTCTGAAAAAGCACTGGAGCTGTTCAAGAACATTGAAAAAGGGGGCGGTTTTCTAAAACAACTGAAGGAAGGTATTATCCAGAAAAAAATAAAAGAAAGTGCCAAAAAAGAACAGGTATTTTTTGACGAAGGAAAACTGGTTCTTGTTGGAACCAATAAATACCAAAATCCTAAGGACTGCATGAAAGACGAATTGGAATTGTATCCCTTTTTAAAAACCCAAGCCAGAAAAACCATCATAACCCCTATTTTGGAGAAAAGACTTTCCGAAGCCATTGAAAAAGAACGATTGGAACATGAAAAACAATAAATTCATACTATTTTTAATTCTCAGTGTTTTTTTGGGCGGATGCGAACAACCCCTGAAATATCGCTTTCAGGATAAACCGCAAAAAGTAGACTGCCCCGGAGCGGACAAGGCCCTAATGCACGAAGCCCTTTATAGTTTTCAGGAAGACATTGCTAAGTACTACAACAAGTATTCCGATTACCGCGAAGGCACCCCTTCCTATTACATTGAAGGCTATATGCAGTTTGTATATAGGGGTTTGGAAGGCACTGCTCCCTTCAAGGAAATTGTTTCCCAACATTCCTTGGACTTATTGCAAAAATTGAAGGAAAACAAAAGCCTCTGGGATTTTGAGAAGAGCGGGGCGCACCTTAATTATGATAATGAATACGTTAACTGCTTGTTAACCAGTATTAAAGACGATGCATTTCGCGAAAAGCTTCAGATACTGCGTGACGAAAACTATTTTTCGCCACAGATTATTGCCGAACCTATGCGGCAAAATGTAATGATGATCATACAGGACGAATACTTAGCCATGTTTTTGATGCTGGATGGGTATTACCAGCACTTATTGGATTTTGATTTCACCAATACCCCTTAAAATGGAACGAAAAGACCTCCAAAAGCTAACCTTAAAAAAAGAAGAGTCCAAAAAAAAGAGTACGAATAAGGCGATGGAAATGGCCGAGGGTATCTCTATCCAGTCAAGGTATTCCAATAAAGACATCGAGCATCTGGAACACCTGGGTTATGCAGCGGGAATACCTCCCTTTCTTCGGGGGCCTTATTCTACCATGTATGTACAGCGCCCATGGACCATCAGGCAATATGCCGGCTTTTCAACAGCGGAGGACAGCAATGCATTTTATCGAAGAAACTTGGCTGCGGGTCAAAAAGGACTGTCTGTTGCTTTTGATTTGGCAACCCATCGAGGGTACGATAGCGACCACCCTAGGGTGGAAGGCGATGTTGGGAAGGCGGGTGTGGCCATAGACACTGTGGAGGATATGAAAATCCTTTTCGATCAAATTCCCCTCGACCAAATGAGTGTTTCCATGACCATGAACGGTGCCGTTTTGCCCATCATGGCATTTTATATTGTCGCTGCTGAAGAACAAGGCGTTTCCACAGAAAAGCTTTCCGGAACCATCCAAAACGACATCCTAAAAGAGTTTATGGTCCGAAATACCTACATCTACCCTCCTACTCCTTCTATGAAAATCATCAGTGACATTTTCAAGTACACCAGTAAGTACATGCCTAGATTCAACAGCATCTCTATTTCGGGATACCACATGCAGGAAGCCGGTGCTACCTGTGATATTGAATTGGCGTATACCCTTGCCGACGGATTAGAATACATACGCACTGGGTTGGCCGCTGGAATGGACATCGATAGCTTTGCCCCCCGTTTGTCATTTTTTTGGGCCATTGGAATGAATCATTTCATGGAAATTGCCAAAATGAGAGCCGCTAGGATGCTTTGGGCCAAATTGGTAAAACAATTCAATCCCAAAAACGAAAAATCTTTGGCGCTTCGCACTCATTGCCAAACTAGTGGGTGGAGCTTAACAGAGCAGGATCCATTCAACAACGTAGCCCGAACCTGCATTGAGGCCATGGCTGCGGCATTGGGCGGTACGCAGTCCTTGCATACCAATGCTTTGGACGAGGCTTTGGCACTCCCCACCGATTTTTCAGCCCGTATTGCGCGCAATACACAGATCTACCTTCAGGAAGAAACACAAATTACCCGCACGGTAGATCCTTGGGCAGGAAGTTTTTATGTTGAAAAATTGACGAACGATCTTGTACAGAAAGCCTGGGGATTGATTCAAGAAATCGAAGCCTTGGGTGGTATGACCAAAGCCATCGAAAAAGGAATCCCCAAACTGCGCATTGAAGAAGCCTCTGCCAGAAAACAAGCCCGTATTGACAGTGGACAAGACATTATTGTAGGAGTAAATAAATTCCGGTTGAAAAAGGAAGACCCTTTGCAAATTTTAGATGTAGACAATCAAAAAGTTCGCAAAGAGCAAATAGCACGACTTGAGCGGATTAAGAGATCCCGAAATTCAGTTCGTGTAGCAAAGGCCCTCTCAAATTTAACCCAATGTGCAGAAACAGGTGATGGAAATTTATTAGCTTTAGCTGTTGAAGCCGCCAAGGAAAGGGCCACTTTGGGAGAAATAAGCGATGCCCTTGAAAAAGTGTTTGGCCGCTACAAAGCGCAAATAAAAACATTTAGCGGCGTGTACCGTAAAGAAATCAAAAAAGACCCCAGTTTTGAAAAAGCAAGGATGCTGGCCGATCAATTTGCAAAAGAAGAAGGCCGCCGCCCCCGGATCATGATTGCAAAAATGGGACAAGATGGCCACGATCGCGGGGCTAAGGTTGTGGCTACCGGTTATGCCGATGTAGGTTTTGATGTTGACATAGGCCCTTTATTTCAAACTCCGGACGAAGTTGCCAAACAAGCCATGGAAAATGATGTCCACATTTTAGGGGTATCTTCATTGGCGGCAGGGCATAAAACCTTAGTGCCACAAGTAATTGAGGCCCTCAAAAAATTGGGGCGTGACGATATTATGGTCATCGTTGGAGGTGTGATACCTCCACAGGATTATGACTTTCTTTTTAAAGCAGGTGCAGTAGCGGTTTACGGACCAGGAACCAAAATAAGTGATGCTGCCATTGAAATTTTGGAAATCTTACTGGATACCAACAAAGCCTAGCAACCCCTTTTTCGATATTAAATACATAACTAACAATTTTGTTACTAACTTTTTTGTTACTAGTTTTACCCTATGGAAAATCGATTGCCCTTTAAGTACGGTAAACTGGTTACGGAAGATTTTTTTGTAAACCGCGAAAACGAAATTGCACAAATTTCGTCATTGCTGATGTCTAAAATAAATGTTACCCTTATCTCCCCAAGACGCTGGGGTAAATCATCGCTCTTCTTCAAGATAGCAAAAGAATTGGAACGCAAAAACCCAAAAATCAAGTTCTGTTTCATCGATCTGTTCAAAACGCGAAACGAAAGGGAATTTTATGAATATTTTGCTTCCGAAATCATCAAAACCTCTTATTCCAAGTGGGAGGAGCGCTTAGAACAAGCCAAAGCGTTTTTCAAGCACCTTATCCCAAGATTCAGTTTTGGAACAGATCCCACCCAAGACTTTTCAATTTCCTTGGATTGGGAGGAGGTTCAAAAAGACCCGCAAGAAATCCTGAACCTTCCCGAAGTCATTTCGCAACAAAAAGGAATTCATTTGGTCGTATGCCTCGACGAATTTCAAAACATTGCCCATTTCGATGATTCGTTGGATTTTCAGAAAAAACTACGGGCCTATTGGCAAACACATCAGCATTGTTCCTATGCCATTTATGGAAGCAAGCAGCACATGATGGCCGAGATCTTCGAAAAAAAATCGATGCCCTTCTACAAATTTGGGGAAATTCTTTTTCTCTCAAAAATTGACAATGAGCACTGGAAAAAGTATATCGCGAGCCGTTTTCGGAAAACAGGAAAAAAAATACTTCCCAAACTCGCTGCCAGCATAGCAAAAACCGTAGACAACCATCCTTACTTTGTTCAGCAACTGGCCAACTCGGTTTGGACGGTGACCAAGGAAACCTGTACGCAAACCGAAATCGATCTTGGTCTTAAAAACCTCCTCGATCAATACGACCTCATCTTCAGCAAAGAACTGGACGGTCTTTCCAACCTCCAATTAAACCTTTTGAAAGCCATTGCACTGGGAGAAGAAAAATTGACAGGAAAAGCAACGATCAAAAAATACGGCTTGTCTTCGTCTGCAAGTGTTATTCGCTCAAAAGAAGCTTTGGTACAAAAGGAAATTATCGATACGTTCAATCAAAAAATCACTTTTTTGGATCCTTTGTTCAAGATCTGGTTCAAAACCATTTATATGAAATTAACTTAACCTTTCGTTGTAAGGTTTCTAATACAGTAATCCGTACTTTTACCATTCAACAATTTTGAAATGAATTACAAAGATAAAATGCTGCGCGATGATGCGCTAAAAGACAAAACGATTGTCGTTACTGGAGGTGGAAGTGGTTTGGGAAAAGCCATGGCTGCCTATTTCTTGGAACTGGGTGCAAATGTAGTCATCACCTCCAGAAATTTTGAAAAACTGAAAACCGTCCAAGCCGAACTGGAATCCCAAACCGGAGGTTCAGTCTTGCCGGTGGCATGTGACGTTCGGCACTACAATGAAGTAGAACAAGTGGTCTTGGCTTCTATCGAAAGGTTTGGAAAAGTAGACGTGCTGCTCAACAATGCAGCAGGAAATTTTATTTCACCAACGGAGCGCCTCTCATCCAATGCTTTCGATACCATCATCGACATTGTTTTAAAAGGCACCAAAAACTGCACCCTCGCCTTCGGGAAACACTGGATTGAAAAAAAGGAGACCAACAAGACAGTCCTAAACATTGTAACCACCTACGCCTGGACCGGATCGGCCTATGTAGTGCCCAGCGCCACAGCCAAGGCTGGTGTTTTGGCCATGACGCGGTCCCTAGCCGTGGAATGGGCCAAATATGGCATGCGGTTTAATGCCATTGCTCCTGGGCCTTTTCCTACCAAGGGTGCATGGGATCGATTGCTGCCCGGAGATTTAAAGGAAAAATTCGATTTAGCAAAAAAAGTACCTTTGCAAAGGGTTGGGGACCACCAAGAGTTGGCCAACTTGGCTGCTTACCTTGTATCCGACTTTTCGGCTTACATCAACGGGGAGGTCATAACCATTGACGGTGGTGAGTGGTTAAAGGGTGCTGGGCAATTCAATTTGCTGGAGGCTGTTCCGGAGCCCATGTGGGATATGCTGGAAGCCATGATCCGCTCCAAAAAGGAAAAATAGCCGCCTTTTTCACCTTTGTAATTGTTCACTTCTTGTTAACAAGTTGGATTTTCAAAGCCCGTAATTAATCGTATTTTTAACCTTTAAATTTTGTAGGAATTGCATGGGTAAAATTATTGCTATTGCTAATCAAAAGGGAGGTGTAGGTAAGACAACTACCTCGGTTAACTTGGCTGCCTCTTTGGGTGTTCTTGAAAAAAAAGTGCTTCTGATCGATGCCGACCCCCAAGCAAATGCCACTTCGGGCCTAGGGATTGAGGTTGAAAATGTCGATAGGGGGACTTATCAATTATTGGAGCATACCATTACTGCCCAAGAAGCCATTATTCCCACCAACTCCCCAAATTTGCAGTTAATACCGGCCCACATTGATTTGGTTGCTATTGAAATAGAACTCGTGGACAAGGAAGAGCGGGAATCCATGCTCAAAAAGGCAATCGTTAACCTAAAACCAAACTACGATTACATCCTTATTGACTGTGCACCTTCGTTAGGGTTACTTACCTTAAACGCCCTCACGGCAGCCGACTCGGTTATCATTCCCATACAGTGTGAATATTTTGCACTGGAAGGCCTCGGAAAACTACTCAATACCATCAAAAGTGTACAAAAAATCCACAATCCGGATTTAGACATTGAAGGCCTCTTACTCACCATGTACGATTCTCGGTTACGGCTCTCCAACCAAGTTGTGGAAGAAGTAAAAAAGCATTTCGATGAAATGGTTTTTGAAACCATCATCCAACGAAACGTACGCCTAAGCGAGGCCCCCAGTTATGGGGAAAGCATTATTAGTTACGACGCAGCTAGTAAAGGTGCCAATAATTACTTAAGTTTGGCAATGGAACTCATTGAAAAAAATGCATAAGGATTTATGGCGAAAGCAACGAAAAAGCAAGCCTTGGGCCGCGGATTGTCCGCATTGTTGAAAGATCCCGATAACGATATCAAATCGGCCGCCGATAAAAATGCCGACAAGGTTGTTGGGAATATCGTGGAACTGGAGCTGGATGCAATTGACTTAAACCCCTTTCAACCAAGAACCAGTTTCAACGAAGAAACCCTGCGTGAATTGGCTTCCTCCATTAGGGAACTGGGAGTCATTCAACCCATTACGGTACGTAAGTTAGATTTCAACAAATACCAACTCGTAAGTGGCGAGAGGCGTTTCCGTGCCTCTAAATTGATAGGCATGGAAACCATCCCTGCCTACATTCGAATTGCCAATGACCAGGAATCCCTAGAAATGGCTTTGGTAGAAAACATCCAGCGTCAAGACTTGGATCCCATCGAAATTGCACTTTCCTACCAACGGCTTATCGAAGAGATAACTATTACGCAAGAGGCCTTGAGTGAGCGTGTTGGAAAGAACAGAACTACCGTTACCAACTACCTCCGCCTGCTGAAATTGGATCCCATTATCCAAACAGGAATGCGCGATGGATTTATTTCCATGGGGCATGGAAGGGCTTTGATCAATGTAGAAAACCTTGGGGATCAATTGGACATTTACGAAAAGATACTCGGCAAGTCCCTTTCCGTTCGCGAAACCGAAGCGTTGGTAAGACAGTACAAAAATCCTCCTAGCAAGACGGTACAAAAAAAAATAAAAAAACCTGCATTTGGGCAACAGGTCAGTGAACAGCTCTCCAGCTATTTGGATGCCGAAGTAACCATGAAAGCCAATGAAAAAGGCAAAGGGCAACTGATTGTTGCGTTTAAAAACGAAGCGGACTTACAACGTATTTTGAACCGTATTAAAAGTGAGAATTAAATTATTCCATATCTTTTTTTTTCTCATAAGCCACGCCCTATTGGCGCAATCCTCCGATAGCTTAAAAGTACAAGAAGAAAAAGTGTTGGTTGTTAGGGACACCCTTACCCAAAAAGACGTGTACGACCCCTTAGCTCCTTCCAGAGCCGCCTTCTATTCCGCTGTGCTCCCAGGGCTTGGGCAAGCCTACAACAAAAAATACTGGAAAATCCCAATCATTTATGCTGGCATGGGTACTGGAATTTATTTCTATCTCCAAAACACCGACGAATACAATCGGTTTAGGGATGCCTACAAACGAAGGTTGGCAGGATATACCGACGACGAGTTTCAGGGAGTCTCAACAAGTCGATTGATAGACGCACAAAAGACCGCAGGCCGAAACCGTGACGTAAGTATCATTGTTTCCTTGATGTTCTACATGCTGAACATCGTCGATGCTAATGTGGATGCCCACTTAAGACAATACAACATTAGTGAGGACTTGAGCCTTCAACCCTCATTTGAAATTGACCCAACCCGTGTTCAACCCAATTATGGATTGTCCCTAACTTTCAACTTAAAATGAAGATTGCCCTCCTTGGTTACGGAAAAATGGGAAAAACCATAGAAGCCTTGGCTTTGGCAAAAGGACACCAAATTGTGTACAAAAAAGGAAGCGATTTGGAAGTAGGCCAATTGCACATGGCTGAAATTGCCATCGAATTTTCGAGCCCCGAAGTTGCAGTACAAAACATCACACTGTGTATCGAGCATGCCCTACCGGTAGTATCGGGAACCACAGGTTGGTTGGAAAATTGGGATCAAATCATAAAAAAATGCAAAGCCAGTAACGGAAGTTTCCTTTATGCGTCCAATTTCAGTATTGGAGTAAATCTATTTTTCATGCTGAATCGGTATTTGGCCACACTTATGGAACCATGGAATGAGTATCGGCCCGATGTTGAGGAAATCCATCACACCCAAAAAAAAGATGCGCCAAGCGGTACTGCAATTTCCCTTGCTGAAGAAATTTTGAAGCATTCAAAAAAAAATCATTGGGAATTGGAGCATAAAGCCCCAGAGATACTGACCATCCATGCTATTAGGGAAGGAGATGTTAAGGGCACGCATACCGTTCGGTATTCTTCTCCCATAGATACTCTAAGCATCAAGCACGAAGCGCATAGCAGGGACGGATTTGCATTGGGTGCCATCATAGCTGCTGAATGGTTGTTGGGTAAAAAAGGGGTGTTCAGCATGAATGATGTGCTGGACCTAAAATAAATTAAAAATTGGCACTTTTGCCATTCAAAATAAGGATTATGACTTTATTCGGTTGGTTTTTGTTTTTTCTTGTCGTTCAAGCAATCCATTTTCTAGGAACCTGGAAGCTTTATGTAGCTGCAGGCAGAAAAGCTTGGGAAGCCGCTTTACCCATTTACAATGCGGTTGTTTTAATGAAAATCATTAACAGGCCTTGGTGGTGGGTCTTGCTATTGTTTGTCCCCATAGTTAATTTAATGATGTTCCCAGTAGTGTGGGTGGAAACCATTCGCAGCTTTGGGTTCAACAAGGGAAAAGATACCTTGCTGGTATTGGTCACTTTTGGACTATATACCTTTTACATAAGTTACACCCAAAAATTAACACATATCCCCGATCGAAGCCTTAAACCCCGGACCAGTGGTGGGGAATGGATAAGCTCTATCTTGTTTGCAGTGGTTGCCGCAACGATTGTCCACACGTATTTCATGCAGCCGTTTACCATACCTTCTTCTTCTTTGGAAAAAACACTTAAGGTAGGAGATTACCTGTTTGTAAGTAAGTTTCACTACGGAGCGCGGGCCCCAATGACCACTGTTGCGTTGCCTATGGTACACGATACCATTCCACTCACCAAAGCAAAATCCTATCAAAAATTTCCGCAACTGCCTTATTTTCGGCTCCCAGGTTTTGAATCTATTGATAGAAACGATATTGTGGTCTTCAATTGGCCCGTAGACACCCTAGTCGATATTTCCCCAAACCATATGCGTGGGAGTGTCATCAAACCAATCGACAAAAAAACCAATTATGTAAAAAGGTGCGTTGGGTTGCCGGGTGATTCATTGGAAGTGCGCGACGGGTACGTATTTATTAACGGAGCACAAAACCAATTGCCCGATAGGGCAAAATTACAGTTCATGTACTTCTTTAAATCGTCAGAATTGTTAGTACAATTGAACGCTGAAGGGAAGCCCATAAATGTCCCGATTCCGCTTTTCATGGATCGCTATGATGTAACCGAAATGGGATTGATTTCCATTGATAACGGTAACAATTCAAAAGTATTTAATTATTGGGCGATGCTAACGACTGAGGCGGTCGATAAACTCAAAAACTACCCTGGGGTGCATTCATTTGTGCGACAGGTTGCTGCAAAAGGGGAATCCGATAGGGAATCGAAAATTTTTCCCTACAGTCCCTACTACCCTTTCAACAACAGTAACTTTGGGCCCATTTACATTCCAAAAGCGGGAACTACGGTAGCGATCACCGTGGAGAGCATTCCGTTTTACAAGCGAATTATCGAAGTGTATGAAGGTGCAGAAATGGGCGTTGAAAATACCATCACACAATCTGGAAATCAAATCTTATTGAACGGTGAGCCCTTATCACAATACACCTTCAAAATGGATTACTACTGGATGATGGGCGATAATCGCGATAACTCCCAAGACGCACGAACCTGGGGATATGTTCCTTTCAACCATGTGGTTGGAAAGCCCGTGTTTATTTGGTTTAGCTCTGATAAGTACAAGCGATTTCCTCAAAATATTCGCTGGAACCGTATGTTCACTACCGTAGGTGGAAGTGGAGCACCCGTATCCTACCTCAAGTATTTTTTAATAGCGGTAGCGGCTTGGTTCGTGTTTAGCTTCTTCAGGAAAAAGAAGAAACCCAAAGCCTAGTATGGTCCTGGTTCACCCTACGTACTTCCCAAATGTTTCGCTAATGGCTGCCACGGCTCAAGCAGAAGGGGTTGTTTTTGAAATTGCGGACAATTACCAAAAGCAAACTTACAGGAACAGAGCCTACGTGGCCCATGCCCAAGGACGGCTTTCGTTGAATGTTCCCGTAAAACATTCCAAAACTGGGGAGCGCCAAAAGACGAAGGAGGTTTTGGTTGAAAATCATTTTCCGTGGCTTGCGCAGCATTGGAAATCACTGCAAACTGCCTACCGAGCTTCGCCTTTCTTCGAATTTTATGAAGACGACCTCCTGCCGCTATTCGAAAGAAGGGTAGAAAGTCTTTTGGACCATAACCTCCAAATATATGAAGTACTCTGCGAGCTTATTGGAATGGACCCCTCCTACGGACTAACAGAAGAATACCTCAAAAACCCTCTGCCAACGGACCTAAGGTTCTTGGTGGAAGCAAAGGGATCCCCCCCTATTGTTTTCGGTCCTTATTCACAAGTTTTGGAAAGCCACCATGGATTTTTGAGCAATCTTTCCATATTGGATGTGCTTTTCAATTTGGGCCCGGAAACCCTTGCCTATCTGGAAACCCAAAAATTGCCCTGGTAGCTAGTGCCAGCCTAAGGTGGCAATGATGGGGTAATGGTCGGAAAAACTGTAGTCTCCTGTGGTAAATTCGATGCAATCGATCGTTTCGGAAGCCAAAATAAAATCGATCCGCAAAGGATAGTGATTGAAGGAAAACGTGGCCCCCAATCCATTCCCCCGTTCCTCAAAAGCATCGTTCATTTCCAATTTCAGTTTTTGGTAAATGTATGAGAATGCCGTATTGTTGAAATCTCCTGAAACCAATGTTTCGTAGGGACATTTCGCTTTGTGCTGAAGAACTTGCTTTACTTGGTACTCCTGTTGCACAAAAGTCTCCCGCATGCGTTTCCTGATTTTTTCGGCACCACGCTGTTGTAAAAAATCAACTGTAGGCAAAATACCCAACGATTGCAGGTGAAGGTTGTATACCCGGAGGGTATCGTTCCCAACTTTTACATCGGCAAAAATGGTATTGTTGTAAGTACCTTCGAAATCGAACGCGCCACGATCTATTATTGGATACCTAGAAAATATGGCATGGCCCAATTTATGGTTGCTGTCCTTAAAATGAATGTATTGGAATGGGTAAGAAGAAAAATCGACCTTGTTCTTGGCGTAATATTCTTGGATACACAAAACATCCGGTTGGTGCGTTGCAATTAAGTTCTTAAGGGTATTAGCAACCGAGTCTTCCTTTGGTATTTTCTCGTACGCATTAAATAGCCTAACATTGTAGGAAAGCACTTTTAGGCTTTTGTCATAGGAGTCCCGATCGCCCGAGGCAGAAATTTCGAAGAAAGCTTGAAAATGGAAATAGGCGACAACCAGCACCACCAACGAAAACCATATCCTTTTCTTAAAACGAAGCAGCCAATAAATTGCAAAAAATACATTCAACAGGATGAGTGGCGAAACCGCCAGACTCAATAAGGAAAGTGTTGGGAAAACACTGGGGGGTAGATACGGCAATACAAAAGAAATCAACAAGAGCAGTGCAACCAATAGGTTGATTACAAACAACAATTTCCCCAAAAATCGCAACATCCGCAATATGTAAGGTTAGTTAGTGTTCCTTCCCTGCTTTAAAGAGAAAATCCTTTTCGGCTTTAGTGAGGCTATCATACCCACTCTTGCCAATTTTATCCAAAATAGCATCCACTTTTTGTTGATGCTCACTTTTTACTGTACCCTTAGAACGACTTGGAGTGGATTGTGTTGTACGATTTCTGTGAACTTTTTTAAAGGGTTTCTTTTTTTGGGGTTTGAAAAGGTTGGCAACGCCTTCCATTAATGCCTCAAACCAACGTCCCAAATCGTTCCCTTGCATCAATTGGCGGGCGTAAATGTATCCGAATAATGCACCTCCCAAATGGGCAATCATGCCCCCAGGGTTGCTCATGGTAGCCAAACTCAATAAATCCAAAAGCACAAAAAAGAGGGCAACATGCCATAATTTTAGATTGATCACTAAAATCCGAATGGGAGCGTCGGGCGAATAGGTAGCTGCAAAAGCCATGATAGCCATCACCGATGCGGATGCTCCAATTAAATTTCCGTTGATACCGTAAAAAGCTGGAAATACATTGTAGGAAATCATGTAAAATAACCCTCCACAAATGGTTCCAAGGAAGTAAAGGGTTAAAAAGCGCTTTTCGGAAAACAAATTCAACACATACTTGCCAAAAACAAAAAGCCACAACATATTGAAAAGGATGTGCCAAAAACCAGCATGTAAAAAACCATAGGTCACGATAGACCAGGGCTGAGTAATGAAGCGGTTGAAGGAATTGGGCAAGACAAACCAATGCACCAAGTCCATTGGCTTTTTTTGAAATAAGGCTGCACCCACAAAGATTCCCACAAAGAGAACGATGTTAATGATGATAATTTTGCTTAGGATATCGGCAGTCCGAAATTTGTATGTAAGTCCGCCCTGTGCCATCAGTCCCACCTTCGGTTATTAAAGCTATTTTTTTTCCAATAGTAGGTAATCACGAGCCCCATTAAGGCGCCCCCTACGTGGGCCCAGTGCCCAACATTGATTCCGAACAAAGAGGTGCCTCCTGTAAATCCGGATATGATTTCGTAAGCCAAAAGCAAAGGAATAAAGTACTTTGCCTTTATGGGAATGGGCAAGAAAATAAGCATCAAAGCTGCGTTGGGAAAATACATACCAAAGGCCACTAAAAGTCCCATTAATGCACCAGAGGCCCCAAGTGAATTTTGATTGAAAAGATTTAATAACTGATTAAGTTGGTCCTGTCCCAATACATCCGCCCATCGGGTATCGTATTGTCCGTTATTTAAGACATTTAATATTTCGGCCTTATCGAAGCCATTTTCGAGAAGCAGGTTCAATGAATCGCTAAAATGGTAATAATCGATGGCCATAGGCAGTAATACGGCGCCAATTCCACAGGAAAAATAGAAAAACAAAAACCGCCATTTACCCCAGATTTGTTCCAAAGGGCTCCCAAACATATAAATACCCAGCATATTGAAAATGATGTGGAAATAAAACGTGGGGTGGTGCATGAACATGTGCGTTATGATTTGCCACACATGGAAATTTTTATTCTCCGGAAACCAAAGGGACAATAAATCGAATGCTGTATTGCCAAAAATTTTACTACCAATAAAAAAGAGCACATTGATAATAATGAGGTGTTTTACGGTATCGGTGATTCTGCCCATCTACGCAAATTTTTTATCAAAATCGTTTACATCCATCGTAATCAAAACCCGCTTTTGGTCTGGGGAAAAACTGGGCTCCTTACATGCAAAAAGTTGATGGATCAAATGTTCCTGAGCTTCTGGCTCCAGCACCGCCCCAGTTTTGATGGCCATGCTTTTGGCCAATGATTTCGCCAGCAAATCATTTTGATTGAACCCAGCATCGGGTACTTCCCGTTCAAAATCGGCTAACAATTGTTCCAGAATTGTACTTACTTTACTTTCCGTTACTCCCACGGGGATTCCCGTAATTTCCAGCTGCTTCGTCTTTAAGGTTGAAAATACAAATCCGGCATGCTCCAATTGCTCTTTCAAGGAAAGTAAAATAGTCATTTCGGGTTTTGTAAAGGACAATGACAAGGGAAACAATAATTGCTGGCTAACGGCTTCCTGTACCGTGATGCTTTTCAGCAAATCTTCATAAAGAATCCTTTGATGTGCCAAATTTTGATGAATGATCATCAATCCACTTTTGATGGACGTTACAATGTACTTTTGCTGCAATTGGAATGTGACCTTTCCCAAGGCATTCGTTCCATCATCAAAAAGTTTGCCCGTTACCTCGTCACTTTCAACCGCAAAATTGTGTGTGATAGATAAGGAATCTTCATCATCATCTTTTAGGCCTACGCAAAGCGATTCCCAAACTTCTTTCGATTCTTTCCTGAAGGCACTTTTTTTGGTGCCAGAATTTTTGAAAGGGTTGTAATCCTTGTCAACCTCTACTACTGGGAGCACGGGGCTTTTTTTTGAATATCCATAAGGAGTTTCAAAACTTGCATCCCTTTCAAAATCCAATACCGGCGCAATGCTGAATTGTCCCAAACTGTGTTTTACGGTAGCTAGAAGCATGGCATAGATGGCATGCTCTTCCTCAAACTTCACCTCTGTTTTGGTAGGATGGATGTTGATGTCTATAGCATGTGGCGCTACCGCTAAAAACAAAAAATATCCCGGGTAATGGTCGGATTTTACCAGTCCGTCAAAAGCAGATAGCACTGCATGGTGGAGGTAGGGGCTTTTTATAAAACGATCGTTCACAAAGAAAAACTGTTCGCCCCTACTCTTCTTAGCATATTCGGGTTTTAAGACAAACCCATGTACTTTCACGATGTCTGTTTCTTCTGAAACGGGCACCAATTTTTCGTTGGTTTTTCCCCCAAAGATGGAAACGATTCGTTGCCGCAGATTGCTTTCAGACAAATGAAACACGTCATTTCCGTTATGCACCATCCTAAAATTCACCTTTGGATGGGCAAGTGCTACCCTATGAAATTCATCTATGATGTGGCGGGTCTCCACAGGATTGCTCTTTAAAAAATTACGCCGTGCTGGGATGTTGTAGAACAAATTTTTTACCGCAATGGTAGTTCCCTTCGGAAGCACGGCAACCTCTTGAGCCATCACTTCGCTTCCTTCAATGAGAATGCGTGTGCCCACATCTTCTCCTTCCATTTTGGTTTTGAGCTCTACATGGGCTATAGCCGCTATGGAGGCCAATGCTTCTCCCCGAAAGCCTTTGGTGTGCAAATTGAACAAATCTTCTGCCGATTTGATTTTTGAGGTGGCATGCCGCTCAAAACACAATCGGGCATCAGTTGTACTCATACCCTTGCCATTGTCGGTAACCTGAACCAAGGTTTTCCCTGAGTCCTTCAAAACCAAAATAATTTCTGTAGCATCGGCATCGATGGCATTCTCCAACAATTCCTTGACCACGGAAGCGGGGCGTTGAACCACCTCCCCAGCAGCAATTTGATTGGCAACATGGTCAGGCAATAATTGAATGAAATCGGCCATTTACGGAAATTGAGTGAAAATGGATAAATCGAAATCGATTAAATACAGGAAACCAAGCAGCAGGATTGCGATGATAATCAACAGGGTTCGATTGGTTTTTCGATCGGAATTTTCCCGAAAGTCCTCGACAGCATCCAAAAAGCGTTGTTTCAAGCCCTTTTTCCTTTCCAAGGTCCTCCGGTACTTGTCAAACTTACCTTCGATACTGAAAGGGCTTCCTTCCTTTTCTGATTTGTAATACCTTGGGGAGTAACTAAATTCCTTGTTCTTGCGTTTTGTGAATATTCCCATAACTATCGATTTTTCAAAGTTAGGCAAAAACAAAAACAATGCCGTGTAGCATTTCCTAAAAATTGTTAACACGAAGAGTGTTTAAAAACGGGCTTCCTTTTTAAGCTGGGCCATCTTAATGGCGGCAATGGCAGCCTCGGTACCCTTGTTCCCGTGCTTGCCGCCACTGCGATCAATGGCTTGTTGCAGGTTGTGGTCGGTAAGTACGCAAAAAATAACAGGAATTCCTCCTTGAACATTTAAATCCTTGATGCCTTGCGAAACCGCTTCACATACAAAATCAAAATGTTTGGTATCGCCTTGGATTACACTTCCAATGGCAATAATGGCATCGAGCATATCAAAACTTTGCGCCATCTTTTTGCATCCATATACCAATTCGAAACTACCGGGAACATTCCATCTAACGATATTTTCCTTCAGCCCCCCGCAATCGATGAGGGTATCGAATGCCCCTTGAAACATCGCTTCCGTAATCTGAGGGTTCCATTCAGAAACAACCATCCCAAACCGAAAATCTTTCGCGTTTGGGATGCTCGTCTTGTCGTAATGGGATAGATTTTTATTGGACGTAGCCATGCTATTATTTCATGGCTTCCGCCTGACCCTTATAGGTCTTGGCCTTTGCAGCCTCTGGAGCATCCTTGAATTCTTCGGTAATCCTGTTGAAGAATTCAAAAGCTTCCGCTGCATTTCCTAAATTCAGAGCGGTTACCCCAGCCTTCAGCAAAAACCTTGGCGTGGTCAAATCATTCGTGCTCAATGCCACGGCTTCTTTATAGTATTTATAAGCCTCGTTGGGTTGATTCAACTGGGTGAACGCATCCCCAATGGCTCCTTTGGCCAACGGGCCCAGAATTACATCGTCACTACTAAATTTATCCAGATAATTGATGGCTTCTTGATAATTGTTCATATTCAAATAGGCAATACCTGCTTGGTAATTGGCTAAGTTGCCCGTTGGAGTACCGCTGTATTTATCGGCAATATCAATTAAGCCATACTTTCCGGCATTTCCATTGAGTGCAATATTGAAAAGAGAATCCTTTACCGCAGTATCCACGGAATTCAAAGCCTGGTCAAAATTGGCACTGGCTTGATACACTTCATTGGCAGCTTCCATTTGCTTGGGTTCCTGGAAAAACTTTTGATAAAGGATGTACCCCAAAACCACTAGGGCGATGGCTCCAATAACACCAAAAATAACTTTCTGGTTTTTTTCAGCCCATGCCTCGGTTTTGGACGCACCAGCATCCAACGATTTAAATACCTCGGCCGTTCTACTTCCTTCTTCAATCTGAATTTCCTTTTCGGCTTTGGTTTTCGGTTTGTGACCGCGTTTCTTATAGGTTGCCATATTCGTACATTATTGAGGGTGCAAAAATAAAATTTTTATTGCAATTTAAAAGGGAAAAATCAATAATTTGCGGTTCCTTGATGCCAGCCCTGGGTGAAGAATGGGCTTCATCCCAAAATTTAGAGAATCCACTCAAAATCATGATTTTACAGCGGTTGTCCTTACTGAATTACAAAAATTTTGAATCACGGACCTTTGAATTCGACCCCAAAATCAATTGTTTTGTGGGTAAGAATGGTGTTGGCAAGACCAATGTCCTTGATGCAGTGTACCATCTTTCTTTTGGAAAAAGCTATTTCAACCCTATCACGCTTCAAAACATCAAACATGGGGCTGATTTTTTTGTAGTGGAGGGTACGTATGAAAAGAAGGATTCCATTGAAAAAGTGGTAGTGAGTGCCAAAAAAGGGCAAAAAAAGATGATCAAGCGCAATGGTAAAGCCTACGAAAAATTTAGTGACCATATTGGATTCTTGCCTTTGGTGATCATTTCCCCAAGCGATAGGGATTTAATCGTTGAAGGAAGTGAAACCCGCAGGAAATTTGTTGACGGGGTTATCTCGCAAGGCGATGCCCATTACCTCAAAGCCCTTATCAAATACAACAAAGTTTTGGTGCAGCGCAATTCCTTGCTCAGGTATTTTACAGCCAACAATACCTTTAATGAAGATACCCTGAACATTTATGACCAACAGTTGGTACATTACGGCTCAGAAATTTTTGAAAAACGCCAAAATTTTCTTGAAGCGTTTCAGCCCATTTTCCTCGAAAGGCACTATTCCATTAGCAATGGGCAGGAAGTCGTTGCACTTCAGTATGATAGCCAACTTACAGAAAATGACTTTGCCAGTTTGCTGAGAAAAAATTTACCGAAAGACCGCTTGACCCAATATACCAATGTAGGGATCCACAAGGACGATTTGCGTTTCGAAATCGACAGCCATCCCATCAAGAAATTTGGTTCCCAAGGACAGCAAAAATCATTTTTGATTGCGTTGAAATTAGCGCAATTCGACTTTATCAAACAACAAAGCCAAGTAACCCCTATTTTGCTTCTGGACGATATTTTTGATAAATTGGATGCTTCGCGCGTTGGACAGATCATCAGTTTGGTCGATCATGAAAATTTTGGACAGTTGTTTATCAGTGATACCCATCCCGAACGGACGGAAAACGTGATCAAGGAAGTGCATCAAAGCTATAAAATGTTTCCCTTATGAAATTTGTTTATGCCAGTGTGATTGCCTTTGTTTTGATTTCCTGCGGAAAAAAAACCGCGGAGCAAATTCCGCTTTTAAACGGGTATTGGGAAATTGAACATGTAACCCTTGCCGATGGAACCAAAAAGCAGTATTCGGTGAATACGGTTGTCGATTTTATTGAAGTAAATGGCTTAATAGGCATCCGAAAAAAAATGATGCCACAACCGGACGGAACCTTTAAAACCACCAATCAAACCGAAACGTTTGCAATTTCAACCGGCAATGGTGAATTGAGACTTCAATATAAAACCCCTTTTGACCAATGGATCGAAACCGTTTTGGAATTAGACGACCAGAAACTGGTGGTAAAAAACGAAGCTGGGAATACCTATCATTACAAACGATTTCAACCCCTATCTCTCAATAATGAGTAAACGATTTGGTGAACATACCTCCCTAGGCGACCTCCTGAAAGATTTTCTGGCAGCAGGCAAATTGGAAAAAGGGTTGAACAAAGTTTCAGCAGAACAAGCCTGGCACCAAGTAATGGGTTCGGCCATCTCCAAATACACCACACGAACCTTTCTGGATGGGGACACCTTCTATGTAGACTTAAGTTCGTCGGTGCTTCGGGAAGAGTTAAGCTATGGCAAAGATAAAATGATAGCCATGCTCAATGAGGCGTTGGGCAAATCAATTATCCAGAAAATTGTATTGCGATAAAAAAGCCGCTTAAATAGCGGCTTTTATTTTATATGATCCTAGGAAATTTAAAAAATTTCCCTACCTGCAAAATGAAATTGCCCTTCGATCTCAGCATTTTCATCGCTATCGCTTCCATGAACGGCATTCTCTCCAATGGAAGTGGCATATAGTTTACGGATGGTCCCTTCGGCAGCCTCCGCAGGATTTGTAGCCCCAATCAAGGTGCGGAAATCCTCCACGGCATTGTCTTTTTCCAAAATGGCCGCTACAATGGGCCCGCGGGTCATGTATTCCACCAACTCCCCAAAGAAAGGGCGCTCTTTGTGGATGGCATAAAATGCTTGTGCATCGGCTTGGGTCATTTGGGTAAGTTTCATGGCCGCAATCCGAAAACCAGCAGCAGTAATTTTTTCCAAGATGGGTCCTATGTGCCCTTTTTCTACACTATCGGGCTTAAGCATGGTAAATGTTCTGTCAGTTCTCATGAGTTTTTCAAAATTTGGTGCAAAAGTAGTTATTTAGGAATTAAAAACAAGGGTTTAACCATTCCTTAATACTCCCTTTTTAAACTTCACCTTACCTTCGCAATTCTAGTTTAAGTTGTATCTTCGCAACCTATGAATAAAACCCTAACCGAAAAAGCAAATTCCCTGTTGCTGCACGGTTCAAAAAAAATTGCCATCATTGGCCATAAGAACCCTGATGGAGATGCCGTTGGGGCTTGTTTGGGATTGTATGCCTACCTAAAGGCACAAGGTCACGAGGCCTCCGTGGTCATGCCGAACGATTTTCCCGATTTTTTGAAATGGCTTCCAGGTTGCGAAGACCTTGTTATTTTTGAAAAAGATACCACTGTGGTCACCCAAATTTTGAAAGATGCTGCAATCATCTTTACCTTGGATTTTAACGCACTCGATCGCGTGGGTGAAATGGAACTTATCTTAAAAAATAGCCGTGCCGATTTCATCATGATCGACCATCACCAGCAGCCTCAGGATTATGCGGTGGCAACGTATAGCGATCCAAGCATGAGTTCGACCGCAGAAATGGTCTATCATTTTATTGTAGGGTTAGGTGGCCAAAACAACATTTCCCCTGCAATTGCCACCAACCTTTATGCGGGAATTATGACCGATACCGGTTCTTTCCGCTTTCCGGCCACCTCGTCTACCACACATCGGGTTATTGCCCATTTAATGGACTGCGGCGCAAACCATAGTGCCATTCACGAACAGATTTACGATACCAATAGTCCGGAAAGGATGAAACTCCTTGGAGTGGCATTGGACCATTTGGTGATCCTGCCCGAATTAAGAACCGCCTACATGGTACTTTCACAGAAAGAGTTGGATGCCCATCATTTTAAAAAAGGAGATACGGAAGGATTTGTTAATTATCCCCTTTCCATATTGGGGGTCATTTTTTCAGCCATTTTTATTGAAAACAAACAGGAAGGGATTACCAAAATTTCCTTTCGCAGTAAAGGCTCTTTTTCCGTGAACGAATTTGCGCGGAAGCATTTTAACGGCGGGGGGCATATCAATGCGGCGGGAGGAAGAAGCGATAAGTCCCTCGAGGAAACCGTCAAGGAATTTATTAGTATATTGCCCCACTACAAAAATGCCCTGAATCATGATTCGTAAATTAATACTCTTAGCACTTGTACTGACAGGGGTTTCCTGTAAGAGCCCTGATGCCAGACGCCCAATTCAAAGATCGTCCAGTACTTTCATCGAAGAGTCGGTAGCGCGCAATAAAAAATTGATTGAGGCCGAAGAAGCCCTAATCGCCAATATTATTAGGAATGACAGTACCAACACCTACTTAGCTTCCGAAAGTGGTTTTTGGTATTATTACAACGTACAGGACACCACAAGAACGGTATTCCCCGAAGTTGGCGACGACATTACATTTACCTACAATATCAAAGACTTGGCCGGAAAAACGATAGTCTCTGAATCAGAAAACGGTTTGCAGCGCTATAAAGTGGACCAAAGCAACCAAGAACTTATTTCGGGTATTCGGGATGGGCTGAAATTGATGAAAGTGGGAGAAACGGTCACTTTCTTTTTCCCGTCGCACAAAGCTTTTGGCTACTATGGCCTTGAAGATAAATTAGGAACCAATGTTCCCATTCAAAGTACCGTGACCTTAAAAACGATCAATTCCAATGAAAATAATTAATGTAGCTATTATGAAAAAAATCTTTTTATTAATTGCCCTTGCGGCGCTTACCCTAAGCTCTTGTAAATCTAAATACCCCAATCTTGAAAAAGGTATTTATGCTGAATTTGTTACCAACAAAGGAACGTTTGTGGCCAAATTTTATGACAAAGCGGCGCCCCTTACGGTCGCCAACTTTATAGAGCTTGCCGAAGGAAAACATCCTCTGGTCGACTCGACCTATAAAGGAAAACCATTTTTTACCGGACTCACATTCCACAGGGTCATCAAGGATTTTATGATCCAAGGAGGGGATCCCAAAGGGGATGGCACTGGAAACCCTGGATATAAATTCCCGGATGAATTTGTGGATTCGCTAAAATTTGATCGCAAAGGATTGCTGGCCATGGCCAATTCGGGGCCTGAAACCAATGGCAGTCAATTTTTCATCACCTTGAAAGAAACCCCATGGCTCGATGGGCGACACACCATTTTTGGTGAAATAGTTTTAGGGCAGGAAATTGTAGACTCTATTGGGTCCGTGGCAACTACCAAACCCAACGATAAACCTGAAACCCCGGTTATCATCAATGAAGTGAACATCATTAACAAAGGGGTACAGCCGGCGTCCTTTAGTGCCGAAATGGAGAAAATAGAGAAGGCCAAAAGAGAAAAAGAGGCTCGCATTGCAAGTATTGCCGAAAATACTGCAAACGATCTCGAAAAACTGAAGGAAGAAGCCCAAGAATATCCATCTGGACTAAAAATTTACTGGAACCACAAGGGCAAAGGTGTAAAACCTGCAGACGGAAGTACCGTGAAGATGAATTATGCCGGATATTTTGCAGATGGTCGTTTGTTTGATACAAGCCTCTTGGAAATTGCCGAAAAATATGAGGCAGTGGATAAGGAACGACTAGCCAGAGGACAGTATGCACCACTTCCAAGCGTTTACAGTAAAGAAGCGCGACTCATTCCTGGATTTAAGGAAGGACTTCTGGAGATGAGCATAGGCGATAAAGCAACGCTATTTATCCCTTCCCATTTGGCGTATGGAGAACAGGGAGCTGGTGATGTGATTCCTCCCAATTCCGATTTAATTTTTGAACTGGAATTGGTTGGTATTGACGAATAAAGAGTATTCAAAAAAAAAAGCCGCAAAAGCGGCTTTTTTTTATCAAGCTTTGGGAATGTTCTTAAGGACTTCCAAAACGTACTCCCAAAATTTTTGGGTCGATTTAATACTGGCGCGCTCGTCTGGAGAATGGGCCCCTTTAATTGTGGGGCCGAAAGAAATCATGTCCATTCCAGGATAGTTTTGTCCCAAAATCCCACATTCCAAACCTGCATGGCATGCAGCAACATGAGGTTTTGTTCCATGCCTTTTTTCATAAAGTCCTTCCATAACCTTAAGAATGGAACTGTCTCTGTTGGGTGCCCAACCTGGATAGTCTCCGGAGAAAGTTACCTCGTAGCCGGCAAGTTGAAAAGCGCCTTTCAGCGAAAGTGCAACATCCATTTTTGAGGACTCCACTGAAGAGCGTGTCAAACAATCAATTTTGATGGTACCATCCAAAACCAAAACTTTGGCAATATTGTTGGACGCTTCTACCAATCCTTCGATGGCTGGGCTCATTCGGTATACGCCATTGTGTGCGGCATAAACCGCCTGCAAAAATACTTTTTGTGCTTCGGCATCCATAACCTTTGCAGGAATTCCTCCTTCAGAATAGGAGATGTCCAATTCCGGTTCCAGGATCTTATATTCATCCAAAATAGCTTGCCGGATTGTTTCAAACGCTCTCTTGAAGGCTCCCTTTTCTGCTTTGTCTACAGCCCCTAAAACCAGGCTCTCCCTTGGAATAGCATTTCTGAGGCTTCCCCCATGTACTTCAGACAGGTGGAAAACATCACACGTAGCCTGCAAAATCCTATTCATCAATTTGTTGGCATTTCCCAATCCTTTGTGAATGTCCATGCCGCTATGGCCCCCTTGTAATCCTTTCAATGAAATTTTAATCCCAATACTATTTTCGCCCACAGACACTTCCGTGTAGCTTCCTTGAGCAGTTACATCAACGCCACCGGCACAGCCAACCCCCAATTCATCATCTTCTTCCGTATCCAAATTCAATAAAATCTTTCCATGTAGCAATCCGCCCTTAAGTCCCATAGCCCCTGTCATTCCGGTCTCTTCATCGATGGTAAACAAAGCCTCCAAAGCCGGGTGTGCTATTGAATTGCTGTCCAAAATGGCCATAATTGTGGCCACCCCCAATCCATTGTCTGCTCCCAAGGTTGTTCCATTAGCACGCACCCAATCGCCATCAATCATCATTTCAATGCCTTGGGTGTCAAAATCAAATACGGTGTCGTTATTTTTTTGATGCACCATATCTAGATGCGACTGCATAACAATGGGAGTTCTATCCTCCATGCCAGGCGTTGCGGGTTTTCTGATGATGACATTTCCTACAGCATCTACCAATGTTTCCAGATTTCTTTTTTCTCCAAAACCCTTTACAAATTCAATAACACGAGCCTCCTTTTTTGAGCCACGGGGAACCGCGTTCAAATCGGCAAAAAAATTCCAAAGGGAACGAGGTTCCAAATTTCTGATTGCTTCATTCATACATTCTGAATTTTATGGTCCAAAAGTAGGTCATTATTCTCCTTTTCAAAAATTAGTTCTAAAAGATTTATTTGTATGTTTAAGGCATGCAAAAGCGAAGCCGTCTTATCCTTGCCCTCCTTTTACCAATTCAGTACCTCATCCTACTTCTCTTAAGAAATTTCCCTGAATTTGTGGAGCGGTATTACAGCCAAGGAATTTATCCTTTCTTATCGGCCTTGTTGCGTTATGTATTTGGGTGGATTCCTTTTTCGGTAGGCGATGTATTTTATTTGTTGCTAGGAGTCTTAATTCTGAGATGGCTTTACCAAAATTACAAACGTCTTTGGAAAGAACCCACACGTTTTTTCATAGACATCGCCGCTGCGCTTTCTGTAATTTATTTTACCTTCAATATGATTTGGGGGCTCAACTACCTGCGCCCACCTTTGTACCAAACCCTAGGGCTTGATAGTACCTACACCACCGAGGAATTGATACAAACCACGGAAAGACTCATCCAAAAGTCGAATGAGCTCCACCGTGCTTTGGGATATGCCGATAGTACCAAAATAGACCTGCCCTACAGCCAAAATGAAATCTTCAAGAAATCGAAAGAAGGGTATTCCAACTTAGAAAAAGAATTTCCCAGCTTGCATTATGCGCCTTCCAGCATCAAAAAAAGTGGTTGGAGCTTGGGACTTACTTACATGGGATACAGCGGGTATTACAATCCGCTTACTGGTGAGGCGCAAGTAAACCGCTTGATTAAAAGTTATAAGTTTCCTGTAGTGAGTTGTCATGAGCAGGCCCACCAAATTGGGTATGCAGCTGAAAACGAAGCCAATTTTATTGCCACCCTGGCTACCTTATACAATAAGGATCCATACATTCAATATACTGGGTATATTTTTGCATTGCGTTATTGCATCAACGAGTTGGCGCGAAGGGACGAAACCGCTTACGAAACGATTTTGCCCACGGTCAATTTCGGTATTCTGGAAAGCTATAGGGAAATGCGCGAGTTTTGGGCTTCCTATGAAAATCCGTTTGAGGATTTTTCCAAAATCTTCTGGGATCAATTCCTGAAAGCCAACAACCAATCCAAAGGGATACAAAGCTATAGTTACATGGTGGCCTTGGTAGTTAATTATTTTGAAGACCGCCCTATTTGATGATTCTTAACTTCTTGTTAAAATGGCAACGTTTTAAATAAAACTAAACTCCCCTGCTTATATTTAGAATGTATTTAACCAACCCCCTACAGATGAAAAAATACACGCTTTTGGGCTTATTGCTTTTTCTGCCACTTTACATGGCACAGGCTCAAGTTTACTTCCCAAAAAATGATGGTGTCAAAGAAGAAAACAACAACTACATTGCTTTTACCAATGCCACTTTGCACATCACTCCAAATCAAGTAATCCCTTTTGGAACCCTGCTGGTTCAACATGGAAAAATTGTAGCATCCGGAAAGGGGTTCAGCATCCCTGCCAATACGGTTATTGTGGATTTGGAAGGAAAGCACCTCTATCCTTCCTTCATAGATTGTTACACTGCATTTGGTGTTGAAAAACCAAAAAGGGAGGGCAATCGCGGGCGTTCACCACAATATGATGCCTCCCGTGAGGGTTTTTACTGGAACGATCATATTCGCCCCGAGGTTAAGAGCATCGAAAAATTCAAATACAATTCCAAAGACGCCGAAGAACTCCGCAAGCTCGGTTTTGGCGTTATAAATACCCACCTCATGGATGGGATTGCCCGCGGAACAGGTGTGTTGGTAGCTTTGAATGATGAAGGGGGCGATGCTATACGCATTCTCGAAGATGCATCGGGTCAATACTTTTCCTTTGAAAAAAGCGTGACCAGCAATCAATCCTATCCAACCTCCTTAATGGGAGCCATGGCATTGCTCCGGCAAATGTATTATGATAGGGATTGGTATGCTAAAGGAACTAGCGAAACTAAGGACTTATCCCTAGAGGCACTCATCGAAAATAGAAACCTTCCAGCATTTTTTGAAGCGGGCGACAAAGGCAATGATGTACGAGCAGATGGCATTGGAAATCTTTTCAATATTGATTACATTATTGTTGGGGGTGGTAATGAATACGAAACCATCGAAAACATCAAACAAACCAAGGCACGCTATGTAATCCCCATCGATTTCCCGGAAGCTTTTGATGTAAGTGATCCCTATTTCGCAAAATACATTGCCCTTGAGGACCTACGCGAATGGAACCAAGCCCCACAGAATCCCAAGGTATTGTCCGATAACGGAATAAACTTTGCGCTAACCACTTTTGATTTGAAAAAAGTTTCGAGTTTTTCTGAAAAGCTGGAAAAAGCGTTTCTCTATGGTTTCGACAAAACAAAAGCATTGGAAGCGCTTACAACCATTCCTGCCCAATTGCTTAACCAAAGCAATTCCTTGGGTACTTTGGAGAAGGGAAAATGGGCTAATTTTTTAATTACTTCGGGCCCTATCTTCGAAAAAGAAACCATCGTCTACGAAAACTGGGTCCAAGGACAGAAGTATGTTCTTAACGATAGGAACCTTAAGGATATTAGGGGTTCTTATACACTCGCAGCTGGTGGAAAAAATTATGAAATGTCCCTCTCAGGGGAAGCTACAAAACCAAAGATCGAGGTCAAAATGGGGGAAACGGAATTTCCTTCAAAACTAACCTATGAAAACAACTGGATCACTTTTTCATTTACAGATAAAGATGCCAACGAAACGTACCTAGCCACCGCAAAAATTGCTGCTGAAGAAACTTCGTTCAGTGGTCGTTTGGTACTTCCCAATGGACTTGAAACTTCTTTTACAGCCATCAAAACTGACACTGCCAAAGCCGAGGAAAAAGATTCAAAAGAAGGCACCAAAGCACCCGAGATACTGCCCCTTACCTACCCCAATGTGGGTTATGGGTATCGGGTGAAGCCCAAGGCCCAAAATATCCTGTTTAAAAATGCAACCGTCTGGACCAGTGAAGCAGCAGGTATTTTAGAAAATACGGACGTTTTGGTAAAAAACGGTAAAATTGAAAAAATCGGCAAAAACCTCAACGCCGGAGGGGCCACGGTGATCGATGCCACAGGAAAACATCTCACCGCAGGCATTATCGATGAGCATTCGCACATAGCGACACTCACTATCAATGAAGCGGGCCAGAACTCTTCGGCAGAAGTAAAAATTTCGGATGTTGTGAATCCTGAAGACATCAACATTTACCGCAATTTGGCAGGCGGCGTGACCAGCATCCAGATTTTACATGGGTCGGCCAATCCCATAGGAGGTCGTTCAGCACTCATCAAATTGAAATGGGGCGAGGATGCCAACGGATTGCTTTACAAGAACAGTCCAAAATTCATCAAGTTTGCATTGGGAGAAAACGTGAAACAAAGCAATTGGCAAAGTTTTGATCGCTTCCCACAGACCCGTATGGGTGTGGAACAAGTGTATGTAAATTACTTCAACCGAGCCAAGGAATACGATGCTCTTAAAAAAAGTGGTAAGCCCTACCGATATGATGAAGAATTGGAGGTTTTGGCGGAAATCCTGAATGGGGAACGTTTTATTAGCTGCCACAGTTATGTGCAAAGTGAAATCAATATGTTAATGAAAGTTGCCGAACACTTTGGCTTTAAGGTGAACACGTTTACCCATATTTTGGAAGGGTACAAAGTTGCCGATAAAATGGCCCAACACGGTGTGGGGGGATCAACGTTTAGCGATTGGTGGGCCTACAAGTACGAAGTGAACGATGCCATCCCCTACAATGCAGCAATTATGACGCGTGAGGGAGTAACCACAGCCATCAACAGCGATGACGATGAAATGTCCCGCCGGTTGAACCAAGAAGCTGCAAAAACTATAAAATACGGTGCCATGAGCGAAGAAGAAGCTTGGAAAATGGTAACCATCAATCCTGCCCAATTGTTGCATCTGGACGACCGAGTGGGAAGTGTCAAAGAAGGTAAAGACGCCGATTTGGTGCTTTGGTCCGATAACCCACTCTCCATATATGCTAAAGCTGAAAAAACTATGATTGATGGTTCTTTTTATTTTGATTTGGAAGTGGACAAAGCGCAAAGGGAAGCCATCCAAAAAGAACGAAGCAAGCTTATACAAATGATGTTGGAAGAAAAATCGGGTGATGGAAAAAAACGCAGTCCGATGAAAAAGGAAAAAATCAATTTTGAATGTGAAACCATTAACTAAGACTACTATGCAAATTTTTAAAAATATAGCAGCTATTGTAATCATCGGTATTGGGTTTCACTCCTGGGCCCAACAAACCCCTGCTCCTACCCAAAGCGAAACGATTTTACTTCAAGGAGCAACCATACATGTAGGGGACGGAACGGTCATAGAAAATGGGGCTATTGTATTCGAAAATGGTACCATAGTAAGTGTGGGAGGGCCCACAACCATCAAACAGGGGCGCGTTATTGATGTAACCGGAAAGCATATTTACCCCGGATTTATTGCCCCGGTATCTACTTTGGGATTAGGCGAAATCGATGCGGTACGTCCCACCTTGGACGAGGACGAAATTGGGGAGTTCATTCCCAATATCCGAAGTCTCATTGCTTACAATGCCGAAAGCAAGGTAGTAGAGTCCATGAGGCCCAATGGAGTACTTTTGGCACAAATTGCACCCCAAGGGGGTGCCATTTCAGGAACCTCATCCATCGTGCAATTGGATGCTTGGAATTGGGAAGATGCCGCAGTAAAAGTAGATGACGGAATCCACATTCATTGGCCCAACACCTTCAGAAGAGGACGTTGGTGGGTGGGCGAAGAACGTGGGTGGAAACCCAACAATGACTACCCTAAAGATACGGAGGCATTCACTCGTTATTTTGCAAATGCCCAAGCTTACGGAAAAACCAATTCTACTTCTGAAAATGAAGGGTTTAAAGCCATGCAAGGATTGTTTGATGGTTCCAAGAGGCTCTACCTCTATGCCCAAGGCGAAAAGGAAATCATTGATGGAGTTACCGCCTGTAAAAATGCTGGGGTTCAACAGGTGGTTTTGGTAGGTGGCTACGAAGCCTATAAAATCATCCCCTTTTTGAAGCAACATCATGTTTCGGTTATTGCCAACAGGGTGCATACCACTCCCAACAGTGACGATGATGACTACGATCTTCCCTACAAATTACCAAAATTATTAACTGACGGCGGATTGCTCGTTAGTTTGGATGCCCTAGGCCAAATGGAACGAATGAATACCCGTAACCTTCCATTTTATGCAGGGCAAGTAGTAGGTCAAGGAATGGATAAGGAAGAGGCCTTAAAATTGATTACGTCTAACGCTGCCAAAATACTAGGAATCGATGATCGATATGGCACATTGGAAGTTGGCAAAAGCGCCACACTTTTTGTTTGCGATGGGGATGCACTGGACATGCGAACCAACCTCCTTTCACATGCCTTTATCGACGGAAGGGAAATTTCACTGGAAACCCATCAAACAAGACTTTGGCATCGGTATGCCAAAAAATATGGGCAGGAATAAATAGCAGTTTCAAAATTTTTAAACGGGCCCCATGGCCCGTTTTTGTTTAACTTTACGTTTATGAAACTATTCGCTACATTATTTGCCTTATCTGTATTAATGGGATGTCAAAAACACTCCACGCAATTAACGATGGCAGAAATGACACAAGGCAGTCCCTCAATTGATGGTAAAAAGGCCTATTTGGAGTCGCCCATGGTAACGGCTGGAGACCGGGTGTACATGGTGGGATACCAAGATGGCTCCTTTCCTCCATTGGGATGGCACGTACAGGGAGAAATGGGTGGTATTTGGGATCACCCAATTAAATTAATGGACGGATTTAAAATACAATTGATTTTTGACAAAGACACATTGGCACTGGACCGCGCCCAAAGTTTCACCAATTATCCATATGCCAACAAGCAAACTTTTTTATGGGAAGAAAAAGGATTGGAAATTGAGCGTTGGCAATTTGTTCCTGATGCAAAAGAAGGGGTGTTTGTTCAATTGGTCATTAAAAACAATGCTGTAGAAAAAAAGGGCGTAATCAAATTTACGGGAACTAGCGACCTTCGCCCAACATGGTTAGGGGAAAGGACCCAAATGGTTGATGGTAAGGATCTGGCCTCTTGGGATGAGAACCATCAAGCTTGGGTTGTGAAAGATAGTCTTAATACATGGTTTACCGTTTTTGGTTCTGAATTGGAGTTTGAACAAACTTCTAATTTTAATAGCACGAAAACTAAAAATAACACCAGTATCAATAGTATTGAAGATGTCATTTTCCTATTTTCAAATGGCACAAAAAGTATAAGTTATTGCCTATCGGGCTCTTACACCTCTAGGGATGATGCAATTGCGACCTTTAAAGACCTTCAAAAGAATGCGAGTATCTATCTTTCAGAAAAAAGAAAGCGCTACGAAACCCTTGCCAATAAGACCAAGCTCACCACACCCAATTCCACCATCAATCAAACTTTTGAATGGTTAAAATACAACTGCGACTGGCTGGTTCGAACCGTTCCCGAAATAGGAACAGGCATAGGCGCAGGCCTTCCGGATTATCCATGGTGGTTTGGTGTAGACAGTGAATATGCGCTTCAGGGCTATATGGCCATGGGGCAAACGGAGCCCGTTTATAAGACCATCGCATTACTGGACAGTGTTTCCAATGCAATAAACGGCAATGGCCGAATCATTCACGAAATGTCTTCCAACGGAGCGGTATTCAACCCCGGGAATATCAACGAAACCCCTCAATTTGCCTCCCTCATTTGGAAAATCTATCAATGGAATGGCGATAAGGAGTTCCTTCAAAAGTATTTTCCAACCATCGAGAAAGGACTGGACTGGTTACTGAAGGAGCGCGATCAAAACGGCAACCTGTTTCCAGATGGTTTTGGCATGATGGAAATCCATGGAATGGATAGTGAAATGATCGATGTGGCCTCCTATACCCAAAAAGCCTTTGCCGATGCCGCGATGCTAGCTGCAGAACTAGGAAAAGTAGAATTGTCCGAAAAGTATTCGACGTTGGCCTTACAATTGAAAGAACAAATCAACGAACAATTTTGGAATGAAGCCTTTCAAAGTTATGCCGATTTTATTGGCACCGATGCCCAAGCCCTAAAACTCATCGATGACGCCATTGTAAGGGCCGATACACTGAACAAGCCTTGGGCGGTTGAAGAACTCAAGGAAACGCGCGATTTCATTATCAAAAATCCATCGATAACTGCTAGGCCTTTCGTGGTGCATCACAATTGGGTAGTCAACACGCCCATGGAAACCAAAATTGCTCCAAAAGAAAAAGCGGTAAAAGCACTTACTACTGCCAAGAAATTTTCCAATCCCTTCGGCATGTTTGTAACGGGTATCGATCGAGATGCCTCGGCGGGAAACGACGAAGGTTCCTTTGAAGGAAGCAAGGTGTTTTCCTATACGGGTGCGGTAATGACGCTTCCCACTGGGGTCCAAGTTGTAGGAGAAAACAATTACAATAGGCCCAACGAAGCATTGGATTACCTCAAAAGAATGGCACAATCGTTCAGCTATGCGTTTCCGGGAAGCATGTATGAAGTATCTCCCGATTATGGGATGATGACCCAAGCCTGGAATGTCTATGGTTTTGCCGTGCCCATTGTGGAACAATTTTTTGGGATCCAACCGGATGCCGCCCACAAAAAAGTGGTCATCCACATGCAAATGCCCAACGAATGGAAAGAAGCCTCCTTGGAAAACGTGGCCGTTGGAACCAATGAAATATCCATTTTTTATTCAGATTCAACCTTTAAGAAATCCATCGAAATCCGGCAAACAAATCCAGCTTGGCAAATAGAATTTCTGGTCCCTGAAGAAGAACATTGCATTGTGAATACCCTTACTACAGAAACTAAAATTCTTAATGAAAATGGTTTTAAGAAGGTGGTTGCGACTGGAAAAAAAATCAATATTGAATTGAACTATGACTAGTCTCAAAGTGATTTTATTTTTGATGTTGGTTGCATTTATTGGGTGCAACGAAGCGGTTGACTACCCTTCGGGCACTATAGACACGTTGAGCTTTCATAGCGTCACCCTAAAAAGAACCATCAAGTATCAAGTTTACCGGCCACCAACCTATAATTCAACTACTTCCACTTACCCCGTACTATACCTTTTGCATGGTCATGGAGGCGATGAAAGGGATTGGTTTCAGATGGATGAAGGGAATGCCAAGCACTTGTTGGATTCCTTGATTTGCACCCAAACCATTCCGCCCATGGTGGCGGTTAGTCTTGGTGCTGGAAACTCTTGGTATGTAGATCGGCCCGAGTTGATGGAAACGTTTTATTTGGGAGAGTTCATGCCCCTTGTGGAATCCACTTATGCCATCGACACCACATTATCCAGAACCATTGCCGGTAATTCGGCAGGTGGTTATGGTGCGCTTCGTTTTTCGTTGAAAGATCCTTCCCTGTTTGACAATGTCATATTGTTGAGTCCCGCCTCTTATGAACCACTTCCGCCACCCATTTCTTCTTCCCGAAAAGTGGAGGCCTTTGCATTGGATGGGACTTTCAACGATTCTATATGGAATTCCTTTTCGTATACCCGCCGTTGGGATAATTTATTAAACGCCCCACGCAAACCTCACTATTACCTTTTCGTTGGCGATGACGATGTGTACAACATCGTCCCTGTGGTTACAAGGCTGCAACAGCAAATGCTCAAAGACAGCATACCCAATGAGTTGAGGATCATCAATGGCGGGCACGATTGGGACTGTTGGAGAGGAAACTTTGTAGAGGCTTTGACAGCCATCTACAAATAGTAACGTGCTATTTTTTTATTACTTTTTTTGTGACCGAATTTCCTTCAGAGGAAATCTGAACAATGTAAACCCCTTTTTCCAGTGTGCTAACATCCAAGTGGACCGTTCTTTCATTCGGTAAGACTTTTTTTGAAAGCAGCCTTTTCCCTGAGATATCAAATAGCTCAACAATTGTTTCGTTAATAAGTTTTGACGAAGAAATTGTGACGCCCTCACTTGTAGGATTTGGGTACATGGCCAAATCATTAAAGGCTTGGTTTTCTACCTTCAAAAAACCATCGGTCTCAATTTGGAAACTGGTTAAAGCATAACCATTACTCTCGGTATTTACGACTCTAACATAGATGGTTTGTGGATTGGCAGTATTCTGATAAGCCTGAGGTGTCAGTATCGAATTCACACCATTATTAGAATCGCTCAAGGTTTGGTAATAAGTTATTTGGTGAATGGAAGGGTCCAAACCTTCAAGGATAACCGTTTCGTTTACAGTAAGGTCGAAAATGGCCAAACCGTCCAAATCCCCTTCATCTATGTATAAATCTTCAGGTTCTCCTTCTATCACGAATCCAAAAACCGCCAAATCGAAAAAAGACACCCTGTAACATCCCGTGAGGGTATTTTCGAGTCGTGTGAAAATGGTCTGTCCGCTACTTTCAAAATTTGAAGGATTGGCAATTGGGTTCGTACCTTGGGCGGCATCGTTTAATGAAATATGGTAACTCAAGGTAAATTCAAAGACAGGGGTATTATTACCAAATATAGCCGCTTCATTTTGAGTTAGATCAAAAAACTCCACGCCATTGTGGTCTTCATCGATCGCAATCAAAACTTCTAAGAACCCTGAACTTGGAGGTAGCGGGGTTGGATTTACAAGTAGCTCGAGGGGTACCACATCCCAACAGGGCCAAAGACTGGGTGGGTCTTCCTTTGTGACCCTGGCCCACACAATTTGCGAAAATGGAATTGCCGTAAAATAAGGACTTGCAAGCTCGGTACCCGGTACTGCTGCTTCTGCCTCTTGTAGTGTAAAATAATATCTTACGGTTACATCTTGGTCTCCATTGGCAATTTCAGCATCCTTTTCGGTCAAGTCAAAAGCGGCATAACCATCATTATCATCATCACATTCCGCCAATGGTGTAGGTATGAGAGGATTGACACCCTGACCTACAACCAAATTAAAATTAATGATACTTGATAAATTATTAGAGGAAAACTCTATGACCCTGGAGTAAATTTCTTGGGGATTCATTATATTTCCATAAAATGTAGTATTGAGAATTTGGTTGATATTAGCGTCGGCGTCAGCTAAAGTTTGGTAATAATAAACGCCATAGTCCATCGCATTTTGCGTTCCTAATATTTGTGCGTCATTTACAGTTAAATCAAAAGTCGCAAATCCATCGTAGGGAACCTCACAAATCACAATGTCATCCGCTGAATTTGCCACCTGGGCAAAACCTTCAAAAAATGAAAATCCAATCAGTAAATAAAGCAGCCTTTTTTTCATCTCCCAAAATTTTTGAACAAAGATAGCTATTTAAGTTATTTTTGTACCATGCAAAAACACCTTACCAGCATCCAAAACCCCTTGGTTAAACAAGTGGTCCAGCTTTCGGAAAAATCGAAGGAACGCAAGAAACAGGGACTGTTTGTGGTAGAGGGCCTTCGTGAAATTGTTTTGGCATTGAAGGGCACTTATATTTTGAAGACCCTTTTTTATTGCGATGAAATCATTTCGGTTGAAGCTTTAAAGGTGTTTCAGGGAAATAGCGATCATCCTTATGAATTGATATCGGTCTCGAAAGAAGTGTATGAAAAAATGGCCTATCGGGCTTCTACGGAAGGGGTGATTGGGTTGTTTCAAACCAAAAGTCATTTGCTATCCGATTTACATTTCACCACCAAAAACCCATTGATTTTAGTGGCCGAAGCTCCCGAAAAACCAGGAAACATAGGGGCATTGCTCCGTACGGCCGATGCAGCCAAATTGGACGCCGTCATCATTGCCAATCCCAAAACCGACTTGTACAATCCCAATAGCATTCGCAGTAGTGTGGGATGTGTGTTTACCAATCAAGTAGCTACTGGAAGCACCAAAGAAATTCTTCATTATTTGAAACAACACCACATCGCCATATTTAGTGCTGCGTTGCAAGCTTCTATTCCTTATGTGGATTGCGATTTCAAAAATGCTACTGCCATTGTGGTTGGTACAGAAGCAGAAGGGCTTTCCGATGTATGGCTCACAGAGAGCGATCAAAACATCATGATCCCAATGCAGGGACACATCGACAGCATGAACGTTTCGGTTGCTGCTGGAATCCTTATTTTTGAAGCTAAAAGACAACGTGGGTTTTCCTTGCCCGATTAACGTTCAAACTGCATTAAAAAACCATCCGTCCCCTGCTCATCCAAAGTCATGGTTTGGTCGGACACCGTTACTGTTCCATAACTTAAACCTTCAATCATCAATACCTTCGTATCGCCCGAAGTAGTAACCGCATAATTGTATGTTCCGCTAACGAATAGGGTATAATCGAAATCCGGATTCGCGAAAGGCACATTGTTTTCTACTTCAAGTTTGCCTGTGGAAGTATTGAACGTCCACTTTACTTCTCCTCTATCGAAATCGACATTGATTCCCGCGAAACCACCACTGACATTTCGCAAATGCCAAGTGCCTTGAAGTGTGTTCGTTTGGGTGGCACTTCCATCATCATCATTGTTTTTACAGCCAAAGAAAAAAGCAAGGCCCAAAAGAAACATAAAGGCAAAAATTTTTGTTTTCATGGCAATTATAATTTTATTTGTTTCATTAAGATACACATATCGGAGCAACTTAGAATACTTTCTTTCAAATTTTAAGATTCATTTTTACATTCATTAAAGCCATCTATGACTGCAACCCAATTATTTTACCTCATTATAGCCCTACTTTTGGTGAATTTCATCATAGACAAACTAGTGGACGCCCTTAACGCCAAACATTTTAATGATCCCGTGCCAAATGACCTGAAAGATGTCTTTGAAGCCGGAGCCTATCAAAAATCGCAGCGCTATAAAAAAGAAAAATACCGCTTTGGGTTATTTACTTCCAGTAGTTCCCTAATAGTCACTTTATCGTTTTTTTTCTTGGACGGATTTGAATTTGTAGATTCAATCGCCCGTTCCATTTCATCCAATGAAATTACCATTGCCTTGTTATTTTTTGGAATCATACTCATGGCCAGTCAGATTTTGAGCATCCCCCTTAGCTATTACGGCACATTTGTTATCGAATCCAAATACGGTTTTAACAAAACCTCCCTAAAAACCTTTGTGTTGGATAAATTAAAAGGATGGGTATTGGGTGCCGTCCTTGGTGGGATGCTTCTGGCACTCATCATTTGGTTTTACCAACGCGCTGGGACCTTTTTTTGGCTCTATGCCTGGGGGTTGGTCGCCCTTTTTTCGATCCTCCTGAATTTATTTTACGCAAGGCTCATCGTTCCTCTTTTTAACAAGCAAACACCTTTGGAGAATGGAAGTTTACGCACCAAAATTGAAGCGTACGCTTCCAAGGTGGGGTTCAGCCTTCAAAATATATTTGTTATTGATGGGTCCAAACGCAGTACCAAGGCCAATGCTTATTTTTCGGGATTTGGAAAGGAAAAGCGAATTACCCTTTATGACACCCTTATCAACGATTTGGAGGAAGAAGAAATCGTCGCCGTCCTGGCACACGAAGTGGGCCATTACAAACGAAGTCACATTCTTTACAATTTGTTGGCAACGACCCTGCTTACCGGATTTACACTTTGGCTCTTCTCTTTATTTGTAGAGTGGTCCATTTTTTCTGAAGCCCTAGGCGTAAAAACACCTTCGTTCCATGTGGGATTGATTGCTTTTGGAATTTTGTATACCCCCATTTCCGAAATTACGGATTTAATCATGAATTACCTTTCGAGAAAATTTGAGTACCAGGCCGACAATTATGCCAAAAGCACCTACGGCCCTATGCCACTTGTTGCTTCACTAAAAAAATTGTCCCGAAACAGCTTGAGCAACCTCACACCACATCCGCTGTATGTTTTCATGCACTATTCCCATCCCACATTGGCCTCGCGAATTCAAAATTTGCTTCAATAGAATTGGAACAACTTTTATTGCCAAGTTTTGGGCAAAATCGTATTTTTAGTCTATGACAGAAGCCCTAATCGAAGAGGAAAGAAAAGAAATTGCGAAGCAGTACAAGCAACTGCTTAAAATAAGCTATCGTACCCTATCTTCCGAGGACAAGAAACTCATCCGCTCTGCCTTTGACGTGGCGGTAGATGCGCACAAAGACCAACGCAGAAAAAGTGGGGAAGCCTATATTTTTCATCCCATTGCGGTCGCAAAGATTGTAGCCTCCGAAATTGGCTTGGATGCTACCTCCATAGCCGCAGCCCTCTTGCATGATGTTGTTGAGGACACTTCATATACACTAGTTGATATCGAGCAAATGTTTGGGGAAACCGTGGCACGTATTGTGGACGGGTTGACCAAAATTTCTGCCCTGGAATACCAAAGCGATGTTTCGCTTCAAGCAGAAAACTTCCGAAAGATGCTGCTGACCCTCAATGAGGACATTCGTGTCATCATTATCAAAATTGCAGACCGTTTGCACAACATGCAGACCATGGATGCAATGCCCGCACAAAAGCAGGTGAAAATTGCTTCGGAAACCCTTTACATTTATGCACCCTTGGCACATCGCATTGGACTTTACAATGTTAAAACCCAATTAGAGGACCTTGGCCTTAAATATACCGAACCTGAAGTATATCAGGATATATTGAGTAAAATTAAGGAAAGTAAAGAGGAACAGGATGCGTACATCGAGTCGTTTTCAAAAATCATCCGGGATTCCTTGGACGCCGAAAAATTGAAGTATGAAATTAAGGGGCGTCCAAAATCCATTTTCTCAATTCGGAGAAAAATGATGTCTCAAAACGTCTCCTTCGACGAGGTGTACGACAAGTTTGCCATTCGGATCATTTACAAATGCCATACCGATGATGAAAAGTTCATCGCGTGGAAAATTTATTCCATCGTAACAGATCATTTCAGACCCAACCCAACCCGACTAAGGGATTGGATTTCAGCCCCAAAATCTACCGGATACGAAGCACTACACATCACAGTAATGGGTCCAAAGGGCCGTTGGGTAGAAGTGCAGATACGCAGTGAACGCATGAACGAAATTGCCGAAAAAGGGTATGCCGCACACTACAAATACAAAAACAAAGAAAAGGACGATGTGGGTCTGGACAATTGGTTGAATAAACTTCAGGAAACTTTGGAAAATTCGGATGTGAGTGCCGTGGATTTTGTGGAAGAATTCAAACTGAACCTCTATGCCAAGGAAATATTCGTTTTTTCGCCCAAGGGCGATTTATATTCCCTCCCGAAAGGAGCAACGGCATTGGATTTTGCCTTTCATGTGCATACTGAGGTTGGCTACCATACCCGTGGAGCCAAGGTTAACAGCAAGCTCGTACCGCTAAGCCAAGAACTTAAGAGCGGGGACCAGGTGGAGATTATTACCTCCGAAAAAACCAAACCTTCGGCCAACTGGTTAAATTATGTAACTACTGGTAGGGCCAGTTCCAAAATCAAATCCTCCCTCAAAGAGGAACAAAAACAATTGGCATCCGAAGGCAAGGTGGTTTTGGTCAGAAAATTGAAATCCTTAAAAATTGCCCTCGATGAAAAAACCGTAAATCAACTGGTCAATTATTTCAAGTTGAAAACCAGCCTGGATTTGTTCTACAGGGTTGGTGCCGGAATCATAGACAATCAAATGCTTAAAGACTTTGCGGCGTCGCGGAACAATGCCTTCATGAGCTTCTTCAAAAACCGGATTCGAAAACCTTCCAATCCAGAGGAAGTTAATAAGGAAGAGCTTACCGTAAAATACGATCAGTTGGTATTCGGCAAACAAGAAGAAAAACTGGACTACAAAATGGCCAAATGCTGCAACCCAATTCCCGGGGATGAGGTGTTTGGTTTTATCACCATCAACGAAGGCATCAAGGTTCATAAAAAGAATTGTCCAAATGCCATACAGATGCAGAGCAATTACAATTACCGTATCATTCAGGCCAAATGGATCGATTCGTCACAGCAAGAATTTAAGGCCACATTGATGATTTCCGGAATAGACACAATTGGACTTGTAAACAATGTCACCAAGGTCATTTCGAACAACCTGCATATCAATATGAAAAGTGTCCATTTCGATTCCAACGATGGAACCTTTACTGGCAAAATCGTCGTCGTGGTAAAAAACAAGGCCATCCTCGAAAATTTGGTCAAAAACATCAAAAAAATTAATGGGATCGATAAAGTCACCCGACTATAAATGAGTACCTTTGCTCTTTTGTTATGAATACGCGTTCTGAAACCAACAATCAAGCCATCGTAAAGCAGGTTTTTACTGATTTCCTCGAACAAAAGGGGCATCGGAAAACACCCGAACGCTATGCCATCCTGCAGGAGATTTATGAGCACAACGATCATTTCGACATTGAATCGCTCTACATCAACATGAAGAACAAAAATTATCGGGTAAGCAGGGCCACCCTATACAATACCATCGAATTGTTGTTGGAATGCGGATTGGTAAGAAAACACCAATTTGGACAAAATCAAGCCCATTACGAAAAATCGTATTTCGACAAGCAGCACGACCACGTCATCCTGTCCAACGGAGAGGTCATCGAGTTTTGTGACCCACGTATTCAAACCATCAAAAAGACCATCGAAGAAGTATTCGACATCGAAATAACCAAACATTCATTGTATTTCTACGGAAGGCGAAAAACTTCCGAAAAATAATCTGCTTATGGCTGTAGACTTGCTCTTGGGGCTCCAATGGGGCGATGAAGGAAAAGGTAAAATTGTAGACGTCCTCACTAAAAACTATGACATTATTGCTCGGTTTCAGGGAGGCCCAAACGCTGGACACACCCTAGAATTTGACGGGATCAAACATGTGCTGCATACCATACCCAGTGGAATTTTCCATGAAAACGCTGTGAATTTGGTAGGAAATGGTGTGGTGATCGACCCTGTAATTTTCAAAAAGGAACTTAAGAATTTGGAAAAATTCAACATCGATTTCCATAAAAAATTATTGATTTCCAGAAAAGCGCACCTCATCCTGCCCACGCACCGTTTGCTAGATGCTGCCAGTGAAGCCTCGAAAGGAAAGGCTAAAATTGGTTCCACTTTAAAAGGAATAGGGCCTACCTATATGGACAAGACCGGGCGAAATGGCATCCGTGTGGGCGATACTGAATTATCTGACTGGAAAGCGAAGTACCGTGCACTGGCCAACAAACACGAGGCCATGATCGATTTTTACAACGTGGACATTCAATACAATTTAGCTGAGCTGGAAGCGGAGTTTTTTGATGCCGTGGAAATGCTTAAGTCCCTTCGTTTTATTGATAGTGAGGAATACCTGTATCAGGCTCAAAAAGCAGGAAAATCCATCCTTGCAGAAGGAGCGCAAGGTTCCTTATTGGACATCGATTTTGGAACCTATCCCTACGTGACCTCGTCCAATACCACCGCAGCGGGCGCTTGTACTGGTTTGGGAATTGCCCCAAACAAAATAAAGGAGGTATTCGGAATTTTTAAGGCGTATGCCACGCGGGTAGGAAGCGGTCCCTTTCCAACGGAATTGTTTGACGAATATGGAAAAACCATGGGACGCGTAGGAAATGAGTTTGGTGCAACTACAGGTAGACCCCGCCGTTGTGGTTGGTTGGACTTGGTTGCGTTGAAATATGCCGTACAGGTAAATGGAGTTACCCAACTAATGATGATGAAAGGAGATGTGCTGAGTGGTTTTGACCAATTGAAAGTCTGTACCTCATACAAATACAAAGGAAAAGAAATCAACCACTTACCCTACAACATCGAAGAAGAAAACGTAATGCCCGTTTATACCGAAATGAAAGGCTGGAAAGAGGACTTAACCAAAATGACCGATGCTTCGCAGTTTCCCAAGCCTTTAAACGATTACATCGCATTTTTGGAAAAAGAATTGGAGGTGCCCATCAAAATCGTATCTGTCGGGCCAGACCGAAAGCAGACCATTCACAGATAATACAGGTTTTCTTGGTATTTTCGCTTAAAGAATTAATTACATTGAAAATATCAAAATTTATAGTGTTATTGATTTGCCTTGTACTTGGAGAGACTTCCCATGCCCAGGTTAAAATCATCGATTCAACCAAAACCACGAAAGTTTCGGTGCAATCGGGTTATTTTGAAAAAAAGCCCGAATTCCCAGATGCCGTTATTTATACCCGCGATGAAGCCGGGCAAGTTTACATTGTCCACGAAGGCGTTGAAATGTGGTGCGACCAGGCCTTTGTGTATTTCAAGGATAATTTTGTGAAAGCATATGGCAATGTCAGGATTTCTCAAGGAGATACCGTTAGCATGCAAAGCAACTATGGCGAATACAACGGCAACACCTCTTTTGCTTTTGCCGCGGGTAATGTATTGCTTACCGAACCGAAAACCACCTTGCAAACCGACACCTTGTATTTTGACCGCATCAAGCAACAGGCTTACTATCGCTCTGGCGGAACCGTACGCGACACGGCCAGTACGCTTACCAGTAGGATTGGTAGGTACTTTGCCGAAAGCAAAAAATACCAATTCCTATCCAATGTGGTTATCAAAAACCCCAAGTATACCGTGTATTCCCCGCAATTGGATTTCTATTCCGAATCGGGAGGGGCCTACCTCTACGGGGAATCCAAGATTGAAAGTGAAACCAGCACGGTTTACTGCGAACGGGGATTTTACAACACCCGATCCAATACTGGGTATTTTGTAAAAAACTCCCGAGTAGACTACAACAACCGCATCCTGTATGGAGATAGCATCTATTTTGATCGAGCGAAAGGATTTGCCTCTGCCACCAACAACATCAAGGTGCTGGATACCCTCAACAAAAGCATCATCCGAGGGCATTATGCCGAAGTGTTCCGCGATCAGGATTCGGTATTCATTACCAAACGCGCTGTAGCCGTTTCCCTTCAGGAAAACGATTCGGTTTATGTACATGCGGATACCCTTAGGGTAACCGGAAAACCTGAAAATAGGATCATAAAGGGGTTTTACCAGGCACGCATGTTCAAACAGGGATTAGACGGGGAACAACCCACCAGTGGAAAATGCGATTCTATTTACGTCAACGAAAAATTGGGCATTACTAAAATGCTACGAAATCCAATCCTCTGGAGTGGTGAAAACCAAATGACCGGAGATACCATTCATTTACTAAATAATACGGTTACAGACCAATTGGATACTTTAAAAGTTTTCAATAATGCGTTTTTGGTACAAAAGGACAGCTTAGGCTACAATCAGGTAAAAGGCGAACGCTTAATTGGCCTCTTTACCAACAACCAATTGGATACCGTAAATATTATCAAGAACACCCAGGTAATCTACTATTCCAGAAATGATAAAAATGAATTGGTTGGCATCAATAACACGGTTTCAAGCTCCATCCAATTGTATCTGGAAAACCAGAAAATCATCGGGATCCGATTCCTGAAAAAAGTTCCTGGCAAAGTATACCCACCCTCACAATTTCCCGAAAACACAAGGCTGTTGCCAGGTTTTATTTGGCGGGGCGATGAACGGTTGATGAGCAAACAGGATTTGTTTAAAGGAAAACCAGCGCCCGTCCTGCCTAAAATCCGCGGAATTCCTTTGCCGAAGGACGAAGGTTCTTTTTTTGAAGAAGTACGAGACGAAGACATCAAGATTCCTGAATATTCCAAATTAAAACCCAAGGACTTACAAAATCGCGAGGACGACCCGAAGTTTCAGACCGAACCGGTGGATTCCACCGAAATAAAAGATCAATAATCCATGTTGGAGGATTTTCTGAAATACCAAGCACAAACCACACCACATCCATTGGCCATGGAAGTGTCCCACGCCAAGGGAAGTTATGTATACGATGTTTCCGGTAAGGCCTATTTGGATTTTGTCGCAGGGGTTTCGGCTTGTAGTTTGGGGCACTGCCATCCTGCAGTCGTAACTGCTGTAAAAAACCAAATGGACCGCTATGCCCACGTTATGGTTTATGGCGAATATGCCCAAGAACCTACAGTAGCGCTTTCCAAGCTTTTGGCCATGCATTTGCCCAAAAACTTGAATACCACATATTTGGTGAATAGTGGGACTGAAGCCATTGAGGCCTCATTAAAACTTGCACGCAGGGTCACAGGAAGAACGGAAATATTGTTTGCGCATAATGCCTATCACGGCAATACCATGGGATCGATGAGTGTCATGGACTATGAAGAGCGCAAAAAACCCTTTGAACCCCTTATCCCCGACTGCCACCCCATTCAATTCAATGCAACTTCCGATCTAGATAGAATCACAACAAAAACTGCCGCGGTAATTCTGGAGACCATTCAGGGGGGTGCCGGATTCATCCTACCCAAAAAAAATTACCTTCAAAAGGTAAAAGAACGCTGCGAAGCTTCTGGTGCCTTACTTATTTTGGATGAAATACAACCCGGTTTTGGTCGTACAGGCACCCTTTTTGGTTTCGAACATTTTGGAGTGGCCCCAGATATTTTGGTTATGGGTAAGGGCATGGGGGGTGGCATGCCCATAGGCGCATTCACCGCTTCACACCAAAATATGGCCTTGCTGAAAGACCATCCCAAATTAGGCCATATTACTACTTTTGGCGGTCATCCTGTTATAGCAGCAGCGGCTTTGGCTACTTTGAAAGAACTAACGCAAACGAGGCTTTTATCACAAATTCCCGAAAAGGAACAACTCTTTAGAAAATCCCTGAATCATCCACTCATTAAAGAAATTAGGGGTAAGGGCTTGATGTTGGCCGCTATGGTGGAAACACCCGAATTGGCCACACAAATCATCTTGGAATGTCAAAAAAGAGGCTTGATCTTATTTTGGTTGCTTTTTGAGCAAAAAGCGATACGCATTACTCCTCCCCTTACCATTTCCCTGACAGAAATTGAAAAAGGTTGTGCCATTATGACGGAAGTAATGGATACCATTTCACCAACTTAAGACAATTATCCCATTGCTTATCAACGGATTGAAAATCCAAAAACGGTGTTAATAAGCTTGTTAACAAGAAAAAGGGCACAACAATTGATTTGCATCGATCATTACTATATTTAATTAGATGAAAAGTTAACCCCTGCGTATGCAACTGAGCCCTAACGAGCATAACAACTTCTCACTTACCCGCTTCGAATCCATGTTAAAAACCAACGATGTCTATTTCTTCGACTCTGAAGAGTTCGAGGAAATCATCCACCATTACCTCGAAAACGGGAAGATGGCCTTGGCTAAAAAAGCTACAAAACTTGGATTGGAGCAACATCCTACCTCCACCAGCCTTAAATTGTTCCAGGTGGAAATGTTTATTTTTGAGGGCAAGCTGGATATTGCAGAACGTATACTGGACGAACTCTACCTTTTGGAACAGTCCAATGAAGAAATCTATATCCAAAAAGCCAACATCTATTCGAGAAGGGATGACCATGAAAAAGCCATCAAACTTTTGGAAAAAGCCCTTGAAATTACCGAAGATGAAGCAGATGTGCTCTCGCTGTTGGGCATGGAATACCTTTTTATTGAGGATTATGTAAATGCCAAAGACTATTTCATCAAATGTCTGGAAGAAGATCAAGAAGACTATTCGGCCCTATACAACATTATTTATTGTTTTGACTTTTTAGAACAACACGAAGAGGCCATTGGTTACCTCAATACCTATTTGGACAAACACCCCTATTGTGAAGTGGCTTGGCACCAGTTGGGCAAACAATTTTATGTGCTGAAAGATTATAAAAAAGCATTAGCCGCTTACGATTTCGCCATTATCAGTGACGATCGTTTTATTGGTGCCTATTTGGAAAAAGGAAAAGTACTGGAAAAATTGAAGGCTTTTGAAAGGGCTATAGAAAGTTACACCATCACCCTAAGTCTTGATGAACCAACCTCCTTTGCATTGTTACGAATTGGGAAATGCCATGAGAAAATGGGCAACAGCGAATTGGCGTTACAATTTTATACAAAATGTGTTGAAGACGATGCGCTATTGGATAAAGCCTGGATTGCCATAACCGATTTCTACTTCCGCAAGAAAAATTTTCAGAAAGCATTGTATTACATCGAAAAAGCGATCAATATCGACAGTGAAAATGTCCTCTATTGGAAACGCTACGCTAAAATCAACAAACAGTTAAGCCTCTATGAGGAAGCAGAACACGGCTACCGTAGGTCCATCGAATTGGGCAATTACGAAATGGAAACCTGGCTTTCGCGATGTGATATCCTCATTCAATTGGGCGAATTCAACGCCGCCATCAATAACCTGCACCAAGCCACGGAGTTTTATCATGAAAATGCCGAGATCGAATTTCGTTTGGCAGGTCTTTATTACACGGTAATGGAAGCCAATAAAGGGGCATTTCACCTAAAAAATGCCTTGGATTTGGACGAAGAATTTACGCTCATCATTCAAGAATTGTTCCCTAAGGTTTTTTGCCAGAAAAGTGTCCAGCAATTAATCATCAATCACCAAAAACCTTCCATTTAATTTCTGTATTTTTGAGTGTTGATTGATTGCCGTATGGGTTCCCGAAAATTTTCAGATTTTTTTCTCATCAGCCTCAAGGGAATTGCTATGGGTGCTGCAGATGCCGTTCCCGGGGTTTCTGGAGGTACCATTGCTTTTATATCGGGGATTTATGAAGAATTGGTTAACACCATAAGTGGGCTCAATCCATCTTTGCTAAAAACCTTTCGAAAACAAGGTTTTTTGGCTTTTTGGAAGCAATCCAACGCCGCGTTCCTCTTGGCATTGTTAAGTGGGATTTTGATCAGTTTTGTAACCTTCATGCGACTGGCAAAGTACCTCATTGAAAACCACCCCGTTTTGATTTGGTCTTTTTTCTTTGGGTTGATCCTAGCCAGTATTTTCTATGTAGGGAAGCAAATCCAGAAGTGGCGTTTAAGCACCATCATTTCATTACTCACAGGATCGTTGCTGGCGTACTACATCACTACACTTCCCAGTTTGGGGTCCAATGATAACATGTATTTCCTTTTTTTTGCAGGGGCATTGGCCATTTGCGCCATGATTTTACCGGGGATATCTGGATCCTTTATCTTGGTAATTTTGGGCGCCTATAAAACTTTAAGTGATGCCCTCCATGATTTCAACTTAAAAAAAATTGTCCTTTTCGCAGGGGGTGCAGCGATTGGCATATTGAGTTTCAGCCACCTTCTAAAGTGGTTATTCAAGCATTACGAAAACACCACCTTGGCCCTAATGACTGGTTTCATAATAGGATCCCTAAACAAAATTTGGCCTTGGAAAGAAACCCTCTCCGTCTACGAAAAAGCAACTGGGGCCACCATTCCTTTTAAAGACTTGAGCCAGATGGGGACCTTGTCGGTTTACCAGCAACAAATTCAGGATTTTGAAAATTACCGCACCGTAGTGGAAAAAAGCATCAACCCATGGTATTTTGAAAGTATCAATCCGGGTACAGATCCACAAACGTGGCAATCTTTGGCACTGATTCTTGTTGGTATTTTAACCATTTATGCCATGGAAAAATTTGCAAAAAAGAAAACTTCCCATGCCACAACCTCGGAATTTCAGTGATAAAATCTGGCTGGTATTAAAAGGCCTTGCCATGGGAGCTGCCAATAAAGTCCCTGGGGTTTCTGGAGGTGTCGTGGCTTTTGTGGCTGGTTTTTATGAAGAATTTATTTACTCGTTGCAAAAAATAAACCGCAAGGCCTTCATGCTCTTGTGGAATGGCCGATTTAAAAGCTTCTTTCGCTATATCAACGGGAGTTTCTTGGGGTTGTTATTACTGGGGATGATCGTAAGTTATTTCAGCGTTTCAAAGATTTTGGATTTTTTGATCATCCATTACGAACTTCATGTTTGGAGTGCTTTTTTTGGGATGATCATCGGTTCCATTTATTACATCTCAAAGGATTTTGGGACATGGAACCGAAAATACATCGGGTACCTATTGTTAGGCATCATTGCAGGGATCAGTATCAGCTTTTTGGAACCTGCCCGCGAAAACAACAATTTGATTTTTGTCTTTTTCTGTGGAATGATTAGTGTTTCAGGAATGACCCTACCTGGCCTTTCAGGCTCCTTCATCCTTATCCTTATAGGAAATTATGTGCTGTTGTTGGTAGATTCGGTGAATGCTCTTTATGACACTATAGCCGATTTGTTGCATTGGAATTTTGAATTTTTGAACAACACAGAGCGCATCCAACTCTTAAAAGTGCTACTTGTCTTTTCGCTGGGCTCTTTGGCAGGACTGGTCACTTTTTCGCACATTCTTGCCTATGTACTGAAACATTTCCGAAAAGCTACCTATGCTGTCATCATTGGTTTTATTACAGGATCGCTAGGAGTTGTTTGGCCATGGAAAAACAAGGAATTTGAATTGGATGCCCTGGGCAATATTCAATTGGATGCAGACGGGCGGGAAATTATTAAGGACTACGACCGTTATTGGCCGTCAGAATTTTCGGGCGAAACGCTATGGGCTATTTTTTTTATCATTGTTGGCATTTTAATTGTTGTAAGCCTAGAACGATACAATAAAAAGCAACCCAAAAAAAATGGTTAAATACGGACTTGTAGGAAAACACATTGACTACTCTTTTTCCAAAACCTTCTTCACGGAAAAATTCGAAAGAGAAAAGCTGAAAGCCACCTACGAAAATTTTGACCTAGACTCCATTGAAGAGCTTCAGAAGGTTCTTAAAATCAAAGGCTTACGAGGCCTCAATGTAACCATTCCCTATAAAGAAGCCATCATCCCATATCTAGACTCTTTGGATGAAGAAGCAGAAATGATTGGTGCGGTCAATACCATAAAGATCAAGAAAAACGGCAACCTTAAAGGTTACAATACCGATCATTTTGGATTTGCAAAAGCCTTGGAAGGATTTTTTCCCTTTACTGAAAAAACTGCCTTGGTATTGGGTTCGGGCGGTGCTTCAAAAGCCGTAAGACATGTATTGGATGCCATGGCATTTGACTACAAATTGGTTTCCCGGGAAAAGACCACCCACAACGACAATACCCTTACCTACCATGAATTGGGCAGGGAGATCATGGAACATTACTTGCTGATTGTAAATTGCACCCCGCTGGGCACGTATCCAAACATTTCAAAATACCCCCCAATACCCTACCAATTTATTACCAAAAAACACATCCTTTTCGATCTAACCTACAATCCGCCCCTAACCGAATTCCTTAAAATGGGCTTCGCCTCGGGGGCTAGGATAAGCAACGGACAAAAAATGCTTGAACAACAGGCACTGAAGTCATGGAGCATCTGGAAATCCTAAAATAAACCCTAAAAAACCGCGTTTTCTTTGCAGAGTGGGCAGTTGTTAGTATCTTTCACTCCTATTACGATACGAACCCTAACATTGAAATAGATGTCTGACAAAAAGTTGCAAGAGGAAGAAGCCAAAAAAGAACCCACAGTTCAAGAAACATTACAGGAACAAATTCCTGAAAATGAAGCCTCCGGGTTTGATGGCGAAAGTAATGAAGAAACATCTGAAGTTACGGCTCCAGATGTAAACGATGCGGATTCCGAAAAAGCTTCTAAAGACTCTGATGAGGTTGAGGAAACGGAAGATGAAGAGGAAATTTCCTCTTCCGATGATGAAGAAGATCAAGATCATGACGATCACGAGGAAGTAGATTACCACTCCCTCTCCAAAAAAGAACTCATATCCGAATTCAGAAGGCTCCTAAAGGACAAACCTGTTCAGAACATCAAAAACGCTGTTGAGGAAATTCGGGCCGAGTTCAATGCCAAGTTTTCAGACGAACTGGAACACAAAAAAGAGGAATTTCTTGCCGAAGGTGGAAACATCATTGATTTTCACTATACCACACCCCTTAAAAAAGAGTTCAATTCCCTATATTTTGATTTCAAGGAAAAACGGAACAATCACTTTAAGAGCCTAAAACGCGATCTTCAGGAAAACCTTTCCAAGAGGTTAGAACTTATTGAAGAACTTAAAGGCCTGTTAACGGTTGAGGAAAATATTAACACCACCTACAAACACTTCAAGGAAATACAAGACAAATGGCATGTGGCTGGACCAATTCCAAGGGACAAATACAATATTGTCTGGAATACTTACCGCCATCATGTAGAAAATTTCTACGATTTCCTACACCTTAATCGCGAATTCCGGGATTTGGATTTTAAGCACAACTTGGAACAAAAACTCAAGATCATTGGACGTGCCGAAGAATTGGCCCAAGAAAATGATATTTCGAAAGCCTTCCGGGAACTACAGATGTTGCACAAAATGTGGAAGGAAGATGTAGGACCCGTGGCCAAAGAATACCGGGAGGAAATTTGGGATAAATTTAGTGAAGCAACCAAGGTCATTCACGACAAACGCCAGGATTACATGCAGCATTTGGATGAAATACTGGAGGAGAATTACCTGAAAAAGCAAGCGCTCGTCTCTGAAATCAAATCGGTTGCAACACAAACAAAATCCAATCACAAGGCATGGCAAACCGCCATCCAGAAAGTTCAGGAACTAAGGGATGCCTATTTCGAGGCTGGAAAAGTTCCTAGGGACAAAAACAAGGAAGTATGGAACAGTTTCAAGGACGCAACCCGCACGTTCAACCATGAAAAGAACAGTTTCTACAAAAACAAGAAAAAAGAGCAATACGAAAACCTTCAGAAAAAGCAAGAATTGGTGAAGATTGCTCAGGATAACAAGGACAATGAAGATTTTGAAACCGTAACCCCGCTGATGAAAAAAATCCAACAGGATTGGAAATCGATTGGCCATGTTCCCCGGAAAGAAAGCGATAAGATCTGGAAACAATTCAAGGATGCCTGCAATCATTACTTCGATCGTTTGCATGCCGAAAAGAATGAAGCCAACAAGGAAGCGATGGTCCATTTCGAAGCGAAAGAGGCTTTGCTTAAAGAAATTTCCAGTTTTAAATTAAGTGGCGACAACGAAGAAGATCTAAAAAAAATCAAGGAAAAAATCAACCAGTGGAAAGAAATTGGCCGAGTTCCTTTTTCCAAAAAACAAATCGATCAAAAATTCAACAAGGTCTTGGACGGTTTGTTTGCCCAATTAAAGCTCAATAAAAAAGAAGTGGAGATGATCCGTTTCGAAAACAAGCTCAATGCTATGATGTCCCAGGAAGATGATCGTCAAATTCAAAACGAGGAATTCTTTATTTCCAAGAAGATTTCGGAAATCAAGGCTGAAATCAGGCAATTGGAAAACAATTTGGGCTTTTTTCAACACGCAGACGAAAACAATCCTTTGGTAAAAGAAGTTCACAATAACATCAACCGCCAAAAAGAGCAACTCGAGCTTTGGAAGACAAAGCTCAAAACGATTCGAGTTCTAAAAAATCAATGATTGTAAAACCTGGGGGCTTCTCAGGTTTTTTTGGCTTCTTCCCAAAACACATCCATCTCGGCGAGGGTCATTTCCTTTAGGGACTTTCCGTTTTCATGGGCTTTTTGCTCCAAATACTGAAATCGTTTGATAAATTTCTTATTGGTGCGCTCCAGGGCATTTTCAGGGTCAATCTTCAGAAAACGCGCATAATTGATCATGGAAAAAAGGACATCACCAAATTCCTGTTCCATTAGGGCTTGGTTCCCATCACCGACCTCGTGCTGTAGTTCTTCCAATTCTTCCTTAAGTTTTTCAAAAACCTGTTGCGGTTCTTCCCAATCAAAACCTACCCCTGCCACTTTATCCTGTATGCGGTTGGCTTTCACCAAAGCGGGCAATGAGCTTGGAACACCTTCCAAAACACTTTTTTTCCCTTCCTTCAACTTCAATCGCTCCCAATTTTGCTTCACCTCTTCTTCGTTGGCTACTTCAACATTTCCATAGATATGTGGATGGCGTGAAATGAGTTTTTCACAAATATCGTTCGCCACATCAGCGATGTCAAAACTTTGGGTTTCACTTCCGATTTTGGCGTAAAAAACAATGTGTAGCAATAGATCTCCCAGCTCCTTTTTTACCTCATCAAGATTTGCATCCAAAATAGCATCGCCCAATTCGTAGGTTTCTTCAATGGTAAGATGCCGCAGGGACTGCATGGTTTGTTTTCGGTCCCACGGGCATTGTTCCCGAAGTTCCTCCATGATGGTCAACAGTCGGTCGAAAGCTGCTAATTGTTCGGCTCTGGAATTCATACTGTCCAAATTAAAAAAATCCCCCAATGGAACGGAGATCTTGGCAAGTATTTATTGAAAAGTTATCAAACGTTATTCTGATGGAGACGCTTCATTGGCTTCTTCCGAAAAATCGGTCATGCCCTTTTGGCAAAGCAAGTTATACCATTGAATCACTTTTTTGATGTCGCTCGCATAAACGCGGTCTTCATCGTACTCGGGAAGTACTTCAAAAAAATAAGCTTCCAACTCGTCTTTGGAAACTTTATGGCTTATGGCTTCTCCCCCATTTTCCTTCTCGGCAATTTTTTGAAACACCTTGTGAAGGGGCATTTCCTCATGCAAGGTATAGATTGCAATTTCTGAAAGCAAGCTAACATTTTGGCGCGCGTTGATGGTTACTTTTTTACCATCCAAAAGCGACTCGGCCAAAATGCCTGTACGTGTTTGGGTTTTTAGTTCAAAAAGTCCCGGCATTCCGGAAATGGAGAGTATTTTATCGAGTCCCATACCAATTTTTTAAGGGGGCAAATATCCAAGGTTGTATAAAAAAATCCAAAGGGATTAACGTTTCTTTTTTGCGATTGGAAATTTCATTCGGTAATCCACTTTTACGTTCCCTTTTGAGATATTGTTCAACTTACTTTTTATTAAACGCTTTTTTAAAGGTGTTAGTCTATCGGTAAACAAAATCCCTTCGATGTGGTCGTATTCATGTTGAATGATCCGTGCTGCAATGCCCGAAATCGTATCGGTGTGCTTTTGAAAGTTTTCATCCCAGTATTCGATAACAAGGCTTTCTTTGCGAAACACATCCTCACGAACATCCGGAATACTCAAGCATCCTTCATTGAAGGCCCATTCATTGCCAGTTTCGTTCAAAATCTTGGCATTGATGAACACCTTTTTAAAGTCCTTCAAAAACCGCCGCTCTTCTTCGGAAAGGTCCTCGTCGTCCTCAAACGGACTTGCATCCACAACAAACAAGCGGATGGAAAGTCCAATTTGTGGTGCCGCCAAACCAATGCCGTAGGATGCGTACATGGTTTCGAACATGTCCTCAAGCAATTCTTGGAGTTTGGGGTAGCTTGAGGTGATTTCTTCGGTTTCCTTTCGAAGTACCGGATCGCCGTATGCAATAATTGGGTAAATCATGTTTTTTGATTCAAATAATCCTGTAAAAGTATGGTCGCACTTATCTCGTCTATCAATGCTTTATTTTGACGTTGCTTTTTTTTCAGACCGCTATCAATCATCGTTTGGAAGGCCATTTTACTGGTAAACCGTTCGTCTACGCGAATGAACTGCATTTGCGGAAAACGCGCCGTAAAGTCTTTCAGAAAAATCTGGATTTCACCTTCAATTAGCGAGTGCGATCCGTTTGCTTGTTTGGGTTCGCCAATCAAGACCAAAGTCACCGTTTCGCTTTCGAAATAAGTATTCAAAAATTCCAATAAAGTTTCGGTGGCTACCGTGGTCAATCCCGATGCAATCAGTTGCAAGGAATCCGTAACGGCAATTCCTGTACGCTTGCTGCCATAATCCAAAGCCAAAATTCGTCCCATACAAGTTGCAAAAATAGGGGTTTCCGAAATAGTAACCCAAAAACTCTTTTCAATAAAGTGCGTAAACTATCTTTGCAAAAAATAGAATCCATGAATCACCCACTAAAACCGATTATTGAAAATGCCTGGGAGGAAAGGACATTGCTGCAAGAACCCGAAACTATAGCCGCTATCAGGGAAGTGGTGCGTCTCTGCGATGAAGGGAAGTTGCGATGTGCTGAACCCAACTTGGATGGTTGGCAGGTTAATGAATGGGTCAAGAAGGCTGTAGTGCTCTACTTTCCCATACAAAAGATGGAGACCAGTGAAGTGGGTATTTTTGAATTTCATGATAAAATTCCGTTGAAAAAAGGCTACGAAGCTAAGGGAATCCGAGTGGTCCCCCACGCCGTTGCCCGACACGGTGCATACATCTCAAAGGGGGTTATTATGATGCCCAGCTATGTCAACATTGGTGCCTATGTAGATGAAGGAACCATGGTCGACACCTGGGCAACCGTTGGAAGTTGTGCCCAAATAGGAAAAAACGTCCATTTAAGTGGTGGCGTTGGCATAGGCGGTGTGCTAGAGCCATTACAAGCGGCGCCCGTAATTATAGAGGACAATGCTTTTATTGGCTCACGCTGTATTGTGGTTGAAGGGGTTCGCGTGGAGCGAGAAGCAGTCCTAGGGGCCAATGTGGTACTCACGGCTTCCACAAAAATCATCGATGTTACTGGGGAAACCCCCAAGGAAATGAAGGGGTATGTGCCTGCGCGTTCCGTAGTGATACCGGGAAGTTATACCAAAAAATTTCCCGCGGGAGAATACCAAGTACCTTGCGCCTTGATTATTGGCAAACGTAAGGAGAGCACCGACAAAAAAACCTCATTGAATGAGGCTTTACGTACCTACGACGTGTCTGCTTAACCTAGTTCTTTATGATTCCAAAAGGGGTCCACGCTTTCTTTTCATCACGGGTGGACTTACGAATGGCTTTATTTTTTTGAATGGATGCTTCGTTTTTATAACCCCTTGGATGATCCAAATGAATGCAAATGGCACTATAGCGTATTTGTTTGCTTTTCAACCCTAAATTGAAGAGGCGTTCGCCCAATTCACGGTCTTGGCCTCCATATTGCATCCGTTCATCAAAACCATTTACCTTAATGATGTCTTCCTTCCACCCCGATGCGTTGTGTCCATTCCAACTAGCATTGGTGGGGGTTAAGGTATTCAGTATCCCGGCCTTTAATTTTCCGGAAGTCAGTTTATTGTTTTTGAACGACCCTCTCAATCCATTGGCTTTCAGCCAATTTAGATCGAAACAATTTCCCGAAAGAATAGCATCCTTGGTGATGGCTTCGGAAATATGCATAGACAGCATGAAATACCCACCAGATAAAAAATAACCCTTTTCCTTTTTACGGTGGTGCACCATTAAAAAATCCTTCCGTGGAATACAATCGCCATCGCTCATTACTATATAGGGTGCCTTACAGGTAATAATGGCCTTATTGAGGATTCGCGATTTCTGAAATCCTTCGTCTTCCTGCCAAACGTGGACTATGGGAAAATCTGCCTTTTCCTGAAACTTCTTTACCAATTGTGCAGTTTCAGCAGTAGAGCCATCGTCGGCGATGACCAATTCAAAATCCTTGAAATCCTGTGCCATATAGCCCCAAAAGACCTTTTCCAGCCAAGCGGTAGCATTGTAAGTACTGATAATGACCGAAATTTCAGGTGATTTCATAACTGCAAAGATAATCCAAAAATCCATGGTTCCCAGTGCCGTAGAAAAACGATTTAACCCAGGAAATATGTATTTTTGCCCTTCTAAGGATTTCTTTTCCGTGAAAAAAATATTAGTCATTCAACAAAAAATGATTGGGGACGTACTGCTTTCCTCTATTTTGTGTGAATGGATTAAGAAACACGTTCCCGAGAGTGAAGTCCATTACTGCATCCATGCCAATACCCTTCCCGTGGTGCAAAACAATCCCTTTATAGACCAGGTGGTATTGTTCAATCCTAAAAAGCAGAAAAACAAAAAAGCCTTCTGGAAATTTTTGAAACAAATCCGAAGGGAGCACTACGATACGGTTATCGATGCCTATGGAAAAACGGAAAGTAACCTCATTGCTTGGTCCAGTAGGGCACCAAAACGGATTTCCTACAAAAAATGGTATTCGCGTTTTTTTTATACAGAAACGGTAACACGCAAACCTATCGTTTACACCAATGCGGGCAATGCCCTTGAGGATCGTTTGCGGCTCGTGGTGCCCGAGGATGCCATTGCCGAAAACATCCTAAAACCTAAAATTTACCTCACCGAATCTGAAAGGCAGGAAGCAAAAAAACGATTGGTTTCTGATGGGATCGATGGCAACAAACCACTTATTATGATTGGTATTTTGGGAAGTGCACAAAACAAATCATTACCTCACAAAACCATGGCCCAACTCATCGATGCCACCATCGCACAGACCCATGGTCAATTGATCTTTAACTTCATTCCGAGCCAAAAGGAGGAAGTACTTCAAATTTATAAATTGATTGACCACTCAAAGAAATCGCATGTTTTTTTGGGTACCTATGGAAAAGGACTTCGCGAATTTTTGGGCCTACTTTCTCACTGTTCCATGTTGATTGGCAATGAAGGAGGAGCCGTGAACATGGCCAAGGCGTTGAACATACCAACCTTTACAGTTTTTTCTCCTTGGATCCATAAAAAAGCTTGGAATCTCTTTGAAGATGGCAAACACCATGTGGCAGTGCATTTATCCGATTTTGAACCCGAACGCTACCAAAACGCATCAATGAAAGTATTCAAAAAACAAAGTGATACGCTCTACCAAAAATTGACGTTCAATCGGATCCAGCCCTATTTAAAGAAATTTATTTCGGGAATCCTGAAGTCCTAATAATAATCTTTCAGCTTAAAATGCTTTTCCAGCGCCAACCACTGGTTTCGGTTTTTGTCCTCCGAGATGTTTTCTTTTTTTAGGGAAACACCCTGCGTTCCAGCAATGGGTATGGGTTCGTCCATTGGCTTGGGCGACAATCGAACGGGGGTTCCTTGAAGCAATTCCATGGCCTTGAACCACAAGTCATCGGCTTTGGGTGCCAATTTCATGAACAAATCCTCATCATCAAACTGTTCAAAAAGGGCTCGCGGAGGGTACAACACGCCTTTACCGCCAATGGCTAAAAAAAGACGGGGGTTTTGTCCTTTATGGGAATCAAAAACCCATTGCTTGTAAGAAAGCAGCATACCGGAATCATCGTAGCCAATAGTGCGAATGTGATTGGCCAGTACAGTCTCCGGATGCATTTGATGCGCTTCATACAAGGATTGAAGCCATTGTGGATGGTAGATAAAATCATCATCGCAGGTCACGATGGGCAGCTCTGGGAACAACGGGATCGTATGTATCAATTTTTTATGGGAAACCTCCATGTGGGTATAACGAATCTCGAACAAAGCTCCTTCCAGATCCAAAAGCTTTTTGGGGATGTGCCCCTTCAAAGATTCATGCAACCACAAAAGGATTTTTTGAGGCAACACGGTTTGATCGAACAAACACCGAATTACGATGTGCAATTTTTTCAAACGTGATGGAATGGAGGTAAGTGAAACCACCAAGGGAACACGTTCTTTGTTTTCCAAACCAAACTTATCGATTGGCTTGTGTGCTAATCGAGTAGTATGGTAGATGGATTTTGGAAGTTCCTTAAGTTTCACCGCGTTACTTTTTTCGCCAAAACAACAATTGTTTTTTCAACCGCCTTTTGCGATGGAATCGTTTTTGAAAGGCCTCGGTTTCGCTCCACATTAAATGAAACACCTTTTCATAACTACTCCCCACAAGGGGTGCATAAACTTCACTCATCAGGCTTACCATATCCTCAAGAGGGCTAAGTCTTGTAAAGTTCAGAATCCGCTCTTCAAAGGACAAAGGCTTAAATACCATTCGATTTAAATCAACCAAATAAAAATGAACCTCCTCACCATCAAGCTTTATCAAGGTATTCCCCGGACTGTGATCTTTGAACAACACCCCGTTTTCATGCAACTTAAAGGTAAAATGGGTAAACTTTCGGATAATTTCTTCCCTGCGCGGTACCTTTGGATTATGGATGAGTTCCCGAAAAGTAAAATCCATGGCCACCTGTTCGCTCACGTAATAGCTTTTACCAAAGAAAATACCACGATGTGATTCTGCAAACGCAATGGGTTTTGGGGTACCAATCCCCAATTCCAAAAGCTTGGAAGCATTTAAAAAGGAGCGCTCGGCCTTGGATTTCCTGAAAAATCGGTATACAATCTTATTGACCAGATTGGGAATTTTGAACGACTTCACGTTAAGGTGCAAGCCTTGTAATTGAAATGCCTTGATGGTGTTGCGATCACCATCGCCTATATCTTTTCCTACTTCGGCGTCAAAATTTTCAACTACCTGCATTACCGCAGCTTGTTGGTCTTTGAAGGATTCGGTAAAAACGATTTTGTTCAACAGCACAGATTTCAGAAACACAAAATTAGGCATATTTTTTAGAAACAAGGCGCTAAGCCTTTATGACCCTAGCAAGGGTAAAATTGCTATCTTTACCCACAAATCTTTGCATTTGGGGGAACTACCAAAAATAACGGCCCTGGCCATCACACTCAACGAAGCCGATACCCTTGAAGGGTTTCTTCAAAGCTTGGATTTTGTGGATGAAATTGTAATTGTCGATTCCTACAGCACCGATGAAACCGTGCAGATTGTCTCCAAACACCCCAAAGTAACAGTGCACCAAAGGGTTTTTGATGATTTCAGTTCACAAAAAAATTATGCCATTTCCAAGGCCACACACGACTGGATCCTTTTTTTCGACCCCGATGAAGCCATTACTCCTACCTTTCGGGAAGAAGTCTTAAAGGTGCTTAAAAACCCGCAAGCCATTGCCTATTACGTGCGAAGGCAATTGTACTTCATGGGGAAAAAAATCCAATATTCTGGCTTTCAAACCGATTGGGTCATTCGTTTGTTCCACAAAGCACACTGCCAATACAATGGAAACCTGGTTCACGAAACTTTGGAAGTACAGGGTGCCACTGCCCGTTTGAAAACCCGTATCCCACACTATACCTATAAAAGTTTCGAGGATTATACCGCCAAATTGGATCGGTACAATTCGCTGCAAGCACGGATGCTCTATAAAAGAGGAAAAAAAGCCCACTTTTGGCATTTGTGGATGCGTCCCGCTTATCGGTTTTGGCACCAATACCTATTGCGATTGGGAATCCTGGACGGCAAGGAAGGTTTTATTTTGGCTAAAATCAATGCGCATTCAGTCTTCAACCGGTACGCCAAACTCATGTTGCTGCAACGGGGGCAGCAGTAAGTCAGAGGTATTGGTCAATGCCTTTTTCACAACGCACCAACTTGTTTTTGATGGTGTTTTTTTCAATGGCATCATTGTACTCCAACTGTGCTTTTGATTTTATTTTATGGTGAATGTGATACAAAATGCCGCGATAGCGCAACCGTTTCATCCGTAAACCCAGATTCAACAAGCGCAGTGCCAAATCGGAATCTTCTCTTCCCCAACCCTCAAAAGCTTCATTGTAGCCATTCACGGCGATAAAATCCTTACGAAAATATGAAGTATTGCAGCCCCTGAACTTTTTTGAAAAAGTACGCCTGGCAACGTACAGTTTCCCGAAAAATGGAATACGAAGATTTCTGGTTCGATTTCGAATGCCTTGGGACAAAAAGTGGAATTTATAAATTCGTTGTTGAAACAAGGTCGGCAAAAATTCTTCACGGAGGTTCACACGGCTTCCAAATAGAAAATGTCCTTGTCCTGACGCTTGTAAATGATCTTTCACAAAATAGGGATGCAAAATACAGTCGCCATCTACCTGAATGATGTAATCGGCAGAAGTTTGTGCAATGGTCTTGTTCAAAATGGCTGCTTTTCGAAAGCCCAGATCTTCATGCCAAATATGCTTCAGGGGAATTGGGCATTGCAGTTGAAATTCATTAATCAATTTTTTGGTGGTTCCCGAAGACCCATCATCGGCAATGAGCAATTCATCTGGAAAATGTTTTTGGGCTAAAATGCTTTGGAAAACGAGTTCCAGAGCTTCGGGCCAATTGTAGGTGGAAATGAGCAATGCCGATTTCATAGGAAAAATGTACCTTGTATCCGTTGAAGCGAAGGTAATGAAATTCAAAAAAGTAATGGGCACTCTTTTTCCCGTGGTGGACAGCGACCGTCGCAAGGACATGGTTGTAAAACAAATATTGGGCACACCGCAGGAAAACAAGGGAGCCATCAACATCCATCGACACGATCCCAATAATGTGGGTGACTTTTACTGTGCGCCGTACCGATATTTTGAGGTGCTGAAAAACAATGTGTTGGACATCAACGGCATCCGTAAAATTGGGAAGCAGGAGCGTCAGGATTGGGCCAAAACAGTTTCGGAAAACAGCCTTATTATTGGCGGTGGTGGCTTGTTGAACCTTCGGCATTTTGAACTACAGATGAAGCTTTTCGAGCAATTAAAAAGACTTGGAAAAAAAACAGTGCTTTGGGGACCAGGGCACAACGACACCGACACTGGTAAATTTGGAAAACGCGTTTCCTACAATGTGGATTTAAAAAACTTTGGCCTAGTGGGCGTACGCGACTATAGCTACAAGCAGCATTGGGTTCCTTGTGTGAGTTGCCTTCATCCAATTTTTGACCAACCCTTTACCGAAACCCAAGAAATTGGAATCCTCTTTGGAAAAAAATCTTCGCAAAATGAAGTTTTACAAAAAAGACTGGAAAGCTACCCCACAAGCAACAACACGACCAATTTGGAGGAAATGGTGGCATTCATTGGCACATCCCAAACCATAGTTACCGATAGTTACCACGCCATGTACTGGGGCATGCTCTTGGGTAAAAAGATTCTTGCAGTACCTACAACTACCAAGTTCTATGATTTTAAATACCCAGCATACATTACTAGTTACGATGCCTTTGAAGCCGACCTACTGAAAGCGCCTTCCTATTCAGGAGTTTTGGAAGAATGTCGTGAAATAAACCATACTTTTGCCGAAAAGGTTTTTGACTATCTTAATCTATAGTCCATGATGCAAGCGGAAATTGAAAAATCCCTTCAAATCCTAAAACAGGGGGGCATTCTTTGTTACCCAACCGATACCATTTGGGGAATTGGCTGTGATGCTACCAATGCTGCTGCCATAGAAAAAGTATTTGCTTTGAAAAAGCGTCATGAAAGCAAAGCACTCATTTGTTTGGTTTCCGATTTCAAAATGTTGAATCAGTTTGTTCAGGAGGTTCCCGAGGTGGCCTACGACATTTTGAAATATGCAAAAAAACCTACCACCATTATCTACGATCAACCCATCAGGGTGGCGGAAAACTTAGTTGCAGAGGACCAATCCCTAGCTATACGGGTCACCAGAGACGATTTTTGTAAAAAGCTGATTCAAAAACTGAAGCGCCCTCTGGTCTCTACGTCGGCCAATATTAGTGGAGAAAGCACTCCGAGTACATTCAAAGAAATAAGTCCGGCTATTTTGGAGGGCGTGGACTATGTTGTAAATTTGCACCGCACAAAAAAAAATACCCAGCCTTCGGCCATCATTAAATTGACCAACGATGGTCAAGTGCAGGTTATACGAGCGTAAAATGTCACAATTGCCCATTTTCAAAAATGCCTTGCAGCATCCCGTTTTCAAAGTAGTGTCGGAAGCAGCCAAAACCCTGCAACTGGAGACTTACGTTATTGGTGGCTATGTAAGGGATTATTTATTGAAGCGGGAACATAAAAAGGATTTTGATTTTGTAGCCGTTGGCAGTGGCATCGAATTGGCTCGGGAAGTCTCCAATTTGCTTCCCGGAAAACCTAAAGTGACCATTTTTAAAAACTATGGAACTGCGATGCTTAAAACCCAGGGAGTGGAACTGGAATTTGTTGGGGCACGAAAAGAGTCCTATCAAGAACACAGTCGGAAACCTTCTGTGGAAAATGGAACCCTACACGATGATCAAAATCGGCGTGATTTTACCATAAATGCACTTGCTTTAAGTGTTAACGAAGCTAATTTTGGTCAATTACTGGATCCTTTTAACGGATTGAAAGACCTCGAAAATAAAATCATACGCACCCCTTTGGATCCTAATATTACCTATAGTGACGATCCTTTGCGCATGCTCCGAGCCATCCGTTTTGCTACCCAATTGGAATTCAACATTGAAAAAAAGTCCCTGCAAGCCATAAAGGAAAATGCTTCCCGATTGGAAATTATCTCGAAAGAACGCATCGTAGACGAAATCCATAAAATCCTCATGACCCCTAAACCATCCTTAGGGTTTAAATTATTACGCGATACCGGTCTTTTGCCATTGATATTTCCAGAATTGATGGCTCTGGAAGGCATCGAAGAAAAGGAAGGACAATTACACAAAGACAACTTTTGGCATACCCTGGAAGTAGTAGACAACATTGCCCAAACCACCGACGATCTATGGCTTCGATGGGCTGCATTGCTCCATGATATCGGAAAGGCCCCCACCAAGCGATTCGATAAAAAAAATGGTTGGACTTTTCACGGGCACGAATTTGTAGGCTCCAAAATGGTCTATAAATTGTTCAAACGCTTGCGAATGCCCATGAACGACAAAATGAAATTTGTTCAAAAAATGGTGCTCATGAGCTCTCGCCCAATAGTTTTGGCTACGGAAGTTACCGATAGCGCTGTACGTAGATTGATTTTTGATGCAGGGGAGCATGTCGAGGACTTAATGACCTTATGCGAGGCCGACATTACAACCAAAAACCCAAAACGCTTTCAGAAATACCACAACAATTTTAAGCGGGTCCGTGAAAAAATGGTGGAAGTCGAGGAGCGCGACCACATCCGAAATTTCCAACCACCGGTTTCCGGGGAGGAAATCATGGAAACCTTTGGACTTTCCCCTTCGCGTGAAATTGGCCTCATTAAGGATGCTATTAAAGAAGCCATTTTGGAAGGTGCAATTCCTAACGAATATGATGCCGCAAGGAAGTTTATGATGCAAAAAGGAAAGGAAATAGGACTAAAACCCATCGCATGAAACCTTTTACATTGGAAACCGAACGCTTGCTGATTCGCCCTTTCAGAAGGGATGATGCTGCCGAGGTACTGGCTTTTAGTTCACATCCCGAAGTCGTAAAAAGTACAGGGGACACAATGCGCACCACTTTGGAAGAAGTTTATGATATTATTGACAATACCTGGCTGAAAGAATATACCCGTTACGGTTATGCCCGGTATGCCGTTATCCATAAGGAAGACCAAAAAGTTATTGGTTTTAACGGTCTGAAATACCTCCCTGAAATTGGATTTCCCGATTTAGGATATCGCTTCCTTCCAGAGTATTGGGGTCAAGGTATCGCCACCGAGTCTTCGCGTGCGGTACTTAACTATGCCTTTCAGGAGTTCCCCGTCAATAAAATACTCGGGTTTACACTTCCCAATAACCAAGCCTCAATGAAGGTCCTCGAGAAATTAGGATTCCTTCTCTGGAAGTTGGCCCCGTACCCAGGCGACGACAACGACCTCAACATCCATTGGTATCACTTATTGAGAGAAAACTATGAAAGATCGTAAAAAGGTGATTTACTGGTTACTTACGGGGTGTCTCCTCATCTTTGTAATGGTAGTGGTTGGTGGGATTACGCGATTGACTCATTCGGGACTGTCCATTTCTAATTACCGTTTGATTACAGGAGTACTCCCGCCAATGGACGAAACGAGTTGGCAGGAAGCTTTTGAATTGTACCAACAATTTCCAGAGTATCAAAAAATCAATTACCAGATGAACTTGGAGGAGTTCAAGGACATCTATTTTTGGGAATGGCTCCATCGATTGATAGGTAGATTGATTGGAGTGGTGTTCCTTCTCCCTTTTCTGTATTTTTTGATCAAAAAACAACTTTCAAGACCCACTATAAAAAAATCGTTGGTTTTATTATCATTGGGTGCCTTTCAGGGGTTTTTGGGATGGTACATGGTAAAAAGCGGTTTGGTGAACCATCCCGATGTAAGCCACTACCGACTGGCCATGCATCTTACCACAGCTTTCATTACGTTTGCCTACACCTTTTGGGTGGCCTTGGATTTGAGCTTCCCCGAAAGGAAGCCCATCAACAAAGCTTTCCGAAACCTGATTCGATGGGGCCTGGGAGTGTTGCTGGTACAAATTGTTTGGGGGGCTTTTGTGGCCGGACTGGATGCAGGCTGGATTCATAACCATTGGCCCATGATGAGCGAAGGAAAACTGATTCATGAAACGGTTTGGATCGAGCAAAACCCTGTTTGGAAAAATTTTGTTGAGGGAAAAAGTGGCGTGCAATTTGTACACCGCTACATGGCTTACCTCGTGGTATTGCTTGTTGGCATCATTGCCTATAAAAGTCAAAAATACTCTTCAACTTCACTTCAAAGGAAAGGGATTCGAGTTCTTGTAGGGTTGGTAGTGCTCCAATTTGTTTTGGGGGTATTCACCCTGTTACTGCAGGTACCCGTGTGGTTGGGCGTGCTCCACCAAATGATGGCCTTCTTCCTGCTGGCCTGTATGACCTTTGTCTTGCATCGGTTCAGCAAATAAAGCATGCATTTGTTGATAAAACTACTTCTAAGGATTCCTTGTGGAGGGAATAAATTTTACCTTTGCACCCAAAGTTTACAATCGATCATGATTTACCGTTTTCGAATCATTCTGGATGCTGTGGAAGATGTCTTTCGCGATATTGAAATTGAAACCTCGGCTACCTTGGAAGACTTCCACAATGCCATTACCCAATCTTTTGGGTTTGGGGGACAGGAAATGGCTTCATTTTATATTAGCGATGAGCAGTGGGAACAAGGAGAGGAAATTGCCTTGTTCGATATGGGCGACGAACCGGGAAGTGTCCGAAGCATGCACGAAACCCTTTTGGAAGAGGTGGTGGATGAAGCGCAGCCACGTTTGATCTATGTTTATGATTTTTTCAATATGTGGACCTTCTTTGTGGAATTGGCCGAAATAGCCCATCCCGAAGAAGGACAAAGTTACCCCAACCTGTTGTTTGCCCATGGCCAAATCCCGGAAGAGGCACCAGATCAAGATTTTATAGGTGAAGATATGGACGATGATTTTGACGAAGACCTGGATCTGGATCCAGAAGATTACGACCATCTCGACTTTGACGAAAACTGGAATTAAGAACCAACCCGCACTTTTTTAGCAGTACCATGATCAATTTATTCAATGCCCACTTGGGTTCGCTTTCCATTCACCGCGTAGGAAACAAAAGCCGGAACGAAGGACTCTTTCTTTCTGAAAAAACAATCAAATTGGATGATGAACTCACCCCCCTTTTAAAAGAGTTTTTTCTGAGACCGTTTCGTGAAAAGGAAGAAAACTACTATCAGTTTGACCATGAAACCGATTTGGAATTTCACCCACTTTTTGGCTTGGTTTCTGAAATTTTTGAACACCCCGAATCCATCCATTCCATCAGCAAAAAAATGACCCAACATTTATACGAACAATCCAATCATCCCCACATAAAAAGTGGGGAAGTGTTTGTTGCGTATTTGGAAAACCTTCAGATAGACCATGAGAAAGTTGCGGCAGTGGGGGTTTTCAAATCGGAGCTAAAACAGGAATTCCTTCAATTTGCAGAAAATGAAAACCAACTGGAGGCTTTGTTGAAACAAGGAGTAAGCTTAAATCGTCTGGATAAAGGCGCTTTGATTTTCAACACCAAAAAAGAAGAAGGGTATAAAATACTTTCCGTAGATAGCAACCGCTATGATACCCGATATTGGCTGGAAAGTTTTTTGGGTCTTAACGCCTTTAAGGATGAAAACTTTTTTACGAAGAAATACCTAAAATTCTGCCAAGACTTTGCAAAAGATGTCATTCTGCCCGCTGAGGATAAAAAAGAAGAAGTGCTTTTCATGAACCGCGCGGTAAACCATTTTGCCAAAAACGATCAATTTGAAGAAACGGCTTTTGTAAATGAAGTGATTGACAATCCCGATTTGATACCAGAATTCCGCCATTACAAGACAGAGCGGGCACCAAAATACAGCATAGAGGACCTCACCAGCTTCCCTATTGCCAATACCGCTGTGACGGCCGCTAGGAAGAAAATCAAGAATACCATCCAACTGGATACCAACATCCAAATCAAGATGGATTTCATCAATCCTGAAAGTGCCGAAAAATTTGTGGAAAAAGGATGGGATGAAGAACGGCAAATGTACTATTACCTAGTATACTTCAATAAGGAACACAAATCGTAGCATCCCATAAGTGCTCGATTTCAAAACATTGGTTTTGCGATTGTAACAAATCCCTACTAAGTTCGTCGTACTTAAAACAAATAACCAACAGCCTTCGTGAGCCAAACCATACTAACCCTATCCCACCTTACCAAAAAATTTGGTCCAATCACTGCAGTCAACAATGTTTCCTTTACCATTGAAAAAGGAAATGTTTATGGTATTTTGGGCCCCAACGGGAGTGGGAAATCGACTACTTTAGGCATTGTCCTAAATGTGGTTAATAAAACTTCTGGGGATTTTGATTGGTTTGATGGAACCGAAACGACCCACGAAGCCCTAAAGAAAGTAGGCGCCATTATCGAACGCCCCAATTTTTATCCCTACATGACTGCGGAACAAAACTTACAATTGGTGTGTAAGATTAAAGGGGTTCCTGAAGAAAAGATTGAAGAGAAATTGGAGTTGGTAGGGCTTTTGGAGCGCAGGGACAGCAAGTTCTCCACTTTTTCGCTTGGGATGAAACAACGGCTTGCCATTGCCTCGGCATTGCTGAACGATCCGGAAATCCTGATTTTGGACGAACCAACCAATGGGCTGGACCCTCAGGGAATTCGCCAAATCCGTGATCTTATCAAACTTATTGCACAACAGGGAACCACCATTTTATTGGCATCCCACTTGTTGGATGAAGTGGAAAAAGTGTGTTCCCATGTGGTTATATTAAGAAAAGGGGAAAGCCTTTACACCGGAACGGTTGATGGCATGGTTGCCAGTCATGGCTTTATGATTTTACAGGGAAACGATCAGCATTTGCTCATGGAAACCCTAGAAAACATGAACGCATTTTCATCCATCAAAACGGAGGGCGACCTATTGATTGCCTACTTGAAACAACCTTTGGATGCAGCGGCTCTAAATCGTCAACTGTTTGAAAAAGGAATTGTACTGTCGCATTTAGAGAAGAAAAAGGAAAGCTTGGAAGATCAATTCCTTCAAATCACCAAAAACAACTAGCCCATGTTTCGATTGTTGCAAATAGAACTCATCAAACTAAGAACCAGTAGGGTAAGCAAAGTGCTGATTGTGGGTTATTTTGGGCTACTGCTTTGCATTGCGCTCATTGCAGCCATCAAGTTCGATATTGGCCTCTTTAAGTTTCATCTGGCAGACCAGGGTATTTTCAATTTTCCGTACATCTGGCATTTCAATACGTTCGTGGCCTCTTGGTTGAAATTGTTTTTGGCAGTCATTATCGTTTCGATGATGTCTAGTGAATATTCCAACAAAACGCTCAAGCAGAACCTTATTGACGGTCTCAGCAAAAAGGAATTTATCCTCTCCAAATTTTTAACGGTATTACTGTTTTCGGTCGTGTCGGTCGTATTTGTTTTTGCGGTATCCTTGGTTTTGGGATTGATTTATTCTGATTATGACGAGCTTGGAATCATCTTTTCAGACCTGCAATACTTCATAGGGTATTTCGTCAAATTGGTAGGCTTTTTCTCTTTTTGCCTTTTCTTAGGGATTTTGGTGAAACGATCGGCATTTGCCCTAGGCTTTTTGATACTTTGGCAAGTCGTTGAGGGCATCACAGCTGGGCTGCTTTATTGGAAAGCGGAAGCCATAGCCCCAATGGTTACACGATTCTATCCTTTGAATGCCATGTCCAATCTTATCAAAGAACCCGGCTCCCGTTTGGGTGCTGTAAAAAGCGCTGCAAATCAATTGGGCGAAGAATTCACTAAGAATTATGACGTCCAAACTTTGGACGTGATCATCGTACTGGCATGGACTGCCCTGTTTATCTACGGCTCATATGCCATCCTAAAACAGCGTGATTTATAAAGTACGCTTGAAACAAATTCGATTCAAAGCAATTATTTGTATCTTTAACAAACCTCTGTTATTGATATATCCATGAATAGGTTTTTGGTTTTCCTTTGTTTCTTTTTTGCTTATTTTATGTACGGCCAAGATATCCAGCTTTTGCAAGAATTTAATGGCAGGTATGATTATTTAGCCTTTGGGAATACCTTAAACAAAGAAGAAAATGGACTGACCTCTGCTTGTGAAATTTTGACAGAAAGTTCGGCAGAGCTATTATTGGAACCCGAACAAAGTTTACAAGCAGCCTATTTGTATTGGTCGGGTTCGGGTAAGGGGGACTTTGATGTTGCCTTGAACGGAAATCCTATTACAGCGGAAAGAACCTTTTCAAGTTCCTTGAACGCTTTTTACACTTATTTCGCAGCATTCAAAGACGTAACGGAACTTGTTCAAAGTATTGGAAATGATACCTATACGCTATCTGAACTTGATTTGACTGATGTCATCGCTCAATATTGTAATAATTCAACAAATTTTGGAGGTTGGGCCATCATCCTAGTGTATGAGGACCCTTCGTTGCCCCTCAACCAATTGAAAATTTTTGATGGATTTGAACAGGTTGTTGATGCACCTAGTACCATAACCATTACCTTGACCGATCTGGAAACAGTGGATAACTCTGAAACAAAAATTGGTTTCTTGGCTTGGGAAGGAGATTCTGCCCTTGCAGAAAACGAGTCTTTGAAACTTAATGGAACCATCTTAAGCAACCCCCCATTGAATCCCGGCAATAATGCTTTTAACGGAACCAATACTTTTACAAACAGCAACCAGCTCTACAATATCGACATTGATTATTACAGCATTGAAGGGCTTATTAATCCAGGAGATCCCTCAGCAACAATCGAAATAACCTCAAATCAGGACCTTATATTACTAAACAACATTGTAACGGTTTTAAACACTGCCTTACCTGATGCTACAATTACTATGGATAACATTGAACGCCCAACAGTCTGTGGGGATCGTTCTTTTACAATCGAATATACCGTCTACAATCTTGAGGGTACCGACCGCCTCCCGCCTGTTTCCATTGGATTTTTTGCAGATAATAATTTAGTTGCTACAACTCAAACCTCTAACTTTTTAGAGGTTGGGGAACAAGAAGGTGGTGTAATTTCGTTTGAGGTGTCAGAGGTTGTTCCAGCTGATTTTGAACTACGTGCGTTTGTAGACTATCAAGACACAGTCAATGAAGTAGACGATACCAATAATGAAGATTCCTCTCCAGAACACCTTTTGATTTATCCAGATGCCTCTGGATTAACCAATTTGGAAACCTGTGGAACTTTTGGAACATTGGTATTTGACCTATCAGAAGCGACACTTCAGATTAACCCCGAAAATACCCTTTTTTATTTCCTTTCTCAAGAGGATGCAGAAAACAACAATAATGCCCTCGTAAATCCGGAAGCTTTTGTAAATACAGAAAACCCTCAAACCATTTGGATTCGGGTATCCAATGAAGACTGTTATGTTGTCGACAGTTTTGTCGTAGAAGCACTAGATTGTCCCGATGCCACAGTGAGCATCGATAATGATATTTACGCTTGCCGTCAAAGGGATTTGACCATTGAATACACCGTTTACAATAGTAAAGGTACCGATGTCCTACCAGCTGGAACCCCCATTGCATTTTATGCCGATGGCATTTTAGTAGGACAATCTGTTACGATTGCCGAAATCGCAATTGGAGGCTCGGAATCTGGTTCACTGGAAGTGGATCTGCCTGAATCCATCCCAGATCAATTTACCCTTTTGGCCGTGGTGGATGATGATGGTACTGGAGCAGGAATTGTAGAAGAGCTTAACGAATTCAACAACGAATTTTCCATAGAGGTGGAATTTGGAAGCTTACCAGATATCAATCCCTTACCACCCTTAACTGAATGTGATACAGGACTCGAAATTGCCATTTTTAACCTTTTCGATGAAGAGCTACTTGCTGCAATAACTGCAAACAGTTCAGGTACTGTCAGTTTTTTCATGCAACTGGAAGACGCCATCGCCAATGAAAATGCGATTGTAAACCCAGGCGAATTTGAAAATACCAGCAATCCACAGACCATTTATGTCCGACTGGAAAACGAAATTTGCTTTACCACGGCCTCCTTTCAGTTGATCGTTGAGAAATGCCCTCCCATCATTCCTGATGGTATTTCACCAAACGGAGATGGATTGAATGACGATTTCCAAATTGACTATATCGTGGATGTATTTCCCAACTTTGTGCTTCGCATTTACAGCCGTGAAGGTAACCTCATCTATGAAGGTGGCAATGAGGAAGGTCTCTGGAATGCCATTCCAAACCGTGGAATTCTTCTACAAAGCAAAGTAGTTCCTGTAGGTACCTATTTTTATGTTCTGGTACTCAATGATCCCGAATACCCAAAACCGTTTATTGGGGATGTTTATGTGAATTATTGATTTTTCAAGATAACCTTACAGCAGCTTAACTTCCAACGTAAATTTGCGTAATTTTGGGGTAGAAAGTATTCCATGAAATTCCAAATCGTAAGTGATTTTACTCCAACCGGAGATCAACCAGAAGCCATCCGAGAACTGGTGGAAGGTTTGAACGCTGGTGAGGCACATCAAACCCTCCTCGGTGTTACGGGTAGTGGAAAAACCTTTACCATTGCCAATGTGGTAGAACAGGTCCAAAAACCGACCTTGGTCCTTGCACACAATAAAACACTCGCAGCGCAACTTTACAGTGAGTTCAAGCAGTTTTTTCCGAACAATGCTGTAGAATATTTCGTTTCCTATTACGATTATTACCAGCCAGAAGCCTACATTCCCACGAGTGGCACCTACATTGAAAAAGACCTTTCAATCAATGAGGAGATCGAAAAATTGCGTCTCAGTACCACCTCTTCTCTGCTTTCCGGCAGACGGGATGTGATTGTAGTGGCTTCGGTTTCGTGTTTGTATGGCATTGGCAACCCAGTAGAGTTTCAGAAAAACGTTATTCACCTTAAAAAAGGACAAGTCATTTCACGAACCAAACTCCTTCACCAATTGGTTCAAGGGCTCTATGCAAGAACGGAATACGATTTCCACAACGGCCGTTTCCGCATTAAAGGAGATACGGTTGACGTGTACCCGGGCTATGCAGATACCGCTTTTAGGATTCACTTTTTTGGGGACGAAATCGAAGACATTGAAGCTTTCGATCCACTTAACAATAAGGTCTTGGAGAAGTATGAGCAACTAAACATCTATCCGGCAAATATGTTCGTGACTTCGCCTGAAATTCTGCAGGATGCCATTAGGGACATCCAAGATGATTTGGTGAAGCAGGTTGACTATTTTAAGGAAATTGGAAAGCATTTAGAAGCCAAACGCTTGGAAGAACGTACCAATTTTGATTTGGAGATGATCAAGGAATTGGGATATTGTAGTGGTATTGAAAATTATTCGCGGTACTTAGATCGCAGATTACCTGGAACTCGTCCGTTTTGCCTCTTGGATTATTTCCCGGATGACTATCTATTGGTCGTAGATGAAAGCCACGTCTCCATCCCTCAGGTAGGGGCTATGTATGGTGGCGATCGCAGCCGAAAAGAAAATTTGGTAGAATACGGATTTCGCCTTCCCGCAGCCATGGACAATCGTCCTTTGAAATTTGAAGAATTTGAAGCACTGCAAAATCAGGTAATTTATGTAAGTGCAACACCTGCTGATTATGAGCTGGTAAAAAGTGGCGGGGTATACGTAGAACAAATTATACGTCCCACAGGCTTGTTGGATCCCCCCATTGAAATACGCCCAAGTTTGAACCAAATTGATGACCTACTCGAGGAAATTCAATTAAGGGTTGAAAAGGATGAACGGGTGTTGGTGACGACCTTGACGAAAAGAATGGCCGAGGAATTAACCAAATACCTTGCCCGAATACAGATTCGATGTCGTTACATTCATAGCGACGTCGATACATTGGAACGGGTGGAAATCATGCAGGACTTACGATTAGGTCTCTTTGATGTATTGGTTGGCGTCAATTTATTGCGTGAAGGATTAGACCTACCGGAGGTTTCGTTGGTGGCAATCTTGGATGCGGACAAAGAAGGGTTTCTACGCAGTGCCAGGTCATTGACCCAAACCGTGGGTAGAGCTGCAAGGCACATGAATGGAAAGGCCATCATGTATGCGGATACTATTACAAAAAGCATGCAGGCCACCATAGACGGTACTGAATACCGTAGAAGCAAACAAATCGAGTACAATAAAAAGCACAACATTACCCCAAAGGCCATAAAAAAATCCCTGGAAAATGCCCTCACAAAACAAAAAGTGCAGTCCTACACTTTTGATACTGCGGAAAGTATTGCCGCCGAAAATCCCGAAAACTATCTCACTCGGCCCCAACTGGAAAAGAAAATAAGGGACGCCCGAAAGGAGATGGAGAAAGCTGCAAAAGATCTGGATTTTATGATGGCTGCTAAGTTGAGGGACCAAATAAAATCATTTCAAAAACAATTGGAGGCATCGACCGATGAGGCCTAAAACGGCATGGACGGACAAAACTCAAGAAATACCGATTCCATAAGGCTCAATAAAGCCATCAGTGATAGCGGGTTCTGCTCTCGACGCCAAGCAGACACCTACATCGAAAAAGGGTTGGTAACCCTTAATGGAAAAGTTGCCGGACTGGGAGATAGAGTCATCCCTTCTGATGAAATCCGTGTTGCCGGACAACTGATCAAAGACAAGCCAAAAAATGTGTACATCGCTTTCAACAAACCTATTGGAGTAACAACCACCACGGATTCGAGAATTAAAGGTAATGTTATTGACTTATTGAATTTGAACGAGCGTGTGTTTTATATCGGCCGATTGGATAAACCTAGCGAAGGATTGTTACTCCTCACCAACGATGGGGATATCGTAAATAAAATCCTCCGCGCTGGAAACGAACACGAAAAAGAATACCTCGTCGAAGTAAATCGGCCGATTACCGATGATTTTTTGCAGCACATGCGAAAAGGCGTGCCCATATTGGATACCATCACCAAAAAATGCGAAGTTGAAAAGCTAAGCAAGCGCACATTCAAAATTGTATTGATTCAAGGCCTCAACCGCCAAATTCGGCGCATGTGTGAAGCCTTGGGTTACGAAGTAATTGCCTTAAAACGAATAAGGGTTATGAACGTGGAACTGGGGGATTTACCTGTTGGGAAATGGCGTTACCTATCCGATCAGGAATTGAAAGGCTTACAAACAGCTATCAAGGACTCGGAAAACCGACCCTATACGGATGTGTTGCAAAAAAAATTAGGAAAGCGCCGTAGTCGTTAAAAAAATAACCGCGTGCCGATTGAGAAGCACGCGGTTTTTTCAACTAACTAACCAAATTAATTTCAATTATGAAATCTCAACCATTCGTTTAATATTTTGTGCTTCCTCCACTTTTGGAAGCTCGATTCGTAACACGCCGTTTTCATAATTGGCTTTTATGGAATCTTTACTTACTGTTTCAGGAAGCGTAAATGAACGCTCAAAAGCTGTATAGTTAAATTCTTTTCGGGTGAATTTGGTGCCGTCTTGATTTTCGATGGTTTCACCTTCGTTGGAAACACAGGAAGAAACCTTCAGAATGTCTTTTTCAACTTCAACGGTGATGTTTTCTTTATTCAAACCCGGTACTGCCAATTCGACGACAAAATTCGCAAAATTCTCACTAATATTTACGGCCGGAATGCTAAATCTTTCATAATTAATAGCATCCAATCTATTTTCTGGAAAAAACTCATCAAAAATAGAAGGCAGCCATGCGTTGTTTTTTTTAACTAGTTTCATGATGTTTTATTGTTTAAGGTTTCACAATTTTCTCATAAAAGAGCAAATAGGATTCCAAAACAAAAAACAAGTCATTTTGTCTTGAATAAGAGGAATTTAACTGTCTTTTTGACTGAAATTCAGTTATAATAGGTCTGAAAAATAGCTATCAACTCGTTTGAGGGAATGATTTTGTCCTCAAAATCATTCATCTTTTGTAGGATTTGATCGATGGCACCTTGACGGATTCCCATTTTAAGGCCGAAATTTCGTAGGGCAATGATTTCTTTTTCGTGGGTTTCACGGTCTACATTCATCACCAAGAGCAAGCGGTGGAAATGGGTAATCCGTTCCAATTCCGTAAATAACGGGACGGATGGCACTGGATTTTGAAACAAAGCATCTATCGCATTGGAATCTAATCCCATACGTTGGCCAATACGGTGTATGAAATCCCGTTCGGAAGGGTCGATGATGCCATCGGCCTTTGCAAGGAAAATTAAATCGCTCAACAACGATTTTTGGTGTGCGTGATCCATGTTGCAATACTACTTCAAAAAGGCGAAACCCAAAAGTATTTTTCCTGATAGATGATTATTTCAAGGGATTTCTTGGGTGCTCGGGTACAACTATAAGTAAATTCACAAAAAAACCCGGGAATTCCGGGTTTTGATTGAATGGATTTCCAATTAACTTTCCGAGAGAACGGTAAGTGGCAATTTGTATTCCTTGCCCTTTTCAAGCTGGGTGGAAATTTTTTGATAGTTCAAGCGTGATTTCACGTAGTGCTCTACCGATTCATTTTCGGTTTTTACAGAAAGTACCACCAATTCGTTTTCGTCGTTTACCATCAAAGAAACCCATGCGGATACATTTTTTTCGAGACGGAATGATGGAGATTTCAGCAGTGTGGCAATTTCCTTTGAAGCAGCATCCTGAAGTGCCCCCTTTTTCGCTACTGGAGGGTTAGCGGCCGAGGCTACCATGGCGCAAATTAATAGACCGGACAGCATTAAGGATTGGATTGTTTTCATGATTGTTCGTTTTAAAGATTGATACCTTATAGACTCTCGCAAATCAAGAAACGTTACGCATACCACTCACATTTAACTGTTTGTTAACGCAACCCATAAAAAAAGCCTGCAAAATACGGGCTTCTAATTCATATCTAAAAAGGGTTAAGAAAGCACAGCTTGAACTTTATCGGCTGCTTCCTGAAACTCGATGGCAGAGTACACGTCCAATCCGCTGTTGTCAATCAATTCCTTAGCAATGTCCGCATTGGTCCCTTGAAGTCGTACAATGATTGGCACATTAATGGTTTTCATATTTTTATAGGCATCGACAATCCCCTGTGCCACACGGTCGCAACGAACAATGCCTCCAAAGATATTTACCAAAATTGCTTTTACGTTGGGGTCTTTCAAAATCAATTTAAACGCAGTTTCCACCCGCTCGGCATCTGCCGTTCCACCCACATCCAAGAAATTGGCAGGTTCCCCCCCCGCTTGTTTGATCAAATCCATAGTAGCCATCGCTAAGCCAGCACCATTTACCATACAACCCACGTTTCCATCCAAATCTACATAATTCAATCCCGCTTCCTTAGCCTCCACTTCTACCGGGTTTTCTTCACGCAGATCGCGCATGGCGGCATAATCTGGGTGGCGGAACAAAGAGTTGTCATCGAGGGTAACCTTGGCGTCTACGGCGATTACACGATCATCACTGGTTTTTAATACCGGATTGATTTCAAAAAGAGAAGCATCCGATTGGGTATAGGCTTTATAAAGCGCTGAAACAAATTTGGTCATTTGTTTCAAAGCTTGTCCACTCAACCCAAGGTTGAACGCTATTTTTCGAGCTTGAAACGGTAACAGCCCGGTTGAAGGATCAATTTCCTCTGTAAAAATCAAGTGGGGGGTTTCTTCAGCAACGGCTTCGATGTCCATCCCTCCTTCTGTTGAATACATGATCATGTTCCTGCCAATTGTTCGGTTCAGTAAAACGCTCATGTAAAACTCTTCTGGTTCACTGTTACCGGGATAATATACATCCTCTGCAATCAAAACTTGGTGCACCTTTTTTCCTTCTGGTGGTGTTTGGGGCGTCACCAGATTCATGCCGATTATCTGACTCGACAATTGCTCCACTTCTTCCAAGCTTTTGGCCAATTTTACGCCGCCTCCTTTACCGCGTCCGCCCGCATGTACTTGTGCTTTTATCACATGCCAGCCTGTTCCGGTTTGTTCGGTCAATTTTCGGGCTGCTGCAACTGCTTCTTGGGGAGAGGTTGCAACGATACCACGCTGCACATCTACACCAAAACTGCTTAAAATCTCTTTTCCTTGGTACTCGTGTAAATTCATTTTGAACGGTTTTATTGGCGGTACAAAAGTAATAAATGTTCATTGGAATTGACCCCGAGGGGTAAGATAAAAACGATCTTTTTAAACGATTGCCAACAAATTTGATGTAGAATTCCATTGTAGGTTCTACTTTTGCATTATCAAACCAACTTAGAGAACCATGACAAATCGCGACCTTTTGAGTATTGCCCATGAATTTGGAAGCCCGGTGTATGTTTATGATGCCTCAAAGATGGCATCCCAATACAAACGGTTAACACAGGCTTTCGAAAAGGTAGCGAAAGTCCGGATCAATTATGCCGTAAAGGCATTGTCCAATCTTTCCGTTTTAAAGTTTTTGCACTCCCTAGGTGCCGGGATGGATACTGTTTCGATTCAGGAGGTGAAATTGGGCTTGGAAGCTGGTGTGCCTCCCTCCCATATCATCTATACCCCCAATGGTGTTTCCTTGGAAGAGATTGAAAAAGCAGTCACTTTAGGGGTACAGATCAATATTGACAACCTTTCCATTTTAGAGCAATTTGGGACCCTACACCCCAAAATACCCGTTTGTATCCGCATTAACCCTCATGTAATGGCAGGCGGAAATACCAACATTTCAGTGGGCCACATAGATAGTAAGTTCGGGATTTCCATTCACCAAATGCCACATATCAAGAGAATTGTTGAAAATACGGGGATGAATATCAATGGGATACACATGCACACAGGTAGCGATATTTTGGATGTGGATGTCTTCTTGTATGCTTCCGAAATACTTTTTGAAGCAGCAAAGCACTTTAATGATTTGGAATTCATCGATTTTGGAAGCGGTTTTAAAGTACCCTACCGCCCCGGTGATGTGGAAACCAATGTGGAGGAATTTGGTGAAAAGCTTTCCAAACGCTTCAATACGTTCTGCGAAAATTATGGAAAGCAATTGACCTTGGCTTTCGAACCCGGAAAATTCTTGGTAAGTGAGGCTGGAAAATTCCTTGTAAAGGTCAATGTGGTAAAACAAACCACTTCAACCGTTTTTGCGCAGGTCGACAGTGGATTCAATCATTTAATTCGGCCCATGCTTTACGGGAGTCAACACGACATTCACAACATCAGCAATCCTGATGGGAAAGAGCGTTTTTACAGCGTAGTGGGCTATATCTGCGAAACCGATACGTTTGCCAACAATAGAAGGATCAAAGAAATTCGGGAAGGAGATATTTTGGCCTTCCACAATGCGGGCGCCTATTGTTTTACCATGTCCAGCAACTATAATTCCCGTTACAGGCCGGCCGAAGTATTATGGCATCAGGACAAAGCGCATCTAATCCGTAAAAGGGAAATTTTTGAAGATCTAGTTCGCAATCAAATCAAAGTAGACCTTTGAGTTGTTAAAAGAAAAAGGGTATTTCATTCTTGGCAAGTTCATACTCCCGAATTAGATCGTGCACTATCTGAGCAGCTGGTTTGATGTCGTGAATCAATCCTGAAATTTGTCCTATTTCCAGTTCCCCTTCTTCCAGGTCGCCTTCAAACATGCCTCGTTTGGCACGTGCACGCCCCAAAAGCGCCTGCAACTCCTCTACCGAAGGTGCTTTTTGATAAAGCGCCTTCAAATCGTTATAAAATTTATTTTTGATCAGGCGAACTGGAGCCAATTCCTTGAGGGTAAGCTCCGTGGCCCCTTCTTCAGCATCAACCACGACTTGTTTGAACGCTGGATGTGCACTACTTTCTTCTGAGGCTACAAAACGGCTACCTACTTGTACTCCGTCGGCACCCAACACCATTGCCGCTAACATTCCACGGCCAGTGGCAATGCCTCCTGCAGCAATTAATGGAATCGATATTTTCTCCTTAACCATAGGAATTAGCGTAAAAGTGGTCGTCTCTTCCCGGCCATTATGCCCCCCCGCTTCAAAACCTTCAGCAACCACGGCATCTACCCCAGCTTCCTGGGCCTTTAGGGCAAATTTTACACTACTTACTACATGTACGACGGTTATTCCTTGATCTTTCAAAAAGGAAGTATAGGTCTTTGGGTTTCCAGCTGAAGTAAAAACAATCCTAACCCCTTCTTCCACAATAATCCCAACAATTTCCTGAAGATTTGGGTAAAGCATAGGGATGTTTACCCCAAAAGGTTTGGAAGTCGCTTTTTTACATTTTTGAATGTGTTCGCGGAGCACTTCCGGATACATGGAACCCGCACCTAGAAGTCCCAAGCCTCCCGCATTGCTTACGGCACTGGCAAGACGCCACCCACTGTTCCAAATCATCCCGGCCTGTATAATAGGGTACTGGACTTGAAACAGTTGGGTAAGCTGGTTCTGCACTATTGTTTGATTATCTTGAAAGAATTAGTAGCGGTTTCGGATGTAACATTTGCAATGTAAATTCCTTTGGGAAGTGAACTCAAATCCATTCGATTGCTATCGGATACAATGGTTTGGTCCATCACTTTTTTGCCAAGTACATTGTATATTTCAACATGAGCAGTTTTAACTGCCTGTGGAAAAGACACATTCATAACATCCTTCACAGGATTTGGATATACCGCAAAATTGTTCCTTAAGAAATCTTCCTCAATCCCCAAACCATGTAAGGTATTGTAGGCAAGGTGAAAATTTGGAATTCCATAGCCCATTTGGTTTGTTGGATTATTATAAAGACTGGAAGACTCACGAATGATTTGCATCAACTCGGTATTGGTCGTTTCAGGTTTGGATTGCCACAAACAGGCAACTGCTCCAGCAGAAATGGGCGAACTAAATGAAGTTCCACTACTAAAATCCACATTTCCGTTTTGGGAAATCACTGCTGAATTTTGGCCTTGGGCCATGATATCAGGCTTAATGCGTCCGTCTACGGTTGGTCCACGTGAACTGAACGAAACATAGTTTCCGCTGGAATTTACCGCACCTACTGCTAGTATATCCAAAGCATCGGCAGGGGTGCCTACGGTTCCGAAACTATTTCCTTGGTTTCCTGCGGAAGTCACAATGATCATTCCTTTTTCGGTCGCAATATTGGCGCCTCGCGCTGCAAAAGTGGTTACCCCATCCAAATCATCATAGGAATGGGTGTAATTGGGATTGTCGTATTCCTGATAGCCGAGTGACGTATTGGTTACATCCACCCCCAAACTATCGGCGCGCTCCAAAGCTTCAACCCACCATGCTTCCTCTCGCGGATTTTCATCAGGAGCATATTCGGTGCGAAACAAATAGTAGGATGCATTAGGGGCGGTACCTACAAACTGATCTTGAAGAAATCCGCCAATATCACTGGTTGTGTTTACTCCGTGGGAGCCAGTACCAGTAACATCTGTAGTGCGGGTATAAAAATCAAAAGTACCGAGTAACCTTCCTTCATTGATCATATTGGAAAACCCTGGATTGGTTTGAAAATTGGGAAATCCTGCGTCCAAAACTGCAATTACCATCCCTTCACCAGTAAAATCTTGCTCGTGAAGAAAATCACCGCTTATCATATGAATTTGGTTGTAAGCAGCACCATAATCGTAAACAATCTTTGAATTTTGGTTTTCAACAGCAAACTTGTCTGGGGTATCGCCAAGGGGTGCTGGGAAATTCATATCCTTATCTGCCCATTCAATACCAGTAACAAATGGAAGTCCTTCCAATGCCTCAATGTCGGCTTGCGTCCCTTGAACGTAAACACAGTTCATCCATTTGGACTTTGCCCAGTACGTAATTCCAGATGCCGCTTTTATTTGTGCAATATAGTCTTCCGTCACTGGGACATCCCGCTCATCAATTACAACTCCGTGCAATTCCTTTCGATCAATTGCATCTTGGGTAAGAATGGTAATGGGGTTGTCTATAGACTGCTGTACATTTTCCTTGTCGGCAAAAAATACCCAGGCATCCTGAATTTGCCCAAAACTCCATTGAGCCGCTAAAAACGCTCCAAAAATCAGTAGTTTTTTCATCATATTTTTTTTAAGATATTACGCCACTTCCTAGTAACTCGTCGTCTTGATACCAAGCAACAAATTGCCCTTCGGTAATGGCCGATTGTGGTTTTTCAAATATAACATAAAGACCTGAAATAGTCTTGTGTAAACATGCTTTTTCTAAAGGTTGCCGGTAACGAATCCTTGCATGTACCTCCATGGATTCATCTATTTTCAGGGCCAAATCCTCTCGAATCCAATGGATCTCGGAATCATTTACAAACAAACCCTTTCGGTATAATCCCGGATGTTCTTTGCCCTGACCCGTAAAGATAATATTCTCTTTTACATCGGTATCGATTACAAAAAGGGGGGCTTTTGTTCCACCAACCGACAATCCTTTGCGTTGCCCTTTCGTAAAAAAATGTGCCCCTTGATGGGTTCCAACTACTTTGCCATCTTCTTGGCGGTATGTTGGTTTGGCAGACAAATACATCCATTCGTCCTCCTTAGTAGTGAATTGTGGAATTGGAAGGTGGTATCCAGCATACTTTGAAGGCACCTCCACAATGGGGCCTTGTTTTGGTTTTAATTGTTGCTGGAGAAATTCAGGCAAACGAACTTTTCCAACAAAACAAAGCCCTTGGGAGTCTCTTTTATCGGCCGTAATAAGTCCCTGTTCGGAAGCAATCTTACGCACTTGGGATTTATGCAACGCTCCTATGGGAAACAATGTTTTCTCTAACTGTTCCTGAGAGAGTTGACAAAGAAAATACGATTGGTCTTTGTTGGGATCCTTGCCCGAAAGCAGTCGGTAGGTAGTTTTCCCTTCCTTTTCAAACTGGTCCTTCCTGCAATAATGACCTGTTGCAATATAGTCGGCACCCAGATTGAGTGCGATTTTCAAGAAAACATCGAATTTGATTTCGCGGTTGCAGAGTACGTCTGGATTGGGCGTACGCCCCATTTCATATTCATGAAACATATAATCGACAATGCGTTCTTTATAGGGTTCACTTAAGTCGACGGTTTGAAAGGGAATTCCCAACTTTTCAGCCACTAACATAGCATCGTTGCTATCTTCCAGCCATGGACATTCGTTGGAAATGGTCACCGAGTCGTCGTGCCAATTCTTCATAAAAAGCCCTATAACCTCAAACCCTTTCTCTTTCAAAAGATAAGCGGCTACACTGGAGTCCACGCCTCCACTCAATCCAACGATAACTCTTTTTGACATACCAATTTAGGACGCTAAAGTTACAAAAACTTACAGGTTTTACTGTCTATTCACAGTTTTGGGGTAGGTTTCTTCCAGTTCCAGAGCCCCGTTTTTATAGTACTTCCACAATCCATGTTTTTTATCGTCCTTGTAAAAGCCTTCAATGACTAAGTTTCCTGAAGCGTCGTAGTAAAATGCAGGACCCTGCAATTGGTCGTTTCGGTATTGTAGTCTTTTGATGACAATCCCTTCAGGGGAATAATAGAGATTTTCCCCTTCTTTAATCCCATTCTTGTAATGAACTTCCTCGGTAATCTTACCATCAGGATAGTAGGTAGTCTGAAGGCCCTGAAGCTCACCGCCTTCGTAATATTCGCGAGTCATTACTTGTTTCGATTTTTCGTGAAAGTATACCCATTCCCCAACCCGTAATTGATTGACCATCTTTCCTTCGCTAACCAAATGGCCCTCCTTCGTAAAATACTGCACCCATACCGAAGCATCTTTTTCATTGAAAGTACGTACGGCTGTAGGCTGGGTGTCACATTCCCCACAATAGAATTTGAAGACCCCTACTTCCCTGCCGTGTTCAAAGGTTCCTTCATATCTAATCTGCTTGGTCCCCGTGTAAAATTTTTTCCACAATCCGTGGCGCTTCCCTTCTTTATCAAATTGATTGATTGGGTTTTGGGCATGCAACACACCCAAGGAAAAAAACAAGCCAATCGGTAAAAAAAAACGTAGGTTCATATGTAGCGTTTAAGGAAAAACGTTATCCAACATTCAAAAATTGCATTTCCAAAATGCTATTTCTTACGTTGCTGGGCCTTTTTTTGTTGTTCGGCCTGTTCCATCATTTCAGCCATTTTACGCTGAAAACGGTTTTGCTTTTTGGGTTTTTTCTTGTTTTCCTGAATTTTGGCATGTATTTTATCTTCGTCGATGATAAAATTCTTAATTACCAACATAATTCCAATAGTAATGACGTTGGAAGTAAAATAGTATAGAGACAGCCCACTTGCGTAATTGTTGAAGAAGACCAACATAAACAAGGGAGACAGGTACATCAAAAACTTCATGTTAGGCATACCGGGCTGTTGCTGCTGCTGCATTTGTTGGCCAGTACTCATCATCATGTAAATAAAGATCGCGATCGAAGCCAAAATTGGAAACAAACTTATGTGGTTGCCATAGATTGGGATCCGGAAAGGTAAATTGGCAACTACATCAAAACTGGCAAGGTCATCGGCCCATAAAAAACTTTTCTGTCGCAAATCGAATGCCGTTGGAAAAAATGTAAAAAGGGCATAAAAAACTGGCAATTGCAATAACGCTGGCAAGCATCCTTTCAGTGGGCTTGCTCCAGCAATATTCTGAAGCTTCAAGGTTTCCTGTTGGATCTTCATTTGGTTGCCTTCATACTTCTTCTTTATTTCATCCAACTCGGGCTTTAGGACTTTCAGTTTTGCCTGCGATACGTATTGTTTGTACTGAACCGGCGATAATAACAACTTAAACAAAATTGTGAGAACGATAATAGCAATCCCTGCTGGGAACCAATCGCTTAAAACGCTAAAAACCGGAATGATTGCATACTTGTTGATGATCCCAAAAATTCCCCAACCCAACGGCATGGCCTCGTCCAAATTCCGATCGTATTTTTTGAAAATTTGATAATCGGTAGGACCGTAATACATGTTCATATCGTAGGAAATACCGCCCCCTTTAGGTTCTAAAAGCATGCTAGCCCCGTATTTTTTTGTGAAAACCGTATCTACCTCTTCGTTTTTTGCCAAATCTTCGGAAGTAAATTTCACTTCCTTAAAAGGAGTATCGGTGAGTAACATCGAACTAAAAAAGTGCTGGCGGAAATTCATCCAACTAACATTCGTTTCAGTTTCATCATCGGTGCCTCCAGGAGAGAGTTTTCCATGATCATTTCCATTTTCAAATTCATAGGTTAGGCGTGTATACCTGTTTTCGTACATGATGCTTTTGGCCTGACGGTAGCCTTTAAAATTCCAATCCAAGTGGATAGGTTGGGAGGTATTGATGATGCCATCCAAGCCTTGGCTGTTGATGGAAAAGTCCAACATGTACTCCCCCGGTTTCAGCTCGTATCGGTATTCGATGAAAGCAGTTTCCGAGGTTTTTAACTTCATGGACAGTACCGGGTGATCTCCAGTTTTAGTGAATGAGGGCTCAAAAAACAGATCACGCGTATTCAATAGTCGATTTTCGGAAGAAAACTGTAGGTTAAAATCATTGTTCCCATCCTTGATCAAATAAACGGGTTGCCCCCTAAATTGCGTTTGTTCTTTTAATTTTGCTTCAACAATGTATCCTCCTTTGTTACTCACTTTCAATTCCAGCACTTCATTTTCGATAGTGGTCGTTTTCCCTTCCACTGCAGAGGGAAGGGTCCCGGAATAGGCAAAGGAACCCAATCGGTTTTGAAGCCCAAGCAAGGCAAGTGAATCAGATGGATTTATGGTATTTATTTCTTCGGGCGACTCTGCGACTAAAGGTATTTCCTCAGCCTTGGCTTTGGTCTCTTTTTCAACTTGTTCAGTTTTGGCTTTTTCTGCTTCCAATTCTTCGGGGGTTGGCTTATTGATGTAGAACATCCAAAGGAGAATTCCACCAATAAGTACAAAACCTAGAATCGAGTTGAGGTCAAACTTCTTTTCTTCCATATTACAAAGGGTTCCGAGGGTATTCGGAATTGACTAAATTTTTATTACTCCCGCAAGGTACAATAATCCCGCCCAAAATCAAGATGCGACAAATTGTCGCTGTTTTTTGGCATGTTGGTAGGCGGCTGCAACGAATCCCACAAACAATGGGTGGGGATTGGCCACAGTGCTTTTGTATTCGGGATGGTATTGCACTCCCACGAACCAGGGGTGTGAGGGAATCTCCACAATTTCGACCAAACCGGTTTCAGGATTGGTCCCTGTGGCGATTAAACCTGCCGCTTCAAGTTGTTGGCGATAGGCATTATTGTATTCATACCTGTGGCGATGACGCTCCATAATGCTCGCTTCGCCATAGGTTTTGCTTACGATGCTTCCTTGCTTTAAGTCACACCTCCACGATCCCAAACGCATGGTCCCGCCTTTGTTGGTGATGTGCTTTTGATCTTCCATCAAATCAATAACCGGATGTGTAGTGTGGATGTCCATTTCGGTACTGTTGGCCCCATCCAACTTCAAAATATTTCTTGCAAATTCAATAACAGCCATTTGCATTCCCAAACAAACTCCCAAAAAAGGCAGGTTATGTTCACGGGCGTACCGCACGGCTTCAATTTTTCCTTCAATGCCTCGCTCCCCAAACCCGGGTGCTACCAAAATACCATCCAATCCTTTTAGCTCATTTTCAATATTTGCGGCATCAATATGTTCGGAGTGGATTGGAATGACTTCAACCGAAAGTTCGTTGGAGGCCCCCGCATGGATGAAAGATTCAAGAATGGATTTATAACTGTCCTGAAGCTCTACATACTTCCCTATGAGGCCAATGGTTACTTTTCCTTTTGGGTTTTTGTGCCGCAGTAGGAATTGGTTCCACTGTACTAAATTGGGTTCTTGAGTGTCGTCCAGTTGCAATTTGCGCAATGCCACACGGTCCAATCCCTCTTCCAGCATGAGATTGGGAACATCATAAATGGTAGAAGCATCGATGGATTGAATGACCGCATTTTTTTCAACGTTACAAAACAAGGCTAATTTGGCACGTAAGTCTTCACTGAGTTCATGTTCTGTTCTACAAACCAAAATATCAGCTTGGATTCCACTTTCCATCAAAGTTTTAACCGAGTGCTGCGTGGGTTTGGTCTTTAATTCGCCAGCGGCCGACAGGTAGGGAATTAAAGTAAGGTGTACGAATAACGTATTGTAGGGGCCTAGTTCCCATTTCAATTGACGTACCGATTCGATGTAAGGTAGCGATTCGATATCCCCCACGGTACCGCCAATTTCGGTTATGACAATATCATAATCGCCTGTATTCCCCAAAATTTGAATACGTTCCTTAATTTCATTGGTAATGTGCGGAATGACCTGAACCGTTTTCCCCAAGAACTCACCTCTTCGCTCTTTTTCAATGACGCTTTGATAGATCCTTCCAGTTGTGACATTGTTAGCCTGGGAAGTTTTTACATTCAAAAAACGTTCGTAGTGGCCCAAGTCGAGGTCGGTTTCGGCTCCGTCGTCGGTAACGTAACACTCCCCATGTTCGTAGGGATTAAGGGTACCTGGGTCTACATTAATGTAGGGGTCCAGCTTTTGAATCGTCACTCGGTAGCCCCTTGCCTGAAGCAATTTCGCCAAAGAGGCTGCAATAATTCCTTTGCCTAATGAAGATGAAACCCCGCCCGTAACGAAGATGTACTTTGTAGTAGCCATACCAAGATGCTTGTTGTTACCTATACGGGATGCAAAGATACGTTTTTTGAACGGAGGGAACTAATGATTTTTAAAATAAACCCCATCCATTATACTTTGATTAATATTCTTAACTTTTGGTTTTGCCTAAGATTAATGTGGTTATACTAATTTGGTCTCAAAAGGAGAATTTTATGGAACAACTTTCACAACTACAGCAACAAAAGAAGATTTCCTGTTTTACCTTGCTATCGGTAAGCATAGGGGTTGTTTACCTATGGTTTGGTGCCCTGAAATTCTTCCCGCACCTTAGTCCTGCTGAAGATTTAGCTAAAAATACCATATACTATCTAACCTGGGGGCTCATTCCTTCCAACATTGCGATTATCCTATTAGCGATATGGGAAACAACCCTTGGTTTGATGTTTATTACCAATTGTTGCAGGAAAGTTGCCATCTGGATGGCCTTGGTGCACATGGCTTGTACTTTTACGCCCTTATTTTTGTTTCCCGATCAAGCTTTTACCATCAATGCATTCTCCTTTACTCTATTGGGCCAATACATTGTTAAAAATCTTATCATTGTTGGAGCTTTGTGGGTACTGTACCAATACGATTCTTCTAGAAACGTTGTTTTGAAATCGTAGAGGATTATGGGGTTTGAAACGGTTTGATCAATGCTTCCAGTCCATTGATTTTGATTTCGAGCATTTCCTGCATCATCCTTCCCAATTTTCCATCTGGAAAACCTTTGCTTTTGAACCATGTAAAATAGTATTCCGGAATGTCCAATAAATAAGTGCCTTGGTATTTCCCGAAGGGCATTTTGTAATTGGCAAGTTCCTTAAGGTGGGATGGGGTTATTTCCAAGATTCCAATGCCTTAAGTTGATCTTCCACAAAGGTTCTCCACCGGTATTCCTCCGACTTCCTGTTGGAATGATCTGTTTCGGCATCGTATTGCAGTTGCATGGCTCGTCGCTCGGCCTCTAGGGTATTGTAAATCTCTTCGGCTGCTTCTTTAAAGTTAAGATCTTTGGACAAGTTTGATAGTGCTCTCCTAATTTTCCGGGCATGCAATTCACTAATGTCGAAATGTGTTTGTTCGTGTTCCAGAATGTAATCGTTCACCCGTTCGGGGCGGTACCACGAAAGGTCTGGATAGAAATTACTAATTACCGTGTATTGGATTTCAGCCTCGCCACTGGTTTGCCGCATGGAATAGGCAAATGAAATGCCCGAATTGGTACTGGCAACGTATTCTTCAGACGTAGAGGGGATTCCCCTAAAATCGGACCACGTTAATTTTTGATCTGAACTCCACGGAATTTTCTCCTCTTCCATTTGCGGGACGGCCAATCCAAGCATCAAGAATAAACAGGTAATTATTTTCATACCTAAACTAACGGCTAAATCCTAAATTTATTGAATGGTGTTACTGTTCCCAATGAAATGCTAGCACTCGCTCAATCTCTGGATGCAAACTGTATTCCACTGGGCACGTGCGGGCCGTGTGCTCTAGAATGATTCGGTGTTTTTCCGAAATATTCCCAGGCAATTGCATTTCAATCTTAATTTTGGCAATCCGTCTAGGTTGGGATGCCATAATTTTTGTAACGAGGGCCGTAGCTCCTTCAAAGGCCACACCAAGGTCCCGTGCTTTAATCCCCATGGTAGTAAGCATGCAATTGGCCAAGCCAGTGGCAACCGTATCTGTTGGGGAAAAAGCTTCACCCTTTCCTTGATTATCGGTAGGCGCATCGGTAATAAAGGCGTCTCCCGATTTTAGGTGTTCATTTTTGGTCCTGAGATTGCCAAGGTATGTCACTTTGGAGGTAGCCATTATCGCAATACTTCAAATTGAAGGGTATCGGTATATCTTAAAATATAAAACGCTTTGTTGGTATAACCCGAGAACAGTTTTTTGTCATAGCGAAACTTGTTTTCAACGTATTCCGTTTCGGTGTCGTTGTCTACGGCATCGTAAAGCGAGGTTGCATTCGCGAGTCGCAACAATACATCATAGGTAATATCGAAACCCCGCACAGCGTATTTATTGGGATACACCCCATACTTATTTTTGTAGCTCACCAAAAAAGCATGCTTTTCATCAAAATCATAACTTTTGCTCACCGAAGGGAACGTAAACTGCAAATGGGACAGTTGCATGTTCGAAATGTCGTCAAAATCGTAACTATCATTTTTGTCGGTTGTAAAAAGGCGAATTTTTAAATCGTCGGGCAAGCCATTCAATAGCCCAATGACATTACTCAGTATAATGGGACTTTTGGACTCCAAGATGACCCAATTTTCAACGCCTTTTTCCATTTTAGCTTGAATATCGGTAACGTAGAGAAAGCCCTTTTCCCTTGGCGAAAGCGTTTTTGCCGTTGGGATGGCCTCCAAAATTTCGGCTTTGGTAGTGCTGCTAGCATCTGAAATAAGGAGTACGTTTTTGCCCAAATGGTGTTCTTTTAGGTATTGAATCATGGCGTCCTTTAATAAAACATCATTTGGAAGGGTTTGAAATAGGTTGGATGTAAGTTTGATATCGCGATTGCTTAATGGGGAAACTACAGGAATATTATCCGACCGTAATTCTGATGCCACTATCGTAACATTCTTGCTCAACAAAGGACCAATAACGGCGTCTATGGAAGAAAAATCATGGGTAGCCAAAATACTTTTTACCTTGTTTGAATTCCCTTCGGTATCGAAAACCTGTAAGTTTACCGAAACTCCTTTGTCTTTTGCAAATTCGGTGGCAAGTAAGACCCCGCTGTAAAAATCGAGGGCTATGCGGAGTGTTCGGTTGTGCTTCAGAATTGATTCATTTTGATCCAAGGAATCCTTTTCGATTTCTTTCAATTGAAAAGGGAGCATTAAGGCAATACGCTTGGTTGCGGTATTGGAAATCGTCTTTTCCAAATCCACTTTGTTAGCTTCAAGAACAAGGCCTTCAGAAACTTCCCTAGGAATTTTAAGAATCATCCCTTCCTTAAGCCCCTCCTTAGCATAGGGATTCAAGGCGATGATTTCTTCTTGGGTAAGTCCCAATTTGACCTTCAAACGGTAAAATCCCTCTTTGGGCTGAACCTCGTAAAAGTCGAAACGATCTTCTTCGATCAAAGCCGATTCTGTTACGGAGGCCAATGGTACTTTAATTTTGGTCCCTATAGGCAGTTGCTCGTTCAAATCGGGGTTCAAGGCTTTCAATTCAGCGATGCTGATCCCGTACTTCCGCGCAATCCCATAGAAGGTTTCTTTGGGTTGCACTTCATGGATTTGGGTCATGACCGCATCTCCGTTGGTAGTTTCGGATGTATTCTCATTAGAGACTGCTACTTTTTCGAGTTTGGGAATTTGCAGTTTATCCCCTTTTTTCAACCCCCTGGAATACAAAAACTTATTGTGCTTTTTGATGTCGTCAATACTAACCCCATACTTCTGTGAAATGCTGAACAAGGTTTCTTTTCGCTTGGTTTTGTGGGTTTTGAACCCAGTTACTACCAACTGGTTCTGTGAGGCAGGAATGATGAGGATGCTGTTGGTGGAGATTCCCTGCCGGGCGTCGGGGTTCAGCTGGTAAATAGCTTCTTCGGAAACCCCATATTTTTGTGATATGCTGTAAACTGTTTCTCCTTTTTGTACGGTGTGGCTTTTGTAGGTTTCCTGTAGGGGAATGGCCCACAAAGTTTGGGATAAACAAAAGAGGACCAAAAGGGTCATTAAAATTTTGAGTTTATCGATTTTCGGTTTGTTCATTATTCCCATTCGATTGTTGCAGGTGGTTTGGAACTGATATCGTACACTACCCTATTAACGCCTTTCACACGGTTTATTATATAATTTGAGGTTTCCTGGAGGAATTCGTAGGGCAAATTAACCCAATCGGCTGTCATTCCATCAGTGCTTTCCACAGCCCTTAAGGCCACCACTCTTTCATAGGTTCGCTCATCGCCCATAACCCCCACACTTTGAATGGGCAGCAAAATGGCTCCCGCTTGCCAAACCTTGTCATACAGGTCCCACTTTTTTAGCCCGTTGATGAACAAAGCATCCACCTCCTGCAAGATACGAACTTTCTCCTCAGTAATATCCCCTAAGATGCGTATGGCCAAGCCGGGGCCTGGAAAAGGATGCCTTCCTAACAATTCGGGGTCGATGCCCATTTCCTTACCTACTCTCCTAACTTCATCCTTGAATAGCATTCGCAGGGGCTCTACTACTTTCAGTTTCATATAATCAGGCAATCCTCCCACGTTATGGTGCGATTTGATGGTCACTGAGGGGCCTTTCACCGACACGCTTTCTATGACATCGGGATAAATGGTTCCCTGTGCTAACCAAGTTACGTCTTGCAACAAATGGGCTTCATCGTCAAACACTTCAATAAACACCTTGCCAATGGCTTTTCGTTTTTCTTCAGGATCCTCAAGCCCTTCCAACGCTTTCAAGAAACGTGCCGAAGCATCGACCCCTTTTACATTAAGGCCCATGTGTTTGTATTGATCGAGTACATTTTCAAATTCATTTTTACGCAACAAACCATTGTTTACAAAGATGCAATACAAGTTTTTACCGATGGCTTTATTGAGCAATACCGCAGCAACAGTTGAATCCACACCGCCGCTCAATCCCAAAACTACCTTGTCGTTGCCCAGTTTTTCTTTTAGTTCCTCTACGGTAGCGTCCACAAAAGTAGCAGGCGTCCAAGTAGCTTTGATCTTTGCGATTTCAACCAAAAAATTTTCCAACAATTGTTTTCCATGGGTGGTGTGGTATACTTCAGGGTGGAATTGAATGGCGTAGGTTTCCTCCCCTTCAATTTGATAGGCCGCATTAGCCACATCGTCTGTACTTGCCAACAGGATTCCCTTACGCGGAAGTTGTGCAATGGTATCGCTGTGGCTCATCCAAACCTGAGTCCCCTCCGGAATACCAATGAAGAGGTTAGAAGTATCCAATATGGTATTCAACTTGGCGCGTCCATATTCGCGAATATTGGATGGTGCAACATTGCCTCCATTAAAATGCGCCAAATACTGGGCACCATAACATACCCCTAACAAGGGAATCTTGCCTTTAATTTGGGATAGGTCTGGGTGAGGGGCATCTTCTGCCCTTACCGAAAAAGGACTTCCCGATAAGATAACTGCCTTAAACCCGGATAAATCTTCTGGAATGTGATGGTATGGGTGGATCTCGCAATAAATATTAAGTTCCCGGACACGTCTTGCAATGAGCTGTGTATACTGGGAACCAAAATCGAGGATGAGGACGTTGTTTTGCATAGACAAAAATAGTGTCTTTTTATTTTTGGCTGAATAAAAAACCCTACTTTTTGGAAACTAAAGCTCCAAAATCATGAACTCCTTTTTGAGTGGATCCAAAGCAGCTTTTAATTTTTCGAACAATTCTGGCCCAAATTCCAAATACCATTCTGAAAAATTATGCACCCGCTCTTGTAAATTCCCGTGGGGAAATAACTCTTCTTTCAGTTCGGTAAGGCGTTCTAATTGAGACGACAGCTTTCTTTTTTGTGCCTTCAGCAAACGCTTTTCCAATTTATCCAATCCGTTGAGTTGTTTTTTTTCCTGGGCAGCTACTGCTCCCAAAAATGAGGCATCCGTTTTTTGGGCCAAGGTGTATAACTCTTTGAATTGTTGCTTCAAATGGTTTCTTTGTGTGCTAAAATCGATTGCTATTTCTGAAAGCTTTTGGGTATACCAAGAGGCGAGCTCATGGGGTTCCAAAAATAGCTTTTCCAAAGGAACTTCCATTTTTTGGAGTTTCTCCGATACCTTCTTCGGAACCAACAAAGCCGAATTGCGGAGCAATAGTATTGGGAAAGGGACCTGTACCGATTCAAAATACCCTTTTAATTGCATCCAATAAGCCAATTCACCACCTCCACCAATGTAGCATAGGTTTGGCAATAGCACTTCTTGATAAAGCGGCCGCAACAGGGCATTGGGCGAAAAACGCTCGGGATGCTGGTGTAGGGTTTCCAGCAACGATCCTTGGCCAAAAGCGTCTGTAGTTCCATTGATGTGAAAGTTTCCCTCCTCTTCGATCAAACGCTCACGAATACCATCCTGCATGTAAAAAAGATTAATTTCCCTTGGATAAACCTGCGCCATATAGCCCAGTTCCACCAATTTCCCGGTGGTTTCCGTGACTTTTTTATGGGAAAGTCCCTCTGTAAGTTCCTTGACTGCGAAAGGGGCAAAATACTTTTTCAACTCGGGGTCATGTCCATCCAAAATAACAAGTCCATATTCTTGAAAAAGGGCATTTGCCAAATACCGTGTTGCCTCGGCCAGTCGGTCATGTTCTAGGTACGCTTTTTGGAATAATTGGAGCAGTGCTTTGGCAAATTCGCTGGCACCCCATTCCTTTTTAAGTGTTTCAAAAACCACATCCAAACCTTGGGTCGAAAACTCCCCTACCGCACCCCCAGTGGGTCGGTTCCATACCACCTTTTTATTTTTATAATTGAAATAATTGATTTCGTCGAAATCATGGTCCTCCGTTGCCATCCAATACACGGGGACAAAGTGAAAGGACGGATATTTTTTGCAAAGCGATTCGCACAAATTGATGGTCGAAAAAATCTTGTACAAAAAATACAGCGGACCTGTAAATAAATTGAGTTGATGACCCGTAGTAATAGTGAAGGTATGGCTATTTTTTAGCGAAGCAATGTTGTTTAGGGTAGTTTCTGAAGTGGAGCAGTTGCGGTATTGCCACTGCAATCGATCTGCCAGCAAGCACCGCATTTCTTTGGAAAAAAATTGTTGCTTTTCTTCCAACTGAGCCAAAAAATTAGTTTCGGAGGGGAACCGATGGTAAAAAGATTTCAAGGGCTTGGCTTCCTTCACGTAGTCGGTCATCATTTGGGAAAAATAACCGGTTTCAGTGTATGGAAGGAATTGTTTTGGCATCTTTTTTTGAAAACTAACACAAAAATAAACAGAATCTCCTGTATAAGGACTAAAGATACGTTAATGTTAAAAACACAATCTTCCTTTTACTATATTTATGCTCCAAAAAACAACTCCGATGAAAAAAAGTTTGGCCATTTGTTTCTTTTTCATTTCCCTAATAACTTACGCCCAGTTGCAATCTCCATCCGAGTTTTTAGGGTATGAAATCGGTACTCAATTTTCAAGGCACGCCGATGTGGTCCGGTATTTTGAGCACGTAGCAGCCAATAGCAATATGGTAACCTACCACCGTTATGGCAAAACCAATGAGCGCCGTCTTCTTACTTACGCCATTGTATCCTCACCCTCCAATTTGGCCAACATCGAAAAAATACGCACAGACAACCTGAAGCAAGCTGGAATTATCGAGGGATCTGCTGCTCCCGATATCGCCATTGTTTGGCTTAGTTACAATGTGCATGGCAACGAAGCTTCAAGCACAGAAGCTGCTATGGTAACTTTGTACAAGCTCATTACCGAAAAGAAAGCCTGGCTCGAAAATACGGTTGTCATTATCGATCCTTGCATCAACCCTGATGGAAGGGACCGCTACGCCAACTGGTATAACCAGGTAAAGGCTACCCCCTACGATACAAACCCAGTAGCAGCGGAACATAACGAACCATGGCCCGGCGGAAGACCTAACCATTATTTGTTCGACCTAAACCGTGATTGGGCCTGGGCTACACAAATTGAAAGCCAGCAACGTATAAAAGTCTACAACCGGTGGATGCCACATGTGCATGTAGATTTTCACGAACAGGGCATTAATGAACCCTATTATTTTGCTCCTGCGGCAGAACCCTACCACGAAATCATTAGCCCCTGGCAACGGGATTTCCAGACCCAAATTGGAAAAAACAATGCCAAATATTTTGATCAGGAAGGATGGCTGTTTTTTACTCGGCAATTTTTCGATCTCCTGTATCCCAGTTATGGGGATACGTACCCCATGTACATGGGTGCAATTGGCATGACTTACGAACAAGCAGGTCATGGTCGTGCCGGTCTGGGAATTTTAAATGACGAAGGAATTGTTTTGACTCTTGTGGATAGGGTGGCACATCACACCACCACTGGGTTATCTACTGTAGAAATTGCATCCCAAAATGCCAAAAAACTAAACACCGAATTCCATAAGTTTTTTGACACTGGAAACCTAACCTATAAAAGCTACGTAATGAGGGGCAATCCGGACAACATCCAAAAACTTACGCATTTGCTCGATTTGCATGAAATTAAATACGGATTTGCCAATAGCGGAACTGTTAGCGGATGGAATTATCAAAACAACAAAAAAGGGAGTATGGATGCTTCTGGAGCCTTAGTAGTTAGTACCAATCAACCCAAAGGCAAAATGGTAAAGGTGCTTTTTGAACCCGATGCAAAATTAACCGAGCCCCTTACCTACGATATTACCGCTTGGAGTATTCCCTATGCCTATGGCTTGGATTGTGTGGCCAGTACAGCCCTCGTGAATGCCAATGGCACCAACCCTAATTTCAAAATCATCAATCAAGTTGCACCAACATCAGCCGTGGCAGGATATATTATACCATGGAACAGCATGCAGGATGCACAATTCCTGGCCGATTTATTGAAACAGGACATCCGTGTACGCTTTTCGGAAAAAGAATTGAGCATCCAAGGTAAGCAGTATCCCAAAGGAAGTTTGGTAATTACAAAAAGCGACAACCGAAATAATCCCAACTTTACCGAAATCGTCACTACCACCGCAAATGCCCACGGTCGAAATTTGCATATTGCACCCACCAGTTTTAGTGACAACGGAACGGACTTCGGATCAACAGATGTTAAGCTCATCAATAAAAACCGCATTGCCATTTTGAAAGGCCCCGGTGTTTCCTCATTAAGTTATGGTGCCCTTTGGCATTTCATGGAAGTCGATTTAAAGTATCCCATCACTTCCATTGATACTGGGGACTTTAGTGTAAGCGACCTCGAAAAATTCGATGTATTGGTTTTGCCCAGTGGTTGGTACCAGAGGGTCTTTGGCGAAAGTACTCTTGGCGAATTGAAAAGTTGGATACAACAGGGAGGCAAAGTAATTGCCATTGATAATGCGCTTAAAACTTTCGAAGGTAAAGAAGGGTTTGACTTGAAGAAACATTCCAACGAAACCAAAGAAAACGAGGGTACTCCACAGGGAAATCTAATTCCATACGACCAACGCGAACGTGCCAGTGTCAAGGATTTTATTACGGGAAGCATTTATAAAGTGACGCTGGACCCTTCTCATCCCATGGCCTTTGGTTACGGAAATACCTACTTCAGTTTAAAACTGGGAAATGATTCCTATCAATTTTTGGAAGAAGGTTATAATGTGGGGTACATTGAAGGAGCGGCCGAAAGTGTTTCTGGATTTTCCGGAAATGATGCCAAAGCCGGTCTTAAAAATTCCTTGGTATTTGGTGAAGCTCGCATCGGTAATGGCAGCATGGTTTACTTTGTGGACGATGTCTTGTTCCGTTCCTTTTGGGAAAACGGCAAATTGTTTTTTGTAAACAGTCTCTTCCTAGTAAACAGCAATGTATTTGTTTTGGATTGATTGAAATAAACGAAAGGTCAATTACTTCAAAACCGTTGCGATACGACTATTGATGGGAATGTTACTGGAATTCAGCCCAGGTGTTTGCCCGTGAAAGTCAAAATCCAATTTGACTTTGGGTTGAAAAATAAGGCAATGGGTAGATCCGCCAAAATGGAACATTCCTATTTCCTGCCCTTTTTTTACATGCTGTCCTTCGTATACGGTAATGTCGCAGGTAGATACCTCTGCCATGCCCACTGGCATGAAACACATCAAGCCAATATTGGGGTTATCTGCTTCGATGAAAATGAGTGCCCGTGTCGCCACTTCAGTGATAAAACCTTGTGATTTATTGGGTCCGGAGGGGTCATATCCCTCCGCAGGGGTTTCTGAATAATAAGTACCATCAATAACATAGGCTTTCTTGATGGTTCCACTTACCGGACTATGCCAGCGATGGTAACTAAGGGCACTCAAAAAGGCTTGGTAAATGGTCCCTCCTTCAAAAATTGGGGTCCAGGAATCATGGTTCAACATATGTCCCAAGGAATACGGCTGGCCCTTTATCCAAAACGTGTCCTTATGGTGTACATTCACACTCATTCGGTAAGGAGCCGACTCGCATGCATTAACAATTATGGCATCATCATCGGGAGAGGCTACTGGCCTTACACCCTCTCTAAATTTACGCGTAAAGAAATCGTCCCAAGAAACAAATCCATGGTACGGTGCTAAAGGATCGCATTGAAACTCTTCGTCAAAATGAGGCATTTGCTTTCGAGCATCTTCCCCAAACCATCCGCTTCTGGGATTTTTATTCAATACATACACCGAATCGGCAGACTTTAAGAAAGTACCCCATGCATTGAGTACCTTTTTGAGTTGCTTATTGAGGCCTGCGTCCAAAAAAGCCGCAAAACCAGCGTGAGTCCCCATGGCATAGTCAAATATGGCATTGATGGGAAAACCCACCAACCCTGAAAGGTTGAATTCGGGGGCTTTGGTCAACACCGTATTAATAAGTTGCAAGGCTTGCAAATAGTTACGAACCTGTGGCCCCCCCGCTGGGTTGTGCTTGTATTTTTCCGGAACCTGCTGGAACATCAAAGTAAAAAGCATGAATAGTTTGGGATCACTTTCAATAAGGTCCTTTAATTCCAGGATCACCGGATGCATAGGTTTTGGTGTGTTCTCCACTTCCACAATCAAATCTTTCAACCAATTTTCCAATACCAAACGATCGCTAGGCAACCATTCCCCTACACGATAAGGGGTTTCCTTTTGTTGTTCCATAACTTGCGCATTACGCCAATCAAAAGTATACCTAACCGCCTTTGTTTCAATTAAGTAGAAATACTTAATTTTTGTCGTCCTAACATTTTTGAGTCAGACAACAAATCAAAAAGAATAAAAAATAGCTATCTGCGGTTAGAGCTGCTTATTTTTCAACTCAATCCATTTCCCAAGGTATTTGGTTGCTTGAAGTGATTGGTGCTGCAAAATTTGCCCAATGAAATGATTTTCACGGAAAGTCTTTAAATTTTTTTGGATCCAGGTTATTGTATCAAAAAACTTTTGCTGAAAATTACTTTTTAAAAAATGGTGCTCAAGAACATGAAAGGCCTGTTGTTGTTGCCTTCCCCAAGAGTTTTTATTCAAGTAAACTTCTAGGGAATTCTGTATAAAATCATCCTCTGTGCTTGCTGTTATTGCTAATCCAGACATGCCTTCAGCCCCAATATTAGTGGTAACAACAGGAGTTCCGTTGCATGTAGCATCCATAATTTTTCCCTTTATTCCTGCCCCAAAACGCAATGGCGCCAGACAAACCCGGGCCTGTTTCATGGCAGCATCTAAATCTTCTAGCCATCCCTGTATCAAAAAGCCATTCTTTTCATCATGCAAGGAGGAAATGTTTTTGGGCACATATGCCCCATAGCAATGCAACTGCGCTTCGGGAATGGATTTCCTTATTTCTGGCCAAAGGGATTCCTTCAAATAAATCACCGAATCTGCATTGGGCGCGTGTTGAAAATTCCCAACCGTGATAAAATGTTTCCGCTCCTCGAAGGAATGGATGGATTGAGGGATTTCATCCACAAAAAGGGGCAAGTAGAACAATACGTTTTCAGGAATATGAAATTGTCTGGAAAGCAGTTCCATTTCAACCGAAGAAATGATTAAAGAAAGATCGCATCGAAGGATGCTGGCCAACTCTCTTTTGGCCGTTTCGGTATAAAAATTTACAGGTTCGTTGTTTTTAAAAGCTATTTCTCTTGCTTTCCTCAAAAAATGTAAATCCTCGGTGTCCAAAATCCGAAGGGCGTCGGGGCATTGCTCCACTACCTTCCATCCAAACTGTTCTTCAGTGAGAAATCGATCAAAGAGCACAGCATCGGGTGCTAACTTTAGAAGCCAAGCATCCACAGAGGCATCGTTCAAGAGGATGGAATGACAATCGATTCCGTGCAATTCCAAATGTTCGGAATATTCTGAAGGCGAAGCATTAGTGGCAAATGCAATTTGCCAATCAAACGCCTTAAACAAGGAAATAAGCTGCATCATCCTACGGCCTGCTGCGGTAGTACTTGGCTCAGGAAAGGTATGACCTATAATTAGGAGTTTCTTCAAAGACAATTTTATACAGCTACTTTTTTTCTCTTAAACCTAAAGAGGGATTTAATGGTTATTGCATTGAGGGGAAACTCAAATAGAACATGTAAAACACTTAAAAAGTAAAGTGCTATAAGCCCTGTATAGAAGTCGTACAGATAAATCCCAACGGCCGAAGCCCAGATTAAAAGTATGTAAAGTGATTTTCTTTTGGTTAGGGATTTTTTCCAGCCTATAATGGAAGTTTTGGAAAACCAATTTAAGTAATGGTAGGTATAAGCAAATGCAATAAAAATCTGAACTTTGATCCCTACCGGAGACAGCACATAAAATTTACCATCTTTATAACCATCAAACAACCCGGTCATAATGTAATTTAGATTCAGGAATTTACTGGCATCGTAAATAGTGGCTGTTCGCTGTGAAACCATATAGGACGTCACATCAATATTCATGAAGATAATGAAAAAAGGCACCAATAAAAGGAGTGCAGATCCCAAAAAACCAAACCCGCTCTTCGATTTCATATTGCCATACAACATGAAGAGAAGGGTAAAAAGGTAAACATGGACGATGGTTGGCAAAAACAATCCCAGTAAGAATAACCATTTGGGTAGAAAAAAATACATGCCAATCGCAATTATAAAACTCGCCAATAGGTTCAAAGCGAGTTGCCAAGCTTTCCTAAAAAATAACAACCCTGTAGAAAAAAGAAAGGCCGTAAGGATAAAAATTTTATAATTTCCGGATACAAATTTCAGTAGTCCTGAAAAAGAATTGTCCAATGCAAAATCAAACAATTTATAAATAGGGTAAATGGAGATAAAGACGGTAAAGATTATAAAAACCTTTATCCATTTGCTATTGGAAGACACAAAATAGCCTTTGTCTTTTAACCAATTAATTTCGGTAAGATAGTGGAGCGGTCCCAAGATGGCATATGAAAACAAAAAAAGCTTGAAGGGAATAAAAATCGCTACAATCAAAGACAAGAAAATAAGTACGATGTTCAAAACATCAATTCTTTTTTCCATGAACTAAAGATGGGTTATTTAAGTGAATAAAGGTAGTAAGAAATTTTAAAGTGATGGAAGTGATAGATCTACCTTTTATATTTCTGAAAAAAATCAATGCGTTTTAACAACGGTTCCATACAAGTCAAAATCAGAAGCATCCATAATTTCAACTTCAAAGAATTCCCCGGTCCGCAAATAGCCATCATCGGCATTGATCAAAACTTCATTATCCACATCCGGACTATCAAACTCGGTTCTTCCCACATAATAGCTGCCCTCTTTTCGATCGATCAATACCCGAAATTGCTTCCCAATTTTTTCTTGGTTCAATTCCCAGGAAATCTGGGATTGTAATTCCATGATTTCGTTTGCCCGCTGCATTTTGAGTTCCTCGGGGACGTCGTCCTCCAATTGAAACGCATGAGTATTTTCTTCGTGGGAATAGGTAAAGCACCCCAGGCGCTCGAAACGCATTTCGGCAACCCAGTCCTTGAGCAATTGAAAATCGGCTTCTGTCTCTCCAGGATATCCTACAATGAGCGTGGTGCGGATGGCAATTCCCGGTACTTCATCCCTAAACTCTTGCAGCAATTTTGTTGTCTTCGCTTGGGTTGTCCCCCGACGCATGGACTTAAGAATGGTATCGGAAATATGCTGCAACGGAATGTCGATGTAGTTACATATTTTAGGTTCGTTGCGCATCACGTCAAGGACTTCCATGGGAAACCCTGTTGGGAAAGCATAATGCAAACGTATCCATTCTATGCCTTCTACTTTTACCAATGCTTGAAGCAGGTCGGCCAGAGCTCTCCTTTTATATAAGTCCAAACCATAATAGGTTAGATCCTGCGCGATCAGAATTAATTCCTTGACACCGTTGGCGGCCAATTTTTGAGTTTCGGTCACCAAATCTTCAATCGGTGTGCTGCGGTGTTTGCCCCGCATCAGTGGGATGGCGCAAAAAGAACATGGGCGATCACAGCCTTCGGCAATTTTCAGATAAGCATAATTTTTGGGCGTGGTGGTAAGACGTTCACCAATGAGCTCGTGCTTATAATCGGCCCCCAAGGCCTTCAAGAGGGAGGGCAACTCGGTAGTTCCAAAATACTGGTCCACATGAGGAATTTCCTTCTGCAAGTCTGGTTTGTAGCGTTCGGAGAGGCACCCTGTCACAAAGACTTTATCCACCAATCCTTCCTCCTTTTTTTGAACAAATTCCAAGATGGTATTGACACTTTCTTCTTTAGCATTGGCAATGAAACCACAGGTATTGATCACTACGATGTTGCCTTCCTCTTCATGTACTACCTCCTTGTTGTTGGCACGTAATTGACCCATCAACACTTCACTGTCGTAGACATTTTTGGAGCAGCCAAGGGTCACCACATTGATTTTGTTCTTCTTTAAACTTTTGGTACGCATGAGCCTATTTTGGAATCGCAAAGATACTTGAAACTTGGCGAATGGAAATGGCTATTTCCTATAATACAATTCCAAGATTGAGGCCAAAGGTTTTTTGCCAGAAAGCACCAGATCGATTTCTTTTTTTGTTTTTTCGGACAGTAAGGGTGTAAGTGGTTGGGCGACCTCCGCAATCTTGGGGAAACTGTTCGCCAATTGTTTGTCCCATAATTGGTGATACTTTTCAAGATCGTTTGGATATACGGTTTTGCGTTTGGTCCCTTCATCCACTGCCTTGAAAGGCTCTGTAATGTTCAAGTACCCATAATCGTCCGTAAGTTGTTCCCCAGGCTGGATATCCCTTACGGCTATTTCAAAATCGTAGGCTGTGGAAATGCAATTGGACTTGAAACTGTGGTTCACAAAACGCCCATGATCCCAGCACAATACCAAGTTGCCCTTACTGGTCCGGAAGGTGTAGGTTTCCAGAATGTTTTGGTATAGGGCGTTCATTTTTTGGAATTGCTTGGGGGTAAATTCGCGGTCCAATTGGTCCATGACCCAAGTAATGGTGCCGGTAGGAATGAACTGAGTGGCGACGACACCGTGGCCCACCTCATCGTTGATGAATTTCAACTCGGTATGCGGGTGAATCATATAGGGGTGAAAATTTGGCAGCGAATGTAATCAAAAAAAGAATCCCTTTTTAAACTTCTCCTAAATTCGCTGTGACTAAATCTGGGGATACTTTAAAACGTATAATTTTGATTACTTAAAAAAAGAATCCACAAATTCCAGTTTATTGAACACCTGTAGGTCTTCCATGCCCTCACCTACGCCGATGTATTTCACCGGAATTTGAAACTGGTCACTGATCCCTATGACCACACCACCCTTTGCGGTCCCGTCCAGTTTGGTCACCGCCAGGGAAGTCACCTCGGTAGCGGCTGTGAACTGCTTGGCCTGCTCGAATGCATTTTGCCCAGTAGAACCATCCAGCACCAACAAAACTTCGTGGGGTGCTTCGGGAATTACCTTTTGCATGACGCGCTTTACCTTGGTCAACTCGTTCATGAGGTTTACTTTATTGTGAAGTCGTCCCGCAGTATCGATAATGACCACATCGGCATCCTGTTTTACAGCGCTTTGCAAGGTATCGAACGCCACACTAGCCGGATCGCTTCCCATGCTTTGCTTAACGATGGGCACTTCAGTACGGTCGGCCCAAATTTGCAATTGGTCAATAGCAGCAGCGCGGAAGGTATCGGCTGCCCCCAAAATCACTTTTTTTCCCGCCTTTTTAAATTGAAATGCCAATTTCCCGATGGTCGTGGTTTTCCCAACCCCATTCACTCCAACCACCATAATTACATAAGGTTTCTTACCGGACGGAATGTGAAATTCACTAGCATTGCCCGAATGGGTTTCGCTTAAAAGTCCTGCAATTTCCTCCCGAAGGATTTGGTTAAGTTCATCGGTTCCCAAGTATTTATCCTTTGCCACCCGAGCCTCAATGCGATCGATGATTTTAAGGGTGGTATTGACCCCTACATCACTGGAGACCAGCACTTCTTCAAGGTTATCCAACACGTCGTCATCCACCTTGCTCTTTCCGGCAACGGCTTTGGACAGTTTATCGAAAAAGGAGGTTTTGGATTTCTCCAATCCTTTGTCGAGGGTTTCCTTCTTTTCTTTGGAAAATATGCTTTTAAAAAAACTCATGCTACCACAATGGGTTTGTTATGAAATGCGTTAGGGATTGAACCGTACTACCGCGTAGCGGTGAAAGCCCGCCCCGCCAAAAGCGGGAACGCCAAAAATACAAAAAGCCACCTTTGTAAAAAAGTGGCCTTCAAGAATATCGTTTTAAGCTTACTTTTTGTTTAACCAGTCGTTGACCAACTCAGGGGCCATGATGGATTCCACAAAAGTGTAGGCTCCCGTTTTTTCGGATTTCACCATTTTAATGGCTTTGGTCAATCGCTTGGAACCGGTTTGTAATGATGCTACTGCTTTCTTTGCCATGTCGCTTAATTTTGTATAAGGGTGGTCTTATTTAATTTCTTTATGAACGGTCATGCGCTTTAGGATGGGATTGAATTTTTTCAACTCCATACGGTCTGGCGTGTTCTTTTTGTTCTTGGTGGTAATGTAACGGGAGGTCCCGGGCATGCCGCTTTCTTTATGCTCTGTACATTCCAAAATAACCTGTACTCTGTTTCCTTTTTTTGCCATGGTACGTAACGATTGTGGTTATGGATTACTTGTTCAAGTAACCTTTTTCGCGGGCTTCCTTAATAACCGCAGAAATTCCTTTTTTATTGATGTTCTTGATGGCTGCCGTAGAAACCTTTAGCTTAATCCACTTGTCCTCTTCAGGAATGTAGAAACGCTTCTTCACCAAATTTACGTTAAATTTACGCTTGGTTTTGTTCATCGCATGGGATACGTTGTTCCCAACCATCGCTTTCTTTCCCGTAAGCTCACAAACTCTTGACATAACCTATTATTTGATCGATAATTTTAAACAGGGTGCAAATTTAAGAAAATAATTATGTTCTGCAATAAAAGTATTTCAGTTTTTTGAAATTTCGTACCATAAGAGTTCCAGGGCCTTGTTGACTGCTTTTCGGATAACTCGCTCCCGAACTTTACCAAATAGAAATTTTTCGGAAATAACCCTTTTGGGTCCAGCAATGGCAATACAAACGGTACCTACTTCATCGTTACCATCGCCTTTGGCAGGGCCTGCTATTCCGGTGGTGGCAATGGCATAATCCGTTTTAAAAAGTACATTGGACCTTTGGGCCATCGCTTCGGCAACGGGATTGCTTACCACATTGTATTTTGCAATCAATTGGGCATCCACACCCAAGATGGACGTTTTTAGCTCGGTAGCATAGGGAATAATACTTCCCCTGTAAAAAGATGACACCCCGGCATGCTGCGTAATTTCCTCGGCAATGGCGCCTCCGGTACAGCTTTCGGCCAAGCTTAATGTTTGGTCTTTTTTAAGAAGCACTTCGCCAATACGTCCTACTAGGGAGGTTTCATCTTCATAACCTATGGCAATGTCCTTCAACTGGGTCTGTAATTGATCCATTTGCGCGTTGACCTCTTCGTGAAGCATTTTTTCATCGACACCTTTGGAAGACAATCGCAACCTTACTTTCCCCAAAGAAGGCAGGTACGCCAGCTTGATGTGTTTGGGCAACGCATTTTCCCAGACCGCAATGCGTTCAGCAATGGAACTCTCTCCCATTCCGTAAGTAAGTAACGTTTTATGATAGATGAAAGGTCTGTCGAAATGTTCTATGACTTTGGGAAGCACTTGTTGAAGCAACAGGTGTTTCATTTCATAAGGAACCCCTGGAAGCGAAACAAACACCACTCCCTCTTTTTCCATCCACATTCCAGGTGCCGTTCCATTGGCGTTGATTAACACCGTTGCAGTGGAAGGCACCAAAGCTTGGTCCAGATTCATTTGAGTGGGTACTTTGCTGAAGTATTTTTCAAATAAATGCCGGATATTGGATTCAGAATTCGCATCCCGTACCAAAGTATCGCCCAAAAACTCACAAAAGCATTGTTTGGTAATGTCATCCTTGGTAGGTCCCAACCCACCCGTTACTAGCACTAAATTGGCACGCTTGGAAACTTCGTTCAAGGTTTGGAGAATGTGCTCCCTGTCGTCTTGAATGGAGGTAATTTGGTATACCTGAACCCCAATTTTGTTGAGCTGTTGGCTGATGAAAGCCGAATTGGTATCCACAATCTGGCCGATGAGAATCTCATCGCCAATAGTCACAATTTCCGCTAACATGGATTACAGGTTGAAATCGGATTTGAGTTGCTCGAATACTTCATGAAGTGTGGCATTGACTTCGTCGACCATCGTTTGAATTGAATTGATGTTCTTCGAAGTTTTGGTCCACGATTCGATACCGGTAATTTGTTTGAGCAAGTCGATGCCAAACATCTCAATGTTGGGCTTCATTTTGTGGGCAAATTGATAGGCTAACTCCCGGTTATCGTTTTCAACGGCTTCAACCATGGCTTTCAAATCGGGTGGAATTTCGTCCAAAAAGGTTTGGGCCACCACTCCCATAAAATCGGCATCATCGCCTGCAATCTCCTTAAGGCTGTCTATGGAATATAACTTGCTCATCTTATTTAACTTTAACGGAAAACTGTTCCTTCCCTTCTATGAATCCCTTGAGTGAATCGTTTGGAAATACTTTTCCCACACCGGAAGGAGTGCCTGTAAAGATAATATCTCCAATCTTTAATGTGAAATATTTTGAAATATATTCGATTAACGCATCAATTTTCCAAAGCATCAAGGACGAATTCCCTTGTTGGACCACCTCCCCATTGCGTTCCAGGGAAAAGGAAATAGCGTCTACGGATAGGAATTCGGTTTTTGGAAGGAAATTACCAATTAGTGCCGAACCGTCGAAAGCTTTGCTTTTTTCCCAGGGCAAGCCTTTGTCTTTCAGCTTATTTTGAAGATCGCGTGCCGTAAAATCGATTCCCAATCCAATTTCATCGTAATACTTGTGCGCAAATTTTTGGTCGATGTGTTTCCCAATTTTATTGATTTTGACCAATAGTTCCACTTCATAATGGATATCCTGGGAAAATTCAGGAATCACAAAAGGATTGTTTTTTAATATGATGGCACTGTCGGGTTTTAAAAAAAGAACAGGGTCTTTGGGACGTTCACTGTCTAACTCGGCAATGTGCGCCGCATAATTTCGCCCAACACATATAATTTTCATCAACTATTGAATTTTCGGAGTTTCACTCGAGTCAACACTTTTTTAGTATACAGTGGGAAATCGGCATTGAGCAACCATCCAAAATATCCGGGCTCTTTTTCCAATACTTCTTCAACCAAAACACCCTTATGCTTTCCAAAATTAAATACCTCCTCGCCATTCTTGTCGTAACCAATGAAGCCTGCAAAATCGGCAAACTCGCGATGCGAACTGAAATCGGCCAAAAAAGGAATGTTATTTTCCAAATCAGGATATTTGGCCAATTGCGCTTTCAGCACCTCGTAAGTGGCCATGGTATCGGCGGCGGCACTGTGGGCATCTTCCAAGGTTTTATCGCAATAGAACTTGTAGGCAGCTTCGAGGGTGCGTTTTTCCATTTTGTGAAAAATGGTCTGCACGTCTACGGACAAGGCCTTTTTCATATCAAAATCGATTTCGGCCCGCAAAAGTTCTTCCGCAAGTAAAGGAATGTCAAAACGATTGCTGTTAAAACCACCCAAATCGCTGTCTTTCAACAATTGGTAAACTGTGGAAGCCAATTCGCGAAAAGTAGGTTCACTGGCTACCATCTCGTCCGTAATACCGTGCACCGCGCTGGCCTGTTTTGGTATGGGCATTTCGGGATTGACGCGCCAAGTATGACTTTCCCTATTCCCATTAGGGAACACTTTTAGGATCGAAATTTCAACAATGCGATCGGAAGCCACATTGATGCCTGTGGTCTCAAGATCGAAAAAGCAAATGGGTTTGTGCAGTTGTAATTCCATGGTATGGTTTGTGCTACAAAAATAGGATTATTATCTTCGTTTTTCAGTATGAAGCAGCAAGTAATTCTATTCATCGCATTACTATCCCTGTGCATGACCAATGCGCAGCAGGAGCAAGTGCTAATTTCCGAAAAGAAGACTGGAAAACGCTTGGTCTTAATGGCCGAAAATACAACCGCCGATACCTTGAACGTATTCCTGATGGTCTTTGCGGAAGGCTACCGCCGTAGTGCCGATAAGCCCATATTGAAGGACATCCCCCCTTTTTCAAAAGTGCCCATGACTACACTTATCGAGCTTTCAGGTATTCCTTCCAGTTATACGTACGATCTTATTGTGAACGAAAATCGGGATAACAGCGTGTCGGTTACCTACGAAAAGCAAGTGGTGGATATTGAAAATGTCCTAAAAGGCAAAATTGTTATTTTTTCGATTTCAAACTGTGAAAAATGCGAAGTACTCGTTGCTTTGCTGGAATCGGAAAGGGTAAATTTCAGGAATTTCAATCTTGATGAAGACCCCAGCCTTTACCGGCAGTTTATGAATTTTATCAACAATGAGCTGAAAGAAAATACCCAAATACGCTTTCCTGTTATTTGGAACAAAACATATACGATTTTTGGATACGATGAACTAGAAAAGGTGGCTGGTGAGCTCAACAATTAAATAGCTCTTTTAACATCCCAAGCTTCCAAGTAATCGGCCACACGCTTCACAAATTGCCCGCCCAAAGCCCCATTGACCACACGGTGGTCGTAACTATGGGACAGGAACATTTTATAGCGGATACCAATAAAATCACCGTCCGGGGTTTCAATCACGGCAGGCACTTTACGGATGGCACCCAAGGCCAAAATACCCACTTGGGGTTGGTTGATGATGGGGGTTCCCATCACGCTTCCGAAAGTCCCCACGTTGGTCACCGTATAGGTACCTCCTTGGATTTCGTCAGGTTTCAGTTGATTGTTTCGAGCCCTGTTGGCTAGATCGTTTACGGTTTTACTCATGCCTACCAAATTGAGTTGATCGGCCTTTTTGATGACGGGAACAATGAGGTTTCCGTCGGGTAATGCGGCAGCCATCCCTAAATTGATGTCCCTCTTTTTAATGATGCGGTCACCATCTACTTGTATGTTCATCATTGGAAAATCACGAAGGGCTTTGGCCACGGCCTCCATAAAGATTGGTGTAAAGGTAAGCTTCTCGCCTTCTTGCTTTTCAAAAGCATCTTTAACCTTATTGCGCCAATTCCAGATATTGGTAACATCACATTCCACAAAACTTTGCACATGGGCCGATGTTGCCATACTTTCGACCATGTGATGGGCAATGAGTTTGCCCATACGGGTCATTTCGATGATTTCATCACCGCCATTTACAGATACCGGGGGTTTGGCTACTTGTTTTTCAGGGGTTGTCTTCACGACCGTACCCGAAGTAACTGAAGTTGTATCACTGGCAGTGAGTGCGGGTTGTTTTCCCCTGTTTTCCAAATAGGCAAGCATGTCGTTTTTGGTCACACGCCCCTCTTTACCTGTTCCTTGGATGGCATCCAATTCTGTTTGGGAAATCCCTTCGGCAGCAGCCATGTTCTTGACCAAAGGAGAATAGAAGCGTTCGCCGCTGCTTTCGATGGTTGGCTGAACCGATGCCTTAGCGTTTTCAACACGACCTTCTACTTCGCTAATGATTTCTTGCGAAACTTCAGGGGTTTTTGGTTCTACAAGAGCCTCCGCTTCAACAGGACTCATTTGCCCATTGGTTTCAATGATGGCAAGGGTTTGCCCTACTTGCACCACATCGTCTACGTTGAAAAGTTGTTCCACCAAAACGCCTTCCACTTCACTGGGGACCTCACTGTCTACCTTGTCGGTGGCAATTTCAAGAACAGCCTCATCCATTTCAATGGAATCGCCCACACTTTTAAGCCAATTCGTGATAGTTGCCTCAGCAACGCTTTCACCCATTTTTGGTAATTTCAGTTCAAATCTTGCCATAGTCTTTCGATACTCACTTGGTCTAAGTGGATGCAAAATTAATGAAATTTGAGGGTTTTGCTTTGCTATTTTCTAAAAGGTTTGCCAAAAATTGTCGCTCGTTTAAAGCATTCACAAATTAAGTTGGTGCACCTCCCCTTTCATATCGCTTTGATCGCTGCCAATGATAAAGTTTCTTCCGGGAGGTTTGATGCGAAAAGAATTGTCCCGATTTTTCTGTTTTTGCATAAATTCAAAGATGGACTTATAAGGAAGGTAATCGGCATCAAAGACCAGCATTTTGTTCGATACCAAATCTTCTTCAACGGCCCGTTTGGCGACCGATTTTACGGGCAATTCGAATAATTCAGAAATTGCTCTCAAAAAATTCAGGTTTTCGGTGAGTACCCACACTTCATCCAAATAATGCTTAGTGTGCTTTTCCTTTTTATGCTTTTTGAAGAATTTAGTGACGGCAATCCCTCCAAAAACCAAGGCGTTCAATAGCGGGTTTTTACTGAAATGCTTGCGATAGAAAATATGCATGGCCCCATAAAACCGGTTCAGGTAATGGGTATCCCTCTGGGTACTTTCGCCTTTATAATGCAACAGTGAAACATTACCGTAATAATGATTTTGAAGCCCTTGCTTGGAAATTTTATAGCAGAGGTCTATGTCTTCCCCATACATAAAATAATCCTCATCAAACCCACCCACTTGTACGTACAAATCGCGCCTTAAAAGCATGAAGGCTCCTGCCAGGATTTCGACTGTGCCTTCTCCTTTTTCTTGAAGGTATTTGGCATAATACCCATTTTTCCCACGGCTATAGCCCAAGAATTTCAAAAGGGACCGTTTGGGGGTGGGGAGATTTCTTTTGCTTTCCGGTAAAAAATTGCCCGTACCGTCCATGTAATAAATTCCCAAAGCACCTATCTTTTGTGTGCTTTCGATGTATTCCAGGCATTTTACAAAAGTATCTTCCGCCACAGCCGTATCGGGGTTCAGGATGCAGAGGTATTCTCCTTTGGCTGCTGCTGCTGCCAAGTTATTTGCAATACTGAACCCAAGGTTTTCTTTATTCTGAAGAAGTTTTACTTCGGGAAATTGATCCTTCACCATTGCGCAACTATCGTCTACCGAGGCATTATCCACAACAATAATTTCTGCATCCATCCCCTTGAGGGCACGTTTTACGGAAATCAAACACTGTTCAAGAAAAAAGCGAACATTGTAATTAAGGATGATTACAGAAAGCTTCACTCTTATGAACTTTTTAAAGATCCTTCAAAAGGGACCCGGTGAAGAATGCTTCTCCCAAGGGTAACTTCATCGGCATATTCCAACTCGTCCCCAACAGCAATACCACGGGCAATGGTGGTGACCAATACCTCCTTCCCTTCCAATTGTTTAAAAATGTAAAAATTGGTGGTGTCGCCCTCCATGGTCGAGCTTAAAGCGAGTATCAACTCCCGGACACTTCCCTTTTTTATCTTTTCCACCAACGTGTCGATATGAAGATCTCCAGGGCCTATTCCATCCATGGGTGATATTTTGCCCCCCAATACATGGTAATGTCCCTGAAACTGGCTGGTGTTTTCAATAGCCATCACATCGCGAATGTCCTCCACAACGCAGACCAAGGCTTCATCCCTATTGGGGTTGGCACAGATCTCGCATATTTCGGTATCTGAAATATTATGGCAGTTTTTGCAGAAATTGATCTCCTCGCGCAGTTGTTTCAAACTATGGGACAGTCGCACGGTCTGCGATTCCGGTTGCCTTAGAAGATGCAATACCAATCGCAAGGCTGTACGTTTTCCAATGCCGGGCAGTTGGGACATTTCATTGACTGCGTTTTCCAGTAGTTTAGAAGAAAAATCCATACTTTGATTGTTGCTGGAAAGATATAAAAAAAGCCTCAAAGCGAGTTCCGTTTTGAGGCTTTTCTATGGATTGCAAAGCGGTTATTGCTTCACTATTTTTTGTGTCACCACACCTTTGCTGCTATTCACTCGAACGAAGTATACCCCTCGTTGAAGTTGGGAGAGGTCCAGTTTTAGGCTTTGGTTTAAATTTTGGTCGGGTTGATAGATTACTAATTTTCCAGCAATATTGAATACCCTGAGGTCCACATCAACCTGTCCAGGATATGCTATGTTAAGGGTACCCTCATTGGGATTGGGGTACATCACAACCGATTGCGGTGTAAGGACATCATCAATTCCTTGAACCACTCCATAGAGCGGGGAAGCCCATAATCCTCTTCCATAGGTACCTGCATAAATTTTACTATCGGCCAAATTAATTTCCAATTCATTGACAATCACATTTGGAAGATTGGTTATGAACGGCTGCCAATCGGAAAAGGTATTGTCTATGTAGTAGACACCGTAATCCATACCTAGGTAAAGTCCATCATCACCGTTGTCGTGCCAAACCACAGCCAAGGCACTGAAGTTAGGGAGGTTCAAAGCATAATCCTGCCACGTTTGACCACCATCGTCCGATACTTTAACCCGATTGGACCCTGAAAGGGCCACAGCAATCTTGTCGGGATTACTAGGGTGGATGGCAATAGAATTGATGAATCCACCGGGGGTGGTCATTTGTGTCCAATCGGTTGCGCCACCATCCGTTGTACGGTAAAGAAATGCATTTCTTGAAGTGTACATTACTTGGTTGTTAGAAGGTGCTATTTTCAACTGATCGAGATTACTGCCAAACGCTTGGGAGATGGGACTCCATGTCCCTCCTTTATTAGCACTCACATAAACCCTGTCAAAACCCGAGTATATTGTATTGGTAATAAAGGGATCTTGCTCGAAAGGTGTCACCCAGTTCCCTGAATTCCCATTGGGTTCAGGAATATCGGACAAAGAAACCGCTCCGTTGTCGGTACGGTACATCCCTCCAAATTGGATCATTCCGTACATGGTAAGAGGGTTGTCTTTATCAATAAATCCTTCCATTCCATCCGCTCCAATCCAGTCGATCCAGACCCCAGTATTGGAGTTGTAAAAAGAGCTTCCATTATCCTGTGAGCCTCCTGTTACCTGAACCTGAGGTGTTTGCGTAATGCCTATTTTATAAAATTGACGAATTCCTATACCGGTAGTCAAATCTTCATAATAATTGGCATTAACATTAGAGGTATTGGCCGCTTTGTAAATGCCACCATCAGTCCCAACAAACAAATTGGTACCTACAAATTCTAAAATATCTACATCGGCATGGCAATATCCTATATTGGCAGCTGCTGCATTTCCGGGGACCCAATCTGCCGTACAATTGAAGGTGACTCCGGCATCGGTAGAACGCCAGGTCAATACCCCAGCGATGTGTACTTCATTTACATCGTTTGGATTGACCGTAATATCCATATCCCTTGGAGCCTGCCCTCCAGGGTCAAACCCTGCAGTATCGTACCCAAAATAATTCCTTCCTGTATGGTTCAACATGGTAAATGAACCTGCACTGTCCGTAGAAACATAAAACCCATTGAAGCCACCAGCCCCCGACTGTGCTTCAACCACATATACTACCGATGGGTCATCTGGGGAGATCCCCATCATTTTGGGGCCTGTACTAAAACCGGAGACTGTAGTCCAATTGAGGCCCCCATCCGTAGAAACATGCACCCCCAATCCCGATGCATAAACTGTATCGGGGTCTCCTGGTTTGAATTCCACATCGTAGCCCCTAACTTCAGCGTTGACTACTTTCACCCAGTTTGCGCCTCCATCTGAAGATCGAAAAATGCCACTATTCTGAACACTGGCATAAAGAATGTTGGGGTCGGTGGGGTGTAACAATATTTTGTTCACCAAAGAGGTTCCTGCGGTTCCCAAGAGGTTCCAAGTAGATCCTGCGTCTGTAGATTTGTAAATTAATCCAGAGGATGATCCAAAGAAATAGGTATCCGCATCGTTGGGGTCGATGGCAACCGAGTAGACATAAAGGTTTGAAAAATAATCTCCAAGGGGGGTCCAGTTGGCTCCTCCATCCAAGGTACTCCATACACCTCCTGTATTTGCACCAACAATGATATGACTATTATTGGAGGGGTCTACGGCTATCCCCGTAATCCTTCCCACTCCTGGACTCCAGTGTGTGGTAGCATTCCAGTAGTCGGGACCCAATTCCTGCCAGTCGTCAAAAAGGCTTTGTCTTTGGGAAGCGGTTTGGTTGAGGTAGGCATTGTAAGCTTCCAGTTGTGCAATGCGCTCGGTAATAGGGGTTAAATAACCCTGGTCGTCCATCAACTTATAAGCCATGTACTCCCAGCGCTTGAACTTAACGTATTCGGAATCTTCCCCTTTGTCTTTATCAACAAAATAGGCTTCGGCATTGTCGACTATTTCTTGAACGGTATGCGTTCCATCTTCAATCATTAGAAGGTATTCCTGAGCAAATGCCCCTTGCACTGTTAGGAATCCCATGAGTATTAGTAATCTTTTCATTTTCATTAGCTTGTAAGGTAGTTAAAGAATTTTTTTCAGTACCTCTCAAAAGTATGAAAAAAAATGGGGCTAGGTGGTGATTCTTTGTATTTTTACGGTCACTTCGAAATCTAACAAATGCAGCCTTTACATGTATTTTTGCTGATTGCCGGTTATTTTGCGCTCCTGTTGCTCATTTCTTATTTTACGGGTAAAGGCGATAGTAACGAAGTATTTTTTAAAGCGTCCAAACAATCTCCCTGGTACCTAGTTGCCTTTGGCATGATAGGGGCTTCCCTGAGCGGAGTTACTTTTATTTCGGTACCGGGTTGGGTAGAAACCTCAAGTTTCAGCTATTTTCAGGTAGTGTTGGGGTATATCCTTGGATATTTTGTGATTGGCACTGTACTACTGCCTTTGTATTACAAACTTAACCTAACTTCTATCTATACCTATTTAGAAGGTCGTTTTGGGAAAAGTTCTTATAAAACCGGTGCTTCCTTTTTCTTATTATCAAGAATTATTGGCGCAAGCTTTCGGTTATACCTTGTAGCTACGGTCTTACAAAATTTGGTATTCAAAAACATGCCATTTTGGGTTACGGTAACCATCACAGTACTACTGATATGGTTATATACATTTAAAAATGGAATCAAGACCATTGTATTGACCGATACCCTACAAACGCTTTTCATGTTGATAGCGGTTGGTGTTGCCATCTATTTTATTGCCAATGACTTAGGACTAGATGGCAGTACTATTTTCAATTTTGTTGCAGAAAATAAGATGTCCAAGGTGTTTTATTTTGAAGATTGGAGGTCGGAAAACTACTTTATCAAACAATTTTTAAGCGGGGCTTTTATTGCTATTGTCATGACTGGCCTCGATCAGGACATGATGCAAAAAAACCTTACTTGCCGTAACCTAAAGGACGCTCAAAAGAACATGTTCTGGTTTACCATTGTCCTCACTTTTGTAAACTTGTTGTTCCTTTCTTTAGGGGTGTTGCTTACGGTGTACGCGCAACAAAATGGCATCGATGCCCACAAAGACCAATTATTTCCAACAATTGCCGTACAATCTGGTTTAGGGATTGGAATTGCTTTCTTTTTTATTCTGGGTTTAATTGCCGCGGCCTATTCCAGCGCCGACAGCGCCCTGACTTCATTAACTACTTCGTTTAGCATTGACCTATTGGAGGTTGAAAAAGAAAGCGACCCGGGAAAGCAAGTTAGAACCCGTAAGAAGGTGCACATTGGCATGTCCTTGGTCCTTATTATGGTCATTATTGTTTTCAAATACCTCATCGCCGATGCCACTGTTATTGCAAAACTGTTCACCTTTGCAGGCTATACCTATGGCCCACTACTTGGTCTTTTTGCATTTGGACTTTTTAGCAAAACCGCGGTTAAAGATTTGTGGGTACCCGTTGTTGCCATCGTAAGTCCTATTGTGGGGTATGCCATTAGCTTCCTCTGTTCCCATTACCTGAATTTTGAATGGGGGTTCTTTATCTTGATTCTTAACGGCCTATTGACGGTAGTGGGATTAATATTGATCCGTCGAAAGCAGCACTAAAGTACAGGCTACTTCCACTGCAATACCTTCTTTCCTCAACAACTCATAAAGCTCGGGGTTTTCGGTGCCAGGGTTGAAAATGACCCGTTTCGGATGAAGGGATATCAAATAGTCGTAGTATTTTTTTTGATTAAGAGGATTCAAATAAAGCGTCACGGTATCAACTTTTTCAATTGGAATAGGGCCTGAAAAAATGGGAATACCCTTTACTTCCCCTCCACTTTTCCCCAAGGCCACTACCGCATGTCCAGCTTCCAATAAACGCCTTATGGCCATATAGGCATAGCGGTGCGGGTTTTTACTAGCCCCTAGTACCAATGTTTTTTTACGCATGTGTAGAAAAATGAATTTCGAAAGTACATGCTTTCCCTCGACTAACTATTAAATCTTCGTTAAAAAAAAGCCCATCTGTAACATCTTCGGAGACCTTTCGTCTATATAATTGAAATATTTCAGCAACTTTACTGTGAATATTTTACGTTGATGGTTAGTGTTAATAATAGCAGTAAAGGCAAAGCCCGGGGTTCTAGACTCCGGGTTTTTGTTAAGAATAGGTTAAAAAAGACAAGAACTGTAACAGGAATTTTGATAAATCGTCCTATGGATGTTGCTTCGGTAACCATCAATCAAAAAAATCAAACAACCAAACAACCAAAAAATGAGACACCTATTCCTACTCTGTGCCCTTTTTATGGGCCTTTCTTCCTTAGCCAATCCCGAACCCGAAAAATTAGGCACCATTAGTGGAACGGTTTTCGACAAAAACCTCCAACAGCCCATCCCCTACGTTACCATAGTCATCAAGGATGCCAATGGCACGGTAGTTACCGGTGGTGTTACCGATGAAAACGGAAAATTTGTCATTGAAGAAATTCCCGAGGGAAAACAAACCGTTTCCATCCAGTACATTGGATACAAAACTTACACTACCGAAGTGGAAATTACCCGACAAAACCGTAACGCGGATTTGGGGACCATTTACCTAGAAGAGGATGTTGAATCGCTGGACGAAGTAACGGTCACTGCAGAAGTTTCCACCATTCAGCAAAAGATGGATCGCAAAGTGATAACGGTTGGTAAGGATCTCGTCACTTCGGGACCGACAGCTTCCGATATCATGAACAACCTCCCGTCTGTGAGTGTGGACCAACAAACTGGTGAAATTGCATTGCGCGGAAACCAAAATGTACGGGTTATGGTGGATGGAAAATTATCGAACGTCCCGGTTGCACAACTTTTGAAACAAATTCCTTCGAGTTCCATAAAACAGATCGAATTGATTACCAATCCTTCGGCCAAGTACAATCCAGAGGGGATGAGTGGTATCATTAACATCATCCTTCATAAAAACGTCAATATTGGCTTCAACGGGAACCTCAGTACTAGTTTGACCTATGAAAAACAACCCAAATTCAATGGGTCCATCGACATGAACTACCGCAATGGAAAATTGAATTTTTACGGCAACTGGGGGCACAATACTTCCATCAACGAAAATTATGGGAACATTTTCCGCCCCGATGACAACAGTGAGCAGTTCTTCAAATTTGACGACCACAGCCAGTCCAATCTCTTCAAGGCTGGAGTGGATTTTTATTTGAACGACAAAAACACCATTTCGTTTTTCACCAATCAAAACCTTTATGACGGCCGCTTTGATGGCATCACCGATATACAGTATTATGATGACAGCAGCTTCAACCAGATTCAGGACTTTAGAAATAAATCCGAGAGCCTTTCATCCCAATACAACTTCGATTATAAATTGGATTTTGACAAGGAAGGTCACAACATCGAATTGGAAGTAGATTACAACAATTACGACAACGATGAGGACGCCGATTTTCTCTCCTATGGCTTTTCCGAGGGAAATGATTACAGCGATTTTGTGAAAACGGAAAGAGACCAGCTTACCGTGAACTTAGATTACGTAAACCCACTCTCAGAAACGACCAAGTTGGAATTGGGTGTCGAGGGGCGGCTTTTCAATTCGCTGATCGATAGGACCTCCAACCAAATGGTCGTGAATCCATTCGATATTGAAGGTACCTTCATCCAATCGCCCAGCACCAATTTTGACTACAGTCGAGACATTTATTCGGCCTACGCTACCTTCAGTAAATCGTGGGAGAAATTCAGCCTTCAAATTGGAGTTCGCGCTGAAAACGTTAAGGTGACCGCAGATACGGAAGAGTCCTATGAAGCTGGGGTGGTGACTGATGATTTGACTTACATCAATACCGACCCCGAAGTGGCTGTGACTACGGAGGGCGATAAAGTTTTCAAAAAATTCACTAACGATTACTTTCAGCTCTATCCTTCAGCATTTTTTACGTATACCCCTTCTGAAAAAAATCAGTTTCAGGTAAGCTATAGCCGACGTATCGATCGACCAGGGTTGGATCAGATCAACCCCATCCGTGAGTGGAGTACCCCTCTCATTTCTTCCTTTGGTAAGACAAGCCTTATTCCACAATTTACCAATTCCATGGAAGCCAATTATACCCGAAGCATGGAAAAAGGAAGCATCACAGCCGGAGTATTTTATAGGGTCATCGAGGACGAAATTAACCGGGCACTGTTCATCGACCGCACCGATTTGACTAAGGTCATTTTAACCTACGACAACTTCGACAACACTACGGCTTATGGGGTAGAGCTTTCCAGCAATTACCGCCCAACCAAATGGTGGAGCATCAATGGCAGTTTCGATTTGTACAATCAAACCCAAAAGGGTATTACGGAACGATTGACCAATACGGATAATCCAACCGAAGACGACATCATCCTTCAAACCTACGAAGTAGATAACTTTGCTTACAATTTTAGGATGTTCAACAATTTTAGGGTAACCCAAAAATTGACACTTTCTGCCTTTGGATTTTATCGCGGAAAGGCTCGAAACCTACAATTTACCATCGACCCTATGTACTTTGTGAACGTTGGTGCCCGTTATACTCTTTGGGAAGGCAGGGGAACCTTTAGTTTGAACTACAACGACATTTTCGACACCATGAAGTTTTCCTTTGATGGCGAATTGCCTTATCCACAAATTGGACAATTCAACTGGGAAAGCCACACGGTGAATGTGAGTTTATCCTATCGTTTTGGGGGTGGCAAATACCGTGCTAAGTCCAGAAAGAATCGAAACGATAATGAGAAAGATGGCGGGGGAGGATTTTTCTAATCCACAGAAAACCAGACTGTGTTAGATTTTCGTTAATTTTTTAAATCCGGTGAAACATTTCCGGAAAACGAAGGTCTATTAAGATGTAAAAAACCTAAACTCGTTTTATAATTTATTTGGATTAGCCTCTAAAATACATGGTAATACGTTAGGTAAAGCTCCTCATCCCTAAAGGTTGAGGAGCTTTTTTTTACCATCTAATGATGACGCTTCCCCAAGTAAACCCACTACCGAAAGCGGCCAAAACGACCAAATCGCCTTCTTTTATTTTGCCGACTTCCCAGGCTTCAGTCAATGCAATGGGTATGGATGCGGCGGTGGTATTGCCGTACTTTTGAATATTGTTGTAGACTTTGTCATCCGAAAGTCGGAACTTGTGCTGAATGAACTGCGAAATACGCAAATTGGCTTGATGGGGAATCAATAGATCGATGTCTTCCACCGAAAGCCCATTGGCTTGCAAGCCTTCGTTGATGACTTCGGAAAAACGCACCACGGCATTTTTGAAAACAAATTGACCGTTCATGTAGGGAAAATAACTCTCATCGTTTGGATCGTTTTCTTGAAGGATTTCCGTAACCCAGCGCGTGCCCATTCCCGGTGCTTTGACAATCAGTTCTTCGGCAAATTCCCCTTGAGCGTGCAAGTGGGAAGATAAAATACCGTGTTTAGGGCTTTCGGACCGACTTAGAACCACTGCCCCAGCGCCATCCCCAAAAATAACGGAAACTCCCCTGCCGCGGGTGGTCTTGTCCAGACCACGGGAATGCAATTCGCTTCCAATAACCAAGATGTTTTTGTACATCCCGGTTTTAATGTAATTATCGGCCAAGGACAATGCATAGACAAAGCCGGAGCACTGATTCCGAACATCCAAAGCCCCAACCGTTTTAATCTCCAATTCCTTTTGAACCATAACCCCAGGGCCTGGAAAATAGTAGTCAGGGCTTAAGGTTGCGAACACGATAAAATCGATTTCATCCTTATCGATGCCTGCCCTTTCAATGGCAATTTTGGCTGCCTTCACACCCATGGTTGCTGTGGTATCGCCACTTCCTTCCTTAATCCAACGTCGTTCCTTTATACCTGTACGTTCCTGGATCCAGGCATCATCGGTGTCCATCAATTTTGAAAGATCGTGGTTGGTGACTATGTTATCTGGGACATAAAAACCCAGGCCAGAGATTTTTGAGGAATACATAAAATTGCCCGTTTAAAATTATAGCAATATAAGTACTTCACATCTAATTTTCAGAAAATGGCAAAAAAAACCGAGGCATGTGTTTTCATGCCTCGGTTCAAACAACCTAACCAATAAGTCTTAGAGTTGATGTACTTTCACAGCAATTCTAATACTGCAATATATAAAATGTTTAATATATTTCAAAATAATTTAAACAAAATTACATGCTTCTATTCAAATTATGACAGCTTGTCACGTTCTTTAAATTGGTATTTTATTTGAACAAGGCGAAACAAACAAAATTTTAATGTCATGAGCCAAGGAACCATTAATGTATCCGTAGAGAATATTTTTCCACTAATCAAGAAGTTTTTGTACAGCGATCATGAAATCTTCTTGCGTGAGTTAATTAGCAATGCTACCGATGCTACACTCAAACTGAAACACCTTACCAGTATTGGCGAGGCCAAAGTGGAGTACGGCCATCCCATTATTGAGGTTAAGGTCAACAAAAAGAAAAAACAATTGCACATCATCGATCAAGGCATCGGGATGACGGCCGAAGAGGTTCAAAAATACATTAATGAAATTGCATTTTCAGGTGCCGAAGAATTTTTGGAAAAGTACAAAGACAAACAAGGTAAGGACGCTGGTATCATAGGGCATTTTGGGCTTGGATTTTATTCAGCCTTTATGGTTGCCAGCAAGGTAGAAATCATCACCAAAAGTTATTTGGACGCACCCGCAGCACACTGGGTTTGCGACGGTTCTCCCAATTACACCCTTACCGAACACGATAAGAAAGAACGAGGTACCGAAATCATCCTGCATATTAATGATAGTGACAAGGAGTTTTTGGATGAAAATCGGATCCGGGAGCTGTTGGTAAAGTACAACAAATTCATGCCCATACCAATCAAGTTTGGAACCAAAACCGAATACCTTCCAAAACCCGAAGGTGCTAAAGAAGAAGATCCTGCACCCACCAAGGAAGTGGACAACATCATCAACAATCCCAATCCGGCTTGGACCAAACAGCCCGCAGACCTCAAAGATGAGGACTACCAAAAGTTCTACAGGGAATTATACCCCATGCAGTTTGAGGAGCCTCTTTTTAACATACACTTAAATGTAGACTATCCTTTCCACCTTACAGGAATTCTTTATTTCCCTAAGATGACCCAAGATCTGCAAATGCAAAAAGACCGTATCCAATTGTACCAAAACCAGGTGTTTGTTACCGACAACGTGGAAGGCATTGTGCCGGAATTCCTTACCATGCTGCGTGGGGTCATCGATAGTCCCGACATTCCATTGAATGTTTCGAGGAGTTATTTGCAGGCAGACGGTGCCGTTAAGAAAATTGCCAATTATATTACCCGAAAGGTGGCCGACAAACTTAAAAGCCTTTTCAATGACAACCGGGAAGCGTTTGAACAAAAGTGGAACGACGTCAAAATTGTGATTGAGTACGGCATGCTTACCGAAGAGAAATTTTTCGAAAAAGCCCAGGCTTTTGCCCTCTATCCAACTGTAGACCATACCTATTATACTTACGAAGAACTCGTTGAGAAAATCAAAGACCATCAAACCGATAAGGACGAAAAATTGGTAATTCTTTATGCATCCAATGAAGAGGCACAACACAGTTACATCGAAGCTGCAAAGGGCAAAGGGTATGAAGTACTCCTTCTGGACTCGCCCATTGTGCCCCATTTACTTCAAAAATTGGAACATGAAAAGGAAAAAATTTCCTTTGTACGAGTCGATAGTGATGCCATAGAAAATCTCATCAAAAAAGAAGACACCTCCCTATCTAAATTATCTGATGAAGAAAAGGATACCCTTAAGGATGCTCTTGAAAACGTGGTCCCAAAGGAACAATTCTCAATTCAAATGGAGGCCATGGACAGCAATGCGCAACCCTTTATCATTACCGAACCCGAATTTATGCGGCGTATGAAAGAAATGCAACAAACCGGTGGAGGAATGTTCGGAATGGGGCAGATGCCGGAGATGTACAATTTAGTGGTCAATACCAACCACGAATTGGTAAGCGAAATCCTTAATACCAAAACCCAAAAGAAAAAGGAACGCTTGATCCACCAAGCGCTGGATTTGGCTAAGTTGAGCAAAAACTTACTCAAGGGAGAAGCGCTTACCGAATTCATAAAAAGGAGCTATGAAATGATTAAGTAGGTCTTTCATTACAAATTTCAAAACGCCCGCTTGGGCGTTTTTTTTGTTATACCCCTAAAATAAAGGCCAATTTTATTTTTCAATGAAATTATTTCCATTACTTTTGGGGTGACTAGAACTAAATTAATTCATTATGAAAAACAACTATTTTGGAAAAACCCTTTTCCTGGGTTTTTTCCTTTTTCTTTCGTTTACATTTCAAACGTTCGGTCAAGGTGATTGTAACGATTTGACGTCACCGATCGAATTACAAATTGGCCTGAACGCGGAACCCGCTGGTTTTTTTGTGCGCTCCGGCACTCAAATGGGAAGGATTTTTAGGGACGGTGTTCCCAGCAACTGTCCTTCCAAGGTCTATCCTGGAATTTTCAACGCCGGTACGACCTACAACTGGACTGCGGTTCGTTTTTGGAACGATGATACAGGATCAACCTGTATCACTGTAAACTTTGACCCCAACAGTGGAGCGGGTCCTTGTGCAACCAATGGTCATGCCTTGGTCTTCCAAGAGCCCGGAGGTGGGAGCACCACTCCTTACGACCCTACTAACCAAGGGGTTAACTTCTTGGGCGATGTGGGAGCTTCCACTACACAGCCCTTCTCTATGACCGTAGAGCCGGGTTGGTTTGAAGTAGTCTTTACCAATACTGCAGCGGTTGCAAACTGTAGCGTTCAGTTTTCCTTTGCTGCCAACGGTGGGGTCATCATGTGTGATATGCCTGGTGGTCCAATTTCCGATTGTACTTTGGATGTACCACAGGATTTCGGTGGGGAATTTGGCCCACCAGCCAGTATTACCGCTGACATCCCAATTGGGGATTCCGGTATTTTGGGAACCAATTATACATTAGATAGCGTAGAATTAGATATTACCCATACTTGGGATGAGGATGTAGATATCCGCCTACAATCTCCCGCTGGAACTATCTTGGATTTGTCCTTGGACAATGGAGGATCGGGCGATAACTATACTGGAACTGTCTTCCAAGATGGCGCTCCTTTAATCACTACAGGCTCTCCTCCATTTACAGGAACGTTCCAAGCACAAGGAGGGACTTTTGCCAGTGCTTATAACGGTGAAGACATTAACGGTACCTGGACGCTTTTGGTTACGGACGATGTTCCTGCCTTTGATGACGGTACTTTAACCAATTTCTGTATCAATTTTGCTCCTATTTTGGGCGATCCACCAATCATCTCCTGCCCCATGGATATTACCGTGGACAACGATGCGGGAGTTTGTGGTGCGGTAGTAAATTTTGCTGACGCAGTGGCCATCGACCCTGATGGAGACCTAGATACCGTGACCCAAACCATGGGCCCCGCCTCTGGAAGTACTTTCCCTGTGGGCGATACCCTTATTGAGTTCACCGCAACTGATATGGCCGGTAACTCTGCTACTTGTCAGTTTACCATTACCGTAAATGACACAGAAGCTCCAAATGCCGTTTGCCAAGATATTACGGTACAATTGGATGCCAACGGGGAATACGTATTGACCCCAGGCGAAATTGACGGCGGTAGCACGGACAACTGTAACATTGCCAGCCTTGAAATTGGTGTAGGAACAGGTCTTGAAGGTCTTTTCGCCGTATATCCATGGACCGGCACTGGCAACGTAGCCCGTTACGATTACGATCCTGTTACCGATGCCATCACCTTGGTTGATAACCCTTATGGTAGTACTACCTTGAATACCAACTATGCCATGGACATCGATCCAACCAGTGGCATTGTTTACCTATTAGGCGATTCACCAACAACTTTTAACAGAGCGTTGTTTACTTACGATTTGGATACAGCTTCCATCATATCTGAAATTGGAGATGTCGTATCTTCAACAGGAGCTACCAATCCTAATAGTATGGCCTTTGGTAACGACGGTACCTTGTACGTTTCTTTTGGAAACGGTACCATCAATACCATCGACCCAGGAACTCTTGCTCCTGCTGCTTTTGCCACCGTACCTAACAGTGGTGGTAACGGTATGACCTTCGACTCTGATAACAACCGCATCATTTACTCTAATAGTTTTGGTGTTATTGATATTTACGAAGTAACTACTGCAGGTGCTACCAACTTCCTATTCAGTTTTGCTACTGTTGATGGTGGTTGTGGTGGAACCGCACAAGCTATGGAATATGTAGGTAACGATAAAGTAGTGGCCTCTACGACCTTTGGTTGTAGTACCATTTACACCATCGACGTAAACACTGGTACTGCCAATGCTATCCTTTCACCCGATGGATTCTTGAACAACATCAAGGCATTGGTGTACAAAGAAGCTAACATCACTACAGTTCCTGATCTATTGTTGGATTGTAGCAATGTAGGTACCAATAACGTTACTTTGGTGGTTACCGATGACGATGGCAACCAATCTACTTGCGAAGCTGTTGTAACTGTTGAAGACAACATCGCACCTGTAATTGTATGTAACGGCGAGCCCGCTACCATTACAGACTCTGTGAGCGATTCCCCAGGTGTTGCCATTCCAGACAATACACAGCCAGGGGTTTCCGTGACCATTGACATTACCGACGACGTGACCATCACCGACTTGGATGTAGACTTGAACGTTTCCCACACTTGGGTAGGTGACCTTGATATGGTACTGACCTCTCCAGCTGGAACTTCAGTCGTCATCTTTGACCGTCCTGGAGTACCCGCAACCACTTTTGGTTGTAGCGGAGACAACATCGATGCTACCTTGGATGACGAAGCAGCCACTCCTGTTGAAGATGAGTGTGGTGCCGGTACACCAACGATCAATGGTACCTTTATCCCCAACAACCCATTGTCTGCTTTCGATGGTGAAAGTACTTTGGGAACTTGGACCCTTACCGTTTCCGACTATGCCGCTGGCGACACAGGTACCATTAACAGTTGGGGCTTGACGTATTCTTATGAAGTAGCTTCAACTCCGCTTCAAGTTATCTTGGATGCCAACGGAATGGCTACCCTTGATGCCAGCGCCCTATTGATGAGCGTTGACGAAGCATGTGATTACACCGTAACCGTAGGTGGTGGTGGTGCTCCTGTTCCAGGATCCCTTGCAACCATCTTTGGTTCAGATAATGGTGGATCTCCAGGTGGTGCCATCTACTTCGACCTTATTGTAGGTCCAGAAGATTTAGGTATTACCGATTTGGACATCAACACTCCTGATGGAGGTGCATTTACCTTGAGTGTTTATACTACTGCAGGTTCTTATGTTGGAAATGAAGGCAACGCCGGAGCTTGGACCCTTATGGCTACAGGTAACGGAACTGGTGCCGGTATCGACACCCCATCCAACGCCGTGTTGGATGCTGCCGTGCCATTATCAGCTG